>Ga0136846_1221164_pt1 | contig 156878 bp, 140 predicted proteins | sample HopSoiMetagenom2_FD_96841 | JGI IMG/M metagenome (GOLD analysis project Ga0136846, IMG submission 96841) | Grasslands soil microbial communities from Hopland, California, USA - 2 Assembly 2016 (version 4) | ecosystem: Environmental > Terrestrial > Soil > Grasslands | place: USA: Hopland... | reverse complement strand
GACAGCAGGGACACCAGAGACAGCAGGGACGAAAAATCTCCGGTTTCGACTAATTTCATGTCCCTGTTGTCCCTGAAGTCCCTGCTGTCCTTGCTGTCCTGTACCAACGCTGCCTACGAGCTTTTCTGCCGCGCAAGCTCCTAGCGCTTGCCCCACGGCGAGCCAGGGCATGCCGCGGTAGGAATCCGCCACCACCCAAGCCCCGGCCGTCACCGCCGAAGAGATGACGAGCTCGCTCCATTGGAAGGCGTTGGGGCCTGCCGCCACGATGGGTACCCACACAAGCAGCGTCGAAATCGCCATGGATCAGGCCCAAGATTCCGAGGGTGATCATGGTTGCAGCAAAGGCCGCATGGCCCACGCTTGCGATGCGCATCGCCCTTCCTCCGGTGTATTCTATACACAGCGTCATAGATTCTTGCGCACGCACAGACTGGGGTTCTCACACAGACTTCGCGGAACAACAGATGCCCCGAAGGGGTAAAGGCATGTAGCCCGGGGCTGGCGCTGTTTGCCAGCCCCGGGTCGACGGAACCCACAAAACCCAAAAGCCCCGAAGGGGCGACGGCAGTTTATGGTGCGAGGTATCAGGCGATCTCGCCGGTCGCTCCCGAGCTGTTTGCGAGTTGGCACGCGTGGACCTCCTTCAAAGACACCCGAAACCGCATGGTTGCGGACAGGTCGAGCACCAATGCCTGTCTGAGGTGGAATCGAGCATCGAGCTGCCGTCGCCCCTTCGGGGCTTTGGGGTTTCTGGGACCATCTCCTGCCCGGGGCTGGCAAACAGCGCCAGCCCCGGGCTACATGCCTAAGCTCCTTTGGAGCAAAGACAGAGAACAGTCATAGCTGATTGCATCCAAGCCGCGATGATGGACCTTGGCGTCGTGATGCGCACTTATTTGGGACGCTGTGTATATTTAGCCGGCTTCGGAGAAACACAGGATATAGCCATCGGGATCCTCGACGTAGAAATCGCGCGTGCCCCAGGGCCTCTGCTGGAGCGGTCTTGTGATGGGTGCTCCACGACCGACGAGCTCCGCGTGCAAATCCCCGACTCCAGAGACGACCAGGTACGCGTCGAGATGGTCTCCCGACCTGCGGTGGGCGCGCTCCGCTTCAAGCTTTGGCGCGCACTTCAGGTGGATGATTGCGCGATCGCGGGACACGCTGGCGTAGAAGTTTTCGTAGACAAAGTCGCGTGAGAAACCGAGGCGCAGCTCGTAGAAGGCCAGTGAATCGTCCAGCTTCTCGACAAGGAATTGGGGGGCCGCAGCGGTTATCGAAGCCATCGAGGCATCTCCTGTCGAAGCCGTCTATCTGTATGCGCCTTCTCCTCTTCCGCGACTGCTCCAATTCTACTCCGAATGCCTCCGTATGGCCAGAGACTCTCGAAGGAGATCGGGCAGCCCAAGTCGGTGTGATCGGGCCAGTTTGGGGCCGCAGGCGCCAAGCTGGCTCGGGAGAGAGCGCCAACCTGCGAGGCGGATATGCCGGTCCGGGCTGTTTGGGGCCGAGCCGACCCGGCCGTGACAACAAGTCCCGGAGGTGGTAAAATGGCCTCCATGAGAAGAGCCGAGACCCTGCTGCAAGAGGTGCTGAGCCTGCCCCACAATGAACGGGCTGAGATCGCGGGTGCCCTACTGGAGAGCTTAGAGCCGGCGCCGGAAGTCGATGTAGAGACGGCGTGGCGTCAGGAAGTTGCTGCTCGGGTGGCTGCGCTGGAGGCAGGGGGCGTGACAATGACCCCTTGGAAGGAAATCCGAGATCGGTTCCTGACGAGGCTCGGTGAGCGACGCCAAGGTTGAGTTTACTCCGGAAGCTCTCCGGGAAATCGATGACGCCTTTGAATGGTACCTTGAACGGAGCCTCCAGGTGGCCGAGGCCTTTGTTCAAGAAGTGGACCGCGCGGTTGCGCTGATCGCGAGCTCACCTACAATCTGACCTTACTTTGAGGCAGGCACTCGACGGTATGTTCTCCGCCGGAACTTCCCCTACGACATAGTCTATCGAGAGATCTCGGCTGGTATCGAGGTGATCGCCGTAGCACATCACAAGCGGCGCCCCCGGTACTGGCTTCGGCGTCTGCAGCGCGACCGCAGAATGTCAGCAGATGGTACCTGCACGATCGCTTTCTACTTGCTTGCCGCCCAACTCGCGATGCCGATGAGCGGCGGAACCGCGCCTTTTGCGGTTTCCGTCCGCTCGATCGGAGGGGTTATCAGGCGAGCCATCTAGTTGACCCACTCCGAGCCGGTTAAGACAATATTCACCTTTCCGGTGGGTCCGGGTGAAGCAAAAAGATTGACTCGACCCTTGAAGCTTCGATGGGTATATACGCCGCCTTTGCCAGTGATTGCCTTCGTTGGCGATTCAGCCACCGCCGCGCAATGCTCGACACCGGGCCAGAACGCCCGGATCTGACAGCGACGGGCCAACTGCGCCTCCAACTGGCGGCACAATGAACCAACAAAGGGTGCCGCCTCATCGATCGTTAAAGTTGTTTCCTGATCGAGGTCAAAGACTCGCCCTTCCATTGCTACCTCGCCGCTGGACACACCCCAGCCGCTAGGCTGAGACTGTGGAAGCCCCACGGTGTCGATAAGGCCACGCAAGCTCAATTCCCCGAGACATCTATAGGGCTGGAGCTCGCGGTCAGCACCGACCTGACAGCTTGAGGTAGCGGCGTTTACCGCCAGCATGGTTACGAGGATAACCGCGTGTTTAGGCATTACGTTCTTCTCGCCCGATAACCTTTAGTTGAGCTTCTACGCCTAGTCCTTAGCGACTCATCCCCAGTTCCTCCCCCGGACATATTCAGGCCTGTCTATCTTCCTCATTCTTCAGGTCATCGAGATCATACGCCGGTTCCTTAACCTCGTCAATACCTCGGTCGCCGAGCGATAAGCATGCCGCAGAAGGCGCCATTTCGCGTCACCCTACCGGAGGCGCATTGCAGCCCAGAATCCAGACGTATCTGTCTGGGAGAACTGGAGTTGGGGAGAGTCGATCGAGCCGCAGCGTTCGTATAAGCAGCCCAGGGGTTCGGCATAGGGAGTGATAGGCGGCAGCGATATGCATTCCAAGCATTAGCGAAGCTGGTCGCGTAAGTTGCAGTGCGTCAGCCACATACCAATAAATTCGGCCTGGTCTGGGCGGACGCTTATACGCTCTGTGAGGGCGTCTGAGGTTAGCGGCTTATACGGCCTACCCAAAGAAGGCGAGCCGCCCCTCTCGCGCGATGAAGGCGCTGCGGTCTCGTCAGCCGGAGAGCTCGGGGATGAACTGGTCGGGAGAGGCCAGCTCGATATTAATTTCGAGCTTGTCCTTGAGGCGGGGAAAGGCACGAAAGAGCCGGTCGGTCTCGGACTCCATTTTGACGTCGACGACGTCGACGTCGATCGTGCCCGTACGCCAGCCGAGGAGGACGGCCGTGGCACCGCCCGTGAAGTAAAGGCGAACGTCCCGTTCCGCCTCCCCGCCGAGCTCGCGCATGAAGCGGCGGATCCGCGCCGCGTCTACAGGCCGCCGCATTCCGCCGCGTTCTCGAAGCTGACGAGCCGCCGCACCAGGGCGTTGTACCGGGAGTGGGCGGAGTCCGGGTCGGTTTCCGCAAGCTTTTCGTAGAGGCGATGCTCGGGGGAAGGGATCACGTCCGTAGGGACGGGAAGGCCGATGCGGCGCAGGCGAGGAGCGCCGATCGAGACCAGGAGGGCGGGAATCGACTCGGTGCCCCGCGCCAGGTCGGCGATTCCTTCCTGAACCAGATCGCCGCCCGGGAAGGCTTGCAGGTCCATGGCCGCGAGTATAGCCGACCCCATGGGCGCTAACCTTGGCCTCACTCGGCCGGCCGCGCTCCCTTCCTGTACAGCGCCTCGTAGAACGCCTTTCCCAGGCGGACGAGGTGGATGCGGCGCTCGGCCCGCATGCGCCGCAGGACGTCCGAGGCGGTGCGGGCGTCGACCGGCCGGGGGAGGCGGTCGGCGTAGCGCTGGTTGGCCTCGGCGGCGATGTCGGAGCCCCCGAAGGGCTCGTCCCCGGTCTGCCCCTCCACGACCGCGCGGAGGATCCGGCTCACCATCAGCCGGCCCCACTGGGACTCAATGGGGAGCGAGGGGGACGGCGCCTCCGGGGCGGTCTGGGTGGCGAGCGCCACGGCCGCGGCGGCCACCGCCCGGAAGGCCTCCAGGTGCTGCTGGACCTTCTCCAGCTCGGCTTCGTGCAGGGCCCGCTGCTCCCGATGGTGCGCCTCCTGCTGGGCATGGAAGGCCTGCCGCTCCTGGTGCCGCGCGGCCCGCGCCTCCAGGTTGGACAAGACCTTCGCGACGGACAGCTCCGAGCTCATCGGTCCTCCTCTGATCACCGCGACGTTCCTGTCACGCGCGGCATTGTCTCGTCCCTTTGCCACGACGTGGGGACTCGTCGCGGCATTGGACGCTCAAGTTGAAGTCAATGGCTCTCTCGGCGAGAGGATAGCACGGCCAACTGCGGCAACGTCCCTGTCCGATCTCTTCCGGAGAGTGTCCGTTGCGGTATTCGCTCCTTCCTGTCGAACGCCGGGCGGGGCCGATGGCTGGCGTGCTCCGCCGGACGTGAGGGAAAGAGGGAACGACGCGGCGAAAGCCCGTCTCATTGCGGCAGAAGGCGGATCGAACGCGGCAACATGCCCACGGTTTGCCATGACGAGAATGCCATGTGCAGCGACGTGCAGGCTCTTTGCCCGGCAGGCCGTGTCCGTTGCAGGAAAGAGGGGAGCCGGCGAGAGATGGAGAGTGTCCGTTGCGGCGATGGGCCCGCCACTCGCGGTAAAAAGTGGGGATGTCATGGCAAATGGCGTGTCATGTGCATCGAAGAGAGTGTCAGATGCGGCAAATGACGTGTCCGATGCAGCAATTGATCCGCTCATCGCAGCGTCGGACATGCCAATGGCCGCGACGAGCCTGTCCAATGCCGCGACGTCCTGGGACCGCCGGCGTCCCGCCGGCCTTCTAACCCAAGGAAAAGAGAAGTAAGCAGCCGGCGGGGACGCCAGCGCTCCCAGGGGGTGTTGTGCTAGACTTCATGGCTACTTGAGAGACGATCCTTCAACCAACTTCTAGACCAGACTGCGCCCTATGTCCGTCGCCGTCGTTCGCAAGAAGAGCCAGAGCCCTGAGCGGCCGACTCTCTCGCCGGAGAAGGGGAGCGAGATCCTCGGGCTGGTGCTGATGGCCGCCGGCATCTTCCTGGTGCTGAGCCTGGGGAGCCATCATCCGCAGGATCCGAGCCTGCTACACCGGGTGGCGGAGGACGGGGCCCGCGCCCACAACTGGATCGGCGCCGTGGGCGCCCACATCTCCGCCCTGGCGTTCGGCTTCTTCGGCCTCACCTGTCTGCTCATCCCCCTCTTCCTCCTGGCGGCCGGCTGGCGGCGGCTGCGGCGGCGGGGCGCGCCGCGGGTGGTGGGGCGCGGCTTCGGCGCCCTGCTCCTGCTGGCCTCGGTGCCGGCCCTGCTGCACCTCAGTCTCGGCCGCATCAACTGGCTCGACGGCTCGGTGGCGGCGGGGGGCGCCTTCGGAGTGCTGCTGACGGAGCTGCTGGAGTCGCGCCTCGATCTCGCCGGCTCGCTGGTGGTGCTGGGGCTGGCGGTGGCGTGCGGCCTGGCGCTGGTGGTGCAGTCGACGCTGGGCGACCTGCTCGCCGCGTGGCGCGACCGCCTGCGGCAATTGTGGCAGAAGGGGGTGCTGGCCCGCGAGCGCCGGCGGGAGCGCCGGGAGAAGGAGCGCAACCGCCGCCGGGTGATCACCAAGCATCTGCAGCGGGTGGCCGAGGAGAAGCAGAAGAACGCGCCGCCGCCGGCGGAGTCCCACCGGCCGTCGATGGCCGCTGCCGGCGTCTCGGTGGGAGTGCCGCCGCCGGCGGGCCGCCTCGACCTCCCCCTGCGCTCGCGGATAACGGAGCGGATAACGGAGAAGAGGGGCGAGGCCGATTTCGGCATCCACCGCGTCGCCGCGCTAGAGCTCGACGAGGACTTCCCGGATTTCCCGGCCATGCCCGCGCCGGTGAACTCAGGGGCGGGAGCCGCGGGCTCGCCTTCCCTCGGCTCGGCCTATGTGATGCCACCCTCGCGGCCGCGGCCAGCCGCTGCTGCGGTGCCGCAGAAGGAGCTGCCGTTCGTGGGCGAGATCGCCCCCGGCACCCTGCCGCCGGTCAACCTCCTGCAGATGAGCGACGGCAAGAGCGCCATGGATCAGACCGCGCTGGTGCGGCTGGGGGAGGCGATCCGCAGCCGCTGCGCCGAGTTCGGCGTCGAGGGGACGATCGAGGCCATCAGCCCCGGCCCGGTGATCACCGTCTACGAGCTGCAGCCGGCGCCGGGCGTCAAGGTGAGCCAGGTGGTCAATCTCCAGGACGATCTGGCGCTCGCCTTGCGCGCGGAATCAGTCCGCATCGACCGCATGTCCGGCCGCTCGACGCTGGGCATCGAGGTTCCGAACAAGGAGCGGAGCATCATCCGCCTGGGGACGCTGCTGGCCGACGAGCGGTTCCGCAAGTCCCCCTCGGTGCTCACCATGGCGCTGGGGACGGACATCTACGGCGAGCCCTACTACGCCGATCTCGCCACCATGCCCCACCTGCTGGTGGCCGGGGCCACGGGCGCGGGCAAGAGCGTCGGCCTGCAGAGCATGATCACCTCGATCCTCTACAAGGCGACGCGCGACGAGGTGCAGTTCATCTTCATCGATCCCAAGCGCATCGAGCTCGGCGTCTACGCCGACATCCCGCACCTCAAGTGCGAGGTGGTGGTGGACCCGAAGAAGGCGGCCAACGCCCTGCGCTGGGCGGTGGCCGAGATGGAGCGCCGCTACCGGCTGCTGGCCGAGGTGCACGTGCGCTCGATCGCCTACTACAACCGCGCCATCTCGGACCCGGAGACGCAGAAGCGCCTTTCGCTCTCCGAGGGGGGGGACGGGCTGTTCACGGCGGCGGACCTGAAGCCGCTGCCCTACTACGTGGTGGTGATCGACGAGCTGGCCGACCTGATGATGGTGGCCTCGGCGGACGTCGAGACCTCGATCGCGCGCCTGGCGCAGATGGCGCGCGCCGTGGGCATCCACCTCATCGTGGCCACCCAGCGGCCGTCGGTGGACGTGCTGACCGGCACCATCAAGGCCAACTTCCCGTGCCGCATCTCCTTCGCCACGGCGAGCCGCCACGACTCGCGCACCATCCTCGACCAGGTGGGCTCGGAGAAGCTCCTGGGCAAGGGCGACATGCTGATGATGCCCCCCGGCTCGTCGCGCGTCCTGCGCCTGCACGGCGCCTACATCTCGGAGCAGGAGACGGCGGGCCTCATCCGCTGGCTCAAGAAGCTGGGCAAGCCGGAGCTCGATCCCGAGGTGCTCAAGGCGCACGAAGGGGAAGGAGCCCCGGGCGGCGGCGACGGCGACAACGACGACGACCTCTACGACGAAGCCTCCCGTCTGGTGGTGGCCGAGCGCCAAGCCTCCGCCAGCTTCCTCCAGCGCCGCATGCGCGTCGGCTTTTCCCGCGCCGCCCGCCTCATCGACATGATGGAGCGCGACGGCCTCCTGGGACCCGCTCAAGGCAGCAAGCCGCGCGAGGTGCTGGTGCCGTCGACGTACTTCGAAGAGGTGGACGTAGCTAGGGGTGAGGAGTAGTTTTGCCTGGGAGCGCCGGCGTCCCGCCGGCTGCTTACTCCGCTTTAAAATGAAGAAAAAACGGAGTTAGTGGCCGGCGGGACGCCGGCGCTCCCAGGCCAGAGGCAAGGCCGGCCCTACAGCTTGCCGTTCGTCTGCGTTCCCTGTCGAGGACCGCTTGGAAGGTGGCGACGGCCACCGGTGAGCCGCGCGCTGTATAATAGGCTCGCTTTCCAAAGCGCCGAAGTCGCAGGAACCGACATGCCCTTCTGGAGGTTCATCGCCCCCAACGCCGGCCTGGGCCAGGAGCTTTCTGCGGCCTACACGCCGTTCCTGGTGGCGCTGTCCTTCTTCGTGGCCGTGCTGGGCGGCTACGCCGCCCTCGAGGTCGTCGAGCGGATGGCGAGCGCGCCATCGCCGCAAATCCGTCGCCGGTGGCTGGCCGCCGGCGCCGCCGCCATGGGCTCGGGCATCTGGTCCATGCACTTCATCGGCATGCTCGCCTTCTCGTTGCCGATTCCGGTCAGCTACGACCTCACCATCACCCTCCTCTCGATGGTTCCCGCCGTGTTCGCGAGCGCCATGGCGCTCCATTTCATGGACCGCGCCAGGATCTCGTGGTGGCGGCTCAATGTCGGCGGCCTGCTCATGGCGTTGGGGATCGGGGGCATGCACTACACAGGCATGGAAGCGATGCGCATGAACGCCATGATGGGGTACGCGCCCCTCCTGTTCGCCCTGTCGATCTTCGTCGCTCACGGGCTCGCCACCCTCGCCCTCTACATCAAGTTCTTCCCCGGCGGCGCCACTCTCCCCTTCCTCCGTCAGGTGGCCGGCGCCGGCGCCATGGGCTGCGCCGTGGCCTGCATGCACTACACCGCCATGCACGCCGCCCGCTTCTACCCCGGCAGCATGGGGTCCCCGAGGGTCCTATTCGAGCCGCGATGGATGGCCGTCGTGATCGCCGTCGTCACCTCGGTGATCATCGCGGTTGCCATCGCCGCCACGCTCGTCGACCGCCGCACCGCCGAGCTGGTGACGAAGCGCGACGAGGCGGTGCGGGCGAACCGGGCCAAGTCCGAGTTCCTGGCCGCCATGAGCCACGAGATCCGCACCCCCTTGAACGGGGTGATCGGCATGGCCGACCTCCTGGCCTCGGGTCCCTTGGCGCCCGAGCAGCGCGACCAGGCCGAGACCATCCGGCGCTCCGGCGAGACGCTCCTGGCGATCCTCAACGACATCCTGGACTGGGCCAAGATCGAGGCCGGCCGCCTGGAGGTGGAGCGGCTGCCGGTCGACGCCCTGGCCGCCGCGGCCGACACCTTGGCCCTGTACCGCTCCCAGGTCCGCGAGCAGGGAGGGGCGCTGGTCCTGGACTGGCCCGAGACAGTGCCGCGCCGGGTGCTGGCCGATCCCATACGGGTGCGCCAGGTGCTCTTGAACCTGGTCTCCAACGCGCTGAAGTTCGCCCCCGGCGGCACCGTCACGGTCGCCGCCAGCGCCGGCGGGGAGGGGCGCCTCGCCATCGCGGTCCGCGATACCGGGATCGGCATGGATGAGGGCCAGCGCGCCCGCCTGTTCCGGCCCTTCACCCAGGGCGATGCCTCGACGACCCGGCGCTTCGGCGGCACGGGTCTGGGCCTGGCGATCACCGCCCGCCTGCTGGAGGCCATGGACGGGACGATCGCGGTGGCGAGCGCCCAGGGCTGCGGCAGCACCTTCACGGTCCGACTGCCGCTCGTCTCCGAGCCCGCGGCCGAGGACGCTGCGGCCCCGGCCGCGTCGGTCCCGCCCGTCCCGCCGAGCCCGCCGAGATCGCAGCCCGGAGCCGCCCCGAGCCGCCGGCGGGTCCTGGTGGCCGAGGACAGCCCGGTGAACCGGAAGGTGGTCCAGGCCATGCTGCAGCACCTGGGGACCGCCGTGGAGTGCGTGGAGGACGGAGTGGAGGCGGTCGAGGCCACTGCCCGCGCGGCCTACGACCTGGTGCTGCTCGACATCTACATGCCGGTGCTGGACGGGCTGGCCGCGGCTCGCGCCATCCGCGCCCGGGAGGCGGCCGGCGGCGGCAGGCGCCTGCGCCTGGTGGCCCTGACCGCCAACGCCTTCGCCGCCGACCGGGAGGCCTGCGAGGCGGCGGGCATGGACGGCTTCCTGGCCAAGCCCATCACCTTGGACACCCTGCGGGCGGTGCTCAAGACCCTGCCGGAGGGCGACGGGTAGCCGGCGGCGACCGGCGGCGGCGATACTGAAGAGGGCCCCGCCGGCGTCGCTCCCTGAGGAGCTGCCGCAACCGGCGGGATCGGAGTCGTGGGCGGCGCCTACAGCTTGCCCTTCGTCTGCGTCCCCTGATTCACCTTCGGTCCCAGCTCGCGGCGCTGGGCCAGCATGGTGGAGGCGCGGTCGAAGAGGCCCAGGGCCTGCTGGAGCTGCTTGTCGCCGCTGGCGACGACCCGGTGACGGGCCTCCTGGCCGGCGGTGGCGTTGGCCACCTCGGCGCGGATCTGGAGCATGGAGTAGTCGCGGATGTCCTTCTGGCTGAGGTTCTTGTCCACCTCGGCCTGGGTGGCGAGCTTCTCCTTCAACAGCCAGCGGCCGAACTCGTCCACCACCTTGTTCTGATCCGGGTTCCAGTCCTTCGTCAGCTTGTTGCGGCTGCCGTAGTCGACCGCGAAGTTCAGGTAGGCGTTGCGGGCCAGCATGAACTGCTCGAAGGGCGACAGCTCGTCGTCCTTGACGATGACGTCCGGGGTGATGCCGCCGCCGCCATAGACCGTGCGGCCGAGGTCGGTGTGGAACACTTCCTTGGCGTCCACCGGCTTGCCCCGCAGCTCGGGGGAGCCGGCGTCGGCGTGGGTGTAGTAGTCGTAGTAGGAGCTGTAGTCGCGCTGGATCAGCCGGCCGGACGGAGTGTAGTACTTGGCGGTGGTGAGCGCCAGGCCCGCGCCATAGGAGAGGTTGTACACCGTCTGCACCAGGCCCTTGCCCCAGCTCGGGGTGCCCACCACCAGGCCGCGGTCGTGGTCCTGCAGGGCGCCGGAGAGGATCTCGGAGGCCGAGGCGGTGCCCTCGTTGACCAGCACCACCACGGGCACGTCGAGGGCCGGGTACTTGCCGCTCGCCTTGTAGCTCTGGAACGAGTCGCGGGTGCGGCCCTTGGTCTGGACGATCATGCTCTCCTCGGGGAGGAACTGGTCGGCCACCTCGATGGCCTGATCGAGCAGGCCGCCGCCGTTGTTGCGCAGGTCCACGACGAGCTGCTTCATGCCCGACTTGCGCAGCTTGTCCAGGGCCTCGGCCATCTCGCGGCCGGTGCCGCGGGCGAACTCGGTGAGCTGCACGTAGCCCGTGGTCGGGTTCAGCATGTAGGCCTGCCGGACGGTGGTCTGCGGGATCTCCGCCCGGGTCACCGACATGGCGAGCGGCTGCTCGAGGCCGCGGCGGGAGATGGTGATCTTGACCTGGGTGCCCTTGGGGCCCTTGAGCTTGCCGACCGCCTCGTCGAGGGACATGCTGTCCGTGGGCTCGCCCTCGATGGTGCTGATGACGTCGCCCGCCTGGATGCCGAGGCGCGAGGCCGGCGTCCCTTCGAGGGGGGAGATGACGGTGAGCTGCCCGTTGCGCACTCCCACCAGGATGCCCAGACCGTAGAAGCTGGTCTGCTGCTTCTCCCGCATCCCCTCGTAGGCCTCGGGGCTCAGGAAGGCGGTGTGGGGGTCGAGGGCGCGGAGCATGCCGTTGACCGAGGAGTAGACGATGTCGCGGTAGGTGACGTTCGCCCCATACCGGTCGTGCGCCACGTTCACCAGCTCGGTGTAGAGGCGCAGCGAGTCGCGGGTCTCGTCGGTGACGGCCAGGAGCCGGTCGCCCAGCAGTCCGCCGAGCCCCAGCGCGAGAAGGAACAGTCCGATCGCTGCGATGCGCCATGAACGTCTCATGATGAGGAGTGTAACACCGGGGGCCGTCCCTTGCTTCCCGTAGCCCCCGCCCTTGACTTTCCGGCCGGTCCGGTCCGATGATCGACCCCCTGGAGGGTCCCATGGGCTCATTGGGTGTACCCGAAATCGCCTTCATCCTCGTCCTTGCGCTGCTGATCTTCGGACCCAAGAAGCTGCCGGAGATCGGCCGCACGCTGGGCAAGGGGATGGCGGAGTTCCGCAAGGCGACGAACGAGCTGAAACGGTCCGTCAATACCGAGCTGGCGCTGGACGAGACGCCGGGTCCGCCCCAGCTCCACTCGCGACGGCTGGAGGTGGAGCTGCCGTCCCTGGGGATGGAGCCGCCGGTGGAGCCGCTGCCTCTGACGGAGGCCCGGACGGCGTCCGCGATGCCCGCAACGTCTGGGCCCGTCCCGGTCGCGGAGCCGGACATTGTGCCGGTTGCCGTGCCCTCCGACCTGGTGGATCCGCATCTCGATCCGCACTGACCGATCCCCAAGAAATTCGCCGCCCGGGTTCTCGCGCCCTCTGATGACCATACCCCCTTCGCGTCCCCAGCCGCCGCCCACGCAGGAAGATCTGGCGCGGATGTCGCTCATGGAGCACCTGGAGGAGCTGCGCAAGCGCATCCTCTGGTCGGTGGTGTTCTTTGCGGTGGCCTTCTTCCCGTGCTGGGCCTACTACCGCGAGATCTTCCGGTTCCTCATGGCTCCGTTGCTAAAGGTGACGCCGCCCAACTTCAAGCTCTCCTACCTGGGGCTGTCCGACCCCTTCATCCTCTTTTTCAAGATGGCGGCGCTGATGGCGGTGTTCGTGTCCTCGCCGTTCCTGCTGTACCAGATCTGGCGGTTCGTGGCGCCGGGCCTCTACCAGCGGGAGAAGCGGCTGGCCTTCCCCTTCGTGCTGGCCACTACGTTCTTCTTCCTGGCCGGCGGCGCCTTCGGGTACTACATCGCCTTCCCGGCGGCGGCCAAGTTCTTCCTCGGCATTGGCCAGGACTTGAATCCCGTGATCACGGCAGACACCTACTTCGGCTTCCTGATGACGGTGATCTTCGGGCTCGGCCTGATGTTCGAGCTGCCGGTATTCGTCCTCATCCTGTCGTTCCTCGGCGTGGTGACGCCACGGTTCCTGCTGAAATACTTCCGCCACGCCATCGTGATCATCTTCATCGTGGCGGCGATCATCACGCCCACTCCGGACGTGGTGAACCTCTGCATCTTCGCCATCCCGGCCTGCGGGCTCTACGTGCTGGGCATCCTCGGGGCCCTCTTCGCGGCCCGGTTCCGCAGGAAGCGGGCGGCGGCGGCGGAGATGGCGGGGTAGGGTTAGGGATAGGCACAGAGCCGAGCTCCCGTCCTCAATTCCGGCTCTTCCCTCGGGTGCGGCGGCATGCTATCCTGCAAAAAAGGGAGATGAGGATGAGCCGATCGGCGGAAAAAACAGCGGTGTCCCGAATCGAGGAAGGCAGGGATTTGAGCGGCGGGACCGGAGGCTTGGGGACCGCCAGTGCGATTCTGATGGGGCTTGGGGGCTTGGCGATTGGCGGTCCCGTGGGAGCCGTGGTGGGAGCCGTCGTCGGGGGGGTCGCCGGCGCGACCGTCGAGAAGCGCCGACATCGTGCGCGCACGTCATGATGACGACGATTCATGAGGGTGTGGCGAACGGCGGTCCTCTATCGATACCCTCGGCCTTCCTCGACACGCTGGGACGGACAGTGATCAGTTGGGTCGACTATCGGGTCATGGCGATCCTGGCTCTCTCGGCGATCGTGTTCGTCGCTCTGGTCAAGAAATCTCGTCGTAAAGAGGGGCTTTCCCTCGGTGACTGCATCAGGGCTGCCGCAGCGGTCTTCACGATTCTCAGCGGTTTTCTGATCCTCTGCGCCTTCGTCTTCACCAAGCCGCCCGCCACCGATGCTCTCTCGAACGAGTCTCTGGGGTACATCGGGACCGTGGTCACGATCGTGACCTTCATGGAGGGGTACCAGGAGCTCAAACGACTTCTGGGAGCGTCCGTGGGGACGCCCCCTCCCCCTCCTTCAACACCCTGAGCTGCAGGAGCAGGGAGGGCACGCCGCCCTCTCCACTCCTGCACGTCCGCAGCCCCCCTGCCCCAAGCTCCCACCCGGTTCCCACAAGGCGCGCCTTCCTCCGGGTCCCTTCCAGACGGACAAAGCCACCAGCCCACGTGCCGATTTGCGCGGACGGGCACGCTTTGAGGTAAGAAGAGCCACTCTTCAGGTTAGGGGGGATGGAAGCGGCCATGGAGGCCGCTTAAAAATGGTCCGCCCGAAGGAGAGGCACTGTCATGTCCCAAAAGATCCGCTCATCGGCTCTGGTTCTCGTTCTATCCATTCTCTTCGTCTCCTCAGCGTACGCGCTGCCGCCGGCCCACGCGGCGGCCGGGCCTCGCGCCCAAGGATTCCTCGCCGCCGCCTGGGACTGGTTCGCCGCACTTGTCCTCCCCGCCCCGCCCGCCCGCACTCCTGGAATGAGGGCGGTCTGGGAGCAAGCCGGGAGCAGCATGGATCCCGATGGAAAAACCACGCCGGGAAATTTCTTGCCTGGAGATGGTACGGAAGCAGGTAGTCAGATGGACCCTAACGGCCATTCGTAGATCTTGGTAGAACCTTTTGGGCGCCGGTCCCCGATCGGCGCCTATTTTTCCTCCTTTCGCGTTGTCCCGTTTGGTCCCTCTGCGGTAACTAGTGTTGTAGAGGCGGAATCACATCGGCCTCATACTTTGCTTCGGGAGAGAGGAGGACCGCGTTGAAGATCCATCCCAACGAGTTCACGCTTGAGGAGTTCCTGTTGTCGCTGTCGAGGCAGCACCTGGAGGTCGTGGAGCACCTCGTCGGGTGCGCGACGTGCCGCCGCCGCTTCCAGGGCCTCGCCCGCCAGCGGTCGCTGTCGAAGCAGACCGCGGACGTCCTTCAGTGGTCTCGCCAGCCCGCCGAATACGGTCCGGCTCTATCGCAATCCGGGCAGGTGCTCCTCGATCGCGAGCGGGCCATGGCGAAAGAGCGGGCCGAGGCGCCCAACCTGTTCGTGGAGCTGGCACGGCATCCCCCCGAGCAACGGGACCTCCTGGTGCAGAACTCGCCCCGCTTTCACACCTGGGGAGTCTTCGAGCTGTTGATCGAGCGCAGCTTCGAGGTGGGCATCAACAACCCGGTCCGCGCGGAGGAGCTCGGTCTCCTGGCGCTGCGGCTCTCCGAGCACCTGGATTCCGAGTATTACAGCGTCCAACTCGTCGAGGACCTGCGGGCGCGGGCCTGGGCGTACATCGGCAACTCCTACCGGCTGCGGTCCGATCTCCAGAGGGCCGACGAGATCTTCGCCTCGGCCTATGGGCATCTCCGCCGCGGCACCCAGGACCCTCTGGAGCGTGCGATCCTCCTGGACCTCGAGGCGTCGCTGCGGCGAGATCAGAGGCGCTTTGAACAGGCCTTCAAGCTCCTGCGGCGGGCGGTGGCGATCTTTCTCCAGAGCGACCAGCGGCACCGCGCCGGGAGGTCTCTGGTCAAGATGTCGACCGTCTATCATTACGCAGGAGATCCTGAAGGGGGTATCCCCATCCTTTTCCAGGCGATCGAGCTGATCGATCCCGAGCAGGAACCGCGGCTCCTCCTGTGCGCGCGGCACAACCTGATCGACTATCTCGTGTCCTCTGGCCGCTATCTGGAGGCGCAGCGGCTCTACCGCGAGGCACGGCCCCTGTACCGCAGCTTTCCGGATGCCTGGTCCCAGAACCGCCGCAAGTGGGTGAAGGGCAGGATCGCCCACGGCCTCAACCAGGTGGAGCAAGCGGAGTCTCTGTTCCTGGCGGCGCGCGACGGCTTCGTCGCAGAGGGGGTCCCCTACGATACCGCCCTGGTCTCTCTGGAGCTCGCCATCCTCTACGCCGAGCAGGGGCGGATAGCGGACCTGAAGCGGCTGGCGGCGGAGATGGTGCCCATCTTCTCCTCGCTCCATATCCACCGCGAGGCGCTGGCCGCTCTGGCCTATCTGAAGCAGGCCGTGGAGACGGAGCGGGTGAGCTTGGCCCTGATCAACGGCGTTGCCGCCTACCTCCGCCGTGCCCAGTACGACCCGGCGCTGCGGTTCGAGGAGCCGGAGGAGTGAGCACGAAACGAGTGTTACCATGACTTGAGAGCCTGAGGGGAGTATCTCAAGATGCGCATAGAAAAGCAGGAACTGCTGAAGCTCATGGAAGACCTTCCCGACCAGGTGGAGGTCGATGAGGTTTTCTACCGTCTCTATTTGCGAGAGAAGCTAAACGCGGCAGAGGAGGACGTCCGCGCCGGGAGAGTGCTCAGTCACGAGGAGGTCGTGGCCGAGACTGCCAAGTGGTTTATCGACTGATCTGGACCAGGAGGTCCTTGGCGGATCTCCGGGATGTGTCCAATTCAAGTCCTCTTGGGAGACAATACCCCTCCGGTCTCGCCGGCTTTTCCGACCTGGAGGGGTGATGCTCCGCGAACGCGCTCGTCTGGTCCTCGTCTTCGTCGTCTTATTGGCCGGTCTGCCGCGGGTGGCCCGGCCGGCGGCGGTCACCCTGGAGGCGCTGCTCGCCGCGCCTTTTCCCTCGGAGCTGCTGGCGTCTCCCGCCGGCGGGAAGCTCGCCTGGATCCAGAACGCCAACGGCGTCCGCAATCTCTGGGTGGCCGAGCCCCCGGACTACAAGGGGCGGCAGATCACCCGCTACACCCAGGACGACGGCCAGCAGCTCGGCGGCCTCGAGTGGACGCCGGACGGCAAGGGCCTGATCTACGTCCGCGGCGGCGGCCCCAACCGCCAGGGCGACGTCCCCAACCCGACGAGCGATCCGGCGGGCGCCGAGCAGGCCGTCTGGCGCGTCGCCGTCGACGCTCCCGAGGCGACGCCGGTGAAGATCGGCGGCGGGCACGGCGCGGCGGTCTCCCCCCGGGGCGACGGCGTGGCTTTCGTGAATCATGGCAAGGTCTTCTGGTCACCCTTCGCCGGCAAGGGGGAGCCCGTGCAGTGGGTCGAGGTCCGGGGCGGCGCCCGGCAGCTCCGGTTCTCGCCGGACGGCTCGAAGCTGGCCTTCGTCAGCGACCGCGGCGACCACGGCTTCGTCGGCGTCTACGACGTGGCGGCCAAGGTCCTGCGCTGGATGGCGCCCAGCGTCGACTCGGACTCCGAGCCCGCCTGGTCGCCGGACAGCTCGCGGGTGGCCTTCCTGCGCAGCCCGGCTTCCGACAAGGTTACCCTCTTCCATGCCAATGTGAGCGCCGAGCCGTGGTCCATCCTGGTGGCGGACGCGGCCACCGGCCAGGCGAAGACGGTCTGGCGCGCCGAGCCCGGAGCGGGGAGCGCCTTCGCGGAGATGGTGGCGGCCAACCAGGTCCTCTGGGGGGCGGAGGACCGGCTGGTCTTCCCCTGGGAGAAGGACGGCTGGCTTCATCTCTACTCGGTGCCGGCCGCGGGCGGGCCGGCGACCCTGCTGACGCCGGGTGACTTCGAGGTCGAATACGTCAACCTCACCCCGGACCGCCGGCAGGTCGTTTTCAATTCCAACCAGGACGATCTCGACCGCCGCCACCTCTGGAGGGTGGACGTCTCCGGCGGCCGGCCCGTCCAACTGACGAAGGGGACGGGCATCGAGTGGCTGCCGGTGCTGACCGTTGACGGCAAGGCCCTGGCTTACCTGCGCTCGGGGGCTAAGCGGCCGGCCGAGGCCGTGGTCCGGATCGGTACGGGCGAGGCCCAACCGCTGGCGGCGGGGACGATCCCTTCCGGCTTCCCCGAGAGCGCCCTGGTGGAGCCTCAGCCGGTGATCTTCAGCGCCGCCGACGGTCTGCGCATCCATGGCCAGCTCTTCCTGCCGCCGGGCGTGAAGCCGGGGGAGCGGCGGCCGGGGCTCGTCTTCTTCCATGGCGGCTCCCATCGCCAGATGCTGCTGGGCTGGCATTACATCGGCTACTACAACAACGCCTACGCCATGAACCAGTATCTGGCAGCCCAGGGCTACGTGGTGCTGGCCGTGAACTACCGCTCGGGCACGGGGTATGGGTTGTCCTTCCGCGAAGCGCCCGCCCAGGGTGCCACGGGCGCGAGCGAGTTCAACGACGTGCTGGGCGCGGGGCTCTACCTGCGCGGCCGGCCGGATGTCGATCCCGCCCGCGTCGGCCTCTGGGGCGGCTCCTATGGCGGCTACCTGACGGCCCTGGGCCTTGCCCGCGCCTCGAACCTGTTCGCCGCCGGGGTGGACTTTCACGGTGTCCACGACTGGAACGTCGGCATCCGCACCTTCATCCCGGGCTACAGACCGAAGCCGGACGAGGAGCGGCTGGCCTTCGAGTCGTCCCCCATGGCCTGGCTGGACGGCTGGAAGTCGCCGGTGCTGGTGATCCACGGCGACGACGACCGCAACGTCTCCTTCAGCGAAACGGTGGATCTCGTCGAGGCCCTGCGGAAGCGTCACGTCGAGGTGGAGCAGCTCATCCTGCCGGACGAGATCCACGGCTTCCTGCGCACCGCGAGCTGGCTCGCCGCCTACCGGACGGCGGCGGATTTCTTCGACCGGCGGCTGGGGCGGGCAAGGTAGGAGGGCGAGCCCGTGGAGAATCCCCTCTGGGCCCTGGCCGTCGTCCTGGTGCTGGTGGGGATCGCGGGCACGGTGCTGCCCGCCCTGCCCGGGGCGCCGCTGGTGTTCGTGGGGCTGGTCTGCGCCGCCTGGGCCGACGGCTTTCAGAAGGTGGGGTGGCCCACGCTCTCAATCCTGGCGATCCTGATGCTGTTGACCTTCGTCGTGGACTTCCTGGCGTCGCGGTGGGGCGCCAAGCGGGTGGGAGCGAGCTGGCTGGCACTTGCCGGGGCCTTCGTGGGGACGATCGTGGGCCTCTTCTTCAACGTCCCCGGCCTGATCTTCGGACCTTTCCTGGGCGCGGTGGCGGGGGAGTGGCTCGCCGTGCGCAACCTCCGTCAGGCGGGGAAGGTGGGCCTCGGCACCTGGCTGGGCATGATCCTCGGCATCGCCGCCAAGCTGGCCCTGGTCTTCGCCATGGTGGGGATCTTCGCGCTGGCGTATGTGCTGTAGGAGGACCGAAGAAAGGACGACAAGGACTTCAAGGACAGCAGGGACATAGAAGCTTTTCCGTCCTTGCTGTCCTTGAAGTCCTTGCTGTCCTTGAGGTTCTTTCCTCGTGCCGCGCGGGCTTAAGCCACCAATCTCTCTACACAGTCCGGCGCGTCGTGGGCCGGGCTGTTGACGTTGCGGCTGACGGGAAAGGCTTCGAAGCCCTCCACGGCGTGGGGGACGAGAAGGGGCTGGAGCTTCGTCGCGTCCTCCACCTTGGGGTCCAGCCAGAGGTCGAAATTCTCCGGAGCGACGATGACGGGCATGCGGTTGTGGAGGGGGCGGAGCAGGTCGTTCGCGTCCGTGGTGAGGATGGTGAAGGTCTCGATGGGGGCGCCGCCGTGCTCCCTGTCCACCCAGGTGGACCACAGGCCGGCGAAGGCGAAGGGCTTGCCGTCCTGGCGGTGGATCAGGTACGGCTGCTTGCTCTTTCCCTCCTTCTTCCATTCGTAGAAGCCGTTCGCCGGGATGAGGCAGCGCTTCTTCTTGAAGCTCCATTTGTACGCGGGCTTCTCGGCCACGCTCTCGGCGCGGGCGTTGATCATCTTGTTGCCGATCGCCGCCTCCTTGGCCCAGTAGGGGATGAGCCCCCAGCGCAGGGGGACGAGTTGGCGCGGCGCTCCCGGCGCGGGGACGCGCACCACCGCCGCCTCCTGGGTGGGAGCGAGGTTGTAGCGGGGCACCACCTGCGGGAGCTCGGAGAGGTCGAAGAGCAGGGCGATCTCGTCGCCGGACGAGTTGAGCGTATAGCGTCCGCACATGAAGCTGATTCCCTCCTCAGGCCGTGGCCGCGGTGGCCGCGACGCCCGTTTCAGCATTGGGGTCACCGATGTCCAATTGTAACTCGGCGATGGCGATCCGTGTGAAGTTGTGCCATAATGCTGCATGAAAGGGGGAGGTATGCCGGTCATCAAGACAGTGGGAACAAGTGGTCAGATCGCTCTCGGTAAGCGGTACGCTGGGCGCCAAGTGATGGTTGAGGAATGCGAGCCGGGAGTTTGGCTCGTCAAGCTCGGCGAGTTCATCCCCGACAATGAGCGCTGGCTGAATGAGTCCGCGGTACGGGAAAAGTTGGACCGCGCCATTGCCCGGGCTGAATCTGAGCCCTTGCGAGAAACAGATCTGAAGGAGCTGGAAAGGAAGATCTTGGGTGGCTCCTGAGAGGGTTCGCCTCGATCTCAATGACAGTGGGTTCCAAGAGGACTTCTTCAGTCTCACCAAGGAGCAGCAAGTCAGCGTCTTCAGTACGCTCGGGAAGCTGTCCAAGATGACCTGGGATCAGGTTTATCGTGATCCGGGTTTGAAATGGGAAGCTGTGACGTTCCGGACTGGCCCTAAAGGGTTGCGTCTCTACACCTTCCGGCTTGGGCGAGCCTTCAGGGCCGTTGCTTATAGGGAAGGATCGTGGTTGAAGATCCTTTCTCTTCACCCTGACCACGACTCTGCCTATCACTGAGAGACTGAGCATAGGCGAACCCAAACCGCCTCGACTCCCTACCGCCCCTCCCCCCACTCCCCACCCACGCACGTCGCCGCCACCACCCCCTCCGTCGCGCCGAAGATCACCGCCTCCAGCAGCGTCTCCGGCGTCCAGCCCGCCAGCATGGGGGAGCCCAGGTCGAGCGCCGCGAAGTCGGCCCAGAGGCCGGGGGCGATGCGGCCGGCATCGATCCCCAGGGACTTCGCGCCTCCCAGGGTGGCCGCGTCCAGCAGGAGCTTCGCGACGTTCCCTTCTTCGTTTCGCAGCGCACCCCGGCTCTCGGTGGCGAGGCGCTGGCCGTATTCGAGCCAGCGCATCTCTTCGATGGGGGAGATGCGGGCGTTGGAGTCGCTCCCCAGGCAGAAGGCGCCGCTCGTGGGGTGGCTCCGGGGCGCGGCCGGGATGCCGTCGCCCAGGTTGCCCTCGGTGAGCGGGCAGAAGCAGACGGTGCCCCCGGCGGCCAGGAAGCGCTCCATCTCCTCGCCGTCCGTATGGGTGCAGTGGATCGCCGTCAGATCCGTGGCCGTGCCCAGGGTCTCCAGCAGCAGGGCCATGGGGCGCTGGCCGTAGTAGGCGAGGACGTCCTCGATCTCCCGCTGCTGCTCCTCGACGTGGATGTGGAACGGCAGGTCCCGCCGCCGCGCCTCGTCATAGATCGCCGCCAGGTCGTCCGGACCCGCGGCCCGCAGGCTGTGGACCGAGGCGGCCAGGCTCTGCCGGCCCTGCCCGTGCTGCCGGTTGGAGTCATCGATGAGCCCGGCCAGGCGCTCCATCTGCTCCCAGTAGACCTTGGGCGAGGGGGAGCGGAAGCGGCGCTGGGCCCCCTCCAGGGGCTGGCCCACGGCCCCCGTGTGGTAGTAGGACTGGATGAGGACGATGCGCAGGCCCGCCTCGGCGGCGGCGGCGAGGACCAGCTCGTCGAATTCGTAGTCGGCCGCGTCCGGGCTCTCCTCCCGGTGATGGAAGTAGTGGAACTCCCCCACGGCGGTGACGCCCGCCGCCCTCATCTCCCGAAAGGTCTGAACGCAGAGGGCGCGGAAGGTGGCGGCGTCGAGCCGCGACACGAGGTCGTACATGGCCTCGCGCCAGGTCCAGAAGCTGCCGCTGCCGCGGGGGAAGGTCTCGCCCCGCCCTCGCAAGCCCCGCTGGAAGGCGTGGGAGTGGGCCGTTACGAAGCCGGGGAGGAGGGCGCGTCCGGCGAGGCGTGCGTCCGGCGTCCGCCCCAGGGCGCCCACGGCCGCGATGCGGCCGTCCTCGCCCACGGCGACCTGGACGCCGGATTCGAAGCGATTCCCGGTCCAGGTCAGATCGGCTTCGAGGACCCTCATCCCCCGGCCTCCCGACAGAAGTGGTCGATCGTCGTTGCGAGCAGCTCCCGGGCGGCGGCGAATTCCGCCTTCGGCAGGTGCTCGTTCGGCTTGTGGGCCACGGCGATGGAGCCGGGGCCGAAGATGGCGCAGTCGAGCCCCAGGTGCTGCAGCCAGCCGGCGTCGGTGGCGAAGGAGACGCTCTCTCCCGCGGTCTGGCCCACCAGGGTGCAGAGGTGACGATGGATGGGGGCGGCCGCGTCCAGGAGCAGGGGCGGGCTGTCCGAGAGCAGCTCGACGTCCACAGAGACCGGCGCGAAGGGGGCCGCCGCGGCGCGCACGGCGCGGTCGATGCGTTCGATCAGCTCGGCTGAGGCGAGGCCCGGCAGGGGCCGGACTCCCAGCTCGACCACGCAGCGGTCCGGCACGACGTTGATCGCCGCGCCGCCGTGGACCGTGCCGACGTTGAGCGGCACGAAGGGGACCTCCGGGAACAGCTCGCGATTGGGCGGCGCCTCGGCTTCGAGCTCCCGGCGCAGGCCGGCGAGGGCGACGATCACCCGGCCGGCGGGCTCGATGGCGTTGGCGCCCAGGTGGGGATAGCCGCTGTGGGCGGGGACGCCGTGGAGGGTCACCCGCAGCTTGAGGTGCCCCTTGTGGGCGCGCGCCACGCGCAGCGACGTGGGCTCGCCGATGATCGCGTTCCTGGGCAGGGTCGCCGCCTCGGGAAAGCTCTCGGTGAGGCGCTTCGCTCCCAGCGTGCCCACCTCCTCGTCGTAGGTGAGGACCAGGGCCAGGGGGGCGCGCCAGTGTTCTGGCCGGGCTTCAGCCGCGAGGTTGGCGGCCACGGCCAGGAACCCCTTCATGTCGCAGGCGCCGCGGGCCACCCAGCGGTCGCCGCCATCGGCGAGGGTGAACGGGTCGCTCCGCCACTCCGCCTCTTCGGCGGGGACGACGTCCATGTGGCCCGAGAGCACGAGCCCCCGCCGGTCCCTAGCGGGCTCAGGGCCCACCCAGGCGACGAGGTTGGCCTTGCGGCCGTCGGTCGAGGGGTTGCGGGCGATCCGCACCCCCGGCCGGTCCAGGTAATCGCAGAGGAAGTCGGCGAGCGGCAGGTTGCTGTTGCGGCTGGTGGTGTCGAAGGCGACCAGGCGGGCCAGGAGCTCGGCGTCGGAGAGGAGGGGCATGGCGGGCGATTATAGGGACTTCAGGGACAGCAGGGACTTCAGGGACGAGAAAAATTGGTGTCCCTGCTGTCCCTGGAGTCCCTGCTGTCCCTGTCTTCGTCTTTCTGCCGGGGGTCACCCCAGCGACCGCACCAGGCCCTGCGGGTTCTTCTCCTCGCGGGCGCGGTGCAGGTGATCTCCCAGCTCCTGGATCAGCTCCGCGGAGGAGATCCTCTCCGCGTCCTTCTGGAAGGAGAGGAGGGCGACCATGGTCTCGCGGTACATGGTGCCGGAGCGGAAGAGGGGGAGCATCTGATCCGCCTGCCGGCGCATGGCGGCGCCCCGGCTCTCGCCGGCATAGAGCACGGCGAGGTCCATGGACGCCAGGGCCGCTTCGTAGGAGAGTCCCTCCCGCGTCAGCTGGTCGCGGGCTTCGCTGAGCGGCCCCTCGGCGCCTTCGAGGCGGGGTGCGAGCTTGCCTTCCAGCCAGCGCAATCGCCCGAGATGGCGGCGGTCGCCGGCCTGGCGGTAGAGCCGGCGGGCGCCCTGGAGCGAGGCGGACGCTTCGCCGGCGCGACCGCTCTCGTTGAGGAACCAGATGAAGTTGTGGGTGGCGCACACCATCAGCCGCGGCTCGCGCGGCGGATCGATCAGGTCCATGCTGCGCCGGATCAGGCGCACGGCCGGACCGGGCCGGCCGGCATTGCCGAGGACGGTCCCCTTCTTGAGCAGTGTCCGGCCCAGGAGATGACGGTCGCCGGCGCGGCGATAGATCGTCGCCGCCCGGTTGAGCAGGCCGAGGGCCTCCTCGAAGCGGCCGCCGTAGGCGCGCAGCGAGGCCTGGAGGGTCAGCAGCTCGGCGCGCAGGCGGGGCGGAGGCTGTCCGGATTGTCCAGGCCTGGCCGCCAGCAGCCGGCGGGCGGCGGTCATCGAGCTCTCGGCCGACCGCAGGTCGGCCTGGACCCGCTGCGTCCCGGTCAGGTATGCCCAGGCGATGGCCCGCGTGTCCTGCACCACGGGGGCGCCGTAGAGGTCGAGGTCGAGCTGCTCGGCGGCCGCCGCGGCGAGGTCCGAGGCCCGGCGCGCCTGCTCAGGGGACTCCAGCGCCAGCTCACGGCTCTTCTGGAGCAACAGCCCGCAGAGGGCGAGGCTGGCATAGCGGCGGGTGCTGTGGACCTGGAAGAGCCCTTCGACCGCCTGGTGCCCGAGGAGCTCCGAGTAGAGGGACCGGGGGCCCGGACGGCCGGAGAAGAGCCCGTCGGCCTCCCGGGCGAGCCGCCCCTCCAGGCGCTCGAAAACCGCGTCGTAGGTCTCGGCTTCCCGGCGCAGGGTTGTCATCGGCCGGCTGCGTGCCTCTTCCACCATGCGTCCACATCTCGGGCAACCCGCGAGCAGGTGGCGAACGATCTGCTGCGTCTCTCCCGACACCGTCCCGCTGCGGACCAGCCGTTCGAGGGCTTCGCGAGGAGGGTGATCAGGCCAGGGCCGCATCCAGGACGCCTCCTCCGTTCGACGTATGTTAGTACCTGCATGAAACTCTTACAGAATCGGGGACGTATTGCAATCCCTTTTGAAGAAACTTGCGCTCAGGTCTCGTCCCGGGGCTCGTCTCCCGGGAGCGGGGCGTCCGGGGAAGGGGTGGGGAGCACCTTCTGCGCCGCGCGGGCGAGGCACCGGGTTTCGTCGCGAGAGCGGCCGAGGGAGCGCCAGAGGCTCGCCGCCTCGTCCCAGCGCCCGTCCTGCTCCGCCTGCCAGGCGGCGACCATGGCCGCGGGGGCCGCGGGCGAGCCGATGCCGCCGGCCGCCGCCAGGACCTGGATGGCCCGTTCGGGCTCCGCCACGGCGACCCAGGCCCGGGCCTGCCGCACCGGATCGCGCACGGCCTCGATCCAGCGCCGCTGGGCCGCGGCCGAACGTGGGGCATCGCCGAGCTCCGCCCAGAGGCGGGCGGCGCGGCTCCAGGCGCCAGAGGCTTCGGCTTGCAGGGCGTCGCATTGCTTCTCCAGGATCTCGAAGGAGCAATATTCCTGCCAGACGACGCGCTCTTTTTCCACGAAGACGAACCAGGGCAGGTCCGGCAGGCGCGGGCGCAGCGCCTCCATCCGCGCCCGGGCGAGCCGGCCGGCCTCCTCCCAGGCGGCTGCGTCCATCAGCTCGCGCACCCGGGCCAGGACGCGCTGCCGGCTCTCGGGCTGGCTCCCTTCCAGGCGGGCCACGTCCAGCCACTCGCCGGCCTCGGCGTAGAGGACGACGGCGCGCTCGGTCTCGCCGAGCTTCTCCCAGGTGCGGGCGGCCCGCCCCGACCGGCCGGCCTCCTCCTGCGCCCGAGCCCGGCAGCGGGCGGACTTCTCGCTCTGTCCAGCGCAGCGGAAGGCCGCCGCCGCCCGAGACCAGTCGCCGGCCGACTCGTGGTGGAGGGCGAGGGCGAGGGCGGTCTGCGCGCCGTTGCCCGCCCGGCGGAAGCAGCGGGCCGCATCCTCGTAGCGGCCGAGCTCCAGCCAGGAGGCGCCGGCGAAGCTCCAGTCCCCCTCCTCCTCGGCGGCGCGGGCCCCGGTCGCCAGGGCTCGGGCTTCGTCGCCCGCCCGTTCCCAGCCGCGGGCCGCCTGCTTCAGGAGGCCCAGCTCCTCCCAGCCGGCGGCGGCGTCGGCCCAGGCGCCGCGGCGCTCGAGCAGCCGCAGCTCGCAGACCCGGGCCTCCCGCTCCTGTCCCAGGCGGCGGTAGAGGAAGAGGGCCTCCTCCAGGCGGCCGAGCCGCTCCAGGAGCGGCGCCTGCCGGGCGGGTTCGCCGAGACGGCTCCAGCGGTCGAGGGCGCCGCTCCAGTCCTCCAGCTCTTCGTCCGCCTGGGCGAGGGCCTCCATCTCCTTGGCCGGCAGCCCGGCCCGCCGGTAGCACTCGGCGGCCTGGCGGAACCGGCTCCGCTGGCGGAAGTAGTCCCCCTCCCGCGCCCAGTCGGCCGGCGAGGCCGTGGGATGGAACAGGTGATTCAGCGTCTCCGGCACCTCGGGCTCGACGCGGCCGCGGAAGCGCTCCTGGCTCCAGAACGGATCCCGCGCCGCCCCCTCGTAGATCGCCAGATGCCGCCGCGCCCGGGTGGCCGCCACGTAAAGGTGCTGCAGGAGCCGGCGGAAGCGGGGCTCCCGCTCCAGGCGCTGGTCGCCGCGGCAGAAGCGGTCCACGAGGTCGCGGTCGGGCGTCAGCAGCCGCCACAGCACCACGGTCTCGAACTCCAGCCCCTTGGCCTCGCGGACATGGAAGACCCGCATCGTGCCCAGGCGCCGGCGCAGCCGCTCCACCTCCTCGTCGTCGAGGGTCAGTACGGCGCAGCGCGGGCCGAAGCCGGCGATGGCGCTCAAGACCTCCTCCTCGTCGCCCGCGACCTCGATGGGTACCGGTCCCTCGATCGCCGCCTCCTCCGGATCGTCCTCCTCGGTGCGGCCGTAGACCTCGCGGCGCAGCAGCAGCAGGGCGTTGGCCAGCTCCACCAGGGGACGGACGCTGCGCAGGTTGCGCCGCAGCCGCACCACCGGCGGCGTCGCCTTGGTGTGGGCGGCCCTGCCCGCCAGCCGCTTCACCTCCGCCCAGCGGAAGCCGCTGGGGTTGACGATCTGCTGTGTATCGCCGGCGAGCAGGACGCCGGAGAGGTCGGGCCGCGCCGACAGGGAGAGGACGAAGGCCACCTCGAGCTCGGTCAGGTCCTGGACCTCGTCGCAGACCACCACGTCCCAGCGCCGGCCCTTGTGGTGGCGCGTCTCGGCCAGGGCGCGGCGGCAGAGGTCGATGTGGTCGCTGCGCCCCTCCTCGGCCAGCCACGCCTGGTAGCGCTGGGCGATGCGGTAGATCTCCGGCCGCTCGCTGACGAAGAGGGGGGCGCGCTTGCGGCCGAGCTCGAAGTAGGCCGCCTCGTCGAGCATCGGCTGGGTGGGCGAGAGGCACGATCCCTTGAGGATGCTCCGCAGCTCCTCCCAGACCAGGGCCGGATCGAGCGAGCGGCCCGATTTGCGGAACCATTCGCGGAAGAGCTCCTCGGTCATCGGCCGCGCCAGGTGCTCCCGCAGCTCCTGCGGGATCAGCGAGCGGTAGAGGTCGCCGAAGGTGAAAAACTCGGGAGGATTGCGTCCGGGGACCGCGCCCCGTGCCCGCAGCAGGTCGTCCACCAGTCCGCGGGCGTGCTCCACCAGGGGCTCGCTGTAGGAGAGATAGAGGGCCGAGGGGGATTCGGGCGAGCCGGCGGCGGCGGCCAGCCGGTGGGCGGCCACCGTCGTCTTGCCGCTGCCCGCGCTGCCGGCCAGGAGCACCGGACCGGGGGCGGCGAGGATCTCGTACTGCTCGCGGGTCAGCTTGAGCTCCAGCTCCTCGCCGCCGGCATCGAACAGGCGCTGGAACTCCTCCTCGCCGGCGAGGACGGCCGGGTCGAGGCGGAACCAGCGGACACCGCCGGGGATCCCCTCGCCGGGCTCCGGCGCCACGCCGTCCGGCGGCAGGAGGAACTGCAGCAGGGGCTCGGCCTGCTCCCACTCCTCCGTCCCCGCGGCGGCGACCTCGGAGAAGCTGGCGTCGAGATGCGGCGGCGGCTCATCGATCTCGAACTGCTCCAGCGTCTCCAGCTCGAGGAACTCGGCCTCCGGCGAGCGGTTGCGGCGGGCGGCGCGCTCGGCGTCGTCGTGCTCCACCAGGTCCCAGATCTGCAGGTGGGAGGCGAGGCGGCCCGGTTCGTCGGCGAGGGCCGAGCTCACCATGGTGAAGAGGAGACGGTCGCCCGCATCGGTGCGCGCCTCGTAGACCGGACGGCCGATGCCGCGCAGCCGCTTGACGCGGGTGCCGCCGCCCCAGTGGCCGTCCCGCAGCCGGTGCAGGGTCTTCCAGACGCGCGCCCGCTCGGCGCGACTGCTGCGCCGCAGCCAGCGGTAGAGGTCAGGGTGCAGGAGAACCGGAAACATGGCGCATTGTAACCGGAAACTGGAATTAGGCGCGACTGGAAAGACAGGGACGGCAGGGACTTCAGAGACTGCAGGGACACGAAGACCGGAGCTTTTCCCGTCCCTGCTGTCCCTGTCGTCCCTGAAGTCCCTGTCTCCTACGGGAACTGGCTCGGGCTGAAGCCGATGTCGACGATGCTGCACCCCGGCACGGCAGGGACGCCACGGCGCCGCGCCTCGTCGAGCACCCGGGCGTCGGCCGAGCCGGGGTTGAGCCAGACCTCCCGGGCGCCCTTGCCGGCGATCTCGCCCAGCAGCTCCAGGGTCACGGCCGGTGGCAGGTAGACGCTGATGCGCTCCAGCTCGCCGGGGACGTCGGCCAGCCGGCGGTAGGCGGGCACGCCCTCGATCTCCGTCTCGCCCGGATGGACCGGGAACACCTGCCAGCCCGCCGCCAGATAGGCGCGGACGCACTTGTTGCCGAACTTCCTCCGCTGGCTGGAGGCGCCGACGACGGCGATGGTCTTCATGCGCTCCCTCCCGGCCGCACCACCATCCGCTCATCCCCCAGCCGGCGGGTGGCGCCGGTCGAGTCGAGGTGCTCGAGCAGCGGGATGGCCCACTTGCGGGTGAGCCCGAAGCGGTCCTTGAAGTCGGCCACGGAGAAGCGGTCCCAGGAGGTGGCCAGCAGGTCCCGCCGCAGGCCGGTCAGCGCCGCGGCGGCGAGGATGAGGCCGCTGGGCAGCTTGACGAGCTGGCCCCGGGTCACCAGATGGCGGATGACGCCCTCCAGGATCTGCGGCTTGGCCTGGAGCTCCTGGGCCACCTCGCCGGGCGACGGCGGCGCCAGCCCCGCCCGCTCGAAGCGCTCCAGCACGGCCGCCGACAGCTTCGACTCCTCGCCCGTGAGCTGGGCGCTGCGCCCCGGCAGCACCACCCGATCGCCCTGCACGGTCAGCACCTTCTGCGCCTCCAGCCAGCCCAGGTAGACGTCCGCCAGCTCGGCCGCGCGGCCGCGGAGGATGCGGCGCACGGCCTCGGCTTTGGGCATGGACTCGGCGAGACGGTCCTTCTGAAAATACTCCTTGAGCACCCGCCGCGCCCGCTCCGTCACCCGCTGCACGGCCGACGGCGCGATCCAGCGCCGGGCGCGGCCGTGCTCCTCGGGCACCGCGATGAGTCGCTGCCCCTTCGCCAGCTCCGCCAGAGGGCCGGCCACGGCGGCGGGCGGCAGGCCCAGGCGGCGGGCGACCTCGGCCGCCTCCACCCCGCGCTCGCCGGCCTCCTGCACCCAGAAGGGGAGGGCCGAGCGGAGGTCGCCCTGGAGGGCGGTCAGGCCCTGCGCGAGGATCGTCCCCCGGTGGCGGCGCCAGCGCGGATCGAGGATCTCGCCGCCGCCCAGGGTGGCGGCGGGGGAGGGGCGGCGCAGGATGTAGCGGTCCCCGCGCACGGCCGAGACCGGCCCCTGGAGGCGGATCTCCACCGGACCCGTCTCGCCCGGGGCGAGGCCTGCCACGGCCAGCGGTCGCATGCGGCCTATCACCTCACTGGCGTACAGGTGGAGCCGCACCGGCACGAAGCCGCGCACGGGCGCCGGCGCGTCCGGCAGCAGGGTGAAGCGGGCGAGCAGGCTGGTGGTGGCCGCGAAGGCCTCAGGCGCGCCGAGCTGCATGCCGCGGCCCAGCTCCTCCAGGGTGACGCCGGTGAGCTGCAGCGACGTGCGCTCGCCGGCGTCCGCCGCCTCCCGCGGCTGGCCGTGCACCTGGATGCTGCGCACCCTGGCCCGGCCCCCCCGGGGGAGCAGCTCCAGGGTGTCCCCGGGGTGCACGGCGCCGCTCGCCAGCGTGCCGGTGACCACCACGCCCAGCCCCTTGAGATGGAAGGCGCGGTCGATGGGCAGCCGGGCCGGCCGGTCCGCATCGGGCGGCGCCGCGTGGCGCGCCGCGAGGTCGAGAAGCGCCCGCTCCAGCTCGGGGACCCCGGCGCCGGTGACGCTGGAGACGGGCAGGATGGCCGCGCCGGCGAAGGGCGTCCCGGCCAGCAGCTCCTCCATCTCGAGTTGCGCCAGCTCCAGGAGGTCCGCGGCGACGAGGTCGCTCTTGGTCAGCGCCACCAGGCCGGCGGGGATGCCCAGCAGCGAGCAGACGGCGAGGTGCTCCCGCGTCTGCGGCTTCACCCCCTCGTCCGCGGCCACCACCAGCAGCATCACCCGGACGCCGCCCAGGCCGGCGAGAGCGTTGTGCAGGAAGCGCTCGTGGCCAGGGACGTCGATGAAGCCGATCTGGAGGTCCCCCGCCGTGCGGTGGGCGAATCCCAGGTCGATGGTGATCCCGCGCGCCTTCTCCTCCGCCCAGCGGTCGCAGTCGATCCCGGTCAGGGCCAGCACGAGGCTGGTCTTGCCGTGGTCGATGTGACCGGCGGTCCCGACGATGGCCCGGCGCATTCTTCCTGGTTCAGCCAGCGGCAGGCTTCGCCAGCACCTCGCGGGCGATGCGGTTGATGGTGGCGCCGTCGGCGCTGGAACCGAAGCGGGCCAGCAGCTCCTTCATGATCGGCCCGATGGCCGCCGGCCCGGAGAGGCCGCGGGCGGCGACCAGCTCCTCGATGGCGGCGCGGATCTGTCCCTCGTCCACCTGCGCCGGCAGGTAGGTCTCGAGCAGCCTGCCCTCCGCCTCCTCCTTCGTCGCCAGCTCTTCGCGATGGCCGTGGCGATACTGCGTCGCGGCCTCCTCGCGCTGCTTGATCGCCTTGCGGACCAGCGAGACGAAGCCGGCCTCGTCCACCTCGCCCCCGCGCCGGATGCGCTCGTTCTTGATCTCTCCGAGGAGCATCCGCAGAGTGGAGAGCTTCTCCTTCTCGCCCGCCTTCAGGGCGGCCTTCACGTCGGCTTCGATGCGTTGCTGCGGTGGTATGGTCGTGGTCATGAGGGGCATTATAGGGTCCAGATCGGGGTCCAGATCGCCCGGCATCGCCGTCGCCCCTTCGGGGCGGGCCCTCACTCTCCCAACCCTCTCTCTCCCGGCCTCCCCCCCGACCGCCGGGAGAGAGAGGGCTAAAACAGCGCCTTTTTTCTTGTCTTTCTTCAGGCTAACCCCTCCCTCTTCTCCCGGCGGAAGGGGGGGAGGCCGGGAGAAGAGGGCCGGGGTGATGAGGGCCAACGGCGCCGTCACGCTGATCCTCCCTATCCTCGTCGCCCTCGCCGCCTGCCGGCCCGCCGCCCCCGGTCCGGCCGGCGAGCGCATCCGGGTGGCGGTCTCCGTGCCGCCCCAGGGCTATTTCGTGGAGCGCATCGGGGGCGACCGGGTGCAGGTGGACGTCATGATCCCGCCGGGTTACTCCCACGTCGACTATCCGCTGACGCCGCGCCAGATCGTGGCTCTCTCGCGGGCGCGGCTGTACGTGGCCGTGGGGCATCCGGCCTTCGAGTTCGAGCGCATCCAGCTCTTCCCGTTCCTCAAGACCCTGCCCGGCCTGCAGGTGGTGGACATGTCGCGGGGGATGCCGCTCCTCGCCGGGGAGGGCGAGGGGGCGGACGAGGAGGGCCATGGCCATTCCGGGGGGGCCGGCGATCCCCACGTCTGGGTCGCGCCGGCGACGGTGGCGGTGGCGGCCCGCAACATCGCCGCGGCCCTGGAGCGGATCGACCCCGCCCACGCCGCCGAGTACCGCGCCAATCTGGACCGCTTCGAGGCCGACGTCGCCGCCCTCGACCGCGAGGTCCGCGCCGAGCTCGGCCCCTTCCGCGGCAGCCGGTTCATGGTCTACCACCCGACCTGGGGGTACTTCGCCCATGAGTACGGCCTGCAGCAGGTGGCCATCGAGGGCGAGGGGAAGGAGCCGAGCGCTCAGCGCCTCATCCGGCTGATCGACGAGGCGCGGCGGGACGGCGTCAAGGTCATCTTCGTGCAGCGCGGCTTCCCCCGCAAGAGCGCCCAGGTCATCGCCGACGCGGCGGGCGGGAGCGTGGTGATCGCCGATCCCCAGGAGCGGGACTGGCTCGGCAACCTCCGCCGGGTCACCCGCGAGCTCGGCGAGGCGTTGAGCCATGCCTGACACGCCCTTGATCGAGGTCCGCGGCGTCACCTTCGGCTATGGCCGGGAGGTGGTGCTCGATCACGTGGACCTGAACGTCGAGCCGCGCGACTTCCTCGCCGTCATCGGCCCCAACGGCGGCGGCAAGACGACCCTGCTGAAGGTGATCCTGGGGCTCGTCCGCCCATGGTCCGGCGAGGTGATCTTCCATCTCCCTTCAGGGGGAGACCCCCGGGACCCCCGAGGACGCCTGGGCTACGTCCCCCAGTTCTCCACCTTCGACAAGGATTTTCCCCTGCGCCTGGGGGACATGGTGCTGATGGGCCGCCTCGGGCGCCGCAACCTCCTGCGCCCCTACAGCCGCGCCGACCGCGCCGCCGCCGACCAGGCGCTGGAGCGGCTCCACCTCGAGCCCCTGGCCCGCGCCCACGTGGCCGAGGTCTCCGGCGGCCAACTCCAGCGGGCGCTCATCGCCCGCGCCCTGGTCTCCTCGCCCGACGTCCTCTTCCTCGACGAGCCCACGGCCTCCATCGACGCCGAGTCGCGGGAGACGCTGCGCGAGCTGCTGGCGGACTTGAACCGCACCATCCCCATCGTCGTGGTCACCCACGACGTGACCTCCTTCGCACCCATGGTGAGCCGCATCGCCTGCATCAACCGCCGGCTCTTCTACCACGGCGACCCCGACCTCTCCCGGGAGGTGATGGAGGAGGTCTACGGCTGTCCGGTGGAGCTCGTCACCCACGGCGTGCCCCACCGCGTGCTGGATCACCACCACGACGAGCCCCCTCCCGAGCACCGCCGCTGACCGGAGCCCCGCCTTGCCCAGCTTCCTGGAGGCCCTCTCCTACGACTTCATGCGCAACGCCCTGATCGCCGGGGTGCTGGCGAGCGTGCTGTGCGGCGTCATCGGCACCTTCGTGGTGGTCAAGCGGCTGGCCTTCATCAGCGACGGCATCAGCCACGCCGCCTTCGGCGGGATGGGGGTCTGCTTCTATCTGGGGATCGACCCGCTGCTGGGCGCCATCCCCGTGGCCCTGGTCTGCGCCCTCGCCCTCGGGGCGGTGGACCGCGAGACCATCCGCTCCTACGATGCCCTGATCGGCGTCCTGTGGGCGGTGGGCATGGCGGTGGGCGTGGTCTTCGTTTACAAGACCCCGGGCTACGCGCCGAACCTGATGACCTACCTCTTCGGCAACATCCTCCTGGTGTCGCATCACGATCTCAAGGTGATCCTGGCGCTGGCGGTCTCGGTGCTGGCCATCCTCTTCCTCTTCTTCAAGGGGATCGTGGCCGTGTCCTTCGACGAGGTGTTCGCCCGGGTGCGGGGGGTGCGGGTGCGGTTCCTGATGTCGCTGCTGCTGACCATGATCGCCCTCTCGGTGGTGATCCTGATCCAGGTGGTGGGGATCATCCTGGTGGTCGCGCTGCTGACCATCCCCTCGGTCATCAGCCTGATGCTGTGGCGGGACCTGAAGGCCGTGCTCGCCGGCTCGGTGCTGACCGGCGTCTCGATCACCCTGGGCGGGCTGGTCCTCTCCTTCTACTACGACCTGCCATCCGGGCCGGCGATCATCCTGCTGGGAGCGGTGCTGCTGGTGGCGGCGTACGGCTTCAAGAAGATCCCGCGGCGGAGCCTCTGACGGGGAGCGCGCAAAGGCTTGCGCGAGACCTGTGACGGGTTTCGCGAAGCCTGCTCCGGGCCTCGCGATTCCCGTGCCGGGCTTCGCGATGCCGTTACGAGATTTCGTGAGGCCCGCTCCGGGCTTCGCGATGCCTGCGCCGGGCTTCGCGGGGCCGTTACGAGATTTCGCGAAGCCCGCTCCGGGCCTGGCCATGCCCGGCCCGGGCTTCGCGAAGCCTTACACAGGGATCGCGAGCCTCTACACAGGGCTCCGGTCGCCGTCGCCCGGCACCATGATCATCAGCCGCTCGATGCTCGCGAGAGAGGACCGGATCCCCGCCTCGTCGTCGACGATCAGGATGCGTTCGCCCATGGCGGGGGGATTGTAGCTGGGGGGCGGGTCCCGGCCTGCCGCATTCGATGCACTGTCTTTGGGGGACCCCAATGGCGAGGTCTCCTCTCCCATGGAGGCGAATGACGATGAAGAAGACCAGGGCCCTGCTGCTCGCCTGTGCGTTCCTTCTCACCGCCGCGGCCGCGACCCGCCCGGCGAAATCGGACGCGTGCTTTCTCTTCGGCATGTGCAAGACCTGCAACACCCCCACCCCGAAGTCCCAGCCCTGCAGGGTGGTGGTCTGCGGCACCCGGCGGACCGAGACCTGCGGCACCTGCGTCACCAACTGCGTGCCGCCGCCGGATTAGAAGAAGCTCTCCTAACCCTCTCTCTCCCAGCCTCCCCCAGGCGCCGGGAGAGAGCGGGCTTCAAGAAAAAACGGAGTAAGTGGCCGGCGAGACGCCGGCGCTCCCGGGGGGTTCTTGCTTCTGCTTGTTTCAGACTAACCCTCCCTCTTCTCCCGGCGGACGGGGGGGAGGCTGGGAGAAGAGGGCCGGGGTGATGAGGGCCAGCGACTCGGTAAGGCCATGGGCCCGGCTTCGCGGCACGGGCCTTGCTGGCTTTGGACAGCATCCCGACGGCGCTCCGGCGCCGGGATCGTCCACTCCCCCAGGAGGTGACCCCCATGGCATTGCTCACCCAAGACGACGTCCAGGTTTCCACGGGGAGGCCGATCAGCCGCGAGGACATCCAGGATCTCCTTCAGGTCCCCGGGCGTCCCTGCCTTTCTCTCTATATGCCCACTATCCGGGCCGGCGCGCAGACGCAGCAGAACCCCATCCGGTTCAAGAACCTGCTGCGTTCCCTGGAGGAGCGGCTCCAGGGGATGGCGCTCCCCAACGGCACGGCCGGCGAGCTGCTGGAGCCCTTGCGCGGCCTGCTCGACGATCCCGCCTTCTGGCGGACCCCGAGCGACGGCCTGGCCGTCTTCCGCTCCCCGGAGCTGTTCCGCACCTACGGCCTGCCGCTCGAGCTCGACGAGCTGGCCGTGGTGGAGACCCGTTTCCACCTGAAGCCGCTCTTCTCGTTGCTCTCCGGCGATGGACGTTTTTACATCCTGGCCCTGAGTCTCAAGAACCTCCGCCTGATCGCCGCGACCCGCCACGCGGCGGAGGAGCTGGAGCTGCCCGGCGTACCCCGCAGCCTCGCCGAGGCGCTGGGCGGCGTCAGCCGCTTCGACCGGTTCCACCCCCGGCCCAGCGCCAAGATCGTGGGCCGGTCGCCCATCCTGCCCACCCACGGCCCGAGCGAGGACGACCTCAAGACCGAGATCCGCGAGTTTTTCCGGAGCGCCGACAAGGCCCTGGCCAGGCACCTGGACCGCGACGTCCCGATCGTCCTGGCCGGCGTCGAGTATCTGCTGCCGCTGTACAAGGACGCCGCGGAGCTCCCGCGGGTGCTGGCCGACGGCCTCCCCGGTAATGCCGATGGGCTGTCGCCGGAGGAGCTGCGGGACACCGCCTGGGAGATCGTCGAGCCCGTCTTCCACGCGGAGCGCCGGAAGGCGGCCGACCGCTACTTCGATCTCGTGGGCACCGGCCGCGCCAGCAGCCGCTACGAGGAGATCCTCCCCGCGGCCCACGACGGCCGGGTGGACACCCTGTTCGTGGCCCGGGGCGTGCGCCTCTGGGGCACCTACGACGCCGACCAGCGAGCGGTCCGCCTCCAGGAGGATCAGACCGCGCAGCGCAACGGCAGCGAGGACCTGCTCGACCGGGCCGCCGTGCAGACCTTCCTCAACCGAGGGACGGTCTACGCCGTGCCTCAAGCCGAGGTGCCGGACGGCCAGGCGATGGCGGCGGTCTTCAGATACTAGTCGTACATCCTCAAATTTTTTCCGGGTTTCTCCGTCACCACTCCGCTCGGAGCCGGGACCCCTACACCCACGGCTCGATCTTCTCGATCACCCAGCTCTCGCCGCCGACGCCCACGGTCTCGCCCGGCTTCTTACCCAGCAGCTCCTTCGCCAGGTCGGACTCGTAGGAGATGACGTCCTCCTCGGGCTTGCTCTCCCAGGGGCCGAGGATGGTCATCACCCGCGTGCCGCCGCCCGGGTTGCGGAGGTGGATGCGCGAGCCGATGCGCGCTTCGGTGATGTCGGTGCCGGCGGTCTCGATGATCCGCACCCGGGAGAGCTCGGCGTTGAGGGTGAAGGCGCGGGCGTTCAGGTACTCGTGGCGCTGGCGGGCCGATTTGTACTCGAAGTTCTCCCGCAGGTCGCCCATGGCGCGGGCCTCCTCGATGGCCTTGCGGTTGGCCGGGACCTCCACGGTCATGATCTGGTGGAGCTCGGCGCGCTTGGCCGCCACCGAGTCCGGAGTGGCGTAGAGGGGCGGCGGGCCGGTCTCCTTGCGCAGCCCCTGGAAGCGGAGGTGGATGGCGTTGACGAGCTGCTCGCGCTGGTAGGGCTCGAGGTTGGAGGCGCGCTGGATGGCGTCCTCGGCCTGCGACGCCTGGTCCTCGGTGAGGTGGGAGAGCAGGCGGGGGAGTGTGCTCCCGGACTCGGCCAGCACCAGCAGCCGTACGCGGAAGGTGGCGAACTCGTCGCGGTTGAGGACGGTGAGGATCTGCTGCAACAGCCGCAGGGGGTTGCGGGTCCGCATCGCCTCGTCCACCGCCGCCCGCTCGGCGATCCAGGTGAAGGCCGCCGGGTTGCGGTGGGGCTGGGCCAGCAGGTTGTCGAGGAAGCGGTCGAGCTCCTTCGGCGCGCCGTGGGCCAGGCCGTCGGCCAGCAGGTCGAGGGCACGGGGATCGAGCTCCCGGGTCATGGCGTCGCGGTAGATGACGGGCCAGTCCTCCCGCCGCTCGCGCACCATGGCGTAGGCGCGCTCGCGCAGTTGCCGGTCCTCGATGCCGACGAAGACCCGCTGCGGTTGCCCCTCCAGCAGGTCCTCGGGCGACCAGGCGACATCGCCGGCGACCTTCGAGCCGCTGCGCTCGATGGCGAACCAGATCTCGAAGGCGAGCCCGGGATCGGAGTCCATCGCCGCCTCGGCCACCTCCGCGAGGTTCTCCGCCATGCGGTCGCGCAGGCCGGCGTCGCGCGCGCCCTCGCGCTTCAGGCGCTCGATCTTGCGCCGCGGCGACGCCTTCTCGAACGCCTTCCAGACCGAGTCCATGGCGTCGCCGCTGCTCTCCGCCCAGTGGTAGGTCTGGCGCGCGCCGGCGCCGCTCGCCACCACCTGGGGATGCTTGCGGGCCGCGCCCCACCAGGCGGTCCACTGCGATTCGGAGACGATCCCGGCGAGGATTTCGCGCACCTCGCCGGCGGTGAGCGCCCGGTCGTAGCTCTGGAGAGTGGTGCGCAGCAGCTCGGGCGGGGTCAGGACCTTCAGGGCCTGGGGGTGCTCCAGCTTGCGCCGCAGCACGTGGTCCGGGGCCAGGGGGCGCAGCAGCTTGGGCGCGGCCTTGAAGCCCACGGTCAGGCCGCGGATGCGCTCGAAGTCCACTTTGAAGCTCTCCAGCCCCAGGTTGGCCTCCACCACCCGGCCCACGCCCTTGCCCTCCATCGCCACCACCGTGCCGACGTCGAAGGCCAGGAGCCCCTCCAGGCGCTCGACCTTCTCCCAGGTCTTGGGGATGTCGGTGGGGGCGCGGTGGAGCCCCACGGCTTCGTACAGGGCCTTGTAGGTGGAGCGGTCGCCGTAGAGCTTGCCGAGGGTGGAGGAGACGGTGGGGTGGAGCTTGTCGGCGGGGAGGAAGAGCGCGCCGGCGCGCTTGAGGAGCTGCAGGCGGATGGCCCAGCGGCCCCCCTCGCGGAGCTGATCGTCCAGGATCTCGAGCAGGGAGCTGGCGCGGGACTCCTCGCCGGTGCCGATGAGGGCGCGGGCGACGCCCACGAAGTAGTCGAGATCCGCCGGGTCCTTTTCGAGCTGCGCCAGCCATTCGCCTTCGATGGCCTCGAAATCGCCCTTCGAAAGTTGGTTCTGTGTGGTTCTTGTGATGGTCATAGGGGAAGTGCACGATAGCAGATTCCAGTCCCCGGGCGCTGGCGCCCCCCGCCCAAGACCCTCATCACCCCGACCCTCCTCTCCCACCGCCCTCCCCCCAACCGGGAGAAGAGGGAGAAAGGCAAGAACCCTGAGCTGCGTCCCCCTCTCCCGGTCGGGGGGAGGGCGGTGGGAGAGGGGACAGGGGTGAGGGCCGGCGGCGGGCGCGGGTCTTGCTCTGAGATTTGACCCCGGGAGAGCTGCCGCGTAGAGTTAGGAGTCGCGTGCCAAAAAACGTGTCCAGACAAGAGAGAGTTCCGCCCCGCAAGACCGAGCCCGCCGCAAGCTCCGCGGCGGACGGCACACGTCCCAATCGCCAACCGCCCTGGGAGAAGGAAGCCGTGCATGGCGAGTCCAGCTCCTTCGGCGACTGGCTGCGGCGCCAGCGTGAGATGCGGGAGATCAGCCTGCGCGACATCGCGGACCGCACGAAGATCAGCCTGCGCTATCTCGAGAACATGGAGGCCGACCGCTTCGACCTCCTGCCCGCCCCCATCTTCGCCAAGGGTTTCCTGCGCGAGTACGCCCGCTACGTCGGGCTCTCCCCGGACGACGTGGTCAATCACTACCTCTCCGTGCATCATCCCGAGGAGCTGGAGACCGCCATCAAGGACGACACCAAGGTGCGGACCCGGCCGAAGCCGCTGGACCCCGGGCAGCCGCCGGTGCGACGCAACTGGAGCTACGGCCTGCTGCTCGCCCTGGTGGGGCTCATCCTCCTCATCCTGGTGGGGCTGGCCGCCTGGTTCGCGGACCGGCGCCACGACCAGCCGTCCGGCTCGCGGCAGGCGCCGCCGATCATCGCGACCCCTCCGGCGCCGGCGCCCAAGCCCGCGACGCTCGCCGCTGCCACGCCGCAGCCGAGCGCGCCGCTGCAGGTCACCCTCAACTTCAACCAGGACTGCTGGGTGGAGGCGGTCATCGACGGCAAGAACAACTTCGCCGAGTTGCGGGTGCAGGGCGAGGCCCTGCAGCTCGAGGCGGAGAAGAGCATCGTGCTGAAGCTCGGCAATGCCGGAGGCGTCGAGGCGCAGGTCAACGGCTACCCTCTGGACCTGGGAAAGACGCAGGGGGACGTGGTGCGCAATCTGCTGATCGACCTCAACACCGTCCAGGCCCTGAAAGCGAAGAAAGAGACCCGCTGAACGTGGCCGGCAGCTCGCCCCTTCTCGAGCAGGTGCGCTCGGGAAACCGCCAGCTTCAGCTCCTCGCCGCCGAGGGGGTGCTCCCCCTGCCGCCGGAGGAGATGATCCCCCTCCAGGTCGACCTTGCCCAAGGGCTCGACCCGGAAGTGGCGGCGCTGGCCCGCAAGAGCCTGCGGGGGATCGACGTCCGCATGGCCCGCCCCTACCTGGAGCGCGGTGCCACTGAAGAGGTGCTGTCCTGGTTCGCCGAGGAGACGAGCCATCCGGTGCTCATCGAGGCCATCGTCCGCCGGCGCGACACGCCGCGCCCCCTCCTCGCCCGCCTGGCCCGCCGCCTCCCTCCCGACCTGCAGGAGATCCTCCTGCTGCGCCAGGACGCCATCGTGGAGCAGCCGGCGATCCTCGAGGCCCTGGAGGAGAACCCCGAGGTCTCCACCTACACCCTGCGGCGCATCGCCGAGTACCGCGAGCACCTGCTGCCGCGGGAGCGCACGCCGGTCGTCCGGGCGCCGGTCCCGACGGAGGAGATGGACGAAGAGGAGCTGGCGGAGGCGATCGAAACCGCCCGCGAGCTCCCCGCCGTCGGCGAGCTGGAGCCCGAGAGGACCCAGCTCACCGAAGGACAGATCCGCATGCTCCCGGTGCCGGCCCGCCTGAAGCTCTCCCGCGGCGCGCCGCGCACCCTGCGTCTCATCCTGCTGCGGGACTCCAATGCCCAGGTCGCCGTCTCGGTGATCGTCAACAACAGCCTCTCCGACCAGGAGGTGGAGCAGGTCGCCTCCAGCCGGTCGGTGGTCGAGGAGGTGCTGGGCCTGATCGCCAAGAAGCGGGACTGGATCGGCAAGTACAACGTGGTGAAAGCGCTGGTCTCCAATCCCCGCACACCCACGGGCACGGCCCTGCGTCTGGTCCCCCGGCTGGCGGTGCGCGACCTGCGCGAGCTCAGCCGCGACCGGAACATTCCGGACGCGGTTCGCTCGACAGCCTTGCGTTTGTATAGAATCAAGCAGCAATAGGATCAGTCTGATGGCCAGGGACTTCTACGCCGTCCTCGCTCTGCCGCGGAACGCCAGCGAGGATCAGATCCGGCAGCGCTTCCGCGAGCTGGCCCGTGCCCGGCACCCCGACCGGTTCAAGGGACAGGAGAAGGTGCGCGCCGAGAAGGAGTTCCAGGACATCACCGAAGCCTTCAACGCGCTCGTCGACCCGGAGCGCCGCCGCCGCCACGACGTCGACCTGGTGCGCCCGGAGGAGCAGGGGGGCTCCGATCCGCGGCAGCTCTTCCGCGTCTACCTGCAGCGCGGGGTGAAGGCCTACAAGGAGAAGAACTACCTGGAGGCGGCCAGCAACTTCGACCTCGCGACCCAGGCCGACGCCCGCAACGCCCAGGCCTGGCATCACCTGGCCCAGGCTTGCAGCCAGAACAAGAGCTGGCTCCCCCGGGCGGTGGCCGCCATCGAGCGGGCCTGCGCCCTGGAGCCCATGAACGGCTCCTACCTGAAGCAGGCCGGCCGCATCTTCGCCCTCGCGGGCCAGGCCGACGAAGCCGTCCAGTATTACCGCAAGGCCCTCCAGTGGGGGGACGACGACCCCGTCGTGCGCCAGGCTCTGGAGGAGCTCACCCGCGCCGCCGCCGCCGCCGCCCCCGCCGGCCGCCGGGGTCTGTTCGGAAGGGGCGGCTGATGTCGCTGCGCGTCAAGGCCTGCGGGCTCTCCGACGTGGGGCTCACCCGGGCCCACAACGAGGATTACTTCGAGATCGATCCGATGCACCGGCTCTACGTGGTGGCCGACGGCATGGGTGGCCACAGCCACGGCGAAGTGGCCTCCCGGATCGCCGTCGACACCATCCGCGACTTCATCGCCAAGACCGCCGACAAGGACACGACCTGGCCGTTCGGCATGGACGCCCGCCTGGAGCGCCACTCGAACCTGCTCAAGATGGCCGTGCGCAAGGCCCACGACCACGTGCTGCGGGAGATCACCCGGGACGGCTCGCTCTATGGCATGGGCACGACGGTGGTGGGCCTCCTCCTCGCCGGCCAGACCGCCGCCGTGGCCCACGTGGGCGACAGCCGCGCCTACCGGCTGCGCGGCGGCCGCCTGGAGCAGCTCACCCAGGACCACACCTGGGTCAACGAGCAGGTGGTGGCCGGCTTTCTCTCCAAGGAGCAGGCCCGCTCCCACCCGCTGAAGAACGTCGTCACCCGTGCCCTGGGCGGGGAGAGCGACGTGCTGGTCGACGTGCGGGAGCTGGAGGTGCAGTCCGGCGACCTCTTCCTCCTCTGCTCGGACGGCCTGACCGGGATGCTCTCCGACGCCGACATCCGTGACCGCCTGGCCTCCGGCCGCAGCCTGCACGAGATCTGCCGTACCCTGATCACCGACTCCAACGCCCGCGGTGGCATCGACAACGTCACCGTCGTGCTCCTCTCGGTCGAGGAGGACCAGGAGGAGGAGGGGGAGGCGACGCGGTAGGGGCGGGGCTCAGGCAAGGGACATCAGGGACTTCAGGGACGACAGGGACTAGGGACATCGGCGTCAGTGTCTTTGTCCCTGCTGTCCCTGAAGTCCCTGTTGTCCCTTGCGGCTTCCAAAGTTGGCTCTACAATCCCCGCCATGCGCATTGCCGTAATCGGCGGCGGCCCCGCCGGCGGCTCGGCGGCCCTGGCCTTGGCCCGCGGCGGCGCGGCGGTGGACCTCTATCTCCCTGCCCGTCCCGGCGAGAAGCCGTGCGGCGGCGCGGTGCCGGAGCACGTGCTGCCGCGCCTCGCCGGCTTCGATCTCTCGCCGCTGCCGGCCGTGATCAGCCCCGCCGCCGTGCTGGAGAACGCTGGCGGCGGCCGGATCGGCGTGGACCTCCAGGGGATCCGCATCTTCCGCCGGCGCGACTTCGACCGCGCGCTCGCCGAGGCGGCCGTGGCCGCCGGCGCTGTGCTGCGGCCCGCCAGGGCGGAGCGGCTGGAGTGGGGGAGCGGCGGCCTTGAGGTCAGCGCGGCTGGAGAAACCCGGATCTATGACTGGATCGTGGGCGCGGATGGCGCCCGCGGATTGACGCGCCGCAGCCTGGGCCTGGCGTCGCGGGGGGACAGCCTCGGACTGGGGGGCTCGCTCTCGGGGCTCGCCTGGGACCGCCTCGTCCTCGCCTTTCCCGGGCTCGCCGATTCCTACCTCTGGATCTTCCCCCGGCCAGGCGGCGCTTCGGTGGGCATCGCCTACACGGCCGGCCGCCTCACGGACGCCGCCGCCCGCGCCGCCCTGGGCTCCTTCCTCGACCGCCACCTCCCCGGCGGCTGGCGGGACCTTCCGGGTCCCCGCTACCGGTATCCCATTCCTGTCTTCGGCGAGTGGACCCTGCCGTCGGTGCGCCGCGCCCTCGTCCGCCGGGTGCTCCTGACCGGCGATGCCGCGGCCCTGGCCGACCCTCTCACCCGCGAGGGGATCCGCTACGGCCTCCTCTCCGGTCTCTGGGCGGCCGAGGGTCTGCTGGCGGGAGACCCCGAGAGGTACCCGGACGTCCTCGCCGCCGAGCTGGCGGCGGAGATGGAGAGGGCCGGGAACGCCCGCGACCTGTTCTTCGAGGGATCGATCGGCCAGTGGATGGTGCCGGCGGCGCGGCTCCACTCAGGGGTCCGAAGGGTGCTGGGGGACCTGCTGGCCTGCCGGCAGCCCTATACGGGGTTGCGGAGGAGGCTGCTGCGCAGTCTTTTCAATCCTTCCCGTATCCGTACCCCTTCCGCGCCTTGAGCTTGAATTCGGGGTTGGTGGTCTTCACGTCGACTTCCTGGAACCCCGCCTTGCCGGCCGGCTGCGTGCTCTCGTAGCTGAGCAGGTAGTAGCCGTTGTTCTCCTTCGCCACCTGGTCGAGCGGAGTCGAGTAGTTGGTGACGTTGAAGAAGTAGCGGCCGCCGGTCTCGAGGGAGAGGAGGTTCAGGGAGTCGGAGAGGGTGTGCTGCACGGCTGGCGGCGTCAGGTCGAGGCTGTAGACGGCGACGTTGTTGTCGTTGAGCCTTTGCACCGTGGGTTTGAAGTAGCGGTCGTCGGGCACGTAGCTGCCGAAGGTGTTCTCCCGGCCCGGCAGGCCGTAGGTGAAGAGCAGGAGGTTCTTACGCCCGCGGATGTTGCCCGCCGAGCGGGCGATCTGCTGCAGCGCTTCGTAGATGTTGGGCGTCTTGTTCCGCAGCTCCTCGCCCTTGGGCAGGCCGGCGAGCAGCGACGGGCCCTTGCCGGCCTGGATGCGGGAGGGGTAGTTCCCCTCGGGGTCCTTGCCCTTCATGGCGTCGGCGATGGCCGCCACCAGCGCCCGCTGGTCGTGGGTGAAGTCCTGCTGCACCTTGAGGCGGGAGTCGTAGGAGACCACCGCCACCCAGTCGTTGGGCAGCAGCTCGGCGTCCACCCAGCCGCGGGCCCGCTTGGCCGCTTCCATCTGCTGCGTGAGGAGCTGCGGCGCGTCCTGGGCATTGCCCTTCTGATCCTCGAAGAAGAGGATGAAGTAACGGTCCTCCGGCGCCTGCTCCGTGCTCACCCCCTGCTTGGCCAGGGTGGGCGAGGACTCGAGGAGCCGCCGGTTGCTGTAGAAGGTCACGCCGGTCAGCGTCACCGGCTTGCCGTTCTCCTTGACCACGAAGTCGTTCTTGTCGAGTCCCACGATCACGTTGCCCCTGGCATCGGTGACCAGCACGTCCAGGAGAACCTCGTTGACGTTCACCTTGCCCTGGAACTGGCCTACAGGCTTCTCCTCGTTCTGGGCCAGGACCGCGCGCCCCATGCCGCAGAGCGCGACGAGGGCCAGCGCCGTCATTCGCATGGTTCGTGACATTTTTTTCTCCTTTGCTCGGACCGGGCTTTTCCGCTTCCGAATGGCGTCGTTCCCCCTTAGACACAGCAAGGGGCGGGCCAGGAATATTCCGCGGTGGCGGCGCGCAGCTCCGTCCTCCGCAGAGGACAGAGCGAATCCCTTCACCGTCACCCGAAACGGGCGTAGAACCCGCCGGCCTCGGCGGTGGCCCGCAGGGCGTCGGAGGGTCGGAAGCGGTCGCCCACGGCGCTCTCCAGCCGCTCCAGGGTGGCGACGATCTGGTTCAACCCCTCCTGGTCCGCCCAGCGGCAGAGGCCGCCGCGGAAGGGCGGGAAGCCGGTGCCGAAGATCAGCGCCAGGTCGACGTCCGCGGCGCTCCTCACCACACCCTCCTCCAGGCAGCGGGCGGCTTCGTTGACCATCGGCAGCACCATGCGGTCGGCGATGGCGCCCGGGTCGGGGGCCTCCTCCCTGGGATGGAGCCCCAGCAGGGAATAGATGCTGGGGTCCGGCCCCTTGCGCTCCTTCCCCTCATAGAGGTAGAAGCCCTTGCCGTTCTTGGTTCCCAGCCGGCCGGACTGCGGCACCTTGTCGAGCCAGGCGGGCACCGGGAGGCGGTCGCTGAAGGCGTCGCGCAGGATGTGGGCCACCTTGGTGGCGACGTCGATCCCCACCTCGTCGGCGAGGGTGATGGGGCCGACCGGCATGCCCCAGTCGGTCATGGCGCGGTCCAGGTCCTCCATCCTGCACCCCTCGTCGAGCAGCCAGAAGGCCTCGGTGGAGTAGAACATCAGCAGCCGGTTGACCAGGAAGCCGGGAGTGTCCCTGACCAGGATGGGGGTCTTGCCCAGCTTGCGGGTGAAGGCGAAGACCGTGTTCACCGCCGCCGGATCGCTGCCTTCGGCGGCGATGACCTCCACCAGCGGCATGCGGTCCACGGGATTGAAGAAGTGCATGCCCACCACCCGGCTGCGCTCGGGCGTCCTGGCGCCGATGCCGGCGATGGAGAGCGACGAGGTGTTGGAGGCGAGGACCGCGTCGGCCCGCACGTGCTTCGCCGTCTCGGCGAAGACCTCCTGCTTGACCCCGAGGCTCTCGACGATCGCCTCGATCACCAGGTCCGCCCGCGAGAAGCCCGAGTAGTCCAGGGTGGGGAGCAGCAGGGCCATCCTGCGCCGCGCCTCCGGCGCCGTCAGCCGGCGGCGCTGGACCTGCTTGTCGAACAGCGCCGCGGCGTGCGCCATGCCGCTCGCCAGGGCCTCGTCGCGCACGTCCTTCATACGCACGGGGAGGCCGGTCTTGTCGGCGATGAGCTGGGCGATGCCACCGCCCATCACGCCCGCGCCCAGCACGGCCGTGTGGCGCACCCGGCGCGGCTCGGCGCCGGCCAGGCCATTCTCCTTCTTCGCGTTTTCCGTGAGGTGGAAGACGTGGACGAGGTTCTTCGAGATCTTCGAGGTCGCGAGCTCGGCCGCCGCCCGCGCCTCGGCGTCGAAGCCGGCCCGGACCCCCTGCTCGATCCCCACCCGGACGACCTCGAGGGCCCGCAGCGGCGCCGGGTAGTGCCCGCGGCTCTGCTCCAGGGTCTTCTTGCGCGCCTGGTCGAAGAGGATCTTCCGCCCCACGGGGTTCTTTTCGAGCAGCAGCTCCTTGAAGCCGGCGCCCGAGTCGTCGCGGCGCTTCTGGCCGGCGCGTTCCAGGGCGAAGTCCCGCACCTCGTCGAGGAAGCGGGCATCCGGCATCAGGGCGTCGACGAGGCCCAGCTTCAGGGCCTTGCGGCCGGCCACGGTCTTGCCGGTGAGGATCAGGTCCAGGGCTTCGGCGATGCCGATGAGGCGCGGCAGGCGGGTGGAGCCGCCCCAGGCGGGGAGGATGCCGAGCTGCACCTCGGGCAGGCCCAGCCTGGTGTCCGGGCGGTCGCTGGCCACGCGCCAGGTGGAGGCGAGGGAGATCTCGAGGCCGCCGCCCAGACAGACACCGCGGATGGCGGCGACGGTGGGGAAGGGGAGGGCCTCCCAGGCCGCGAACAGGCGGTGACCCACCCGCGAGCCGGCCTCCGCCTCCACCGGATCGGTCACCCGGGCGATCTCCTCCACGTCGGCGCCGGCGATGAAGCTCCCGGGCTTGCCCGAGAGCAGGATCAGGCAGCCGACGTCGTGCCGTCCGCTAAGCTCCTCCAGGACTCTCTCGAGCTCCTGCAGGGCGGTGCGGGTGAAGATGTTGACTTTCTTGTCCGGCGAATCGAAGGTCAGCGTCGCCAGCCGGTCGGCGCCGACTTCGAGATGGAAATTGGATGCCACGGTGAAACCTCCTTGAAAGCCACCATTGCTCCGGGCCACTTCTCCTGCCGGACTTCCCCCGCCCAAGACCCTCATCACCCCGACCCTCTTCTCCCACCGCCCTCCCCCCGACCGGGAGAAGAGGGGGAAAGGCAAGAACCCTTCAGCCGGGTTCCCCTCTCCCGGTCGGGGGGAGGGCGGTGGGAGAGGGGCCAGGGGTGAGGGGCCGGCACTACCCCCCGTGCTTGTCCGCCTCGGCGTAGAGCCGGTCGATGACCTCGCCGTACTTCTGATTGATCACCCGGCGCTTGACCTTCTGGGTCGGCGTCAGCTCGCCGGTCTCCAGCGTGAACTCATTGGGCAGGAGCTCCCAGGCCACGATCTTCTCGAAGCCGGCGAGGTTGGCGTTGACCCCCTGCACCTCCTGGCCGATGAGCTCCCGGACCTTGGGGTCGGCCGCCAGCGCCTCGGGCGTCGCCGCGGGGAGCCCCTGTCTCTCGGCCCACCCCTTGAGGGCGTCGAAGTCGGGCACCAGCAGCGCCGAGAGGAACTTCCGGCGGTCGCCGATGACCACCGCCTGGCCGATGTAGCGGCTGTTCTTGAGCGCGTTCTCGATCGGCGCCGGCGCCACGTTCTTGCCGTAGGCGTTGATGATCAGCTCCTTCTTGCGGTCGGTGATGCGCAGGAAGCCGTCGGCGTCGATCTCGCCGATGTCGCCGGTGTGGAACCACCCCTCGGCGTCGATGACCTCCGCCGTCTCCTTCTCCATGTGCCAGTAACCCTTCATGATGTTGGGCCCCCGGGCCAGGATCTCGCCGTCGGCGGCGATCTGGACCTCGACGCCGGGGATCGGCCGGCCCACCGTGCCCATCTTGACCGCGTCGCGGGAGTTGACCGAGATCACCGGCGAGGTCTCGGACAGGCCGTAGCCTTCATAGATGGGGATGCCGGCGCCCCAGAAGAACTCGGCGAGGTCGCGCGACAGCGGCGCGCCGCCGGAGATGGCGAAGGCGAAGCGGCCGCCCAGCCGCTCGAGGATCTTCTTGAACACCAGCTTGTCGGCCAGCCCGAGCTGGACGCCGAGCCAGCCCGGCGGGCTCTGGTGCTTGAGGCGGTAGGGGAGCGCCTGGCGCCCGAGCCCCACGGCCCAGGCGAACAGCCGCTGGCGGATGGGCGAGGCCTGCGCCACGTTCTCCTGAATGCGGGCGAGGAGCTTCTCGTAGACCCGGGGCACCGAGACGAAGACGTGCGGCTTGACCTCCTGGAGGTTCTGCGCCACCACCGCCACCGACTCGGCGTAGGCGATGGTGCACCCCGTGAGGAAATAGCAGTAGTCCACCAGGCGCTCGAAAGAGTGGGAGAGCGGCAGGAAGGAGAGCGCCGTGAAGCGGCCGTCGAGGTTCAGCACCGAGAGGCCGGAGGTGACGTTGGAGGCGAGATTGCCGTGGGTCAGCATGACCCCTTTGGGCGTCCCCGTGGTGCCGCTCGTATAGATGAAGGTGGCGAGGTCCTCCGGCTTCACGGCCCGGGCCCGCCGCTCGAACTCGTCCACGTCGACACCGCCGCCACGGGCGATCAGCGCGTCGAGCGTGACGACCCGAGGGTCGCTCGACTCCCCCTTGATGAGGACGAACTGCTGGATCTCCGGCAGTTCGGCCGCGTGCTCCAGCAACCCGTTCAGGTGGGCCGGCGTCTCGGCCACCACTACCTTGGCGCCGCAGTTGTTCGCGATGTAGGCCGCCTGGTCCGGCAGCAGCGTGGGGTAGATGGGCACCAGCACGGCGCCGATGCAGAGGGTGGCGAAGTCCACCGTCGGCCAGTGCGGGCCGTTCTCCGACATCAGCGCCACGCGGTCGCCGGGTGCCACTCCCAGCTCCACGAGGGCCTTCGACAGCCGCCGCACGCGGTCCACCAGCTCCGCCGTCGAGATCGGCTGAAATCCACCCCCGATCTTCGAGAGCAGGCAGTCCGGCTTGTTGTAGCTCGCCGCCTTCAGGAACAGCTCCGACAAGGTTCTGACCGACATGGGACCCTCCCGCTTCGGTTGCGCCGCGCATTGTATCGCATGGAGCCGGGGGCGGCCCCGACGCCAACGGGTAGGTGGGGCCCGGGTGGCGCAGATTTTCCGTTAGGAGCAACCTTTCTCTTGTGGGAATGGGCTCCGCCGGCATGCCGCTGCGCTCGAGACCCGCCCCGAGAGGAGTCTCCATGTCTTCGTATCGTACTCTTCGCGTTGGAGTTGTCGCCGTGGTCCTGATCGCCTTGCTGGCCTTCGCCGGCGCGCCTGTCCAGGGCCAGACGGTCCCTCCCTCCCTCGCAAAGGTTGTCCACGTTGCCGGAGTCGGTGACCGGCTAGAGCACTTCCTGGTGAGCCTCTGGACGCGGATTTTCCAAGAAGAGGGGATGTCGATCGACCCCAACGGCGCCAAGAACGGACAGGGCACGACGGTCAATCCCAATCCCCCGGACCTGACGGACGAGGGGGTGACGATCGATCCTGACGGCCACGCCTAGTGAGATCCGGGGCCGGAGCGATCCGGCCCCATTTTTCTTCAAAGTGTCACGATAGAGACCTGTTCTGATACTATGTTGCTTGAGAAGGCATCTTATCTCATGGACAGGAGGCTGGCTTGGAAGACGCGCATCTGTCGTTGGAGACCTTGGCGAAGTGGCTGTCGGGAGGGTTGGAGCAGGAGGAGATGCTCCGGCTGGTGATCCCGCATTTCCTGTCGCGCTGTTCAGTCTGCCGGGAGCGGCGCGAGGAGATCGCGCGCTTGCAGAAGGAAGTTGGCCACTGGGACGAAGTGGTGGTCGTCCTGGAGGGCCGGGAAGCCCCGGAGCTCTGGGACCGGCTGGCGGAGCGCCCGTACGCGGAGCAGCTCCGGACCGTGGAGGAGGATGAGGGTCTGCACGCCTGGGGCCTCTGCCAACTCCTCCTCAAGAAGAGCCGGGAGGCGGTCTTCAGCGATCCCGGCAAGGCCGTCGAGCTGGCCAACCTGGCCCTGCGGATCGTCCGCCATCTCGGGACTGCGTACGACCCCAACTGGGTGATGGACCTGCGCGCCCGCTGTTTTGCCTATCTCGGCAACGCTCGCCGGGTCCTGGGAGAGCTGCGCAGCGCGGATGATGCCTTCGTGAAGGCGGAGAGATGTCTTGCCCTGAGCGGGACCGGGAGTATTGAAGTCCAAGCCGAGATCCTGAGCTTAAAGAGTTCATTGAGGCGAGCGCAGCGACGGCTCGGCGAAGCTCTGGAGCTGATCGACTACGCTCTGGTTCTTTACCGCGAGGCTGGAGAGCTTCAGGGTGCCGGCAAGTGTTTCCTAAAGAAGGCCAAGATCGTTGAGGAGACCGGAGATTTGGCTCAGGCGATCGATCTCCTTCGAAATGCGGCAGCGGAGATCGACCGTTCCACCGAGCGTCAGCTCTTCACCTATGCCCGCTACAATTTACTGGGCTGCCTCGTTCAAGCCAATCGGATCGCCGAAGCGGAGCAACTCCTTCCCGAAGTACGGGATTTCCTTCGGGACAACTCGCATCCTCTCGATCTCATCCGTCTGCGCTGGGCTGAGGGGCTCATCCATCTGGGGCTTTCGCAACTCGGACCCGCCGAGGCAGCCTTCCGGGAGGTCCAGCGCGACTTCCTGGAGCGCCGCATGGGCTATGACGCGGCCCTGGTCTCTCTCGACCTCGCCCTGCTCTACGCCCAGGAGGGCTGCGTCGAGGACCTGAAGAGGCTGGCGGCCGAGCTGATGCCTATCTTCGAGTCGCGGGACGTCCACCGGGAGGCCATCATCGCCCTCCTCATGTTCCAGCGCGCCTGCGAAGAGGAGAAGCTGACTGTGGATCTCGTCCGCCAGTTCGCGGAGTACCTGCGCCGCGAGCGGCGGGGAAACGGGATGTGAAGGGGAGATCCTTCTGAATCGCGCTCGCGGGCTTCCGGGGAGAGCTCGCGAGCGCCGTGCGGAATCCGGGGATCTACGACAAGCCCAACTCGGCGAACGACTTCGCTTCGAGGACGCGCCTCGCCACTCGCTGTAGCTCTCTCTCGCTCTGAATGGCCTCCACGCTCTGCCGGACCCTGGCAGGCAGCCGCCCAAACCGCTGCCGGAGCAGGCCGAGCAGCACAAGCCGCATACCCTTGATCATGCCTTCCCGTTCGCCCTCCCGTCGCCCCTGCTGCAGGAACTCTTTCTCCCAGCGAATGATCGACTCTTCGAGCATGGTGGCGTCCTCCAGACCAGGGGTGATTATACTCCCAGGAAGCACCCGATGGCACTTTCTTCGGAGCCAGGCCGTGATGCTGCTGCGCAGCTCCATGTCCTGCTCCCGGGTCGCGAGGTCCAGGATCTCGTGCAGGAGCCGGCGAAAGTCCTGCACGTCGCAGGTCTCGATCCGGAAGATGGCCGCCGCGAGGTTGTCCGCGAGATCGGGACGCTCCAGGTCCAGCTCCTTCTCGTCGAGGAGGACATAGTGGAGATCGGGGGCATAGCGCCTCAACTCGGAGGGCAGGACACCGAAGAGGCCCGCCGCCTGGAGAGGTGCCCGCCAGGCGAGCCGGCCATTGTAGAGAACCACGGGGAGGACGACCGGCAGCTCGTCCGACGGCTTGTGCCGGCCATTCCGGATCATGTCCTGGAGGAGGAGGCTGACGTAGCCCAGCAGGCGCAAGGGCATGATCGGGTCGGGCGTGGACTGGAACTCCAGGAGGAGGAAAACGGGGCGCGGCTCGTCCCGCCTGCCGAGCCGCCAGACCAGGTCGCCGTGGCGCTCCCGGAAGCGGTTGTCGACGAAGCTGCTCGCCGCCCGCTCCAGCGTCGCGAAGTCGAGACACCTCGCCCCTAGCTCGGGGAGGAATCCCCGGCAGAGGTCCTGCACCATCTGTCGGTGAGAGAAGAGCAGCTTGTAGCCGGAGTCGTGCTCCGGCCCGCCGCCTTCCCGTGGCGTCTTGTCGTGTCTCATGCCCTGTATAAAACGGAAAAAGCACCTCCAATCTTGCAACCCCTAGAGCGGCGCGGGTTTGCAGAGGGGGTTCGGGCCCATGCCGTGGCACGGCCGAGCCGCCGGAAGACGTCGGCGAGGCGCCGCTTGACTGGCGGGCGAGGCGGCGGTATCCTCCCCGTCCTCGCGGTTGATCCCCTCGGGTAGCGCTCGCCTCGGCGGGCGGAGGACCGCAGAAATGTCGGGGCGTAGCTCAGCTTGGTAGAGCGCACGGTTCGGGACCGTGAGGCCGGAGGTTCAAATCCTCTCGCCCCGACCATCTTCCTTTCCCACACGACTCCCACACGACGATGACCAGAGGGAGATCGGCGGCGGCCATCCTCGCGGGGGCGGTCCTCTTTTCCTCCGGCGCCGCCCGTGCCGCGGAGCCCGCGGCCGGAGTCCGCGGCAAGGTGCGGGCGTACCGCGCCGCGCACGAGAAGGAGATCGTGGGCGAGCTCACGGACCTGCTCGCCCTGCCCAACGTCGCCACCCGCGTGGCCGACGTCGAGAAGAACGCCGATCGCTTGACCGAGATGCTCCGCCGCCGGGGCTTCGAGGTGCGCCGTCTCGCGGCGGCCCCCGGCACGCCCCCGGCCGTCCTCGGCGACCTGCGGGTCCCCGGGGCGAAGCGGACGGTCGTGTTCTACGCCCACTACGACGGCCAGCCCGTGGGCCAGAAAGGGTGGCTCTCCGGTCCCTTCAAGCCGGTCGTGCGCACCGGCCCCCTGGGCGAGGGGGTGAAGGAGGTGGACCTCGCGAAGGTCCAGGGGCCGCTCAATCCTGAGTGGCGGATCTACGCCCGCTCGGCGAGCGACGACAAGGCGCCCATCGTGGCGCTCCTCACGGCTCTGGACGCCCTGCGGGCCTCCGGGATCCAGCCATCGGTGAACCTCAAGCTGTTCCTGGAGGGAGAGGAGGAGCAGGGCTCGACCCACCTGACGGAGATCCTGCGCCAGAACCTCGACCTCCTGAAAGCCGACGCCTGGATCCTCTGCGACGGCCCCGTCCATCCCACCCGGCGGATGCAGGTCTACTACGGCGCCCGGGGTGTGGCCGGCCTCGAGCTGACGGTCTATGGTCCGCTGCGTCCCCTCCACAGCGGCCACTACGGCAACTGGGCACCGAACCCGGCGGTGACGCTGGCCCATCTCGTGGCGAGCCTGCGGGACGAGGAGGGGAAGATCCTGATCCCCGGCTTCCACGACGACGTCCGGCCGCTCACGGCGGCGGAGAAGCGGGCCGTCGCCGCCATGCCGCCGGTCGAGGAGGGGCTGCGCGACGAGCTCGCCCTGGGACGGACCGAGGGGAGCGGCGCCCGTCTCCAGGAGCGGCTGATGGCGCCGGCGCTCAACGTCCGCGGTCTGCGCTCGGCCGAGGTGGGGGAGGGAGCGGCCAACGCCATCCCCACCGAGGCGCAGGTCTCGATCGACTTCCGTCTGGTGCCGGACCAGACGCCGCAGAAGGTCCGGGACCGGGTCGAATCCTTCCTGCGCGCTGAAGGGTGGACCCTGGTCGCCGAGGCGCCCGACCGCGAGACGCGGCGCACCCACCCCAAGGTGGCCCGCGTCGCCTGGTCGCTGGACTACCCGGCGGCCCGCACCGACATGAGCCTCCCGGTCTCTCGCGCCGTGGCCGCGGTGGTGGACCGCGCCGTCGGCGGCTCCGCCGTCCAGGTCCCCATGCTGGGCGGCAGCGTACCGATGTACCTGTTCACCGAGACCCTGAAGGTGCCGGTGATCGGGGTCCCCATCGTCAACCACGACAACAACCAGCACGGGATCAACGAGAACCTGCGGCTGCAGAACCTCTGGGATGGGATCGAGGTCTTCGCGGGGTTGATGGGGGAGCTGGGGTGGTAGAGGCCGTCTCGGGAGCGCCCCCGCCCCGAAGCCCTCACCCCTACCCCTCTCCCGCCCCCTCGCCACCCCCCTCCCCGGGAGAGGGGAACCCGGTTGGAGCCTTCTTGCTGTTCTCCCTCTTCTCCCGGTGAGGGGGGTTGGGAGGAGGCGGGAGAAGAGGGCCGGGGTGATGAGGGTCTTCCTCCTCTCCCGTCGAGGGACGGGAGAGGAGGGCCGGGGTGGTGAAGGCTACTGCCGCAACCCGAAGTTGAAGGTCACCACCACCGAATCCATCGCCATCCGGGTGGTCACCGAAGCGCCGGGGACCGGGCCGGTGGGGCCGAAGATGGGGCCGGTGATCGTGTTCTCCTGGACGTGGTAGTAGGCCGCGTCCAGGGTGAGGACGTCGCTCACCTTGTAGCCGATGCCGCCTGTGTAGTGGGTCTTGAAGATGGCGGGCGTCTCGATGGTGAAGAAAGTCCGGTTGTCCGGGATCGGGTTCTGGCTCTTGTTGTAGCCGCCGCGCACGGCAAGGTGGTCGGTCACCTTGTACTGCAGGCCGATCTCGCCCACCTTGATGTCCTTGAAGCCGAGGACGTCGCCGAAGCCGGCGGTCTTCTCATAGTTGATCAGCTTGCCGTCGAGGGCCACCGCCAGCCGGTCGTTGGGAGTCCAGCCGAGCCCCACGATGGTCTGGGCCGGCATGTCGAGGTGGAGCCGGATCTTCCGCGCCGTCCCGAAGGTGGGCAGATTGGGATTGGCCACCGCGGAGTTCCACTGGAACTCCTGGAACTTGGTCTTGGTGCTGTAGGAGGCGCCCAGCGACCAGGTCGGGGTGAGCTTGTAGCGGATGCCGACGCCCAGGCCGTAGCCCCAGGCGCTGTCGCCGTTGACGCTGGGGACGAAGCACGGCCCCTGGGGACCCGAGCAGTCGGGGCTGGCGAAACCCGCCGGGTTGGCGGTCAGGGTGGCGTAGGCGGCGTTGAGCGACAGGCCGAAGGAGAAGGCGTCGCTGAGTTGCCAGGAGAGGACGGTGGGGACCTTCAGGAGCTGGTAGTTGGAGAACACCCGGCCGAAGCCGCGGGGCTGGGGAGCGAGGATGGGGTTGGTGGAGTCCTGCGGGTAGTCGGCGCCGAAGCCGGCGAGGCCCAGAAAGCCGGTGCCATAGGCGAAGTTCGAGCCCCGGTCGTGATGCACGAAGCCGAAGGCCGGGATCACGGCGCGGTCGCCGGCCTCGTTGGTACGGCCGCTGAAGGGGCCGACGGGAGTCTGGACGGTGCTCTCGACGGCGTTCTTGGCCTGGTTGTACTCGGCGCTGAAGGCGAAGTGGCTGCCCTCCATGCCCGCCAGCAGGGCGGGATTGAGCAGCAGGCTCCCCAGCGTGTCGATGGGAAGGGCCACGCCGGCTCCTCCCATGGAGCTGTTGACGGCGCCGATGCCGTGCAGATTGTGGCCGTTGCCCGCCCAGACAGCCGGCGTGGCGAGGAGGAGGGCGGCGGCGAGAAGAGGGATGAGACCTTTCCTTTGCATGGTAAATCTCCCTGAAACAACGTGAAGACAGCGTAACTGCGGCACTCCCGCACGAGCCGGGGCGCCAACTCATCAGAGCCGTGCCACTGTAGAGAAAACGAAATTGGTGGGTGATTGTACAGCCCAATGGGTCTGAGGACAATGGGGGCCTCAATACCCCATCACCGGCGGCTGGGTCCATTCGGATGGAGGCCTATGAATCCACGTCCCCTCCGAAGCCTCACCCCCGGCCCCTCTCCCGGGGGGAGAGGGGGGACTTGGCTGAGAGGAGCGAGCTTGTAGGGTGCGCTGGGGGATTCAACACCGGTGGTGGAACGTACAGCGCGCGCTAGCGGCAATCCCCCTTGGCATGAGACCCCCCTCTCCTCCCGGGAGAGGGGCCGGGGGTGAGGCTTCGGAGGGCACCCCGCCACGATTCAGAGAGAGCCGCCTGAAGTTTCCTCGGGCCAGAGGCTGGGAGCGAAATGGCCGTACGGCTTGCGGCAGGATGCTGAATTGCCTATCCTACGCGCACGCTCCGTTTGGAAAGCGCCGGGATTCCACGTCGCCCGCGCCGCGGGCCCCCTGCGGCAAGCGGCGGCCCGCATCGCCCCGGGTCCCGCCGGCAGCAAAGGAGAGATCACAGGATGGACGTCGATTCGACCCTTCCCGCCGTCCGCTCCGGGATGCGTGTGGCATCCCGGCAGACGGGGCATCACACCGAGAACGCCCTGATCGGCTGGATCCTCGTCGTGGGGCTGACGCTGCTGGGGTTCGTCCTGCTCTCCGTGGGCTCGCCGGCGGGCGCTCCCGGCTGGCCGCGTCTGCTCTTCCTGGCCCTCGGCGTCGCGGGCGTGCTGGCGTATGGCGTCTGGGTCTTTCCCTATTTTCGCCGGCTGGAGCGCCGGCTGCCGGAGGGGGAGGAGCGCTGGGCGCGCCTGGAGGGCGAGCTGATCGCGGCCTTCGACCAGCTCGGGGCCGGCGACCTGGTGCGCTCCATCGAGAAGACCCGCGGGCTGCCCGAGCGGCTGGCGAAGATCTCGGAGGCGGCGAGCGAGTCGCTGTCGCAGCTCGCGCAGCAGATCCAGGACAGCTCCATCGAGGTGGCCTCGGCCGCCGACGCGGTCAACGAGATCGCCTCGGAGCTGGCCTCGGGCTCCTCGGAGCAGGCGGCGTCGGTGGTGGAGATCACGGCCGCCATGGAGGAGCTGGCCCGCACCGCTTCCCAGATCGCCGAGAACGCCAGCCGCCAGGCCGAGCTGGCGTCGCGCGCCGAGGCCAGCGGCGACGCCGGGTCGGCCGCCGTGTTCGAGGCGGTGACCGGCGTCGAGGAGGTGCAGAAGCGCATCAGCGCCATCGCCAGCCGGGCCGATGCCCTGGGCACCCGCTCGAAGGAGATCTACCGGGTGCTCGACCTGATCACCGAGATCGCCCAGGAGACCCACATCCTGTCGCTCAATGCCGCCATCGAGGCGGCGGCGGCGGGGGCCGACGGCCGGCGCTTCTCGGTGGTGGCCGAGGAGGTGCGCCACCTCGCCCAGCGGTCGCAGGAGTCGGTGGAGTCGGTGCGCAACCTGCTGGACGAGTTCTCGGGCTCGATCCGCGCCACCATTGTCGCCACCGAGGAGGGGAGCAAGGAGGCGTCGCGGGTGCTGGAGCGTTCGCGCGCCGCGGCCGAGGCCATCGAGGACCTGCGCCGCGCCTCGGGCGACACCTCCCGGGTGGCCCGCCAGATCTCCCTCGCCACCCAGCAGCAGAACGCCGCCTCCGACGAGGTGGTGATGACCCTGCGCGAGGTCAGCCTGGTGGTGCAGCGGATGACCGGCGGCCTGAAGAACCTCTCCAGCACGGCGGACCGGCTCAATACCCTGGGCCTCGAGATCCAGCTCCTCGCGCAGTCGTTCCACCTCGCCTCCCCCCGCTCTCTGAAGCATCTGGTGGAGGAGTGGGCGCGCCGCCTGGAGGCGGCGCCGGGCGAGGCGGAGAAGGGGCAGGCGCTGGACGAGATGGTGGCCACCGCGCCCTTCGTGGAGCTGGGCTACGTCTCGCGGCTGGACGGCACGACGCCCCTCCTCTCCTTCAACAAGGACCTGCTCAACGAGCGCCAGCGGGCCCTGGCCAACAAGGTCCACGAGACGGACGTCCGCACCCGGCCGTGGTTCAAGTCGGTCTCCCGGCACTGGCGCACGACGCTCATCCCCCCCTACGAGTCGATGCAGAGCTCCGAGGCCTGCTTCACCGTCTGCACGCCGGTGCGCGACGCCGCTGGCACCATCACGGCCGTTCTGGGGATCGACATCAACGTCACCGGCTGGACGAGGATCTGACAATGGATACGGTCCCGGTCGAGGAGAACGGCAAGAGCCGGCGCGAGGGGACCCACCTGCTGGTGCGCGCGGGGGAGTACGCCTGCGCCCTCCCCCTCGCCTCGGTGCGACGGGTGGTGCGGGCGTTGACCGTTCATCCGCTGCCGGGCGCCACGGCTGAGCTCGAAGGGCTGGCGGAGTTCGGCGGCGAGCCGCTGCCGGTGCTCAACCTCGGGCGGCTGGTCCACGCGCCGGCCGGCCCCAATCCGACCTATCCGGTCACCGTCGTGGTGTGGGTGGGGCCGGCGGAGGCCCGCGAGATGCTGGGCCTGGCCGCGGACTCGGCGCTGGAGGTGGTGCACGTGCCGGCCGGATCGGTGGTGGCCGGCGACGGCGGCTTCCTGCTCGGCGAGGCGCCGGTGGGGGGCGAGGTGGTGCGCGTCCTCAACCTCGAGGCGCTGGGGCGGGCGACTTGAGCGTCCCCCACGCCCGGGGCTACCTGCTGCTGCGCCGCGGCGGCGGCCTGTGGGGGATCGCCAACGCCGCCATCGACGGGCTGGTGCGAAGGGGGGCGGACTACCGGATCACGATCGGCGATAGCGGCGGCAACGGCAGCGGCGTCCTGGCGGCCGACGAGATCCTGGGCGTGGTGGAGGACCTGCGCGTCTGGCCGCTGGCGCCGGTGGTGCGCCGCTTCTGGCCCCAGCCGGCGGCCGGCCTCGCGGTGCACGGCGGCGAGCCGGTGGTGGTGGTGGACCCGGGACGCCCGCCAGCGGCCTTGCAATCTGGAGACGGTGAAGACGGTGGAGAAGGAGATCGCCCCGATGAAGGACTTGAAGGACGTCAAGGACGTGAGTGAATCGTTCAACCACGCGCGGACCGGGCTGCTCATCCTGGGCGTCATCGGGGTGGCGGGGCTGGTGCTGCTCATGGTGACCGAGGCGGGCGGCGGCCAGAGCTGGCCGTTCAACGCCTACCTGCTCATCGCCGTGGCCACCTTCGCCGTCTATGCCCGGGTCGTCTACCGCTCGCAGCAGGACCTGCGGCAGCGGGTGGAGAGCTCCGAGGAGAGCCGGGAGGGGATCGAAGGCACCCTTGTCCAGGCCCTGGACCGGCTGCGGGCGGGCGACCTGGTGAACTGCTCGGAGCATGCCCGCTCCCTCCCCGGCCGGCTGGCGCTGGTGCTCGGCAACGCCGTCAACGCGCTCGACGTCCTGGCGCAACAAATCCAGTCGAGCTCCATCGAGGTGGCCTCGGCGGCCAACGCGGTCAACGAGATCGCCTCGGAGCTGGCCTCCGGCTCGTCGCAGCAGGCGGCGTCGGTGGTGGAGATCACCGCCGCCATGGAGGAGCTGGCCCGCACCGCCGGCCAGATCGCCGACAACGCCGCCTCCCAGGCCGACCTGGCGCAGACGGCCGAGGAGAGCGGCAACGCCGGCCAGGGGGCGGTCGAGGAGGCGGTCGACGGCGTCGAGGAGGTCAAGAAGCGGATCAGCGGCATCGCCAGCCGCGCCGAGATCCTGGGCACCCGCTCGAAGGAGATCTACCGGGTGCTCGACCTGATCACCGAGATCGCCCAGGAGACCCACATCCTCTCCTTGAACGCCGCCATCGAGGCCGCCGCCGCCGGCGACCACGGGCGGCGCTTCTCGGTGGTGGCCGAGGAGGTGCGGCGCCTCGCCCAGCGCTCGCAGGAGTCGGTGGAGTCGGTGCGCAACCTGCTGGACGAGTTCGCCGGCTCGATCCGCACCACCGTCGTCGCCACCGAGGAGGGGAGCACGGAGGCCGGCCGGGTGCTGGAACGGGCGCGCGCCGCGGCCGCGGCCATCGAGGAGCTGCGCGGCGCCTCCAGCGACACCGCCCGCGTGGCGCGCGAGATCTCCCTCGCGACCCAGCAGCAGAACGCCGCCTCCGACGAGGTGGTGCTCACCCTGAAGGAGGTCAGCCAGGTGGTGCAGCGCATGGCCGACGGCCTCAAGCAGTTCTCGGAGACCGCCGACCGGCTGAACCATCTGGGGCTCGTCATCCAGATGCTCGCGCAGTCGTTCCACCTCGAATCGCCCCATTCGCTGAAGCACACGGCCGAGGCCTGGGGCCGGGAGGTGCGGCGCCGGCTCGGCAACTGGGAGGCGATCGAAAGACTGCTGGAGGACCTGGTGCAGCGCCAGTCGTTCGTCGAGTGCCTTTACTTCTTCGACGGCAAGCGCAACCAGACGGCGCTCACCGTCAACCGCCAGATCATGGGCGACCGCCAGGTGCCGCCGGCGGTCAAGGCCGGCGACGGCTTCGCCGAGCGGCCGTGGTACAAGTCGGCGGTGCGCGAGGAGCACACGATCCTGACACCGCTGTTCAACTCGCTGCTCTCGGGACAGCCCATCTTCACCGCCGCCGCGCCGATCTATGAGAACGGGGAGCTGGAAGGCGTCCTCGGCCTCGACGTCAACGTCGATAGCTGGACCAGGATCTAAAAGCGCGGGGAGCCCTTGGACGCCGAGTTCGCGGATCTCATCCCTCTCTTCGTGGAGGAGGCGCGCGACCGGCTGGAGCGGCTGGCCAGCAGCGTCCCCCGTCTGGAGGCCGATCCGCAGTCGGCCGTCGAGGCGAAGCGCGAGCTTCACACCCTGAAAGGGGCGGGACGCATGATGCGCATCGGCGCCCTCGCCGAGCTCTGCCACGCCGCCGAGGAGGTGCTCCACGCCGCGCGGCCGGGGATGATCCCCCTCCTCACCCGGGTGGTGGACGAGCTGACCGTGCTGGTGGAGGCGGTCGCCAGGGGGAGCGAGCCGCCGGTGGACCCGGAGCTGGTGGAGCTGCTGCGGGCGAACGCCGCCGAAGCGGAGGCTCCCGCGCCCCCGCCCGCGGCAGCTCATCCGACCGATCGGTCGGATCGGTCGGATCGGTCGGATCCACCCCCCTCCCCCGAGGCCGCGGCCCCGCCCAAGAGCGGCAGCGTCGCCGGCGACGTGCGGGTGGACACCGGCGCGCTCGACGCCGTGGCCGAGCGGGCCACCCAGGTGCGCATCATGGCGATCGCCGGGCGCCAGGTGGTGGACCGCATCTATGACCTCGCCCGTCTGGCCGAGGAGGGGCTGCACGAGCCGCAGCCCACCCAGGTGCTGGCGGTGCTGGCCACCATGCTGCGCCGGGTGGCGGTGGAGCTCGAAGGCGGGCAGCGCCGGCTCATCCGCTCGGCCGAGGAGCAGCTCGAGCAGATGCTCTCGCTCCAGCTCCAGCCCATGCGCGGCTTCCTCCTCTCCTTTGCCCGCTACGCCCGCGAGCTGGCCCGCTCGATGAAGAAGGAGGCCGAGGTGGAGCTGGAGGGCGAGGAGACCCGCCTCGACCGCCGCATCGCCCGCGAGTTGGAGGAGGCGCTCCTCCACCTGGTGCGCAACGCCGTCGACCACGGCATCGAGGCGCCGGAGGTGCGGGAGGCCCTGAATAAGCCGTGCACCGGCCGTATCCGCATCCAGGCCCTGGCCGACGGCCCCAAGGTGCGGCTGGTGATCGCCGATGACGGCGGCGGCATCGACCTCGCCCGGGTGCTCCAGAAGGCGGTGGAGGTGGGGCTGGTGGATGCCGCGAGCGCCGCCGGCATGGGCAAGAAGGAGGCCCTGCGCCTGCTCTTCTCCCCCGGCTTCTCGACCCGCAAGCTGGTCTCCGAGATCTCCGGCCGCGGCGTCGGGCTCGACGTGGTGGCCAACGTCGTCAACCGGGTGGGCGGCGAGGTGTTCGTGGAGACCGAGGCGCGGCGAGGGACGACCTTCACCGTCGAGGTGCCGGTGGCCCGCCGCGGGGAATCGGTGATGCTGCTGCGGGTGGGACAGCTCAAGATCGCCCTGCCGGCCTCGGTGGTGCGCCGCGCCACCCGGATTGATCCCGAAGGGGTGGTGGAGCGCGACGGCCGCACGCTTGCCGTTTTCCCCGATCGGCTGGTCCCCTTCGTTCCCCTCTCCCGCATCTATGGCCAGGCGCCGGGCGAGCGCCAGCTCCTGCTGGAGGGGGTGGTCTCGGGCCAGCCGCTGGCCCTGGCGGTGGACGACGTCGAGGGGGAGCACGAGGTGCTGGTGCGCCCCATCACCCGGCGGGTGCCCACCGATCATCTGCTGGAGGGGGTGGCGCTCCTCGCCTCCGGCGAGCCGGTGGGCGTGCTGTCGCCGGCGGTGCTGGCGCAAGCCGAGTACCTGCGCGCCCTGCCCGCGGCCCGGCCGCAGGTCGTGGTGCGGCGCGTGCGCGTGCTGCTGGTCGACGACTCCCTGGTCACCCGGGAGATGGAGCGGCGGCTGCTGGAGGACGCCGGCTTCCTCGTCTCGGCCGCCGCCGACGCCGAAGAGGCCCTGTCGCTGCTGGCCGAGGAGAGCTTCGACTGCGTGGTCACCGACATCGAGATGCCGCGCATGGACGGCTTCGAGCTGGCGGCCCAGCTCCGCGGCATGGAGCACTTCGCCCAGATGCCCATCATCGTCGTCTCCACCCGCGACCGCCCGGAGGACCGCCTGCGCGGCCTCAAGGTGGGGGCGGATGCCTATTTGACCAAGCAGAGCCTGGACGCCGGCGAGCTGGTGGACCTGGTTCGCCGGCTGAGCGGAAAGTAGGGTCGGCGCTTATGATCGGCGTTCTCCTGGTGGACGATTCGCCGTCGGTGCGGGCGGTGCTGCGCCGCTTCTTCTCCCGCACCCGCGACATCCGGGTGGTGGGCGAGGCGGCGGACGGCGCCCAGGCCGTGCAGATGGTCATCGACCTCCAGCCGCAGGTCGTGGTGATGGACCTCCAGATGCCGGTGCTGGACGGCTACGCCGCCACCGAGCGCATCATGGCCGTGCGGCCGACGCCGATCGTGGTGCTCTCCTCGCGGGCCAACCGCAACCAGATGCAGACCGCCTTCGAGGCCATGCGCCGGGGAGCGCTCGAAGTGCTGCCCAAGCCGGAGGATACGGCGAGCTGGCAGCAGCTCGCCGACAGCCTGCCCGAGACCGTGCGCATGGTGGCCTTGGCGCAGACCGCACCGCGCCTGGCGCAAACGCCGCAAACGCCGCGGACGCCGCGAACGCCGCGCGTCCCCGCGGTTCTCCCCGGAGTGCAGTCGTCGCTGGAGCTGCGCTGGGTGGCCATCGGCGCCTCGACCGGCGGCCCGGCGGCGATCCGTGAATTCCTGGAGGAGGTGCCGGCCGATCCGCCGGTCGGCTTCCTGATCGTCCAGCACATCGCCTCCGGTTTCGAGCTGGGCTTCGCCGACTGGCTCAACAAGGAATTTCCCTTCGACGTCCGCCTCGCCCAGGACGGCGAGGCGTTGCGCCGCGGCATGGTGCGGCTGGCACCGGGCGGCTCCCACCTGCGCATCGAGGCCGGTGGCGTGCTGCGCCTGGACTCCGAGACGCCGGCCCGCCGCGGCCACCGGCCGTCGGTGGACGAGCTGTTCCAGTCCTGCGCCGAGCACTGTCCGCGGGAGGTGGCCGGCGTGCTGATGACCGGCATGGGGGCGGACGGCGTCGAGGGGCTCCTCGCCCTGCGCCAGGCCGGCGGGATCACCCTGGTGCAGGACGAGGCGAGCTGCGTCGTCTTCGGCATGCCGCGGGTGGCCCTGGAGAAAGGGGCGGCCGAGGTGTCCCTGCCGCCGCGAGCCCTGGCCCGGACGCTGATCCGGCTGTGGACGAAGGGGACTGAAACGTGAACCGCCGCGTCCTGGTGGTCGACGACAGCGAGGTGACCCGGGCCATCCTCGCCCGCGCCCTGCGCGGCTCCGGCTTCGAGGTGGTGGAGGCCCGCGATGGCGCCGAGGGCGCGATGGCGGCCCTGCGCGACCAGCCGGCGGTGGTGGTCACCGACCTCGAGATGCCCACCATGGACGGCTTCCCGCTCCTGCGCCTGCTCAAGGCCGATCCGGCGAGCTGCCACATCCCGGTGCTGATCCTCACCAGCCACGGCGAGGCGGCCTCCCGCTACTGGAGCCTGCGCACCGGCGCCGACGCCTACCTCACCAAGGACCACGACCCGCAGCAGCTCGTGGCCACGGTCGCCCGCCTGGTGGAGAAGTCCGCCGCGGCGCCGCGGACCCCCGGCCTCGCCGCCCTCCCGGCGCTGGGACCGGTGGAGGTGCTGGCCCGGGTGGCACGCCACCTGGACGCCTCGCTGCTGCAGGCGACAGTGGTCAACACCCTGCTGGAACGGGGGATGGAAGCCAGCGACTTCCACGCCGCGGCCCAGGGTGCCCTGGAGACCCTCGCGCAACTGGTGGACGCCCCGTTCCTGGCCCTGGCCGTGGCGGAGCTCGACTCGGCACTGGTCCAGATCCTTCTCCACGACCCCATCCGGGCGGCGGACGTGGAGACGCTGGCCGACCTGCTGGTGGGCGCTCTGAGCCTGCCGCCGGACGTGCCGGTGGAGATCCATTACGACGGCGAGCGCCGGGGCGACGTCACCGTGGAGCTCGACCGCGCCCTGTGGCTGCCGCTGCCGCTGCGCGACGCCGAGGGCGTTCTCGCCGTGATGCCGCGCGATCCACACGGCTTCGACGCCGCCACCACGGCGCTGGTCGAGGCCCTCACCCGCCACCTCGCCCTGGTGCTGGACAACGCCCGCCTCTCCCAGCGTCTGCACGAGCTGTCCACCCTCGACGGCCTCACCCGCCAGCTCAACCACCGGGTGATCTACGACCGCCTGACCGACGAGCTGGAGCGGGCCCGCCGCTACCGCTACCCCCTGAGCGTCGTGCTCTGCGACTTCGATCACTTCAAGGAGGTCAACGACACCTTCGGCCACCTGGCTGGGGACGCCGTGCTGCGCGAGGGGGCGGCTGTGCTGCGCCGCTGTCTGCGCGGCACCGACCTGCTGGGGCGCTACGGCGGCGAGGAGTTCCTGGCCGTGCTGCCGCAGGTGGACCTCGACGCGGCGCGCCAGGCCGCCGAGCGGCTGCGGCTGGGGTTGGAAGGCGCCCGCGTGCGACTCTCCACCGGCGTCCCCGAGGTGCGCATCACCGCCTCTTTCGGCGTGGCGTCGCGCGACGAGCTGCCGGGGCCGCTGACCTCCGACCTGCTGGTGTCGCTGGCGGACCGCCGCCTCTACGAGGCCAAGGCCGCCGGCCGGAACTGCGTCCGCCCATGAGCCAGTCGCCCGCCGAGGGATCGCCGGCCGTGCAGCAGCTCGTCGCGTTGATCCGGGAGACCACGGGCAACGTCATTCCGCCGGCCCGCCTGGCCTTCCTGGAAGAGGTGGCGGAACGGCGGGCCCACGCCCGGGGCCTCTCCGGCGTGGCCGCGTACGTGCACGCCCTCGCCGCCCGCGAGCTGCCGGACGAGTGGGGGAGCCTCATCCCCCTGGTCACCATCAAGGAGTCCTACTTCTTTCGGGCGCCGCAGCAGTTCGAGGTCATCCGCCAGCGCATCCTGCCCGAGCTGGTGCGCGCCCGCTCGGCCAGCCGCCAGCTCCGCATCTGGTCCGCGGCGTGCGCCCGGGGGGAGGAGCCGGCGACGCTGGCCATGCTCCTCGCCGACGAGCCCGCCCTGGCCGGCTGGAGCTGGACCATCGTCGCCACCGACCTGGACGAGGAGGCCCTGGCCGGTGCCCGCATCGGCCTCTACGGCGAGCGCGCCGTGGCGCAGGTGCCGCCCGATCTCCTGGCGCGCTGGTTCTCCCGCCGCGGCAAGCTCTACGAGCTGGACTCCGGGCTGCGCTCGCGCATCCTCTACCAGCCCCTAAACCTCGCCCACGCGCCGTTCGCCCTGCCGTGGGACGAGCTCGACCTGGTGCTGATGCGTAACGTCCTCATCTACTTCCGCCGGCCGCTGCAGCGCTGGGTGATCTCCCAGGTGGCCCGCCTGCTGTCCCCCGAAGGCTCCCTCTTCCTGGGCGCCTCCGAGACCCTGTGGCAGATCCAGGACGAGCTGGAATCGGTCGATCTCGGTCCCTGCTTCGCCTACCGCCACCGGGAATCCCGGCCCGCGGGGGAGGCCCGGCCCGCCCCGTCCCTGGCCAAGGCGCCGGAGCGCCCGCGGGCCGTCCGCCCGGCTCCACCCCTCCCCTCGAAGCCGCCCACCCCCGCTCCGGTGCCTCCTCCCGCGATCCGCGAGGCGTCGCCGCCCCCGATCCTTGCCCTCCCTGGAGTTCATGAGCGGTTGCTGGAAGCCGCCCGCGAGCTCGCGGCCAACCGCATCGCCGCCGCCGGCCGGGCCGTCGAGCAGGCCCTGGCCGCCGATCCTTCGGAGCCCTCCGCCCACGCCCTGGAGGGTTTCCTGCACGACCTCGCCGGCCGTACGGACGAGGCTCTCACCTCCTACCGCGCCGCCCTCTACCTCGATCCGGCCCTGTTCCAGGTCCGCGTCCTGCTGGGCGACTGCCTCCTGCGCCTCGGCCACCGCGACCGCGCCGAGCAGCAGTTCCGGGAGGTCCTCACCCTCCTCGCCGGAGGACGGGAAAGGGCGCTCGTCCTGTTCGGCGACCTGCCGTTGCCGGACCGGGAAAGGGCGCAGCGGCGGGCGCGTCAGGTGTTGAAGGGGGGATAGGGAGCGGAGCGGTGGCGTACACAGATCCTTTGCCGGTCCATGCGTCCTGGCAAGGGCCGTCGACCGGCGTCAATCCTTGTATAGTTGAGCCATGCCCTCCGTCCGCCCCCCCGCCGTCGCCGGCCTGTTCTACCCCGCCTCCGCGGCGGAGCTGCGCGCGGCGGTGGAGGGGTATCTGCGCGAGGCTCCGGCGCGCAACGGCGAGCTGGCGCCCAAGGTGGTCATCGCTCCCCATGCCGGCTACGTTTACTCGGGGCCCATCGCGGGCAGCGCTTTCCAGACCCTGGCCGGGGCGGCCGGGACGATCGAGCGGGTGGTCCTCCTGGGACCTTCCCACTTCATCCCCATCCGTGGCCTGGCCCTGCCCGGGCACGAGTCGTTCGGCACCCCGCTGGGGACGGTGAAGATTCAGCCTGTGGGCGCCCAGGCCTCTCTCCGGCTGCCGCAGGTGCGGGTCGTCCCCGAGGCCCACGTCCGGGAGCATTCGCTGGAGGTGGAGCTGCCGTTCCTCCAGGTGCTGCTCGGCGATTTCGAGCTCGTGCCGCTGGCCGTGGGCGACGCGGAGCCGGAAGAGGTGGCCGAGGTGCTGGACCGCCTGTGGGGCGGTCCGGAGACCCTGATCGTCGTCAGCTCCGACCTCTCCCACTACCTCCCCTACGACGCGGCGCGGCGGGCGGACCGGGAGACGGCGGACGCGATCCTCGCCCTGCGCGGCCCCCTCGATCCGCGTCAGGCCTGCGGCGCGATGCCCATCAACGGCCTGCTGCAGGCGGCCCGGACGCGTGGCCTCGCGCCGCAGCTCCTCGATCTGCGTAATTCGGCGGACACCGCCGGCGATCCCTCCCGAGTGGTGGGCTATGGAGCCTTCGCCTTCCATGAGCGTGGCTGAGCGACTGGACGGTTCCTGGGACGCCGCCCGCGGCCGGGTGCTCCTGCGCATCGCGCGGGAGAGCCTGACCGAGGCCCTGGGCCTGGGTGTGGCGGCCGACTACCGCGAGGCGTGGCTCCAGGAGCCGGGCGCCTGCTTCATCACTCTCACCCGCTGGGGGGAGCTGCGCGGCTGCGTCGGCTCCGTGCGCGCCTACCGACCGCTGTTCGACGACGTCTGGCTGAACGCCCGGGCCGCGGCCTTCCACGATACCCGTTTCCCGCCCGTGGAGCGGGACGAATTCCCGGAGATCGCCGTCGAGGTCTCCCTGCTCTCCAGCCCTGAGCCGCTGCCGCCGTTCGCCCGCGAGGCGGAGGCCCTGGCCGCCCTGCGCCCCGGCGTCGACGGCCTCATCCTCGAAGCCGGCTCTCACCGCAGCACCTTCCTCCCCCAGGTCTGGGAGCAGCTCCCGGATCCGAAAGACTTCCTCGCCCACCTCAAGCAAAAGGCCGGCCTCCCCACGGGCTTCTGGTCGCCCGACGTGCAGCTCCAGCGCTACACGGTGAGGAAGTGGGTGGAGGGGGAGTAGACAGGGTTTCGAGGACAGGGGGCACCCCTTGGGGATGCCCCCCGGCGACCGCACGCGATCACCTCCTCTTGAACGAGTGGCGGTCCCCCGAAGGGACCTGTCAAGAAAGGTGCCTGCGGAGAGCGCGGAGGGGACTCAGATATGCCTGGGGCGACGGTGTAGACTTCCCCATCGAGAGGACCTTCCCCTTGAGCGCAACGCAACAGAGCAGGGCGGCCAGCGCCCCGGTGCCCCTGGCGCCGGTCGATCATGCGTGGCTGCGCATGGACGATCCGACCAACCTGATGATCATCAATGGCGTCCTGGTGCTCGGGGCGCCGGTGGCCCGCGAGCGCGTCCGGCGGCTCCTCGAGCAGCGCCTGCTCCCCATCCCCCGGTTCCGCCAGCGGGTGGCGATGAAGGCAGGGGAGCCGTTCTGGGAGACGGTTCCGGAGGTGGACCTGGACGTCCATCTGCAGGAGGTGACGCTCCCCGCGCCGGGCGGCGACGCCGAGCTGCGCGAGCTCGTCAGCGCGCAGATGAGCCAGCCCCTGGACCTCGGGCGGCCGCTGTGGGGCTTCCTCCTGGTGCAGAACTACAACAGCGGCTCGGTGATCCTCGGGCGGCTCCACCACTGCATCGGCGACGGCATGGCTCTCCTCCTCGTGCTGCTGTCCCTCACGGACATCGACGCCGGGCCCCCGGTGGAACCGGCAGAGCCGGAGGAGGGGGGGCTGGGCAACCCGTTCCTCGGCCTGCTCCTCGATCCGCCGCGGGGCGTCGCGGCGGCGAAGGAGCTGATCGGGCGGATCATGCCGGAGGGGCTGCGGCTGCTCGAGGCCTCGGCCGCGGCTTTCAAGTCGATGGGGGCGTTGACGACCGGCGTCGCCTCGACCGGCGCCTTCGGCCGGCTGGTGCTCCGCCCCTCCGATCCGAAGACGATCTTCAAAGGGCCGCTCGGGGTGCCCAAGAAGGTCGCCTGGTCGGACAAGATCCCGGTCGACGAGGTGCGGGAGATTGGCAAGGCCCTGGGGGGGACGCTCAACGACGTCCTGCTGTCGGCGATGACCGGCGGCCTGCGGCGCTACCTGGACCGCAAGGGGGAGCGCGGGGAGGGGATCAACTTCCGGGCCGCCATGCCGGTGAACCTGCGGCCGCTCGCCCGCATGGCCGAGCTCGGCAATCAGTTCGGTCTCGTCTTCCTGTCGCTGCCGGTGGGCGCGAAGAACGCGCTGGAGCGGTTGCGGGAGCTGCGGCGCCGCTCGCTCGCCCTCAAGCGCTCGGCCGAGCCGGTGGTGGTCTACGCGATCCTCAAGCTGCTGGGCATCGTGCCGCTGGCGGTGCAGAAGCTGGTGGTCACGATCTTCGCGACCAAGGCCACGGCGGTGATGACCAACGTGCCGGGGCCGCGCGAGACCCTCTATCTCGCGGGCAAGCCGATCGACGAGATCTTCTTCTGGGTGCCGCAGTCGGGCCGAGTGGGGCTGGGCATCAGCATCTTCAGCTACGCCGGCCACGTGCGCGTGGGGGTGGGCACGGACGCCGGACTGGTGCCCGACCCCGAGGCCGTGGTCGCGGGATTCCACGAGGAGTACGCGGAGCTGCGGCGGCTGGCCGGGAGGTGATAGACTCCTGCCAGATCCTGACTCGGGAAGCTACCGTTTGATCGGCAGCACCATCTTCCGCTACAAGGTCCTGGAACGCCTCGGCGGCGGGGGTGCGGGTGTCGTGTACAAGGCCGAGGACACCCGGCTCGAGCGGCTGGTCGCGCTCAAGTTCCTCTCCTCCTACCGCGCCGGCAACGAGGCCGACAAGCGCCGGTTCCTGCGCGAGGCCCGGGTCTCCTCCGCCCTCGACCACCCCAACATCTGCACCGTCTACGAGGTGGACGAGACCGAGGACGGGCGGCTGTTCATCGCCATGGCCCTCTGCGAGGGGGAGACGCTGAAGCGCCGAATCGAGCGCGAGCCGCTCCCCCTGGCCGAGGCGGTCGACGTCGCCGCCCAGATCGCCGCCGGCCTGGCCGCGGCCCATGCCAAGGGGATCGTCCACCGCGACGTCAAGCCGGCCAACGTCATCGTGGCCCCCGACGGCCGGGTGAAGATCGTCGACTTCGGGATCGCCAAGCTCCCTGATCAGTCGCGCCTGACCCGCGACGGCACGGCCGTGGGCACCGCCGGGTACATGGCGCCGGAGCAGATCCGCGGCGACGCCATCGACGCCCGCACCGACGTCTGGGCCCTGGGGATCGTGCTCTACGAGATGGTCACCGGCCGTTCGCCATTCCCGGCCGAGACGGATCACGACCGCATCCGGGGGATCCTCAGCCGCGATCCCGAGCCCCTGGCCGCCCTGCGCAAGGACGTGCCGGCGAGCGTCGAGCGGATCGTCGCCCGCGCCCTCGCCAAGCGGCCGGAGGATCGCTACTCGCGCATGGAGGAGCTGCGGGCCGACCTGCTGCGGGCAGCCGACAGCCTCGGGTTCCCCGGCTTCCAGGACGGCTTCGACCCCACCATCCGGGAGATCCCTTCGGGCTTCTCGCGCCCCCGCACGGCCACGGAGGAGACCGGCCAGGGCCTGGCCGGGCAGATCGTGGCCCACTATCGCGTGCTGGAGCTGCTGGGCGGCGGCGGCATGGGGGTCGTCTACAAGGCCGAGGACCTGCGCCTCAACCGCACGGTGGCCTTGAAGTTCCTCCCGCCCGAGCTGACGCGGGACCCGGAGGCCAAGGCCCGTTTCCTCCAGGAGGCCCGCTCGGCCTCGGTGCTCGACCACCCCAACATCTGCACCATCCACGAGGTGGGGGAGACCGACGAAGGCCGGCTCTACCTCGCCATGCCCGCCTACGACGGCGAGACCCTGCGCAAGCGGATCGAGCGCGGACCGCTCGCCATCGACGAGGCCACCGACATCGCGCAGCAGATCGCCCGCGGCCTCGCCAAGGCCCACCGCCACGGCATCGTCCACCGCGACGTCAAGCCGGCCAACCTCATGGTGACGAGCGACGGGGTGGTGAAGATCCTCGACTTCGGCCTCGCCAAGCTGGCGGGCTCGGCGGCCATCACCCGCACCGGCTCGTCGGTGGGCACGCCGGCCTACATGTCCCCCGAGCAGGCGCGGGGCGAGGAGGTGGACCACCGCGCGGACCTGTGGTCGCTGGGCGTCGTGCTCTACGAGATGGTGGCCGGCCGCCGGCCGTTCCGCGGCGAGCACGAGCAGGCGGTGCTCTTCTCGCTGCTCAACGAGCGCCCCCGGCCGCTGCACGAGCTGCGGCCCGAGGCCCCTCCCGAGCTGGAGCGGATCGTCGACGGCCTGCTGGCCAAGGACCCCGGCGACCGTTATCCCACGGTGGACGGCCCGCTGGGCGATCTCACGGCCCTGCGCAACGAGTCGATGACCACCACCGTGCGCACCCAGCCGGGGGACGCCCGGCCCGCGGCGCCCGTCTGGCTGTGGCCCGTCGCCCTCGCCCTGGTGGCGGCCCTGATCGCCGGCGGCCTCTGGCTGTGGAACGGCCGCGGCGGGCGCGTCGCGTCCGCGTCGGTGGAGAGATTCGACCGTCTCACCGACCTCGAGGGGAGCGAATCGTTCCCCAGCCTGTCGCCGAATGGCAAGTACCTCCTCTACGTCAAGCCGAGCCACGGCAAACGCGACATCTTTTTTCAGCCGGTGAGCGGCGGCAATACGCTCGACCTGACGGCGGCCTCGCCGGCGGACGACACCCAGCCCGCCTTCTCTCCCGACGGCACCCAGATCGCGTTCCGCTCCGAGCGGGACGGCGGCGGCCTGTTCCTCATGGGGACCACGGGGGGCGCGGTCCGCCGCCTGACCGACGCCGGCTTCAACCCGGCCTGGTCGCCCGACGGTACCAGGATCGCCTTCGCCACCGAGGGCGTCGCGGGTCCCTCGCAGCGACGGTTGCTCAGCCAGCTCCGCGTGGTGGACCTGGCGAGCGGCAGGACGCAGGCCCTGGGCGACGACGACGCCGTGCAGCCCAACTGGTCTCCCCATGGCCTGCGCATCGCCTACTGGGGAGTGCCCGCCGGCACCTCGCAGCGCATCCTCTACACCATTCCCGCCGAGGGTGGCAGACCGGTGGCGGCCGTCCGCGACGGCCACGTCAACTGGAATCCCGTCTGGTCGGCCGACGGACGGTACCTCTACTACGTCTCCGACCGCAGCGGCATCATGAACGTCTGGCAACTGCCCATCGACGAGGCCACGGGCGAGCCGCAAGGGGAGCCGGAGCCGGTCACCTCCTCCTCGCAGTCGCTGGGCCTGCTCAGCCTCTCGGGCCGGCAGATCGCCTATGCCACCGTGGAGGGGAAGTCGAACCTCGAGCGCTGGGCCTTCGATCCGGCCACTTTCAAGGTGACGGCCGACAAAGGGCTGCCGGTGACGCAAGGGTCGCGCTCGGTGCGTTCCGCCGCCGTCTCGCCCGATGGCCAGTGGATCGCCTTCGACACCTCGTCCCCTCAGGAGGACCTCTACCTTGTGCGGCCGGACGGCTCCGATCAGCGCCAACTCACCTCGGATCCGGCGAAGGACCGTGTTCCCCAGTGGCTCCCCGACGGGCGCCTCCTCTTCTACTCGGACCGCGGTGGTGGCAGCTACGGCGCCTGGACGATCGGTGCCGACGGCCGGGGGCTCAAGCCCCTGCCGCATGGCAGCAGCGACTCGCTGACCAACCCCATCCCGTCGCCGGATGGCCGGGAGGTCGTCGCCAGCCTCGGCTCCAAGGGTGCGGTCCTCCTGGACCTCAACGCCGCCGCGGGCGGCAACCTCCGCAAGCTCTCCCCGCCCGAGAGCGGCAAGGAGCTCTTCGCCCCTCACGCCTGGTCCCCGGACGGCCGATATCTGGCGGGCACGCTGGAGCAGGCCGATGAATCGGGAATCCCCGGCGTCGTCGTCTACTCTTTCTCTACCAACGGCTACGACTCGCTGACGAAGGCCGGCTCCCAGCCGATCTGGCTTCATGACAGCCGCACCCTGCTCTACCTCCAGGACGGCAAGATCTTCCGGGTCAGCCTGAGCGAGCGGACGCCCCGCCTCGTCCTGACGTCGCCGCCGAGCTCGGTGTTCAAATCCCTGGCCGTGGCCCCGGACGACCGCACCCTCTACGCCGTGCGGGAGACCGACGAGGGGAACATTTATATGCTGACCCTCAAAGCCGTCCCGGGCTCGTCCGGCCGCTAGGGCGGTGCGGCTTGCCCTCCCATTCTGGTACACTCGTACTCACCATCGCTTCCAGTTGATTCAGCTTGGCCGCGCAATCTGCGGCTGTGACGGGGCAGTGCCCCAGGAGGAGAGGATGAGCTTCCAAGCCAGAGAACTCATGATCGACGTCCTTCCCGCCGCCCGGCTCTTCCGGCCCGGAGCGCCGGGCTTCGGCCTCTGCGCCGAGGCGACTCGCAACGAGGAGGAGGAGGATGAAGTGGATTGCGGCGAGGCCACTCGCGCCGGCGGTGAGCCGGCGTACCGTGACGGGGAGTCGGACCTCGCCGTGCTGAGACAGCAGCTCCGCCAAGCGCTGTCTGTAAAGGGCTGAAGCTCACTCCACGAGGGGCGTCCGCCTCGATCTCCACCAGCATCTCGGTGGAGATCCGGCGGACGGCCTCCGCCATCTCTCCTCCTGACAGTCGGAATTTCTCGCCGCAGACATTCTGGCACGCCTCTTGCGAAAGGGTGAAACCGAGTGCGGTGACCTGAGCAGGTCTCGCGGGTCCGGTCAGTTCAACTTGGGAAAGGAGAGCTCTTCATGGCGAATCGAGACGATCTCGGTGGCGGCAGTTCCACGGCCACGCTACCCGACACCAGCGATGTCAAGCAGAAAGCTTCGCAGGTCCTGGAGGATGCCAAGGGCCAGGCGAAAGATCTCGCCTCGCAGGCGAAGGACCAGACGGCGAAGCTCGCGGGCCAGGCCCGCGACCAGGTGAATCAGTTGGTCTCCGAGCGCAAGGACCAGACGGCCGAGAAGCTGGGCGGCTTGGCGGGCGCTCTGCGCGACACGGCCCACAAGCTCCAGGAGCAGGACACGGAAGGCTTCGGCCAGTACGCGGACCGCGCCGCCGAGCAGGTGGAGAAGCTGTCTTCCTATCTGCGGGACAACGACCTGCAGGGTTTCGTGCGCGACACGGAGACCCTCGCCCGGCGTCATCCCGACCTCTTCCTGGGCGGCACCTTCCTCGCCGGCCTCTTCCTCGCCCGGTTCCTCAAGAGCTCGGCTCCGGAGCGGCCCGGCGGCTATCGGCCCTACCAGCAGCCCTCCACCGGCTTCCGCGGTGCGGATGCCCGCCGGCCGCAGCGCTCCGCGTGGGCTCCCGATCGGCGCAACCCCGACGACGCTTTCGCCTCGGGCGCCGGAGCTGCCTACAACGCGCCGCTGGGAGGTTGAGCCATGGCAGTCTCGAACGTTAAGGAGGACCTGTCGATCGTCCAGTTGCTGCGTGAGCTGACGACTGCGACCCGCACCCTGCTCAAGCAGGAGGTGGACCTCGCCAAGACCGAGATGAGCGAGAAAGCGGCGCGGGTGGGGGCCAACCTCGGCGCCCTCGCCGTCGGCGGCGCCGTGGCCTTCCTCGGCGCCCTGGCGCTGCTCGCGGCCGTGGTCTACGGCCTGACCTCGATCCTCAGCAAGTTCATGTCCCTGGGCGTCGCCGTCTGGCTGGCGCCGCTCATCGTCGGCGCGATCCTGGCCGGCATCGGCTGGTCCCTGGTCAACAAAGCCCTCGAAACCCTCAAGCACGAGAGTCTCGCTCCCGAGAAAACCACCCAAAGCTTGCAGGAGAACAAAGAATGGCTGAAAGAGAAGATTTCCTGACGAACACCGACGCCGACACCAGCGCCGACCCTGGCTTCGGCCGCGACCGCAACTCGGATCAGATCCGCTCGGACATCGACCGCACCCGCGCCGACATGGACGAAACGTTCAGCGCTCTCGAGTCGAAGCTCACCCCCGGACAGATCCTGGAAGAGGCCTGGGGTCTCTTCAAGGGCGGCTCCAGCGCCGGCGCCACCCGGCTCCTGCGCGTCGTCCGCGAGCACCCCCTGCCGTCGGCTGTCATCGGCCTCGGTGCGGGCTGGCTGCTGGTCGAGAGCTCCCGCCGCTCGGAAAGCCGCGGCTCCGACGACTACGGCTACGGCCGCGGCTCCTATGACCGCAGCGGCTATGGCCGGTCCAGCTACGGCGAGTCCAGCTACGGCCGGTCCAGCTATGGCCGGAGCTCCGCGGGCTACCAGGACTACGATTCCGGGAACGACTGGGAGTCCGAATCCTCCGGCCTTCTGGACACCGCCCGGGACAAGGTCAAAGATGTGGCGAGCAGCGCCAAGGACGCCGTCTCCAACGCCGCCGACACGGTGGGGGAGAAGACCGAGCACCTCAAGGACCAGGCCCTCGACCTCGGCCATCAGGCCCAGGAGAAGGCGCTCCAGCTCAAGCGCAAGGCCAAGACTCAGGTGCGGCGTGCCCGCACCGGGTTCTGGCAGACGATGGAGGAGAACCCCCTCCTGGTGGGCGCCGCGACCCTGGCCCTCGGCATCATCGCCGGCTTGGCCATCCCCTCCACGGATGTCGAGGACGAGTGGATGGGGGAGAAACGGGACCAGTTCGTGGACCAGGCGAAGGAGCTCGGTCAGGAGGCCCTCGACAAGGGCAAGCAGGTGGCCGAGACCGTGGTCGACAAGGTCAAGACCGAGGCCGAGCACCAGGGCCTCAGTCCCCAGGACCTGGCCGACAAGGTGAAGGCCGTCGCTCAGGAAGCCACGAACACTGCCAAGGAGGAGGTCAAGAAGCAGGCCCCCGCCCTGGCGAATGCTGGTTCCGACAAGCCGGGCGAAGCGCCAGCCCCAGCTCAGGGGCAGCAGACCTCAAAGCCGGCTTCCACACCGCCGGAGCTGGCCAACAAGCGCTAGCGAGAAGGGGCGCGGTCTATCAGGCCGCGCCCCGATCCGTTATCGTCAGCGGGTCATGACGATCCCACGTATCGAGCCCGGTCCCGGCCAGGAGTCCGTCTGGGATTATCCCCGTCCTCCCCGCGTGGAGGATTCCTCCCGGCTGATCCAGGTCCGTTTCAATGGCGTAACCGTCGCCGAAACACGCAACGCCCTGCGCGTCCTGGAGACGAGCCATCCTCCGGTCTACTACATCCCTCCTGCCGACGTCCGCATGGAGCATCTCAAACCGAACCCCCGCGCCACCTGGTGCGAGTGGAAGGGCCTCGCCCTCTACTACGACGTCGAGGTGAACGGCAGGACGGCTCCTGCCGCGGCCTGGTACTTCCCCCTGCCGACCCTGATCTACGAGCCCATCAAGGAGTACGTGGCCTTCTACCCCCAGGCCATGGAGGCCTGCCTCGTGGACGGCGAGCAGGTCCGGTTCCAGGAGGGCGACTTCTACGGCGGCTGGATCACCCATGAGATCGTGGGGCCCTTCAAAGGCGGAGCGGGGACGGCGGGGTGGTAGGAGGCTTGCGTGGCGGCTCTCCGGAGCAAGGACAACAGGGACATCAAGGACTTCAAGGACACAAAGATATCATCGAGACGGGATCCTCCTTGTCCTTGTCGTCCCTGATGTCTTTTGCGTCCTTGCTTCTCGTTTCTGCCGCGCAGGCTCCTAGCCCTTCGCCAACCTGATCCCGGTGAGCTGGAATCGGGTATCGCCAGCCCAGAAATTGCGGTAGCTCGCCCGGATGTGGTTCTCCGGCGTGGCGCAGGAGCCGCCGCGCAGGACGCGGACGTTGTCCATGAACTTGCCGTTGTATTCCATCAGAGGGCCTGCGAAGGGGCGGTATCCGGGATAGGGCTCGTAGTGATTCGAGGTCCACTCCCAGAGGTCGCCGCCCATCTGCAGGAGGTCCGAGCCGCCGCTGTCACCATGGGCCGGCCGTGGATGGAGGGCGCCGGTGTCAAGGAAGTTGCCGCCTCGGCCGGGGAAGCCGGAGACCCGGGCAGCGTGCTCCCACTCGCGCTCGGTGGGAAGGCGGGTCCCCCCCCAGTCCTTCCCCTGCTGCGACTGCCAGCGGGCAAAGGCGTCGGCCTCGTAGAAGCTCACATGACAGACGGGCTCGTCCGGATCGACGTCGCGGACTCCGGAGAGGGTCCACTGCCGCCAGCGATCACCGCGATGTTCATCCCACTCCCAGTACAGGGGAGCCTCCCAGCCCTGGTCCTGGACCTTCGCCCAGCCGTTCGACAACCAGAGGAGGGGTTTGCCGTAGCCGCCATCGGCGATGAAGTCCAGGTACTCGCCGTTGGTGACCAGCCGGTTGGCGAGGACGAAGCCGTCCAGCCAGGCCTTGTGGATGGGCATCTCGTTGTCCCAGCACCAGCCGCCCTCGACGTTGCCGAAGTCGTGGAGCCCGCCTGCGAAGGGGATGAAGCGGAGGGCGGGAACTCCCTCCCGCGGAGCGGGCACCGCGGGACGATACGGCTCCCGCAGCTCGGGGACGTTGCTGCCGAGGATGTGCTTGAGCTCCGTCACCAGCAGCTCCTGGTGCTGCTGCTCGTGCTGGATGCCCGTGGTGACCAGGAACCGCAGGCGGTCGAGATCCTCGCCGCTGGCGCCGCGAAGGAGCTCCTCGACGCGCCCGTCCACGGACTCGCGGAAGTGATAGACCTCGTCGTTGGTGGGCCGGGTCACGAGACCGCGATGGTCGCGCCGGATGCGCGGGCCGAGCGACTCGTAATACGAGTTCATCACGTACTCCAGCCGGGCGTCGTCGTCCGAATAGAGGCCGAAGGGCTCGAGGATGTTCTTGGCAAAGAACCAGGTGGTGTGGCCCAGGTTCCACCACGGCGGGCTCACGTCCGGCATGGACTGGATGCGATAGTCCTCCGGCCGCAGAGGCCGGCACAGCTCGACGCTCAGGTTGCGGGTCTGGCGATAGCGCTCTAGAAGCTGGTCTCGATCCACGGCGGTTCCTCCCGGCCCGCGATTGTATACCGCTCGTCTTGCGCCCTGCTCCGCGCGCTCTGGCGTCAACGACATGTGTCGAGCGGATGCATCGGAAACTGCGCTGTCTTTTCCAGTCTCCCCCGCCGCTATCCCATTGAGTCGCACGCCTATCTCAGGCTCCGGACGGCGATCTCATTGAGTCGGACGGCTTTTCCAGGCTCCGGGCCGTTATTCCAGCCCGCGGAGCGCTGGAACCATGGGATGGGCGGCAATCCTATTGCGCGAGCGATTTTCTCAATGTGAATACGCCTCGACGCATTGCGGGAGGCCCGAGACGCATTGTGGAAATCATCCGGCGCATTGTGCGAACGGCTACCCCAATGCGCGAGACGCTCGGAACAATGTGCGCAGCGCTCAACGCATCGTGCGAGCGATCCATCCTATTGTTCCTGGGCTTCTGAGGCTGAAAAAACTCTCCGGGGTGTGTGCGAGCCCGGCGGTGCAATGAATTTCGTCTTAGACTGTCGAGTCGGGGAGGAGCAGGCATGCCCAGGGCCATCTGGAACGGGACGGTGATCGCGGAGACGGACAAGTTCGAGCTGGTGGAGGGGAACGTCTACTTCCCGCCTGAGACGGTGCGCCGCGAGTACCTGAAGCCCAGCCCGACCCACACGGTCTGCGGCTGGAAGGGGACGGCGAGCTACTACACAGTCGTCGTGGACGGGGTCGAGGGGAAGGACGCCGCCTGGTACTACCCGGACCCCAAGCCGGCGGCGGCCAACGTCAAGGATCACGTCGCGTTCTGGCGTGGCGTCAAGGTGGAGCGCTAGCGCCGTGTCCCTCCTCGACACGGACTTCACCCGCCAACTCGGCATCGAGGTGCCGCTGATCTGCGGTGCCATGTATCCGTGCAGCATCCCGAGTTGGTGGCCGCGGTCTCCGAGGCCGGCGGCATCGGGGTGATCCAGCCCTACCGGGATTACCTTCAAGCTGGCAAGAGCGTGGCCGGAGTGGAGGGGATCGAGCCGGCGGGGGAGATCGTGCGCCGGTTCAAGGCGGCGGAGAGGGCCGGGTGGTGGAGAGGGTCGGGTAGATCAGGGCTTGTCGAGACCCGCCCATAGGATCGGGACATCGTAGGCGGTGAGAGCGCCGTCCGCGGTCAGCAGCGGCAAGGATTCTACTTGGGCTTGAGCCACCAGAATGCGGTCGAAAGGATCGCGATGATGGAGGGGAAGAGCCTCAATCCTAATGACGTGATCCTGGCGTATGGGGAGGGATTGATGGCCCAGAGAGGCAACGCGGTCTGGGATGTACTTCGAGGGGGAGAGAGGCAACTCCAACTTGCCGAGAGCGAACTTGACGACGATCTCCCAGGCGCTGGCGGACGAGAAGAAGATCTCGTTATCAGGCTCCCGGAGGAGCTCCTGAGCTCGCGAATTCAGGCGCTCCGGCGCAAGGAGGTACCAGAGCCAGCAATGGGTGTCGACGAGCAGCCTCACGACCGCCCTTCGAAGGATCTCAGGAGGTCGTCCGGCAGCGGCGCATCGAAGTCTTCGGCGACCCACCCCTTGCCGGCATCGATTCCCATTGGGCGCAGCCTGCTGGCGAGGGGGCGCTCGGGCCCGGCGAGAACGATGACCTCTGCCGGACCCAGAGGCAGATCCTGAGGGAGAGCGAGCTCGATCCGGCGGTTTTCGGGAATCACGATTTCGATCTTGACCGCCGATTTCATGAGCTTGTCTCCTCTTCCAGGGTCCAGCCTTATTCTATCTCATCCGCGCTCCTCCCATCGTTGACTTTATGCGCGTCCGTCGATAAGGTGGGTTCCGAAAACTCTTCCCAAGGAGGAAAGAACCATGTCCAAGCTCAAGCTGCGCCTCGCCGGACTGGCCTTTATCGCCCTGAGTCTCGTGGCTCTGGGCGCCTCGGTAGCGCCCGCGGCCGCCTGTATCGACGTCGTGGTCTGGGGGACCAATCCCAAGACCGGAGAGTGCCACGAATTCCCTACTCCCTGCTCCGTGCCGCCGGGTTGGACCATCTCCTACACCGGTTGCGCCTCGTAGGTCTGGAAGGATCTGAAAGGAGAAGACATGTCCTCGATGCTCAAGCTCCGTCTCATCGGATTGGCCTTCATCGTGCTGAGCTTCCTGGCTCTCGACCGGGCGGCCAGCGCGAACAACTGCCCGCGGAAGAGCTTCACCGGCTCCTGCATCCAGGTGATCGTCTCGGCCCGCAACCCGGACACCGGCGAGTGCTGCGTCTACCCGAATCCCTGCGTGGTGCCCGACGGCTGGCAGATCTACTACTCCCCGAATTGCCAGGACATCGTCTTCGAGTAAATACGCGGTCTTTTCGCGATTCTTGAAGGGGTCGGCCTCGCCGGCCCTTTGCGCTCCTCCCTTGCAAGTTTTTCCACCCGCGAGGCTCTCCACAGCCGGTTCGCGGCCGAAATCCATCTTCTACTCTGGATCTGGCGGTCTTTCCGCAGCTTGGCGCGTCTCTTGCTTTCGTCATCCCCCGAAGGGTGTCGTAGTTTGGAGACGGAACGGGAGACGCGGATGCGAGATACGGCCTCGGGTCACCGATGGGAAGGCTCCGAGCAGTTTTATCGTGGTGCGATCCTCGCCCTGGGCCTGGCTCTGGGGCTGGCGGGCTGTCGCACCCGAGCCTCCAAGGAGGACGGCAAGCCCGCGGCGCCGGCCCGTAGCGCCGCGCTCGCCGGCGCGCGGGTGGCCGGCCAGCCCCCAGCCCAACAAGACGACGGCCAGTGGCTGATGCCGGCCAAGGACTACGCCAGCACCCGCTACAGCGCGCTCGCCCAGATCAATACCGCCAACGTCGCCCAGCTCAAGCCGGCGTGGACGTTCTCCACCGGCAACGTGCGGGGCCACGAGGGGGCGCCGCTGGTGGTGGGGAGCACGATGTACGTCGTCACCCCGTTTCCCAACATCCTCTACGCCCTCGACCTCACCCAGCCCGGAGCGCCGCTCAAGTGGAAGTACGAGCCGCCGGTGCTGCCCGCGGCCCAGGGGGTGGCCTGCTGCGACGTGGTCAACCGCGGCGCCGCCTACGACGACGGCAAGATCTACTACAACACGCTGGACGGCCAGACGGTGGCGGTCGACGCGGCGGCGGGCGGCGAGGTGTGGCGCACGATGGTGGCCGATATCAACAAGGGCGAGTCGATCACCATGGCGCCCCTGGTGGTGAAGGGCAAGGTGCTGGTGGGCAACAGCGGCGGCGAGTTCGGGGTGCGCGGCTGGCTGACGGCCCTCGACTCCGGCAGCGGCAGGATCGCCTGGCGGGCCTACAGCACCGGCCCGGACAAGGACGTGCTGATCGGCCCCAGGTTCAAACCGTTCTATCCGCAGGACCGCGGCAAGGATCTCGGGGTCTCCACCTGGCCGCCGGACGCCTGGAAGATCGGCGGCGGCACCATGTGGGGCTGGATCTCCTACGATCCCGAGCTCAATCTGATCTATCACGGGACGGCCAATCCCGGCCCCTGGAACCCGGACATCCGGCCGGGCGACAACAAGTGGACGGCCGGCATCTTCGCCCGCGATCCCGACACGGGCGAGGCCCGCTGGTTCTACCAGTGGAGTCCCCACGACCTCTACGACTACGACGGCATCAACGAGAACGTGCTGCTCGATCTCGAACTTCAGGGCCAGCACGGCCAGCGGCGTAAGGTGCTGGTGCGGCCGGAGCGCAACGGCTACGTGTACGTCCTCGACCGCGTCACGGGCGAGGTGCTCTCGGCCAATCCGTTCGTCCACGTCACCTCCTCGCGGGGGGTGGACCTCAAGACCGGCCGCCTGATCGAGGCGCCGGACAAGAAGACCGGCTTCGGCCACATCGTGCGCGACGTCTGCCCGGCGGCGCCGGGAGCCAAGGACTGGCAGCCCTCGGCCTTCTCGCCGCGCACCGGGCTGCTCTACATGCCGCACAACAACCTGTGCATGGACGAGGAGGGAGTGGAGGCCAACTACATCGCCGGCACGCCGTTCGTGGGGGCCAACGTGCGGATGTACGCGGGGCCGGGGGGCAACCGTGGCGCCTTCACCGCCTGGGACCCGGCCGCCGGGCGCGCGGTGTGGAGCGTGCCGGAGCCGTTCCCGGCCTGGAGCGGCGCCCTGGTCACGGCCGGCGACGTCGTCTTCTACGGCACCATGGAGGGCTGGTTCAAGGCCCTCGACGCCCACACCGGCAAGGAGCTGTGGAAGTTCAAGACCGGCTCCGGGATCATCGGCCAGCCCATCACCTACAAGGGACCGGATGGCAAGCAGTACGTGGCCATTTTTTCAGGGGTCGGCGGCTGGTCCGGCGCCATCGTCGCCGCCGGCCTCGACCCGCGGGACGGCACGGCGGCCCTGGGGTTCGTCAACGCCATGAAGGACCTGCCGCAGAAGACGACGCCGGGGGGGATGCTGTATGTCTTCGCGCTGCCGTAGAGCCCTCCTGGCTCTCGCGATTCTGGCGCTCCTTGCCGGCGCCTGCGCCCGGCCGGCGCCGCCGCGGGCAGCCCGGGAATTGCGGGTCTGCGCCGATCCCAATAACCTGCCGTTCTCGAATCGGCGGTTGGAGGGATTCGAGAACCGGCTGGCGGAGATCGTCGCCCGCGATCTCGGCGCCTCCGTGCGCTACACCTGGTGGGCGCAGCGCCGCGGCTTCTTCCGCAACACGCTGAAGGCCGGCGTCTGCGACGTCGTGCTGGGGGTGCCCGCGAGCCTGCAGATGGTGGCGCCGACACGGCCGTATTACCGCTCCACCTACGTCTTCGTCTACCGCCGGGACCGTGGATTCAAGATCCGCTCGTTCAACGATCCGGCGCTCAAGCGGCTGCGGATCGGCGTCCAGATCGTGGGCAACGACTACGCCAACACCCCCCCGGTCCACGCCCTGGCGGCCCGCGGCATCGTCGACAACGTCACCGGCTACACGGTCTACGGCGACTACGCCCGGCCGAACCCGCCGGCCCGCATCCTCGACGCGGTGGCCTCCGGCGAGATCGACGTCGCCGTGGTCTGGGGACCCCTGGCCGGCTACTTCGCGCCGCGCGAGCCGGTGGCGCTGGCCCTGGTGCCCGTCGCGCCGCAGATCGACCTGCCGTTCCTCCCCTTCGTCTACGACATCGCCGTGGGGGTGCGCCGGGGGGACGAGCGGCTGCGCGGGGAGATCGACGCCGTCCTCGAGCGCCGGCGAGGGGAGATCGACGCGCTGCTCGATCGCTACGGCGTGCCACGGCCAACGCCGGCAGGATCGCCTGGAGCGGCTTGATGGGAGGGATCACCATGCGACGCCTTGCGACCGGACTCTGTGCCTTGGCCCTCACCTTCGCGGCGCTCGCCTGCGAGCGGGAGGAGCGCCGGTTCCAGACGCTGCCCGCGAAGAGCGCCCGGGCGCAACCGGTGCGGCTGACCACGCTCCAGCCCGGACAGTCCCTGCCCGCCCGCTCCGGCCACGGACCCTACGACGAGAACGCCTGGGCCATCTCCGAGGGCGAGCGGCTCTTCAACCAGTACAACTGTTCGGGCTGCCACTTCCACGGCGGCGGCGGCATCGGTCCGCCGCTGATGGACGCCAAGTGGATCTACGGCAGCGATCCCCAGAACATCTACGACACCATCGTCGAGGGCCGGCCCAACGGCATGCCTTCCTATGGGGGCCACGTCCCGGACGACCAGATCTGGAAAATCGAGGCTTACGTGCGCACCCTGTCCGGTCTCGCGCCCAAGGCGGCGGAGCCCGACCGCAGCGACCAGATGGAGGCGCGGCGCTCCGAGCAGGCCACCTCGCCCGCGGCCCCCCGCGGGCAAAAAGCGGAGCACCCGCAATGAGCTGGACCTGTCTCCTCGCTTTTGCCGGCCACTCCGCCCTCGACCCGGCCGGGCCGCAGGCGGCGCGCATCGGCGATCTCTGGTGGCTGATGTTCTGGGTCTGCTCGGCGGTCTTCCTGCTGGTGATGGCCGCCCTCGCGGCCGGCTTGGTGCGGGAGGAAGAGCCGGCGCGGCGGCGGATGAACCGGGTGGTGACCGGCGCGGTGATCGCGACGGCCCTCATTCTCTTCGTCTTCCTCTTCGCCAGCACGGGGACGGGGCGGGCCCTCGCCTCGCTCTCCTCTGCCGATCCGGTGTCCGTCGAGGTTACGGGGCACCAGTGGTGGTGGGAGGTCCAATATCTCGACCCGGTGCTGGCGCAGCGGGTGACCACCGCCAACGAGATCCACATCCCGGTCGGCCGGCCGATCCGCATCCGCACGGTGTCCCATGACGTGATTCACAGCTTCTGGGTGCCGAACCTGCACGGCAAGCACGACCTGATCCCCGGCTACGACGGGGAGCTCTGGCTGCAGGCCGACCGGCCGGGCGTCTACCGCGGGCAGTGCGCCGAGTTCTGCGGCCATCAGCACGCCCACATGGCGTTCCTGGTGGTCGCCGAATCGCCGGCGCGCTTCGCCGGCTGGCTCGCCGCCCAGCGGCAGTCGGCCTCGCCGCCGGCGACGCCGCTCGCGCAACGGGGCCACGATCTCTTCGTCCAGCTCCAGTGCGCCCTCTGCCACACGGTCCAGGGCACGGACGCCAACGGCCGGATCGGGCCGGACCTCACCCACCTCGCCAGCCGCCGCACCCTGGCCGCAGGCACGCTGCCCAACACCCCGGGCCACCTGGCGGGTTGGATCGTCGACTCCCAGACCCTCAAGCCCAGCAACCCCATGCCGGCCACCAGCCTTGGATCGAACGACCTCGAGGCCCTGCTGGCCTTTCTGGACGGCCTGAAATGAGTGGGAGATTGAAATGAGCGTCGCGGAAGTGGAGGACGTCGGTTACGCCGGCGAGAACGCGGACGCCGAGGAACGGCGCCGGCTGGAGCGGACCTGGTGGTCCCCCAAAGGCCTCCGGGGGTGGCTCACGGACGTGGACCACAAGGCGATCGGCAAGCGCTACGTCGGCACCGCCCTGGTCTTCTTCGCGCTCGGCGGGATCGAGGCGCTGCTCATGCGGCTGCAACTCGCCCGGCCCGAGGCGCGCCTGATCGGGCCGGACCGCTACGACCAGCTTTTCACCGTGCACGGCTCGACCATGATGTTCCTCTTTGCCGTGCCCATCATGCTGGGTATGGGGACCTACCTCGTGCCGCTGATGATCGGTACCCGCAACCTCGCCTTCCCCCGCCTCAACGCCTTCTCCTACTGGGTCTACGTGGCTGGCGGCCTGCTGCTCTACGCCGGCCTGTTCACCAACACCGGGCCGGACGCCGGCTGGTTCGCCTACGTCCCCCTCTCCGGGCCGGCGTTCTCCCCCGGCAAGCGGGTCGACATCTGGGCGCAGATGATCACCTTCACCGAGATCTCCTCGCTCGCCGTGGCCGTGAACCTCATCACCACCATCTTCAAGCACCGGGCTCCGGGCATGTCGCTCAACCGCGTCCCGCTCTTCGTCTGGTCGCAGTTGGTGACCTCGTTCATGGTGGTTTTCGCCATGCCGGCGGTGATGCTGTGCTCGCTGATGCTCGCCCTGGACCGGCTGGTGGACACCCACTTCTTTAATCCTTCTGAGGGGGGCGACGCCCTGCTCTGGCAGCACCTGTTCTGGTTCTTCGGCCATCCGGAGGTCTACATCATCTTCATTCCGGCGCTGGGGATGGTCTCCTCGATCATCGCCGCCTCCACCCGCCGCGAGGTCTTCGGCTACCTGCCGATGGTGATGTCGCTGGTGGCCACCGGCTTCATCGGCTTCGGCCTGTGGGTGCACCATATGTTCGCCACCGGCCTGCCGCAGCTCGGGGCGAGCTTCTTCACCGCGGCGAGCCTGATGATCGCCATCCCCAGCGGCACCCAGATCTTCTGCTGGCTCGCGACTCTCTGGGGGAGCCGGCCGCGCTTCACGACGCCTCTCCTCTACGTCCTCGGCTTCTTCTTCGTCTTCGTGATCGGAGGCCTGACGGGCGTCATGCTCGGCTCGGTGCCGCTCGACCTCCAGGTGCACGACACGTTCTTCGTCGTCGCCCATTTCCACTACGTGCTGATCGGCGGCGCCGTCTTCCCCTTGCTGGGCGGACTCTCATTCTGGCTGCCCAAGATGACGGGTCGGCGGCTCTCGGAGCGGCTGGGGAGGCTCAGCTTCTGGCTGGTCTTCGTGGGCTTCAACGTGACCTTCTTCCCCATGCACCAGCTCGGTCTTCAGGGCATGCCGCGGCGGGTCTACACCTATCTTCCGGAGACCGGCTGGGGGGACCTGAACCTCCTGGCCACGATCGGCGCCGGCATTCTCGGCCTCGGCGTCCTGGTCTTCGTGGTCAACGCCCTCCAGAGCCTGCGTCACGGCGAGATGGCAGGCGACGACCCCTGGGGGGCGGATACCCTGGAGTGGTCCACCTCCTCGCCGCCGCCGTCCTACAACTTCCTGCGCCTGCCCACGGTCGCCGGCCGCTACGCCCTGTGGTCCCGCCGCGACGACCAGCCGGAAGTCACCGGCCTGCGCAGCGACCGCCGGGAGATGCTGGTGACCAACCTCCTCGACGCCGAGCCGGACCATCGCGACGTGCTGCCCGGTCCCACGATCTGGCCCTTCATCCTCGCCTGCGGCGTGGCGATGACTTTCATCTACGCCATCTTCAATCCCTGGGGCTTCGTCGTCGGCGCCGTGCCCTGTGCCGTGGCTCTGATCGCGTGGTTCTGGCCGCGGGGGGACATGGACCGCGACGTGATCATGGAGAAGAGGTCATGAGCGCGATTGCAGAAAAGCCCGCCCTGGACGTCTCCGGCCTGCCCACGGTCGCCGACGGCCCCCGGGCTCCGCTCTGGTGGGGAGTCACCGGGATCATGGCCATCGAGGGGACGATGTTCGCCATCCTCGTCGCCACCTATTTCTACCTGCGCGGTGCCGCCGTGGAATGGCCGCCGACGGGCGTGCGCCACCCGGGGCTCGGGATCACCACGCTCAACCTGGCGATCCTCCTCGCCAGCATCGTCCCCATGTACCTGGTGGCCAGGGCGGCGGGGCGGCAGGACCTCAAGGGAATCCGCCTCTGGCTGCTCGTCTCCACCGTGCTGATGGTGGCGTTCCTGGCGGTGCGGGGCTTCATCCTCACCGGCCTGACCTTCCGCTGGGACAGCCACGCCTACGGCTCGGTGGTCTGGATCGCGGCGGCGCTCCACACCACGCACGTGCTCACGGGGACGGGCGAGAACCTTCTCTTCCTCGCCCTCCTGCTCAAGGGGCCGGTGGAGGACAAGCACATGGTCGACCTGCGGCTCAACAGCATGTACTGGTACTTCGTGGTGCTGGCGTGGGTGGTGTTCTATTGCATCTTCTTTCTCGACCCCGGGCTGCTCCAGGTCCGTTGAGCCTGCTGAGGAATTGAGCGCCATGCCTGCTCCGAGCATCGAACCGAACCCGCCGCTGCCGAGGCGGGACGCCCTCCTGGTACTGGCTGCGCTGACCGGCCCCTTCGCCTTCGCGCTCAACGAATTCGCGAGCTACTCGCTGGCGCCCACCGCCTGCGCCGCGGGGACGAAGTGGATGCTCTTCGCCGTGGGCCTCCTCTCGCTGCTCCTCGCCGCGGGCGGGGCGGCGCTCGCCTGGAGCGTCGGCCGGCGGTTGCCGGCAGGCTCCACGGAGGCAGGAGAGCCGGAGAGCTCCCGGGCGCGCTTCCTGGCCCGGTACGGAGCGGCGCTCGGCGCCGCGTTCGTGGTGGCGATCCTGGCGCTGGAGGTGCCGAAGTTTGTGCTGGGGGTGTGCCAGTGATCTTCGCTCCATGGCTCCTCGCTCACACAGGCGGACACCACCTCTCGGCCGGCGCCATCCTCGGCTGGTGGACGTGGGACCCGTGGGTCCTGGTCCTGCTGGCCCTCTCGGGCGGGCTCTACGCCGTGGGCCTCGCCCGGCTGTGGCGCCGGGCCGGGGCCGGCCAGGGGATCCGCCGCTGGCAGGCGGCCTGTTTCGCCGCGGGATGGCTCGCCCTGATTTTGGCCCTGATCTCGCCCCTGGACAGGCTCGGCGAGATCCTCTTCTCGGCCCACATGGCCCAGCACGAGGTGCTGATCCTGGTGGCGGCGCCCCTGATGGTGCTGGGCCGGCCGCTCGCCACCTTCGTCTGGGCCCTCCCCCCGGCCGGCCGCGAGCGGGCGGGGCGGTGGGCGCAAGGGCCGGCCGTGACCGCCGTCTGGGGGCTCCTCACGGCGCCCCTCGCCGTCTGGCTGATTCACGGCGTGGCCCTCTGGATCTGGCACCTGCCATCCCTCTACCAGGCCACGCTGGACGACGAGCTGATCCACGCCTGCCAGCACCTCAGCTTCTTCGTCAGCGCCGCCCTCTTCTGGTGGGCGCTGGTCCACGGCCGCTTCGGCCGGCTCGGCTACGGCGCGGCCGTGCTCTACGTGTTCACCACCTCGCTGCACAGCGGCGTCCTGGGCGCCCTCCTCACCTTCGCGCCGCGGCTCTGGTACCCCATCTACGAGGCGCGGACGGCGGCCTGGGGCCTCTCGGCGCTGGAGGACCAGCAGCTCGCCGGGCTCATCATGTGGGTGCCGGCCGGGATCCTCTTCATCGTGCTGGGGCTGGCCCTGTTCGCGGCCTGGCTGGGGGAGGCCGAGCGCCGGGTGGCTCACACCCGCAGCGAGGTGCTGCTGCGATCGCTCGAAAGAGGGGGGACAGAACGTGAGGCGTGAGAGCCAAGGGGCCGTGGCCGCCGGCCTGGCGCTGGCCCTCTCCATGCTCTGCGGCTGCGGCGGCAGCGTCGAGCGGCAGGCGGCGGCGATGACGGGCGGCGAGCCGGGCCGGGGCAAGGGGCTCGTCCGCAAGTATGGCTGCGAGTCCTGCCACACCATCCCGGGCGTCTCCGGGGCCGACGGCACCATCGGGCCTCCCCTCGACGGCATCGCCAAGCGGGCCTATCTGGCCGGCCGGCTGCCCAACGAGCCGCAGAACATGATCCGCTGGATCCGCGATCCCCAGGCGATCGAGCCCGGCTCCGCCATGCCCGAGATGGGGGTCGGCGAGCAGGACGGCCGGGACATCGCGGCTTTCCTCTACACTCTGCGCTGATGACCACCCGCCGCGAGCTCCTCCGGTCGCTCCTCGCCGCCGGCGTCCTGGCCAGGCTCGGCGTGCGGCCGGCCCTGGCAGCCGGCCCGATTCCGCGGGTGATCCAGATCGGTCTCCTCCTGCCGCCCGGGTCCGCCGGGAAAGGTGCGACGATGGCAGCGGAGGAGGCGCGTCAGACGGCCGGACTGCTGCAGGTGAAGCTCGAGCTGACCGCCACCGGCTCCGCCGTCCACGCCCTGGTGGGGGAGACGGCGCCGGCCGAGGAATCGCGAGTCCTCTTCTTCACCGTAGCTCCATTGGATGCGCCGTCCCCCGTCCGCCCCAGGGTCTTCCACGTCGCCTCCAGCCCGGCGACGCGCCGCCGGGCCCTGGGGGATCGCCAGGACGTTCACGTCGCCGACTGGCACCCGGACCTGAAGCACTATGGCGCCGACAGCCTCAACCTGCGCTTCCGCCGCCGCTACGACGCCCCCATGGACGAGGAGGCCTGGCGGGGCTGGATGGCCGTGAAGGTCGCCGCCGAAGTCGCGCTGCGCTCTCCCGCGGGTGCGGTCGAGGATCTTCAAAAAGCCCTCGCCACGATGCGTTTCGACGGCCACAAGGGGGCGCAGCTCGGCTTCGATCCTCAGGATCATCACCTCGTGCAGCCGGTGTATCTGGTGGATGCGGCGGGGAAGCTGGTGAAGGAGGTGCAGGAATGAGCCGCACCGCCGGGCGCAATGAATTGCGCCCCTACAACCTTCGCCGAAACGCAGCGGATTTTTTAATTTCTTTCCTGCTATTTACAGTCCCTGTTGCCGCCGCCCCCCTGGCCTGGGTCTCCAACGAGCTGGCCGGAACGGTGACGGTGATCGACACGGCAACCGACAAGGTGGTTGGCACCGTCAACGTGGGCTCCCGGCCGCGGGGGATCGAGGTCAGCGCGGATGGCAGACGGGTCTACGTCGCCCTGAGCGACCTCGACCACAACGTCCAGGGGCCCGGCGATGCCATCGTGGCCCTCGACACCGCCACCCGCAAGGTCGTGGCGCGCTTCGACGCCGGCAGCAATCCCGAGCGCTTCGCCCTCAGCCGCGACGGCTCCCGCCTCTACGCCTCCAACGAGGACGCCGGCACGGCCACGGTCACCGACGTCAAACGGCAGAAGGTCGTCGCGGCGCTGGTGGTGGGCATCGAGCCCGAGGGCGTGGCCCTGAGCCCCGACGGCCGCTGGGTCTACGTCACGGCGGAGACGAGCAACACCGTCTCGGTGATCGACACCCGGGCCAACAAGGTGGTGGCGAGCTTCCTGGTGGACCCGCGCCCCCGCGCCGCCGCCTTCTCGCCCGATGGCAAGCGGGCCTGGGTGACCGCCGAGATCGGCGGCACGGTCTCCGTGATCGACACCACCCGGCACCAGGTGCTGAAATCCATTCCCATTCCCGGCTCCCACCCCGTGGGCGTCGTCGTCTCGCCAGACGGCAGGCGCGTTTACGTCGCCAACGGCCACGGCAACGCCGTCGCCGTGCTCGATGCGATGACCGGGAAGCTGCTCGCCAACGTGCCCGTGGGCAAGCGGCCCTGGGGAATCGCCGTCACCCGGGACGGCAAGAAGATCTATACCGCCAACGGCGTCTCCAATGACGTCTCCGTGCTCGACGCCGCGACCCTCAAAGTCGTGGCCACTATTCCGGCCGGGCAGGGGGCGTGGGGTGTGGCGATCGGGCCGCGCTGAGGTGACCCATGGGCCTCAATCTCCTCTTTCTTCTCGCCCTGTTGCAGGCTGCCAACCCTGAGGAGGGTCCCTCCTTCGCCGACACCCTCGTCGTCACCGCCGCCAAGAGCGAGCAGCGTCTGGTGGACGCGGTCTCCGCCACCTCCGCCCTCAGCCGCGGGGACCTGGCCCGCTCGCCCAGCCTGACTCTCGACGATCAGCTCCGCCAGATCCCCGGCTTCAGCCTGCTGCGCCGCTCGAGCAGCTTGACGGCCCACCCAACCTCGCAGGGTGTCTCGCTGCGTGGCCTCGGACCCAGCGGGGCGAGCCGCACCCTGGTCCTGTTCGACGGCACGCCGCTGAACGACCCCTTTGGCGGCTGGGTCTATTGGAACCGTCTGCCCGTCTCGGCCCTGCAATCGGTCGAGGTGGCGCGGGGCGCGCTCTCGCAGCTCTATGGCAGCGCGGCCCTGGGCGGGGCCATCCAGCTCCTCCCCCGGGCTCCGCGGCCAGGCACGCTGGAGGCCAGCGTCCGCGGCGGCGACCGCACCACCAGCGACGCCGAGGTCTTTGCCTCCGACGCTTCCACCGGTGGAAAGCCCTGGGGCTGGACCCTCGCCGGCCGCCTCTTCGATACGAACGGTTTTTACATCCTCTCCCCCGAGGACCGCGGCGCCGTGGACCGCCGCGCCACCGTGGGCTTCGGCACCCTCTACGGCCGCTTCCAGTGGGGGAGCTATCACGCGGGCTTGAACGTCTTCCACGAGAACCGGGGGAACGGCACGGCCCTGCAACGCAACGACACGAGCCTCCAGACGCTCGACGCGGGTTATGGCGGCGAGCATTGGATCTGGGACCTCTACGGCCAGACCCAGCGCTTTCAGAGCACCTTCTCCCGCATCCTGCCGGATCGCTCGCGCGAGTTTCTCACCGCCGAGCAGGACTTCCGCACCCAGGGCTTCGGGGGATCGGCCGCCTGGCGCTCCGGCAGCGGCCTGCTGGTGGGAGCGGACCTGCGCCGCGCCTCCTGGGACGTCCAGGATCAGACCCTGGGCGGCCTCTATGCCCAGCAGACCGTGGGCGTCTCTCCCCGTCTCGATCTCCTCGCGGGCGGCCGCTTCGACCTCTGGGCGAGCCAGCGCACCCGCTCCAGCTTCAACCCGCGCGTCGGCGCCCTCTTCCGGGCCACGGACGCCATCACCCTGCGCGGCTCGTTGTATCGGGGCTTTCGGGCTCCGACCCTCAACGAGCTCTACCGGCCGTTCCGGGTGGGCAACGTCGAGACGGACGCCAACCCGAACCTGGGGGAGGAGAGCCTGCTGGGCGCCGAGATCGGGGCCGACCTCGTCCCGAGCTCCCGAGTCTTCGTCCGCGTCAACGCCTTCCACAACCGGCTGGATGGTGCCGTGGGCAACGTCACCCTCTCGGTCACTCCGCAGCTCATCACCCGCCGGCGGGAGAACCTGGACCGGGTGACGGTCGACGGCCTCGAAGCCGAGGCGCGGCTCCGGCTCTTCGACCGCTGGCAGGTGCAGGCGTCCTATCTCTACTCGGACTCGCGGGTGGAGCGCACGGGCCTGCGGGTGCCGCAGGCTCCCCTCAACCAGGGTTCCCTGGGCCTCACCTGGGCCGGCCCGGTGCTCGTCCTCCTCCAGGGCCGCTGGGCGGGCTCCCAGTTCGACGACGATCTGAACCAGCTTCCCCTGCCGTCCTTCTTCGTGGCGGACCTCGCGTTGCGCCGCCCCCTGGGGAACCGCGTGGAGGTCTTCCTCTCGGCCGAGAATCTCTTCAATGAAAAGGTTACTACCGGCCGCACGCCGCTGGAGACTTTGGGGGCGCCGCGGCTGGTCCAACTCGGGATCACCGTGCGGCGGTAGGAGATGGGGCGACCCGACGGGCCGCCCCTGAGGAGTCCGGCCCCCAAAGGGCTCAGCAGCAGGAGATCGCCTGATCGCAGGAGGCGCCGCCGCAGTCGGCGCTGGTCCGGCAGACACGCTGGTTCACGCAGCCGCAGTGGCAGTAACCCAGGCGGTGTTCCGGCGGATTCATGAAAGCGGGGACGGTGCTCTCGGTCACAGGAGCGGCCGGGCAGGTCTCGGCCCCCGCGGTCTGGCTAGGGAGGACGACTCCCGTCCCACAGTTGGCCGGCAGCGGCGAGGGCGCTGTCACCGCGGCGACGGCGGCCGGGTTGCCGGCGAGGTCGGCGGCGCAGGCCGGCCCCACGCTCAAGACGGCCAGCAGGGCGGCGGCTGCGATCACTAATCCGAACAGGTTCTTGCGCATTGCGTTCTCCTTTCGGTCGAGAGGATTCAGCGTGGAAGGTCTTTGAGCGTCCAACCGGAGAGCGGGGCCTCAATAGAAAAGGTGCAGGCCGTGCTCGGAGACGGGACAGCGGGAGCCCTGAAGTCTTCCCCTCCTCGATGGCATCGGATTTGCTCATCTCTCCTGCCGCTGTACCAAACCGTAATTTGAGGGAGGGTGAGCCCGTGAATCGAAGGATCACGATCTTCGTCTTGTCAGTCTGCATGCTGGCAGCGTTCGGCCTCGCGGAGGCCCAGGCGCCGCAACAGGCTGCTCCCCCTTCGCCGCCGCCACCGGGAGCCGCGGACAAGCCCACCGGCGACGCCCTCGCCCAGGAGGCGGAGAACAAGCCGAAGGAGCCTGAGGACAAGGATAAGAAAAAGCCCAAGCCTCTCACCGGCAAGTTCGCCGCCGGCTTCAACTTCACCAGCGGCAACAGCAGCACCCGGAGCTTCAACCTGGCGCTCTCCGGCCAGTACGACCCGCGGACGAAGAACCTCGTCAAGGCCGACGCCTTCTATCTCCGCAACTCCGAGAACGGCGAGAGCACCGTCGACCGCACCTTCGCCCAACTCCGTGACGAGTACTACTTCCGGCCCCGCTGGTTCGTGTTCGGAGACGCTCAGTACCTGAGGGACCGGTTCAAGGAGATCGACTACCTCTTCTCTCCCACAGCCGGCGTCGGCGTCCGCCTGATCAAGACCGACGAGCGGGAGCTGACCGCGGATCTCGGAGCGGGTGCCATTTTCGAGAAGGACACGGACGTCGACCGCACGAGCAGCGGCGCGGTACGGGCGGGCGAGAACTTCTCCTGGAAAATCTCGAAATCGGCAAACCTCACCGAGGGCGCCTTCGCGCTCTGGAAGACGAGCGATTTTGCCGATGCTTACTACCACTTCGACATGGCGCTCGGCGCCGAGGTCGCCGAGCACCTCGAGCTCAAAGTCGGCCTGATCGACGAATACAAGCGCAAGCCCGCCGATCCGACCGTCAAGAGAAACGACGTCGCGGGCATCGTACAGATCGAGCTCAAGCTCTGACGGCCAGATCTGTCAGGCGTCGACTTTCCAGATGAGCAGCCGTTCCCAGGAGAACCTCTGCCGGATCGACCAGAACAGCCTTGCCACCACGTTCGACGGCGGCTGCCCCACTCCCTGAAAGATTTTTCGTCCTGGAAACAACCGGGCAATGGAGCCTGCGTAGCAGTAGATATGCTGGACGTCGTACTCTCGACGGCTGACACGGCGAAAGATACGGGTGACCACAAGCCGCTGCAAACCATCCGGGAGCGCCAGCAGGCCTGGGATTCCGAAATGCGGGTCTCGCCGGAACAGATACTTCAGCCGTGGCGGCGTGGTCAGCATGCACAGCCCCCCGGTGCGGAGCACGCGGAAGATTCCGGCGCCCAGCAGCGCCGGGCGAGAGACATGCTCGATCGTTTCCAGGCACAGGACGGCAGTGAAGGCCTCGTCCCGAAACGGCAGAGCCTCGCCGTTTCCGAGCACCTGCAACACGCGCAAACCGGTCTCGGAACACAGGCGCTGAAGGTCGGGATTGAAGCGGTGGTCCAGCGCCACGACGGTCATCCTCTCGAAGTTCGCAACACCGGACGCGACTCCGCCATTGCCAGATCCCAGGTCGAGGACGCGCACCGGCCCGCTGAACCTGGCCGCTAGGAGCTCGCCGATCGCCTTGCCTTCGGCCAACCGACCAGCCGCAAACTTCAGATCTTGCGCCTCGTGAGCGGACACCGAGCGCTGCGCCCGAGTGCTGACCCGCGCTTCGTAGGCAGCCTCGAGCCTTGGCCACGGAACTGAAGTCTTCATCGACGCGGTAGTCTTACTCCTGCCTCATCCTCTCATTTTCTCGCGTCTCTCTTCGTTTCAGGAATGGGCTGATAGCGGCTGCGCCGCAGCCTGAAGCCCTGCAACCGCGGCCGCAGGTAATCCCCGAAGGGATCGAAGAGGATGTACTCCTCGGTGCCGATCCGCTCGTATAGCGTTTTCTTGGGTCCCGAGTCCTTGCGCCGGGTCTTGCGCGACGTCACCTCCACCACCAGGCTCGGGGGAGGCTCCCGCCAGAGCAGGTAGTTTTGCCGGTCCCCTTGGGGCGACCCCCTTGGCCAGCATCACGTCCGGAGACACGCGGGCCTTGGGATTTCCCCTCTCGTAGAAGAGGAAGAAGTTGGCTCCCACCCAGACGTCCGGCGTCGTGACATAGCGACGTTGCAACCCGTGGAGGAGGTCGAAGATCGCCTGGACGTGCTCTGGGGTTTCGGCCATGGGCTGGCCGTCGGAGGTGGGGTATTCGATCTCCTGCTCGAGCAAAAGAGCGCTCATGCGTGCCTGCCTTTCCCCGACGGGTCGCGGGATCACATCACGAAACTTGTGACCACGCAACTCCGACCGTCTCTATGGTAGCACGGGTGAGCGATAAGGCGGCGGCAAGGATGTAGACTCTCCAGGTTCAGTATGAGCGGAATCCTCGTCCTCCTCCAGGCTGCCCCTGCGGCACCGCCTCCCGGTTTCTGGCAACAGAACGGGGACAAGGTCCTCCTCGTCGTCATCACGGCCGCCGTGACGCTTCTCTTTACCAAGGTGCTCCCGGCGGTGTCCGTGAAGATTGGAAAATGGCTGGAGACCGCCTTCGCCGGACTCGGCTGGCGCTTCCGCAAGCGCTATCTGACAGCGCTGGCGGACCGCCACCGCTGGCTCAAGCTGATCGGCGTCTACAACCAAGCGGACCTCCATCCGCCGCGGCTGCAGGAGGTCTACGTCTCGCTGCGCGTGGCCGCCGGGCGAGACGAGGACAGTCCCCGCTTTGGCTGGAACGAGATCTTCAAGCCCGAAGAGCGGCGCCTGGCGATCCTGGGCAGCCCGGGAGCGGGCAAGTCGACGCTGCTCGATTATCTCGTCCTCGTCTTCACCGGTTACCAGAAGAACCCGCTGCGCGATCGGCTCCGTCGCCCCTTTCCTTTGCTGGCGCGCCTGCGAGAGCTCGGGAGCGCCGGGAACGAGACGCTCACCGCCCTGCTGGCGAAGTCCTCGCCGCTTAAACAGATCCCGGCCGGCTATCCCGAGCGCTGGCTGAAGCGCGGCGGCTGCCTCGTTCTCCTCGACGGTCTCGACGAGGTGCTGGACGAGACGCGCCACGCCCAGGCCGTCGAGGAGATCGAGAGGTTGGTCGCCGACTATCCTGAGAACTACTACGTCGTGACCTGCCGGGTCGCCGGCTGGCACAACCAGCTCCCCGCCCTCCGCACCTACGAGATCCAGCCGTTCACCGCCGACGACATCCGCCGTTTTCTCGGAGTCTGGTATCGCGAGGTCCTGCGCACCCGCGCGGTGGGCCTCCTGGGGGCCTCGCCCGATCCGGCGAAGGTACAGAAGGTGGAGCGCCGGGCGTTCGAGGAGGCCGGGCAGCGAGCCGAAGCGCTCTGGGGATCTCTGAAGGGGAACGAGAACCTCCTGCGCATCGCCTCCACGCCGCTCCTCCTGTCGCTGATCACGCTCGTCCACTACCACCGCGTCACCGACCTGCCGAAGGGCCGGGCCGAGCTGTATGAGAAGTGCGTGGACATCCTCCTCGACCTCTGGGACCGGCAGGACAAACGTCTCCAACTCCCCGAGGTACCACCCACGCTCAAAGAAAAGAGGATGGTCCTCCAGGTGATCGCTTTCCATTATCTGAAGGAGGATCTTCTCGAAGCGGACCTCCCGACTCTCTGCGGTCTGATCGAGCCGCTGCTGCCGAAGCTCAAGGCCACGATTTCCGGGGAGGGGCTGATCCGCCAGATCTGGGAGCGCTCCGGCATCCTCCAGGAACAGCGCCTGGGCTTCTTCGGCTTCGCCCACCGCGCCCTCCACGATTACTTGTCCGCCGAATACCTCGTGGAGCATCAGCTCGACAGTCTGCTCCTGGAGCGGGCTGGCGAGGAGCGCTGGCGGGAGGTGATCCTGATCGCCGCCGGCCTCGCTCCCGCCGATCGGGCCGAGCGGTTCGTCGAAGCGTTGCTGGCGCGGACTGGAGAGTCCGGCGCGGAGCTGGAGATGGCGGGCCTGACGCTCGCCGAGGACATTCAGCTCGGGGACGACCTGCGGGCCGAGGTCAAGAAGCGGCTGATCGAGCGGCTCACCCGCGAGGAGGTGGCCGGCCCCTTCCGGCGGCTGGCAGGCGCCCTCGTGGCCGCGGACCTGGAGGCCGCTCGCCGGTGGATGGAGGAGGAGCTGCGCGGGCGCAACGTGGAGCGCCAGAAGCGTGTTCTGGAGCTGATTCCCGAGGTGGGAGAGGCGCAGGCACGGCCCCTGGCCTCTCTCCTCGTGCGGCTGGTGGGAGACGGCTCCGGGGAGACAGCAGTGCGAAGCCGGGCGGCGCGGGCCCTGGCTGGAATCCGGTTCTCGCCCGATGCCGAGGTCTGGCAGGCGCTGGAGTCGGCACGGCATGGCGAGCCGGAGCTCAGGAAGGCCGCTGTCTGGGCGTGGTGCGAATTGGGGCGGTTCGAAGATCTCGGTCTGGTCAAGGTGCCGGCCGGAGAGTTCCTGATGGGGAGCAAGGCGGACGAGGGTGCCGAGGACGAGCGGCCGCAGCACGCCCTCTACCTCCCCACGTTTTACATTGGGAAGACCCCAGTGACCGTGGAAACGTATCGGGAATTCCTTGCTAAAAGCGGTCACCCTCTGGAGGAGGAGAGACGCTTTGAAGCCTACAACAGGAGCGCCGATCATCCCGTCGTCGCAGTGAGCTGGCACGACGCTCTGGCCTTCGCGGAGTGGCACGGCTTTGGATTGCCGAGCGAGGCGGAGTGGGAGAAGGCGGCGCGGGGAACGGACGGCCGGGTGTATCCGTGGGGGAACGAATGGAAAAGCGGCCTTGCCAACACTGCGGAGTATTGGGGGGCCACAGGAAGGAGACTCCGCCTTCCGTGGGGTCCATACCAGGGAAGTCGCACGACGACTCCGGTCGGTCTGTTTTCGCCGAAGGGCGATTCCCCCTATGGCTGTGTGGACATGGCCGGGAACGTTTGGGAGTGGACGCGGAGCCTACATTTCGAGTACCCCTACGATCCGGCGGGCGGCAGAGAGGATTTGAAAGTAGATGCGAACATGCTCCGTGTGTTGCGCGGCGGCTCGTACTTCTACAACTCCGGGTTCGTCCGCTGCGCCGTGCGCCACAGGCACGGCCCGGGCTACCGGCTCGACCCCATTGGATTCCGCGTCGTGCTGCTCCCATTCTCCTCTGAGCTCTGACCCTCTGCTCTCTGATCTCTGGACGGGGGGAGTCCAGAGGGGGGCTTGCCCCCCTCTGGGGAATTTCGGCCGGCCCGCGCCTCAGGTTTTCCGCAACCGGCTCAGCTCCTCTTCCAGCGCCCGGAGCCGCTCCTCGGTGGCGCGCCGTGCGGCCTTCTCTTCGGCGGCCTCCAATTCCGCGGCCTGTGCCCTCGCCTCCGCAAGGCGTTGCGCGGTCTCCGCAGCGCGCCGCGCAACCGCCTCAGCACGCCGCTCATCCTCCGCGGCCCGCCGTGCAGCCGCCTCCCGGGCGCGGGCCGCTTCCAACTCCTCCGGCCACAGGATCACCTCTTCGACGGCTTCCGCCAGCCGCAATCGTTTCCCTTCGGGCTTCATCCACAGGCCCGTCGTGCGGCTCAGCAGCGAGCCGTCCGGCTCCAAGGGAATGGGCTGATAGCAGTCGTGAAATAGTGTGAAGCCCTGCAGCCGTGGCTTCAGGTACTCGCCGAAAGGATCGAAGAGGATGTACTCCTCCGTGCCGATGCGCTCGTAGAGCGACTTTTTGAGGCCCAGATCCTTGCGCCGGGTCTTCTGTGACGTCACCTCCACGATCAGGCTCGGCGGCCTCTCCTTCCAGAGCAGGTAGTTGGGCCGGTTTCCACTTGACGACCCCCTTGGCAAGCATCACGTCCGGGGACACATGGGCCTTGGTATTTCCCTCCTCATAAAAGAGGAAGGAGGTAGCTCCCACCCAGATGTCCGGAGCCGCGGCATAGCGGAGTTGCAGGGCGAGCAAGAGATCGAGGATTGCCTGGACGTGCTGTTGCGTCTCGGCTATGGGGCCGCCGCCGGGGGTGGGGTATTCGATCTCCTGCTCAAGCGGAAGAGCGCTCATCTGTGACTGCCTTTCCCGGCGGGTTGCGGGATCACACCACGAAACCCGTGACGACGTAACGCCTACCGATGGTAACACGAGTCGAGGTGGAGAGCGGCAGCGCTCAGAGCTTCAGCGCCGGCGCGAGCTCCTCGAAATCCGCGGTCCGCGGCAGGGCGCTCAGCAGGGTGGCGAGAGCTTCCGGCGGGGCGACGAGCCGGCGCCGGCCGAGGTCGAGCCAGCCGCCGGTGGTGATGAGGCGTGCGGCCAGGGAGCCGTCCGGGCGGAGGAAGTCGTTGCGCAGCCGGAAGCGCGAGGCGTCGGAGCTGATGCCGGCGAGCTCGAGGGTGACCGTCACGGCATCGAGCAGGTGGAGCTCCCGGTAGTATTCGAGCTCGTCGCGCTGCACGACGGGCCCGAGGCGAAGCCTCTCGAACTCGCGCAACGGAAAGCCCTGCTCCGCGAAATACATCATGCGGACGTCGACCGCCGTGTCCAGGTAGGCGGTGTTGCGCATATGGGCGTTCAAGTCCATGTCGCCCCAGCGCACTTGGAACGTCCTGGAGAATGGAGGGGCGGGCATGGTGGAAGAGAGGCCTCAGGCTTCGCCGATCACAGCACGAAACCCGCCGGCAGGCAACCGCGTCTTCATACGGGCAGAGGCCTCCGGAGGCTCGTCCCCTAGTAAGGGTTCGCCCTCAATGTAGAGACGCCCACGGGGAACCCCGTGGGGCGTCTCGGGGTGCGGCGCTGTCGGCTGTCCTCTCGCCGTCGCCCCGCGGGCACCCCGTGGCCGATTGGATCGTCCTCTCCGCCCCGGAGACGCCCCGCGGGGGTTCCCCACGGGGCGTCTCTACAGAGGGCAACGGAATCGCCTCTTCGCAACGTTAGCGCCTATGGGGGGGTGAGGCCTCGAAGGGCATGCCGCTCCCAGGTCCCCGCCGCCCCTGTACCCATGAGGGTCGGTTACCGCCTCCCCTACGCACCGCGATATACTCGGCCCCGAGCCGAAGGAGGCCCCATGTCCAAGCACGACACTCGTCTCACCACCCCGCTCGTTCGCGACAACGGCGCTCTGCGTCCCGCCACCTGGGACGAGGCGCTCGACCGCGCCGCGGCGGGATTCCGTGCCGCGGTGGAGAAGCACGGCCCGCAGACGTTCGGGCTGTTCAGTTGCTCCAAGACCACGAACGAGATGAACTACCTGGCGCAGAAATTCGCGCGGACGGTGGTGGGCAGCAACAACATCGATTCCTGCAACCGGACCTGACACGCCCCCAGCGTCGTCGGTCTGGCGACGGTCTTCGGAATGGGCGGCGGCACCACCTCCTATCGCGAGATGGAGGAGACGGACCTCGTCGTCCTCTGGGGCAGCAATGCCCGGGAGGCGCATCCGATCTTCTTTCATCACGTGTTGCAGGGGATCCACAACGGGGCGAAGCTCTATGTGGTGGACCCGAGGAGGACCACCTCCGCGCAATGGGCGGTCAATTCTGGCGATGAGGTCGGGCACCTGCCGCTCCACGTCGGCACGGACATCCCGCTGGCCAACGCCGTGGCGCGGGAGATCCTCGCGGCGGGCCTCGAAAATCGCAGTTTCGTCGAGCACGCCACCAGCGGCTTTGAAGATTTCCGCCGCAGCGTCGAGCCTTGGACGCTGGAGCGCGCCGAGGCCGTCGCCGGCGTTCCCGCGGCGCAGATCCGCGAGCTCGCCCATGCCTATGCCCGGGCCGACCGCGCCGTGATCTGCTGGACGCTGGGCATCACCGAGCACCACAACGCGGTGGACAACGTCCGCGCGCTGATCAACCTCTCTCTGCTCACCGGCCACGTGGGACGCTACGGCTCCGGCGTCAATCCCCTGCGGGGTCAGAACAACGTCCAGGGCGGCGGCGATATGGGCGCGCTGCCCGACCGCCTCCCCGGCTTCCAGCACGTGGAGAGCGCTCCACTGCGGGCGAAGTTCGAGCGCGCCTGGGGCGTGCCGGTGCCGCCCAAGCGCGGCTGGCACCTCTCCGACATGTTCGAGGCCATGGACCACGGCGAGCTCACGGCCCTCTATGTCATCGGCGAGAACCCGGCCAATTCCGAGGCGGACCAGCACCTCGCCGTCAAACGTCTCAAGGGCCTGGAGATCCTCGTCGTGCAGGACATGCTCCTCACCGCCACCGCCGAGCTGGCGGACGTGGTGCTGCCGGCCGCCGCCGGCTGGTGCGAGTCCGAGGGCACGGTGACCAACAGCGAGCGGCGCGTCCAGCGGGTACGCCGGGCCCTGCCGCCGCCGGCCGGCGTGCGCGACGACATCGAGATCCTCTGCGACCTCGCCCGCCGCATGGGCCGCGACCTTGGCGATCCGACGGCCGAGGAGCTGTGGAACGAGCTGCGGTCCCTTTCACCCGTACACGCCGGCATGTCCTACGCGCGGCTGGAGGCCGAGGGCGGTCTCCAGTGGCCCTGCTACGACGAGTCGCACCCCGGCGAGATGTATCTGCACGGGCGGCTCTGGGAGCGGCCCATCGTGGGACCGCGGGCGCCGTTCGCGGCCGTGGAGCATGAGCCGCCGGTCGACGAGCTGACGGCGGAGTTCCCCATCCGCCTGACCACGGGCCGGCACCTGGACTCCTACAACACCGGCGTCCAGACCGGGCTCTACGCCTCGCCCAACCGGCGGGCCGCGTCCGTCGACCTCCACCCCGCGGACGGCCAACGGCTGGGTGTCGCCGAGGGTGACCCCGTGCGCGTGGTATCGCGGCGCGGCGCCGTGGTCGCCCCCGTGCGCTTCGACGCCGGTCTGCGGCCGGGCCTCGCGTTCATGACTCTCCACTTCCCCGAGCAGATGGCCACTAACGAGTTGACCATCGACGCCGTCGATCCGCAGTCCGGCACCTCGGAGTTCAAGGCCACGGCCGTGCGCATCGAGCCGGTGGGACGGCCCGCCAAAAAGGCAGTGGAAGCGGCGGAGGTTCCGGTGCTCGTTTGAGCCGGAGAGCCTGCATGGACCTGCACTTCAACCAGCACGCGCCCGACGCGGAGGAGATCGCAGCCGTCGATGGCTGTCTCGCCAGCGTGCCTCTTGACGGCGACCGCCGGCAGCATCTCCTCCCCGTGCTCCATGCCATTCAGGGGCGCAAGGGCTGGGTGAGCCCGGGCGCGCTCAACCACGCCTGTCTCCGCCTGGACGTCCCCCCCGCCGAGGCCTTCGGCGTGGCCGACTTCTACGCCCTGTTCCAGACCCGGCCGCATCCGCCCTTGACCGTGCACGTCTGCGACGACATCGCCTGCCGCACCCGCGGGGCCGAGGCGCTCTGCGCGGAGGTCGAAGCGGCCCTCGGCCCCCAGGGGGAAAGCCGGGACGGCGTCGCGACCTGGCATCGCAGCCCCTGCCTGGGCCTCTGCGAACGGGCGCCCGCGGCGCTGGTGATCGCCGCCGGCCATCCGCCGCGCGAGCGGGACCTGGCTCCGGCCACGGGGGCGCACGTCCTCTCCGTGCTCGCCGGCGCCCCCGTTCCCCATCCTCCCCTCTCGGTCTCCGTGCCGCAGGCCGGCCAGCCCGGCTTGAAGCTGCTGGCCCGCGTCGGCCGGATCGACCCCGCGAGCCTCGACGACTACCGCGCCGCCGGCGGCTTCCTCGCCCTGCGCCGCGCCTTCGAGATGGGCCCCGGGGCGGTCATCAAGGAGGTCGTCGAGTCCAGGCTCGTGGGCCGCGGCGGCGCCGCCTTTCCCACCGGTGTGAAGTGGCAGGGCGCGCGCTCGGCCACGCTGCCGCGCTACCTCATCTGCAACGCCGACGAGTCCGAGCCCGGCACCTTCAAGGACCGGGTGCTGATGGAGAACGATCCGTTTTCGCTGATCGAGGCGATGACCATCGCGGGCTTCGCCACCGGCTGTGAGAAAGGTTATCTTTATCTCCGCGGCGAATATCCGCTGGCCCTCTCCCGGCTGGAGAACGCCATCGCGCGCTGCCGCGAGCGCGGCTTCCTCGGCGACGACGTCCTCGGCGACGGCGTGCGTTTCGATATCGAGCTGCGGCGCGGCGCGGGCGCCTACATCTGCGGCGAAGAAACGGCTCTGATGAATTCGATCGAGGGGCGCCGCGGCGAGCCGCGCAACAAGCCGCCGTTCCCCACCGAATTCGGCCTCTTCGGCCAGCCCACGGTGATCAATAACGTCGAGACGCTGGTCAACGTCATCCCCATCATGATCGAAGGGGGAAAGGCGTTCGCGGCCCTCGGCACCGAGCGCTCGACCGGCCCCAAGCTCTTCTGCGTCTCCGGCCACGTGCAGCGCCCCGGGGTCTACGAGGCGCCCTTCGGCATCACCCTGGGCGAGCTGCTCGACCTCGCCGGCGGCATCGGGGGGAACGGGCGCCTGCAGGCCGTGCTGCTGGGCGGCGCGGCCGGCGCTTTCGTGACCCACGATCAGCTCGGCGCCCCCCTCACCTTCGAGGGGACGCGGGCGATTGGAGCGACGCTCGGCTCGGCGGTCGTGATGCCGTTCGACGACACCGTCGACCTGCGCCAGATCCTGCGCCGCATTGCCCAGTTTTTCCGCGACGAATCGTGCGGCCAGTGCGTGCCCTGCCGCGTCGGCACCGTGCGCCAGGAGGAGCTGCTCCATCGCCTCGCCACCGACCGGCCGCTCGGCTCGGTGGGGGAGGAGGTGGCGCTGCTCAAGGAGCTGGGACAGGCGATGCGCGACGCCTCCATCTGCGGCCTCGGCCAGACGGCTTCGAGCGCCATCGAATCGGCGCTCGCCCGCTTCCCGATCTTTCAAGGAACGCAGGAGACACGATGATTTCCCAGGATGCGCCCGACGCCAAGATCCCCGTCCCCCGCGGTCCGGTGCCGATGCCCCCGCCGCCGCGCCCGCGCCGCACGGTGGAGCTGACGATCGACGGCCAGAGCGTCGCCGTGCCCGAAGGCGCGACACTGCTCGACGCCGCGCGCCAGCTCGGGATCGAGACGCCCACGCTCTGCTTCCTGGAAAACCTGACGCCGGTCAACGTCTGCCGCATCTGCGTGGTGGAGGTCGAGGGCTCGCGCACGCTCGTCCCCGCCTGCTCGCGCAAGGCCGAGCCGGGGATGAAGGTGAGCACCGACTCCGAGCGTGTGCGCCTCTCCCGCAAGCTCGTGCTGGAGCTGCTGGGCTCCTCCGTGGACCTTTCGACCGCGCCGCAGATCCAGGATTATATGGAGCGGTACGACGCCAAGCCCGAGCGCTTCGGTCCGCCGGCACCCCCGGCCCGCGCCGGCGAGCGCGACGCCGCCCGGCCCGGCCATCATCATCCGCCGGGTGTTCCTCACGACGGCTGCGCCGCCACCGTGGGCCAGCCGGTAAAAGTGGACAATGAGCTCTACGTCCGCGATTACTCGAAGTGCATCGTCTGCTACAAATGCGTCGAGGCCTGCGGCACGGACGCGCAGAACACCTTCGCCATCGCGCTCGCCGGCCGCGGCTTCGACGCCCGCATCTCCACCGAGTACGACGTGCCGCTGCCGGACTCGGCCTGCGTCTACTGCGGCAACTGCATCGGCGTCTGCCCCACGGGCGCGCTGATGTTCAAGAGCGAATTCGACATGCGCCAGGCCGGCACCTGGGACGAATCCCAACAGACCGCCACCGACACCATCTGCCCCTACTGCGGCGTCGGCTGCACGCTCACCGTCCACGTCCAGGAAGAGAAGATCGTCAAGGTCACCTCGCCTCTCGACAACGACGTCACCCGCGGCCACCTCTGTATCAAGGGGCGGTTCGGGTGGGAGTGGGTGAATCGGCGGGAGTAGAGGCTATTGAGAGGCCAACGATATGAATCCACTCAGATTGATGGAAACTCATGGCGCTGAGTTGCGCGCCCTCGGTGCGCGGCGAATTGGCGTGTTCGGCTCTTTCGCCAGAGGCGAGGACACGCCGGAGAGCGACGTTGACGTCTATCTCGAATTCGCTGCGGAGATGAAGTCTTATGATAATTTCTTCGCCATCTACGAGCTTCTTCAAGGACTCTTCCAGAGATCTATCGATCTTGTGACCGACGGCTCATTGAGTCAAAGAAAAGCGCGGCTGATTCTTCCGACCGTTCGCTATGCAACCATCGACGCTTGAGCTTCTCCGCGACATCCTTCTTGAGGCTGAGTTCCTGATGACTCAGGTAGCGGAGACGTCCTTTGAGGACTTCTCCCTTCCGAGAACAATTTCCGAGATTGAATGGAAGAAAGTTGCCGGTATGAGGGACCGTCTCATTCATAATTACTCGGACGTTGACTATTTCATTGTCTGGGACGTTGCCGAAACAAAGGCACCGGATCTCGTCAGGCAACTGAGGCCGGTTGTAGAGTCCTACGACAAGAACACCTAACGGGCGCCGGGCCTCTTCGCCTCCGGTCTACGCCGCCTGATAGAGCGCCGCCACGGCGCCGGCGGGGTCCTGGATGACGCAGAAACGGGCCTGACCCATGGACCTGCGACCGGCGACGACCTTGCCGCCCCGTTCGAGGCAGCGGGCGATGCTGGCGTCGAGGTCCGCGACCGGCGCCGGCCGCCAGCCGGCGACGTCGCGGTAGAAATCGCGCAGGGTCTCGGGGACGGTGAGGTCCACCCAGGCGATGGTGCCCACTTCGGGTTTGGGATCGCTCATGGTTCGGATCTTAGCAGGCTGTGGGCGAGGCCGCAGGAGATCGGGCGTTGGCGGGTTCCATCCTCGGCAGCAGAGATCTGCCAAGAACCCATGAACCCAAAGGAGATTTCCCATGCGTTTCAGCCTCCCCCGCAAGCTCGCTCTCGTCGCCCTCGCCGCCTTGCTGCTCCTCGTTCTGCCGCTGTCGCCGTCGTTCGCCGCGAAGGGGCTTGGCAAGGAGAAGCGGGAGCATCCGCGGATCGCCATTGCCATCAAGGACCTGCAGGATGCCGTCGACTATATGCAGAAGGCCCCGCACGACTTCGGCGGTCACCGGGTGGAGGCGATCGAGGCCAGCAAGCGCGCCATCGAGCAATTGAATCTCGCTCTGAAGTTTGACGAGCATCACGACAAGCACTGATCGAATCACCCGAGGAACGGTCCGGGCGGGATCGCCGGGCCGTTTCTCCGCTCTCAGTCCGGTTTCCTGATCGCAACCGGCTCGGTGATCACGATCCATCCCGGAGCGATCCGCCCATTCTCCGGCTTCGGGCTCCCGACGCGACGAAACCCTTCGAAGCTCGCCGGCAGGCCGTCCGCATCGAAGAGATCGGGAGTGTTGCGCAGCTCGTAGTGCACGTGGACGAGGATCGAGCCCATGCCGGATCGCCCCATCCTCCCCAGGAGCTGTCCGCGCCGCACCCGATCACCCGGTTTGACCGCGAGACTGCCCTGCTGAAAGTGGGCCAGCAGGCTGTGCTCGCCGTTGCCATGATCGAGGATCACGTAATTGCCGATCATGAGGGTCGGGTCCTTGGGGAGCAGGGCCTCGTCGTAGGGGATGTCGTTCGGCTTGTCGCCCACCGCGGCCACGACGGTCCCGGGCGCTGGAGCCACGACGGGGACTCCGAAGCCCACCCAATTCTCCTTTTTGTTGATGTCGCCATGAAAGGCCTCTCCCTGCTCATCCACTACGGAAAGGTCCAAGGCGTAGCGCTGGCTGTTGCGCCGCATCTTCATGACGTCGCGGTTGAACGGGTCGTTAAGGTCGAGCCGCCGGTGATGTGAGTAGAAGCCGGGAGCCTCGTAGGCCCAGACGCGGGCGCCGGGGACCGGCAGGATGAGCGCCGTCTTCTGCTTGTACTCCACGGGCCGCACCTCGATCGTGGAGGTCTCGCGGCCGCCACCCGTCCCTGTGGAGACGAACGTGAAGCGGAGGTGGTCGACGGGCACCGCCGTTTCGACCTGGGAGAAGGGATTGAACACCGTGAGCGGCTTGCCGGGCTCCAGGCGACGCGGACCCAGGACTTCGACGGAGGGGCGGGAGCCGTTGCTGTCCACCTTGTCCCAGACGAGGAGCCTCCCCGCCTTGTCGTAGGCCTGCATGCGGATCTGAGACAGCTCCAGAGGGCCCTGAGTACCGTTGACCAGCTCGAAGTCGAAGCTCAGGAGCTGCCGGTCGCCCGCGCGCTCCACGTACACGGGATCAGGCCGTACCCGGACCGTCACGCCGGCCTCGGCGGCTCCGGCCGGCCAGGCGAAAGCTAGGCAGGCAAGGATCGTCAATAACAACTTCCTCATCGCCGTCTCCTCTCTCTGAAGCTGTTCTCCTTCTCAGAACGCGGAAGGACGACGGTTGTTACCAATCACTTCACGATCGGAATCTCCAGCGCGCTCGGGTGCTCGGCGTCGTGGTAGAGGACGACGTGGGTGGTGCGGGCGTCTTTCGCCGTCTCGTCCGCCACCACGCCGCCCGAGTTGTAGTTCTTCTCGAGCGCTATGGAGTTCGGGCAGGAGACCACCAGGCGCAGCCGGCTGCCCTTCGAGACCCGGCGGGAGAACCAGGAGAAGCCGGTGAATTCGTAGCGCACGATCTCGCCCTTCGGAACCAGGCTCTCCTTCTCCAGCGAATCCCGGTAGCGGGCGCGCAGGAAGTCCGAGGTGAGGAGGACGCTCTTGCCGTCGGCGAGGATCTCGTAGAGGCTGGCCTGAAAATCGGTGTCGGGTACGTCGAGGGCCATCCAGAGAGAGAGCCTCACCTGCCCGGAGACCTCCGTGGCCTCGGCGAACGGCGCGCTGTGATAGACGGCGCCGTTGCCGAAGAGGCTGAGGGCCCCGCGCTGATCGGTGAGGTAGGCCTCACCGTCCCCGCGCTCCAGCTCCTCGCCAGGGCGAACGTCCAGGGGATCGTAAACCCAACGGTCGGGCTCCGTGGCCCCGGCGGCCTTCGTGTCCGCGAGGGCGCCCGAGCGATAGGCGTCGCCTGCCTGGCCGTTCTGGGACGCGAGATAGAGAGTGCGCTTCTGGGCGCCGATCTCCTCCAGCGAGTCGGCGTACTTCCACTCCTCGGCCCCGGGGCCCACCACGTAGTAGGCCACCCGCTTCTTGAGGAAGGCAGGCTTGGGGCCGCTCTTCATCGTCCAGTCGTACCACTGCCGGTGCAGGTCGTTGAGGTCGAGGACGCTCGCCTCGCCGAAAGTCAGGCCGCTCACCTCGCGGACCGGGGTGCGGGTGCCGGGGTGATCCCAGGGGCCGATGATGAGGTAGTGGCGGTCGCGGGCCGCCGGCGAGGCATGGAGCATATGCTCGCGGTAATGAGAGAGGGCGCCGCCCTGATCGCCGTCGTAGTGGCCGGTGATGGTGAGGATGGGCAGATCGAGCCTGGCAAACTGCTCGGGAGTGGGCGTCATCGACTTCCAGAAGTCGTCGACCGCGGGGTGGGCGACCCATCTCTGGAACACGGGATTCGGATTGCCCACGATCCGGTCCAGCTCGCGGAACGGGCGGTGGTTGACGTACATCTCGCGGTACTTCTGGATCCAGTAGGACGACTCGCCGAAGAGCTGGGCGTTCCCGGTCTTGCCGCTGGTGAACGTCAGCCACTGGGTATCGTAGGCATAGAAGATGTTCTTGGGAGCGGGGAAGTCCACTCCCGGGCGGACGGAGGCGGCGGGAACGATGGTCGCCAGGTGGGGCGGCCGCTCCCGCGCCGTGGCCCACTGGTCGTAGCCGGCGTAGGAGCCGCCCCACATCGCCACCTTGCCGTTCGACCATGGCTGGCGGGCCAGCCACTCGACGACGTCGTAACCATCCCGGCTCTCCTGAGCAAAAGGATCGAAGGTGCCGCCCGAGCTGCCGCGCCCCCGCACGTCGACCAGCACGTACACGAAGCCGTGACGGGCGAAGTACATGGCCCGCGGGTGATAGCTGTCGCCGATGTACGGAGTGAGCGTGAAGACGACGGGCAGACCCTCCTTCTGTCCAGCCGGTTTGTAAACGGTGGCGGCCAGCTCCACGCCGTCGCGCAGCGGGATGCGGACGCCCCACTGGAGGTCCACGTCCGGCGGCTTCTCGGCCACAGGGGCGGCGGCGGCGGCGAGGACGAGCAGGAGAAGGACGTATAGCACGGCGCGGCGAATGGGCTGGGGCACGGGAGGTCTCCTTGGAAATCGGACTGATTGTAAGGCAGGATCTCTGGTGTCTATCGCAAGAGGCATACGATTGAGCTAACGAACCAGACTTGGTCTTTCCCTCAGGAGGGCCTCCCATGATCCCGGCGTTCTCCTTTCGCAGTCTCCCGTGCTTGCTACACCTCATCGCAATCTCGCGACGTCGCCCCTCAAGCTTCAGGAGAGATGGGCCAGGCTCGTGGAGAGGTGGCCAGGCCTGCCTCGTCGCGTCTCAGGCCTGACGTCTCGACTCCCGGCCTTGCCTCCTGCCGCCGCGAGCTCGACGTCTGTCGCCGCGAGCCTGGAACGACCCATCGCAGGCTTGATCGAAGCGGCGCGAGCCTTTGACGGGTCGACTCAAACCTGGAAGGAGTCGATCCAGTACCTGAACGCGTCGCGGCAAGCTCGACGCGTCTCGTCTCCGGCTTGGAACCAGGCGTGCGAAGCTCGAGACGGGAGGTGCCAGGCTTGCCATGAAGCGGCGCAATCCTGGCAGGGAGTGCCGCTAGGGCGCGAAGAGCCGGCGCAAGCCTGGCCGGCTCGCCGCAGGCCTGTGGCGAGGCGCCTCAAGCTCATTGGTGGTGACCGGTCGGTCCTGCACCTTTGCCTCCTGGGAGGCTAACGCAGCGGGTCGATCTTCCCGAGTGGTTCGAGACTCCTTGCCCGCTGCCAGTTCGCTCTCAGTCCTCTTGGTGTAAGGACGCCCATTCGGCAACGAGTCCAAGAGCGCGCGGAGGAAGGTGACCGTATATTATGGCGAGGGTATTGATGTCGACGATCGCTCCCTCCGAGCCATATTCGGCATGAAAGTGGGGTGGATTATGATCTTCAAAATACATCTTAATGATGATCCCGTAGAACCGGCAGAGCTCAGGCACCGACTTCCGTCCGAACCAAGTTTGGGAAGGCCTCTTCTGGGGTCTTTCCGGTGATCTTCAGGTAAATGCTATCTGGACAGAGCTCAACCTCGTCGTTCCATGCGATCTCCCCGCTGGGTCCGAGGTGCACCCCTCTAAAGGCCGTGTAGTCTTGCCACAGAGAGAAGACGCCACGCCCCGCAAGATGCGACAAGTCCACCTCGCCAGCAGTACCGTCCGCGAAGCGGACCCAGATCCTATAATCCGACAAAGCTTTGACTTCGATAACCTTGGGCATCTTCCGGACCTCCGGAAAAAAGTCTACCACAGTCTCTCGCCCCGAGTGTGCACGGGCAGTTGGTGCCGTAGCGGAGAGGAGGCGCCGCCAAGCTCACGAACGGCGGACCTCTCGTCGTTGACAGGCTAGGTGCTCTTCGAAAGGTCGACGAGCTCTTGCAAGTTCAGAGGTACCGCCGGGAGAAGAGGGTCCGCCCCGAACGGAAATCCAGCGCATCCGTGGGCCTCCCCAAGCTCGAATCGGTTGACTTCATCAGATCAGAAGCCCGGCGGTGCCTGGAACCCGGGCAGGATCCCCGCCCTTTCCAACTCGCGGGCGATCTCCAGCAGGCGCATCTCGGACCAGAGGGGGCCGACGATCTGAAGGCCGATCGGCAGGCCGTCGTCGTCGCGGCCGGCCGGGACGGCCAGCCCGGGCAGGCCCGTGAGATTGCAGATCGTCTGCACGCGGCCGATCTCCCAGTAGCTCACGGGCTTCCCGTCGACTTTGATCGGCGTGCCCGGCTCGCAGTGAGGAAAGGCGCTCGTCATGGCCGGAGCCAGGAGGAGACCGTCGAGGTTTTCGAAGTATTTCTGCCAGGCAGCGATCAGGCGATCGCGCCGTTCGAGGGCCGCGAAATACCAGGACAGCTTCTGTTGCTCGTCCCGCAAGTGGGCGCCGGGGGAAAAGAGACCGGTGATCGTCGCCACCAGATCGCCGAACAGCTTGTAAAGATCCTCCCAGTCGACGTCCGGCAGACGCTCGTCCACCCTCGCGCCAGCGTCGGAAGCCTGCGCCGCCACGCGCTCGACCTGCTGCCGGACGCTCTTTGCAACTTTATCGCCGGGCAGCGCCGGGGCCACGGCCAGACGCAGATCCTGGAGCCGGCGCCGGCGCCGCGGACCGAGGGGGACCGGCGGCACGTCGCCATCCTGTCCATCCGGACCGGCGATGATGCGGAGGGCAAACTCCAGGTCGCCGAGGTCGCGCGCCATGGGACCGAGGCAGGACAGGATGCGGACCGATCGCGGGACGCCGTCCGGCTGGCGAAAGAAACCGGTGAAGGGCACGCGATGCTCCGTCGTCTTGAGGCCATAGACGCCGCAAAAGTGCGCCGGCAGCCGGATCGAGCCCGCGAGGTCCGAGGCGACCTCGAGGGGCGTCAGGCCGGCGGCGAGCGCGGCGGCGGCGCCACCGCTCGAGCCGCCTGGGGTGCGTTCCGGATCCCAGGGATTGCAGGTGCGGCCAAAGACCGGATTCGCCGTCTGGAGGGGGTCGGCCAACCAGGCCGCCACGTTCGTGTGGCCGATGACGATCGCGCCGGCCGCGCGCAGCCGGGCCGCCACCGTGCCGTCCTCCTCCGCGATCCGGTCGAGCGCCGCCGTGCCCACCGTCGTTCGCAGGCCGGCCACGTCGTGCGCATCCTTGAGCGTCATTGGGACGCCGTGGAGCGGACCCCAGACCTCGTCGCGCCGGAGGGCGGCATCGGCCGCCTCGGCCCGTTTGCGCGCTCGGCCGGCGTCGAGCGAGACGACCGCGTTGAGCACCGGGTTGCGCTCTTCGATCCGCTCGAGGTGAGCCTCCAGGGCCTCGACGGCGGTCAGTTGCCGCCGTCTCAGCCTGCGCGCAAGCACCCGCGCCGGCAGCTCGCAAGGTCCGTCGCCCATGACCCAGCAGGCTAACACAGGGCCCGGGGGCGGGGGCAACGCTACCTGAAGATCTCTGGCAGCGGTGCAGGATTGTCCCGGCTCGTGGGAGCCGAGTCTTGACTTATTGCCCCAAAAGTTTCATCCTCTAGCCTGAGGAGGGGGTGACGAGTGGTCCGAGATCCTGCAGGCTCAAAAGAGCGCATCGACGGTGCTGGTGCTCTTTGTTCCTAGCGTCGACCGTGAGGAATGATGGCTAAGAACATTGAGTCCCTGGCGAAGAAGCTTGGCGCCACCATGGTGGGGACCGTGCCCGATTACTCCCCCGGCGCTTTTGGCATGGCCGTGCTGGCGGATATCCTGCGAGAGCGGCTGGAACCGAGTGTCGGTAAGCGACCGGGACGTCCTTCGAATCCGGCATGGAGCAAAAGGCCGAAGGTGCCCATGGCGCCAGAGACCGAGCAACGTCTCAAAGAGCTGGCTCACCTGCTGAGCGCGGGAGAGCGGCAGGTGAGTCCAATGCAGGTTGCGGCTCTGATTCTGGAGCAGGCAACAGCCAGCTACTTTCAGTCTGCCGCACCCAGGAAACAGAAACGCCAGAGAGTCTGAGACCTTGATGCTCCCTCTCAGCGCCTTGCAAACTTGAGGTGCGTTACGTTTGGCGGGGCGACCGTCCGCACGAGGTCGAGCCCGTGCAGATCGTCGCCGACGCCATCGAAAAGCCGCTCACCGCTCCCGAGGAGCGTCGGCACGAGGTTGATCTCCATCTCGTCCACGAGGCCGGCCGCGAGATACTGCTGTGCGGCACGCGCTCCGCCGGCGAGAGATACATCCTTACCGTCGGCGGCTCGGCGTGCCTGTTCGAGCGCCGCCTCGATGCCGTCCGTGACGAACGTGAATGTCGTTCCGCCTTCAAGCGCGAGGGGCTCGCGTGCGTAATGCGTGAGTACGAACACGGGGTGATGGAACGGCGGGTCGACTCCCCACCAACCGTTCCATGGTTCCTTGGCATCCCAAGGTCCAGGGTGGCCGCCGAACATGTTGCGTCCCATCACCGTGGCGCCGATGTTGGCCAGCGATTCCTCGACGACCGGGGTGCTTTCGTTGACCTCGCCGCCTTCGAGGCCGTGCTGCGCGCGCGTGACCGCGAGTGCAAAGGCCCACTCGTGCAGCCGCGTGCCGCCGATCCCGAGCGGGTTTTCCACGCTCTGGCTGGGACCGGCAACGAACCCGTCGAGAGAAATCGAGATCCTGAACCGCAGCTTGGACATGTCGTACCTCCGATGGAAACATGATCGCCTGCCCGGCTCTCCGCCGTGACGAACCCGTAACGACTCTATCGCAACGCTCCGTTCCCTCCAACGATGAGCGCAGGATTCTCCTGCTTCGTGGGTTCCACCGTCAGCGCCGAAGCGGGCGTACCGAAATGAGGGAGGAGAAAAAAACTTCTTGAACCGGACCCGCTTGGCTCAACGACAAGGAGAAATGCCATGAAGCTGCAGATCAAGTCCTGCGCCCTCGCCCTGGTCTTTCTCTCGATCGCCTTCGCCGTGCCGGCCGGCGCCGCACAACCCGCCTCCGCGCTGGCGGCGGCCGGCGACTCCTCGACAGCCTATTACCTGCTGCACCATCCGCAAGCATTGGCCAAGTCCTGCACCTGTCGTCGAGCCAGACCAGCCAACTGACCGGGTTCTACAAGACCCCACGCCGCTGCGCCAGGCCCGCGTTCCGCTCTGCACGCAGCTCATCACGGACCTCAGCGCTAATGTGCGTATGTAGCCTTGGGCGCCAGCTCCGCTCCTTCTGTCACTACGGATCATTCACACATCAATTCAATTGTAACTTGCATGTCGTCAAGCCACTCGAAGAGGAGCGGGAACGGACGTCCGTGCGGCCGCGATCTAAGAATTTCCGCAGGATGGCGGCCGGCGACTGAGATACTATAAAAACCAGCAGCATTCCGCGCTGATTGTGCCGTAGCCGCGTTTCGGTGTGCGAAGAAATTGCGAAAGGTAGGCAGGTGATTGAAGACGCCTGTGCCCGTCGAAAGAGCCGCTTGAATTTGTATTAGATTTGAGCAGCCAAGATCGTCACACGACGTCAAGAGCACGGCGGTATCATGCCAGGGTGGTTCATCTCGCCGATCCCAACTGCCACCGGGGAGTGGCATTCGGGAGGGTCGGTGTCGCCGCATTGCCACCGTGATCGCGTCGGTGAACCCAGTACCTACGAATGCTGTTGCGATTACGCGGCCTCCGCGTTCGCGTTTTGGCCGAAGTACGCACGAAAGATAGTAGCTGCGAGAGAAGGTGGCCCAAGCATTGAGGAGATCGATCGCGACGTGGCCGATGATCTTTCGCGAATGCGGGCTGAAGTCGGCAATCACCGAGTTCGCGTCAGTGCGGAGTCGATCCAGTAGGGCTACCGTCCGACGACGCATCGTTCCGAGTTCGCGACTTGGGCGCATTCAGATCAACTCTGGCTCGAGCGCTCTACACATCCAAGCGAAACGTACTTTGCGCTGTTCTGCGACGTTTGTTGCTGTGCCAGCCTTTGCGAAATCTGCGAAGCGCGGATCTGATTCTTCGTCCTCCAACACTGCCACCAATGTCGTGAGGTTCGCCAATGCCATATCGTCTTCGATCTTATGACGTTTCGCGTCGTAACTTTGCGCAAGCGTTTTCAGAGGATGCAACGTATGCTCTATTGCAAGGAGCAGCGCATAGAGGTGATAAGGTTTCATCAATGGAGTGCCGTGAAGAGGCTTCCAGCCAACAACACGATCTATAGCTTCTCCAATTTGCTTTTCTATCAACTCGCTTTCCGCGAAGCCTTTATCATATTTATCATATAGCTGATCAAGCTGGGCGGCTTTAGTAGTCGTTATGCCATTCAGAATTGCGTATGTTAAATCCGCTAGTAATTTCGCCTCTTGCATACGATTGAGTTGCTTCTCGGTGAAGGCGCCAATATTACGGAACGTCTCGCCTAATTTACTCGAAAGTCGATAGATGAACCACTTGAAGTCGCCCTGATACTTCGCGTGCCGTTTCTCTTCGGCATTAAGCGGCGCAGTGTATGAATTCATACGTCTGAAGACCTCGCGGATGTCTTCCTTTGTCGCGCCTATGAAGAGATCGACCGACAACGCATAGGATAAAAATTTCGCTTGAAGATCTTCGTCCAATTGTGTATACGAACGGCCGGCCGCAGCTGCGAGTTCGGCCTTCCTCGAGGTTGCAAACTTGTCGTGATAAAAGTCGTGAATCGCGATGCTACGCTGCTGTCCATCAACAATTTCCTTGATCGTTTTTCGTGTTTTTACGTCCGTATTCTGAAACAGCGAGAGCTTCGGCATCGGATAGCCTAGAAGCAAGGTTTCTATGAGGAAGGAACGTGCGGCTGGCGGCCATACCTTCGCGCTACGCTGGTAGTCGTGATTGACTATGATCTCGTGTCTATCCATGGCGGCGCAGTAGTCGCCGACGTTAAAGGGTGTCTGGGTTACTTGCACTGCTTAACCTCCCTCCGCTTAGAGTAAAGAAGCTCGTCGCCTAAACAACAGCACGCTCTCAACGACAGAGCAACTTCGACGGTATGACCGCGATCGGGTGTTTATACTTCGCAATGAGGTTCCAACTACAAAATCATCTCTGTGGATAAGGGTGAATCCCCTATTGACAGCAATCTCCGACAGAATCGCTGCAAGATCGTTGTGCACATCTTTGTAGTAGGAATCCTGTACGACGAGTACCATGGGCGCCGACGGGATCATGACACGTGCCAACTCGGAGAGAGAATGGTTCATTTTCCAGAAATAACTTATAAATACCTTCAAGTAATATCCTGCCGATGCCTTGGAGGGATGGGCCCGGACGTTCTCCAGGAATTGCGAACAGGCCAGTCCCCAGTTGGTGGAATCGTCTAGTGCCCCGGTGACGACGGTGGGTGAGCCAATCATAGAATTACGCAGGCCGCGGAACGCAACGTCGTCGACGCCAATGAGCGCGAGTTCGGGCATGGTGGCGACAGCATAGTCTAGGCGTGTGCAGTACGGCGGAGACGCGATTACCGCGTCGACTGATTTATCACTGAGTGATAGAGTAGTTGAGGACGAAATATCGAGGGTTGCTTCTATCCGCTGATTGGCAGTCACGCCCGCATCTAGCGAGGAGAGAAGTAGGCAGACTTCACGCCTGAAGATGTTGTGAATTGTTCCAACGGGTGCCTGCAGGCGTGGCATTGCGCCTCGCTGTTTGAACCACGTCGGATTTGAACCGCGCAATGGCGCCAGCAATTGCCTAAGAGTCTTGAAGAGTGCCGTATAGTAGAACGCTGCAAGCGATGAAACACCAGCAAGCGTCGGAAAGTTCGCGATTGGACAGTACTTTTTAGAATCGACGAGCAGACGCTGAATCGACGTTTCAATGGCGCGAACGGCCACTGCTGTGGATGGCGACAGCCAAGTCTCTAAGGGTTCGCGGTCTATTATTTTTATCGTTTTCTTGGCTTTCAGGAGAATGTCGCTACAGATGGGTTCGACACTTCCCAATACCGTATTGGTAAGGAGCCGCGCTTTAGCAACTAGCACCATCGCCGGATTTATATCGTAGCCTCGGACGCTAAGGCCGGCTGCGACGCCAGCTTCAGTGGTTGTTCCTGCGCCATTCCAAGGGTCGAGAATTGTCGCGGCGGAACCAACGCCTATTTGCTCCATCGCGTTTCGGACGAATAGGCGAGAAAAACCAGCGTAGTACTCATAAAACGATCGGGTGCCCTCAGTGCGATCAGCCCATTGCTTCGGATTGGTGAACATGTGGCGAAGTATACCGTAAGTGCCTGCTTCGTCAAGCACTCCACTGGTGCTTATCGATAGGGATCAGGAAGTTCCCGAGAAAGAGCTGTGTTCTCCTGTAGCAACATACCGCATCACAATCTCCCCACCCTCCACCTCCACCGTCGCCGTCCCCCCGTTCTCCAGAACCCCGAAGAGGAGCTCCTCGGTGAGCGGGCGCTTCACCTTGTCTTCGATCACGCGGCCCAGCGGACGGGCGCCGAAGGTGGGGTCGAAGCCTTTTTCGGCCAGGAGCTTGCGGGCGGGCTCGGTGAGGTCGATCGTGACCTTTTTCTCCGCGAGCTGCGCGGTGAGCTCGCGGATGAACTTGTCCACGATCTGCTCCATCACCCGTGGCGAAAGGGCGTTGAAGCGCAGACGGGCGTCCAAGCGGTTTCTGAACTCGGGGCTGAAGAGACGCTCGACGGCGCGGTCGGCGTCCGTGTCTTTGGGAATGCGCGGCGCGCCGTCCGCCAGCTCGCTGAAGCCCAGGGCGCGCTGGGCCATTTCGCGGGCGCCGACGTTCGAGGTCATCAGGAGGATGACGTGCCGGAAATCCGTGGGCTTGCCGTTGGTGTCGGTCAGTGTTCCGTGATCCATCACCTGGAGGAGGATGTTGAAGACGTCCGGATGGGCCTTTTCGATCTCGTCGAGCAGGAGCACGGCGTGCGGGTTCTTGGCGACCGCCTCGGTCAGGAGGCCGCCGCGGTCGAAGCCCACGTAGCCGGGAGGCGCGCCCACCAGCCGGGAGACGGTGTGGCTCTCCATGTACTCGCTCATGTCGAAGCGCAGAAAGGAGATGCCCAGCACGTCGGCGAGACGCTTGGCCACCTCCGTCTTGCCCACGCCCGTGGGACCGGTGAGGAGGAAGGCGCCCACCGGCTTCTGGGGGTCGCGCAGCCCTGCCCGCGCGACCTTGATGGCGGAGGAGAGGCGCTCGATCGCCTCGTCCTGGCCGAACACCACTTTCTTGAGCTCCTCTTCGAGGTGCCGGAGCTGCTCCTTGTCGCCCCCCTTGACGCGGCGGGCGGGGATCTGCGCCATCGTGGCCAGCACCTCTTCGAGATCCGCCTCCGTAACCTCCTGGCCTCCCCGCAGGGCCACGGCCGCGCCCGCTTCATCCAGCAGGTCGATAGCCTTGTCCGGCAGCCGGCGGTCGCGCATGTAGCGGTCGGCCAGGAGGGAGGCGTTGTCGATCGCCTCCTGGGTGAAGGTCACTCCGTGGTGCTTCTCGTAGCGCTCCTTGAGGCCCAGGAGGATCTTGGTTGTCTCCTCGGCCGAGGGCTCCGTGACCTCGACCTTCTGGAAGCGGCGAGCGAGGGCCTGATCGCTCTGGAAGGTCTGGCGGAACTCCTCCCAGGTGGTGGCGCCGATGCAGCGCAGGGTGCCGTCCTGAAGGGCGGGCTTCAAGAGGTTGGAGGCGTCCATGGTGCCGCGGCCGGCGCTGCCTGCGCCCACCACGGTGTGAATCTCGTCGATGAAGAGGACCGGGTTCTGCTGCTCCGCGAGGGCGTGGAGCACGGCTTTCAGGCGGTTCTCGAAGTCGCCGCGGTAGCGGGTGCCGGCGATCAGGGCCCCGAGGTCCAGGCGGTAGACCCGGGTCTTGCGAAAGGGCTCGGGCACCTCGCCCTTGGAGATCTTGAGCGCCAGGCCCTCGACCAAGGCGGTCTTGCCCACGCCGGGGTCGCCGACGTAGATGGGATTGTTCTTTCGCCGCCGCTGGAGGATGTGGAGGGTGCGCAGGATCTCGCGCTCGCGGCCGATCAGAGGGTCGATGCCGCCCCGCTCGGCGAGCAGGGTCAGGTCCTGGGTGAAGGCTTTGAGGGGATCGCCCGCGGGAGCGCCGCCGGGCCGCCGCATCTCTTCTTCATCCTCGTCGTCGCCCCCCGCCGGCTCGCCGCTGCGGGAGCCGCCGAAGTAGGGGGGCTGGAGGCGCGAGACGCCGTGGGCAAGGTAGCTAACCACGTCGAGGCGGGAGACGTTTTCGCTCTCCAGCACCTGGACGGCGTAGGAGTCGGGCTCGTCGAACAGGGCCACCAGCACGTCCGGCCCTTTGATCTCGTCCTTGCCGGAGCTGCCCACGCGGGCGGCGGCCAGGGAGAGGACGCGCTGGACCCCTAGTGTGAGGCGCGGCTGGAGGTCCTCGTCGCCGGTCCTCTCCAGCTCTTCGGAGAGGTACTCGGTGAGATCTTCGCGCACCCGCTCGAGGTCGGCGCCGGCGTGCTTGAGCACCTTGGCGGTCGCCTCGTCGAAGGTGAGGGCATAGAGCAGGTGCTCCAGGCCCGCGTATTCATGACCCAGCCGGCCGGCCTCGGAGACGGCGACGGACAGGGAGATCTGCAGATCGTCGGATATCTTCATTCTTCTTCGTCTCTTTCCTCGGCGGGCTCGGTCGTCAGCCGCAGGGGCATGCCGTTGGCCCGCGCTTCGTCGGTGACCTCGGCCACCTTGGTCTCGGCCACCTCTCTGGAATATACGCCCGCGACGCCGATTCCCTTCTGGTGGACCTGGAGCATGACGTGGACCGCCTCGGCCGGCGGCTTGTGGAAGTGTGTCACCAGGACGTGGATGACGAACTCCATCGTCGTGAAGTCGTCGTTGTGGAGGATGACCTTCCACTTCCGGGGGCGCCGGGTCTTGCGGCGCTCCTCGACGGCGAATTCCTCGTCGCGCTCCCGGTCGAAATCCCACTGGCCCATGGCCCTCACGATAAGCGGATTGGGTGGGGGGAGGCAAGGACCGGGGAGGTCGGTCGCCTCCTTGTCTCAACAAGGCAGAGAGGGAAAGGCTTCCGAGTTCTACCGAATCAGCCCTCGTGCGCGAGCGCTCTGAGTTGCAGCTCCAGCGAGCTGACGGAAGAGGAAAGGATGGAATGGGCCGTCCGTTCTGTGGTCCTTCTGGAGCTTGTTGGCAGTGGTCGTCAACCGACGGTTCAGCGACTCCAATGATGATAGAGGAGGCGCATACAATGGGGTGCCGAAGCAGTCCAGAACACAGCGGAGGACTCCAGACGGATCTCCTCCATGGATGTGGGGATCATGGCCGTTCAGGTCACTGAGGCTCGCCTGAAGCCGGAGCGGCTTCTCCTCCAGAATGAAGAAGCTGTGGGGCCGTAGTTGGCCAAGAGCACAGGCCATTCCCAACTCGAACGGCATATTGAACCGGGGGACATTCAGGTCTCCGGAAAGCGTAACGCGGCTCAAGTCGTGGATGGAAGAACCGCAGCCTGCAATGAGACTAAAGATCCTCTCGAGTCTGTTCCTGCCGTCGCTGGGCACTTCGAGAACACAGCGAGGCCTACGACCGAGAGCAGTGAGACCGGCGATCAGCGCGATGAAGAGAGAATTGTACTCAGGGTCGAAGGGGACATTGAGAAAGACGCTCTGCTCGTTCAGAGCCGAAGATTCTGAGGATTCCATTCTGGATCAGGACTTCGGTTCCTTCTTGGGGCTGGAGGAGTCGTCTTCAGGGCCCGGTCGTTGGATAGAGGGCTGGACGGAAGAGCACGAGGCTTGAGCCTCCTCTTCATCGACCTCCCTCAAGACTCGGTCAATGATCTCCCTGTCTTCGCGGGTCACCCCGAGAGCTCGCATGATCTGCTCAGCCGTCGCAGGAGGTGCTATGTGTTTCGCCATGGAGGAACTATACCCCACGTCGAGACGATCTGGCAAGAGGGAAGACTCGGGGCTCGAAGTCGCCGACTCCGAGCCTCCTCCCCCTCAGTGCCCCCGCACCCAGTCCAGGATCGGCTGCCAGACGAGCGTCTGGGCGTCGTTGGCGAGGAACAGGTCGGCGTGGCCGAAGTCGGCGAGCCGCTGGTCGGCCGGTACCTTGTGGACGATATGGACGGTCACGTCCCGGCTGCCCAGCAGGGTCGTCGTGTAAACACCAAACTCGCCGAAGCCGCCGCCGGCCCCGATGTAGAGGATGGGTACGGTGATCTGCGCGAGGTGGTCGTCGAAATGTACGTTGGTCTGGCCGCAGGTGGCAGCGTCGGCGTCCGCCAGCTCCTGGTTGGGCTGGACGGGCGCGGAGGCCTGCTCCAGTCCGAAGAGGTTCTGCTCCTTCGTGTAGAGAAGGCCGGACGGTTTGCCCTGCGCGTCGAAGGTGCCACCGGTGAAGTGGTAGAAGGGCGTGGGCTCGAGGCCGGCCAGGAAGAGGAAGGTCGCCTCGCCCACGAGCAGGCCCGCCTGCCGGTTGTTGTAGCCTGGCAGGTTGAACGGCGGGCCGTTGAGGATCGACGAGCCGTTCGGATCGGTCGCGGCCAGCACGCCCAGGGCCTGGATCAGGCCGCCCGAGGGGTTCGCGAAGCCGCCGCCGGCGATCGTGGCCTCGGTGTTCTGCTGACGCTGGCAGGCGAAGGCCTGGAACTGCGGCACGTTGGTTTTGAGGTAGATGTCCACCGGGATGAAGCCCTTCACCTGGCGCAGGCCGGATGGGAACTGGGTCTCAGAGTTGAGATAGGCGTAGCCGATCTGGCCGCCGCGGCTCCAGCCCAGGAGGTCGATCTTGCCGAGGCCACTGCCGGTGAGCGCCCGGGTGATGCGCGCCGCGCCGATGGCGATGCCGAGGTCGCGGGCGTCCTGCTCGAGGCCCCAGGTCTTCATGAAGCTGAGGTCCGTCACGGTCGCCGGGACGAAGGTCCAGCGGAAGTCGATCCCCCAGACGTCGACGCCGTTCTCGGCGAGGAAGACGGGGATCGGGTGGGCGCCGGTGAGGAAGGCGGCCCGGAAATTCCAGATGTCGCCGTGGGTGAGGAACACGGCGTTCCGAGCATGGGCCGGCACGTTGGGCGCGACCTCCTTGACCACGCGATGGACGCCGATCTCGTCAAAGGGGCCGGTGCCGACCCGCACCTTGAAGAAGTACTCGGCCACGTTGGCGGTGAGGGCGCGCCGCTCGATGGGGGAGACGGGACTGGAGGACGCCCGGGCCGCGGCCAGCGCGGGAAGCGCGAGGATCGCGCCGAGGAGCAGGAGGGTCGCCTTTCGCTGGAGTGAATTCATTCGTCGGATCTCCTTGGTTGATTCGGTTCCTGTGGAGCCGGCCTTGGCGGCATCGCGGCTCTGAATCCTTAGTGCAGCGAAGGGCCTGAAACGATCCGGGGGGGAGGCTGGGAGAAGAGGGCCGGGGTGATGAGGGCCAACGGCCGTGCCGGGCAATCCGGCGAAGCAGACCTACTGCACCTGCTCCTTGGTCTTCAAGAACTTCAGCCCCGGCCACTCCTCGCCCGTCGTCTTCAGGTGCCAGGCGTTGCGCGCCAGGAACACGGGCGAGCCGTTGTGGTCCTCGGCCATGGCGGCGTTGTTGGCGTTGGTGAACTTCTTGAGCGCGAGGTGGTCCGGCGCCTCGATCCAGCGGGCGGTGTAGAGCGTCGTCCCCTCGAAGTGGACGGGGATGTTGTACTCGGTGCGGATGCGATCCGCCAGCACGTCGAACTGCAGGGCGCCGGCGACGCCCACGATCCAGTCGTTGCCGAAGTTGGGGCGGAAGACCTGGGCCGCTCCCTCCTCGGCGAGTTGGAGGAGGGCCCGGCCGAGGTGCTTGGCCCGCATGGGGTCCTCGGGACGGACCTTCTTGAGCAGCTCCGGCGCGAAGCTGGGAATGCCCGTGAAGCGCAGCTCCTCGCCCTCGGTCAGCGCGTCGCCGATGCGCAGGTTGCCGTGGTTGGGGATGCCGAGGATGTCTCCCGCGCAGGCCTCCTCGGCCAGCTCGCGCTCACGGGCCAGGAAGAGCAGCGGGTTGTGGATGGCCATGGTCTTGCCGGAGCGCACGTGGAAGAGCTTCATCCCGCGCTCGAAGCGGCCGGAGGCCAGGCGCACGAAGGCGACGCGGTCGCGGTGCTTGGGGTCCATGTTCGCCTGGATCTTGAAGACGAAACCCGAGACCTTCTCCTCGTCCGGCTCCACCTCGCGCGTGTCCGCCGCCTGCGGGCGCGGCGGCGGCGCCAGCTCCACCAAGCCCTGGAGCAGCTCGCGGACGCCGAAGTTGTTGATGGCGCTGCCGAAGAAGACGGGCGTCAGGTGCCCCTCGCGATAGGCGTCGAGGTCGAAGGGCGGGCAGAGGCCGCGGGCCATCTCCACCTCCTCGCGCAGGCGGACGACGGAGCTCTCCGGGAGGCGGGCGTCCAGCTTGGGATCGTCGAGCCCCTCGCACACCTCGCCCTCGGTGACCACCTGGTTGCGCCCCTTGTCGAGCAGGATCAGCCGGTCGTGGAGAAGGTCGTAGCAGCCGAGGAAGTTGTAGCCCATGCCGATGGGCCAGGCCGCCGGGGTGACGTGGAGCTGGAGGTCCTGCTCGATCTCGCTCATCAGGTCGAAGGGATCGCGCCCCTCGCGGTCGAGCTTGTTGACGAAGGTGATGATCGGCACGTTGCGCAGGCGGCAGACCTCGAACAGCTTGCGGGTCTGGGTCTCGATCCCCTTGGCGGCGTCGATGACCATGATGGCCGAGTCCACGGCGGTGAGGGTGCGGTAGGTGTCCTCGCTGAAGTCCTCGTGGCCGGGGGTGTCGAGGAGGTTGAAGGTGCACCCCTCGTACTCGAAGGTCATCACCGAGGCCGTGACGGAGATTCCGCGCTCCTGCTCGACTTTCATCCAGTCGGAGCGGGCGCGCCGGGCCTCGCCGCGGGCCTTGACGGCGCCGGCCATCTGAATGGCGCCGCCGAAAAGCAGCAGCTTCTCGGTGAGGGTCGTCTTGCCCGCATCGGGGTGCGAGATGATGGCGAAGGTCCGCCGTCGGGATACCGCGTCGTTCAGTCTGTCCATGGGTGCCGCGCTCCGCCGGACAGGTGTCCGGCAGGGCAGTCTCTCCGTGGTGAACACGGGAGAGCCCCTCTACCTTCCCGGGGAAGGGAACGCGGGATTGTAGCACGGGGGCGGGGCTGGTGTAGACTAGCCCGCGAAGTGGCGTCCGGGGAGAAAAACCACGACTCCGCGACGCGATCGCGAAGGAGTGTGACTATGACATCGCGAAGATCGCCGAGGCTGTCAGAGCACGGGAAGTCAAGAGCGGCCGAACGTTCGCACGCCTTCCTCCGAGGAAGCCTTTACCCGCGAAAGAGGCGGGTAGGTCTGAAGGTTTTCGGGGCGGAGCTAGACCCGAGTCGCTAAAACCCGATGGTGTTGAGGACGCTGCGGTGTACGTCTGCAGGCCTGGCCGCTCGATCGACCCAAAATCGGTTGGTCCTTTTGATCTTGGCGACGTAAGGAAATTCTCGCCGCCGCATCTGGCGCCGCGCATTGAAACTCAGTCTGGGGTCTTCACAGTCCATCCAGAACCAGAGCGTGATTATGCGCCTGAAGATCTCGTGAAGATCACGATCCCAGGCTCCAACACGTTCTACACTTCGCCGCACTCTCTATGACTATGGAATTACCCATGCCAGCTTGTTTCCAGGGCTCGACGGTCTGGCAGTTGAGATCGAGTCGGCCGTAAAGTACGGCTATGTACTTCGACCGGAGGAGCGCTTAGCGATGAGCTCACAGGAGCAAAAAATGCCTGTCTCGATCCGACACGACCCCTTTCCGGTGAAGGACCCCTATCATGGCATCTATGCACACGGCGTCGAGACTCGCGCCGGCGCGCGGATGCTCCATGTCTCTGGGCAGATTGGTGAGTCTCCAGAAGGGGTATTGGAGGCTGATTTTGCGGGTCAATGCCGGCAAGCGCTTCTAGACCTCGAATCCGTCTTGCGCGAAGCCAATATGTCCTTCCGTGACATCGTGAAGATGACTTTTTTCCTCGTGCGGCGCGAGGATATGAGCACATTGGTCTCGGTGCGCAAGGAAATGCTCGATGGCGTCCGACCCGCTGTCACAACGCTGTTCGTAGCTGGCCTCGTCTCTCCGGAGTGGCTCGTTGAAGTCGAAGCGGTCGCTTGTGCGGAATGATGCGGGCGGGGCGTCGCCCAGCTTGTCCGCCGCGATCATCCCGACGTAATGAGCATGGGCGTCCAGGTCGGCTGCGGCGATCGTTCACCATGGCCGCCAGGGAGATCCCAGGCCGCTGACGCCCACCCACCCGATCGGGTGATCGAGCGCCATTCCGTCCCATCCGATCCTCCCCACATGCCGAGAGGGTGACACCGGCAGTCCATCAGGGTTAAGCTGTCTGCTGACGTTCGGCTGAAAAGGTTCGCCAGCCAAGCGGAGTCCTGGCGAACATCACCAGGAATGGCTCTGCCCCTTGGGAGAATCAAGATGAGTCCGAAGCTTTTCCGACCTCTGCTGTACGTCCTCCTCCTTTCAGGCGTACCGCTCAGCGCGGTCCCCGCCCTGGCGGCCAATCCGATCGACGATGCGGGCTTCTTCGTGCGGCAGCACTACCTCGACTTCCTGGAGCATGCCGCCGACTCCGCCGGTGAGGCGTTCTGGACCGGTCAGATCACGCAGTGCAACGGGGACTCATCCTGCGTTGCCCAGAAACGGGTCGACGTCGCACGGGCTTTCTTTTTCTCGGACGAATTCATCAATCTCGAACAGAGCCGGGACCTCTACGGCCGCCGGCGGCTGGACGCCAGCGCCCGCAACACCGCCGATTACAACCAGGCCTTCGTGGACGCCGCGTACCGCCGCTACTGGCGGATGCCGCTGCCGGCCTGGGATACCTACGTAAACCTTTTGAACGCGGGCATTCCCAACGCCGACTACAACTCCGTGATCCGCTTGTTCATCAACGACGAGCGGTACCGCGGGAGATTCACCAACACCCCCTACAGCCGTTCGCTGGACGCCAACCGCAACCGGCTGTTCGCCGATTGGGCCGCGCGCAACGGGCAGTCCGGCAACCTTTGCCAGGCCTGGCAGACGATGAGCTGCTCCGCGAAAGGGTCCTTCCTGACCCTCACGCACCGGCTTCAGGTCTCGGTGCTGTCGGATTACACGACGCCTCTGGATCACGTGAACGGCTGCTACGCCATCCTCGGCGACCAGCCGGGGAGCAACGGCTGCGGCGGCGTGGATTATCACCGGATCTTCGTGTCCATGGACACCACCCTGCACAATGCCATGATCTACGCCAACTACGGCTACACCATGACGATCGATCAGAACCGAAACAACTATTGGAAGGCGAGCAACGATTTTTTCGGTCCTCACTCCCCCTTCGACATGAGCGACGAGACGGCCTACGGCCATCCGCGCGGCCAGAACCAGTTCTGGGGCTCCAGCAGCGGTTACTGGACGCCCGTCTACAGGACCGGCGTCAACGGCATCGTGGATTACAACATCATGGAGATCGACCAGGATTATGACTGGAACCACCCGTCGAGCACCGAGTGCAGCTACGACACCGGCGGTTGTGATACGTGCAGATCGGCATGGGACCGGGCCGGCTTCTCCGACGGGCCGGGCCGGATGATCTACGCCCGCCAGCACCCGTACCTCGCGGGCTCCTTCGCCGGCCCCGACTACGAGTGGGCCCCCACGGGCTGCGAGCGGCAGTGGTGCGGCGGTTGCGGCACCTGCGAGGCGAAGACCTCCTGGGGCTACCTGCTCGGCCGCCCGGCCCACTCGTGCGCGGACGTCCCCTGCGACGGCACCCAGGATTACGTCTGCACGCTCGACGGCGGCAAGAAGGTCTGCACTCCCCCGTACGGCTGGGTCTCGACCACTCCGCCGCCGCCTCCACCCCCGCCGCCCGCTTGCAATCCCAACGACGAGCAGGCCTGCTACGACACCGGCGGCAATTGGGATCCCTGGACGTGCAACTGTACGTCGCAGTGCGTGCCGACCGGTTCTTGCGCTGAGTTTGACTATACAAACTGCGTGTGCCGCGTCTACTACTCACAGTAGACCCTAAGGTTTGAGCCCCAGCAGCGTCCGGATGAAGTCGACCCGGCTTTCGCGGAGGGGCTCCAACCGCTTGCAGGCCTCGCCCCAGGTGATCGGATCCGCGGTCGTGGGATCGCCAGCCTGATAAGGAGGCTGAGGAGCATATTGGATCAGCAGTTGCACCTGCTTCGCCTGCTCCTCGCCGCCGAGCAGGGCACAGAGAGCCAGGGCCATGTCGATGCCCGAGCTGACTCCGCCGGTGGTGATGCGATTGCCGCTGAGGACGTAGCGGGGATAGCCCAAGGCCACGTTCACCTGGGGGAAGAGGTGGAGGGCGCTGAGGGATGCCCAGTGGGTGGTCGCCGTGTAGCCGTTCAGCAACCCCGCGGCTGCCAAGGGGAGTGAGCCCGCGCAGACGGCGGCCACATAGCGCGCCTTGGCCGCCTGATAGCGGATGAAGTCGAGGTAGTTTCTGTCTTTCATGGCAGCCAGGACGCCACTGCCGCCTGGGACCATCAGGACGTCGAGCTGCGGGCAGCTCTGGAACGTCGTGTCGGGCATCACCCTTACCTTCCCCGGCGCCAGAGTGACGGGCTCGGTCAGGCTGCGGCCGATGAGTTGGATGCGAACCGCGGGTCGCTCCAGGAACGCCAGCAGCTCCAAGGGGACCGTGACGTCCAGGAGGTCGGCCTCCTCGAAGAGGGGGAAGCCGACGAGGATTGCGTTGTCCTGGCTCATGAGATGGCTCCTCCACGAAAGGGGCGTCGTGTCTGCCACGCGTCCCTATCCTCAGAGTGACGGGCGCCCGGCGGAAATGACAGAGCCGTCCGAAAAATACAGGTGCAATTTCCGGCGAGGCCACGTCACCTCTTCTGGTGAACCCGGTTCGGTGGAGGCGGTTCGCCGCCCGGCCGAGCTTCGACCCGAGGAGGTATCGATCATGAGCAACGCCTTGTTGGACGACCGTGTGCCCGAGGCGATCCCGGAGCAGGACCCCTGCAGCGTCTATCCGCAGGTCCCGGGAATCGACTGCCAGAGCTTCCAATTGCCCCCCGAAGGGCTCGCTCCCGAGGGGCTGCAGCGGGCCCTCCGTCAGCTCCGCGCGTACCAGGCCGAAAAAAAGGCGAGCTTCCTCGGCTTCCAGGCCAACCAGAAGCTCGATCTCCAGGAGCTCGCCGAATATCTCGATTATCACGTCAACAACATCGGCGACCCCTTCCAGCAGGGGAGCTTCGGGACCAATTCGAAGTGGATGGAGCGCGCGGTCCTGGATTACTACGCGCGCCTGTGGAACGCGCCGTGGCCGCACAACCCCAAGAATCCGAACTCGTATTGGGGCTATGTGCTGGCCATGGGGAGCACGGAAGGCAATCTTTACGGTCTCTGGAACGCGCGCGACTATCTCAGCGGCAAGTTCCTGCTCTACGACCCGCGAGAGCTGGCCCGGCTGTTCGCCGCCAGCCAGGCGAACGAGAGTTTCGAGCTGCCTTCCGAGCTGCTTTACGTTCAGGCGCCCCTGCCCGCCGGCGAGCCCGAGGAATACTTCGTCCCGGTCGCGTTCTACTCGGATTCCACCCACTATTCGATCGTCAAGATTCTCCGTGTCCTGGGAATCCAAGCCGTGAAGGTCAAATCCACGGGAGGCCCGTTCGGTCCCGGCACCATCGACGTCAAGGACCTGGTCGAAAAGGTGAAGGCGTACGCCGCCAGGAAGCATCCCATCCTGCTCTGTTTCAACTATGGCACGACTTTCAAGGGGGCCTACGACGACGTGAAGGCGGCGGGTGAGGCGCTGATGCCGATTTTCAAGAAGTACGGGCAGGACAGCCGGATCATCAAGAACCCTGGCTACAAGCCCGTCGAGCGCACCGGCTACTGGTCGCATGTGGATGGAGCTCTCGGTGCGGCTTACATGCCCTTCCTCGAAAGGGCCAGAGTCCCAATCCCACAATTCGACTTCCGCCTGCCGTTCGTCCACTCCATCTCCATGAGCGGGCACAAGTGGATCGGCGCGCCGTGGCCGTGTGGCATCTACATGACCCGCACCAAATATCAACTGAGCCCCACCAGCGATCCGGCCTACATCGGCTCGCGCGACAGCACTTTCGCCGGCTCCCGCAACGGCTTCTCCGCCATGATCCTTTGGTATTACCTGGCCAGGAATTCGTACGGGGCGCAGACCGAGAAGGCTGTCGGGCTGCTGAAGCTCGCCGAGCAGACGGAGAAAGACCTCTGGAAATTGCAGAAGGAGAACTGGCCCAATCTGGACCTCCAGATCTCGCGCTCACCGCTGTCGCTGACCATCCTCTTTCGTCAGGCCAACCCGCGGATCGTCGCCAAGTACTCCCTGTCCAACGACGAGATCGGGGAGGGCGCAGGGAAGCGCTACTACTCGCATATCTACATGATGGACCATGCGCGGGACGGACGTGTCCAGCGTCTGATCGAGGACCTCAAGGCGCGCGACGCGTTCGACGTCCCGCGCGATACCTCCCGGCTGGCCGCTGTGGCCGAGCAGGTGCTGGCCCCCGAGCTGTTGGCTTCGGACGCGAGCTTCGCCGCCGCGTCCGGCCTCGAGCCGCTCGCCGTGGTCCCGCTCTCGGGCCGCGGCTTCCAATGACGTAGGGTGCCCTCCTCTCCTACCTCTCTCCCGGCCTCCCTCCTTCCGCCGGGAGAGAGGGAGCTTTGTAGGGTGCGCTGTGCGCACCTTCACGTCTTTCTTCAGACTAACCCCTCCCTCTTCTCCCGGCGGACGGGGGGAGGCTGGGAGAAGAGTGCCGGGGTGATGAGGGCCAACGGTTCGGCCACGGCAACGACATGAGGAGAGCCAAACCCACCTATTGCCATCCCATATGACTTCGTGCTATTGGTATCCCATATGAAAGACACGGAACCGAAGGCTGACGTCTGGCAAGGCACTCTCGCGTTGATGGCACTGAAGACCCTGGAGACCCTGGGGCCCCTCCACGGCTACGGCATCGCACGGCGGATCGAGCAGACGAGCGGCGACCTGCTGTCCGTCAACTACGGAACGCTGTACCCGGCGCTGCTCAAGCTGGAGCAGGAGGGGTACATCGCGTCCGAGTGGGGCGTCTCGGACAACAACCGCAAGGCCAAGTTCTACAAGCTGACGCGGGCGGGCCGCAAGCAGCTCGAAAAACAGGCGCGCGAATGGGAGCGGACGACCGGCATCATCGCCCGCTTCTTCGCTCCCGAAGGGAGGTCGTGATGACACGGCAACTGCGAGCCGGGGTGCTGCGTCTGGGCGGGTTGTTCAATCGGGAGCGGCGGGACCGCGAGCTTGCGGAGGAGCTCGAGAGCCACGTGGCATTGCACGTCGAGGACAACCTGCGGGCGGGCATGACGCCCGAAGCGGCGCGCCGGGACGCGGTGCTCAAACTCGGCGGCGTCGAATCGATCAAGGAGCAGGTGCGGGACCGTCGCGGCGTTCCCGGTCTGGAGCACTTGGCACGGGACCTGCGCTTCGGCGCGCGCATGCTGCGCAAGGATCCCAGCTTCACCGCCATCGCGGTGCTGACGCTCGCCCTCGGCATCGGCGCCAACACGGCGATCTTCAGCGTGGTCAACGCCGTGCTCCTGCGTCCGCTGCCGTTTCCGCAGTCTGAGCGTCTCGTCCTGATCTGGGCGACGAACGCGGAGAGCGGCAGGACGGACGACGTCGCTTCCTATCCGGATTTCGAAGCGTGGAGAGCCGGCAGCAAGAGCTTCGAAAACATGGCGGCTTTCACCACCCGCGGCATGATCCTCGCGGGCGGAGACCAGGCCGAAGACGTGGCCGCCGTTCAGGCGACGCCCGGATTTTTTGAGACGTTGAAAATTCAGCCCGCGCTGGGCCGGACGTTTCGGCCCGAAGAGTCGGAAGCGGGAGCGTCCCACGTCGCACTGCTGAGTGATGGCGCATGGAAAAGCCGCTTTGCCGGCCGTGTGGACGTCGTAGGCCGGACGTTCCGTGGGAACGAGGAGACCTATACCATCATCGGCGTCATGCCGCCAGGATTCAAGTTTTCTCCGAACGAGGTGGAGCAGATCTATACGCCGCTGGTCCGCGATCCCAGCCGGGGCCACGGCTTCCTGCGCGTGCTGGGCCGGTTGCGGCCGGGTACCCAGACCGCGGCGGCACAGGCAGAGATGGACGTCATCACGAGCCGTCTGGCGAAGGAGTATCCGAAGACCAACGAAAGAGTCGGCGCGCGCATTGTGCTGCTGGTGACGGCAATGGTGGGGAAGGGGCGCACCGGTTTGCTGATCTTTCTCAGCGTGGTGGCGGTGGTGCTGGTGATCGCCTGCATCAACGTGGCGGCTTTGATGTCGGCGCGCTCCGCAACGCGCCAGCGAGAGCTGACCGTGCGCTCGGCGCTCGGCGCCAGCCGCAAGCGGTTGCTGCAGCAACTGCTGACCGAGAGCACGCTGCTGGCGCTCGCCGGCGGCCTGCTCGGTCTGCTGCTGGCGAGTTGGGGGACCCGGCTGCTGGTGGCGCTGCTGGCGCAGAGCTTCCCCATTCCCCGCCTCGAAAACACCCACATCGACGGCTGGGTGCTGTTGTTCACGCTGGCGCTGTCGCTCGTCACCGGCATCCTCTTTGGCTCCGTGCTCGCCGTCCCCGCCGCTTCGCCGGACCTGAATGAAGTCCTGCGCGAATCGAGCCGTACGGCCACCGAAGGCGCCGGCGGCCGGCGCGCGCGTTCCCTTCTCGTGATCGCGGAAGTCTCTCTGGCGTTGATCTTGCTCTCCGGCGCCGGCTTGTTGCTGAAGAGTCTTCTCGTGCTGCGCAACACGGCCCCGGGATTCAGTACCGAAAACCTTTTGACGGTGGATTTCTCGCTACCGAAAAACAAGTTCAGTAACACCATCGAACGATCGGGATTCTTCACCAACATGCTGGCGCGCGTCGCGGCTCTGCCCGGCGTGCGCTCCGCGGCGCTGGTGGCCGACCTGCCCCTGGGCGGCGGGTCGGACTCGCTCGGATTTCACATCGCCGGACGGCCGGACCCGGCGCCGGACGGAGCGTTCAGCGCGAGCTTCAACATCGTCAGCGCAGGTTATTTCCACACCATGGCGATCCCGTTGCGTGCGGGACGCGAGTTTACAGAGCGGGACTCGGTGGGCGCACCGGGCGTGATCGTCGTCAATGACACCGCGGCACGAACCTTCTGGCCGGGTGGGGACGCGCTGGGAAAACAGATCACCGTGCCGGGTGCTGGCGACAGCGGCACCCTCACCGTCGTAGGCGTCACCGGCGACGTGCGACAGAGAAGCCTCGGCAGCGCGCCACAACCCGAGATCTTCCTCAATTATGCGCAGCCAGGGCCGGCATGGCCCTGGCTCGTCCTGGTCGTGCGCACGACCGGAGATCCGGCGGCCCTGACGGGCGCAATCCGGAACATGGCGCAGTCAGTCGATCGCAACGTGCCGGTCTCCCGAGTGCGGACAATGGACGACGTCCTTTCCGGCACCCTCGCGCAGCCGCGCGTCTATACGTTGTTGCTCGTTTTTTTCGCGACGCTCGCGCTGGCCCTGGCAGCCGTCGGGCTCTACGGCGTCGTGTCCTACACGGTGACGCAGCGGATGCACGAGCTCGGAATCCGCATGGCGCTCGGCGCCGAGCGTGGCGATGTCGTCTGGCTGGTGTTGCGCCAGGGCCTGAGTCTCACCCTGACCGGCACCGTGATCGGCCTCGCCGGAGGGCTGGCAGTGACGCGAGTCCTCACCCATCTCCTGCCTGGAGTGCAACCCGGCGATCCGCTGACACTTTCAGCGGTCGCCCTGCTGCTGATTGGCGTCGCGCTCGCGGCGAGCTATCTGCCCGCACGGAGGGGTTCGCGGGTGGAGCCGGTGGTGACGTTGCGGTACGAGTAGCCAGGAGGAAGAAGCAGGGACTACAGAGACTCCAGGGACTTCAGGGAGACGAAGGATGACAGGGCTTCCTCGTCCCTGCCGTCCCTGGAGTCCCTGAAGTCCGTGAGCTCCGCGGGAATCACTTCAGGCCTTTTCACCACCCAATCCCATAATCCTCCCCATAGTCGCTGGAGCCGCCCCAGATCGTGCCATGCTCGTGATCGAGGAGGATGGCGTTGATGGGGCCGGAGGTGCGGTCTTCGACTTCGACTTTGTAGCCCATCTTCTGGAGCTCCTGCCGGACCCAGGGCGGCGTGCTGGCGTGGACGGTGATCCTTCCGGGCTGAGATTCGTGGTTACCGAAGGAGCTGTGCATCTGATAGCTCGTGATGTTGGGGGCTTCCGTGGCCTCCTGGACGGTCATCCCGAACTCCGCGATATCGAGGAAGAGCTGCAGGAGGTTCTGGTCCTGGGTGTCTCCTCCCTGCACCGCGGCGGCCAGCCAGGGCTTGCCGTCCTTCACGGCCAGGCTGGGCGTGAGGGTCACGCGCGGCTTCTTGCCGGGCGCCAGGACGTTGAAGGGACTCTGGGCGGCGTCGAGCACGAAGCTCTGCATCCGCTGTGAGAGGCCGATGCCCGTGCGGCCGGCGATGAAGGCGGGGGTCCAGCCGCCGCTCGGCGTGGCGGAGACCACCCAGCCCTCTTCGTCGGCGGCGATGATGGAGGTGGTGCCGGCGCGGAAGCTCTCGTCGAAGGTCATGGATGAATTCTGCGGCTGCGTATATTTCTTCGCCGCAGCGGGCGTGCCCCACTTTTCCAGGAAGCTCTTGTAAGGATTTTCCTTCCCCGCGAAACCATAGGGATCGCCGGGTTTCACCGCCGGATCGTTGCGCTTCCAGTCGATCTCCTTGCGCCGCGCGTCGGCGTAGCCTTTGGACAGCAGGGTCTGGAGCGGCTGCTCGGGTGGAAAGTAGGGATCGCCGTAGTAGAAGTCGCGGTCCGCGAAGGCGAGGTTCATCACCTGGTAGAGGGTGTGGATGTAGCGTGCGCTGTTGAAGCCCATGCCGCGCAGGTCCATGGGCTCGAGGAGGTTGAGGGACTGGAGCATGGCGGGCCCTTGAGTCCAGCTCGTGAGCTTGTAGACATCGGTCCCTTTGTAGGTCGTCTTGACCGGCTCTTCAATGCGCACCTGCCAGCGCGCCAGGTCCTCCGGGGTGATGAGCCCGCCCTGCTCGCGGGTGCCGCGGGCGAGCTCGACGGCGATGTCGCCTTTGTAGAAGCGGTCGTAGGCGGCGAGGATCGCCTCTTTGCGGCTCTTGCCGGCGGCCTTGGCCTGGCGCTCGGCGTCCACCAGCTTGCGCAGGGTGGCGAGGAGGTCCGGCTGGCGGAAGACCTCGCCGGCGTGGGGCGCCTCCCAGGCCTCGCCAAGATGGGGGAGGAAGGTGGCGCGGGAGGCCGGCCACTCCTTGATGTGCGCCTTCTCGTGCTCGATCGTGTTGGCGAGCTGCGCCTCGATGGGGTAGCCCTCGGCCATTTGCAGGGCCGGCCCGAGGACGTCCGCGAGGCTCAGCTTGCCGTACTCGGCGAGCATGACGAGGAGGCCGCCGGGCGTGCCGGGCGTCACCGCGGCCAGGGGACCGAATTCGGGCGGGAACTCCATGCCTTTGGCGTGGAAGAATTCGGGGGTCGCGCCCGTGGGCGCGACGCCCAGGGCGTCGATGGCGATTACCTTGCCGGTCTTGGGGTTCCAGATCAGGGCCTGGGTCTCGCCGCCCCAGCCCAGGGTGTCCCACATGGTGCAGACGGCGGCCAGCATCGCGCACGTCGCATCGACTGCGTTGCCTCCCTTCTGGAACATCATGGCCCCGGCGGTCGCGGCCAGGGGCTTGCCGGTGACGGCCATCCAGTGGCGGCCATGGAGCGGCGGCTTGGCCGTGCGGGCCGTTCCAGGCCGGGTGCCGAGGCCGGCGGTGAGGATCGCGGCGGCGAGCGTGAGCGCGATACGCCTGCGGAAGCTGGCAGATGTCATGAGGCCTCCTCTTGGTTTCCGGAGGGAGTGTACCTCTCTCCATCTCTGACCGCGCCCAGTCCCGCCGCTCTCCCCGTGGCCCAGGCCCAGAGGAAGTTGTGGCCGCCGATGGGTCCGAAGGCGTCCAGGATCTCGCCGCAGAGGAAGAGGCCGGGGTAGCGACGGCTCTCCAGGGTGCGGGGATCGATTTCCGAGAGGGCCACGCCGCCGCCGGTGACCTCGGCCTTGGCGTAGCCCTCGTCACCCGTCCAGGGGAGGAGGTGATCGGCGAGCGCTTCCACGAGCCGGCGGCGCTCGTCGCGGCGGAGCTGCGGGAGGGGACGGCCACCTTCGACGCCCGTGTCCGCGAGGAGGGCCTCGGCCAGCCGGTCCGGGAGATGGCGGCGGAGGAGGCCGAAGGCGGTGCCAGGGGTCTCCCGCAGGAGGCTGTCCCAGGCGGCAGCGTCCAGCGGGGTCCATTGCACCCGGATCGTCTGGGGCGGGCCGCCGGCCAGGCGGGAGCGCACGGCGAGATGCGAGACGTTCAGGACGGCCGGGCCGCTGTAGCCGCAGTGGGTGAAGAGGAAGCCGCCTTCGGTGGTGAAGGTGCGGCTGCCGCCGGGAGCGCCAGGAGCGCGGAGTGTCACCGTCCGCGAGATCCCGGCGAGCGGGGCATAGCGGGGCGGCTCCAGGGTCAGCGGCGTGAGGGCGGGATAGGTCTCGTGGATCGTGTGGCCGAGCCGGCGGACGAGGTCGAGGCCGGTGCCGTCGCTCCCGGTGCCTGGCAGGGAGAGCCCGCCGGTGGCCACGATCACGGCTGCGGCGGCGATCTCTTCGCCGTCTCCGAGGCGGACCCGCCAGGGGTTGGAACCATCCGGCGGCAGGAGGTCCGTCACCAGGGCAGCGAAGCGGATCTCGGCGCCGCGCCGGCGGGCCAGGGCGAGGAGCTGGTCCCGCACCTGCCGGGCGCTGTTGGAGGCGGGGAAGAGCTTGCCGGTTTCGGTCTCCAGCGCCAAGGGGATGCCCGCCTCGATCTCGAAGAAGCGCCGCTGCTCCTCCAGGGGCCAGGAGGTGAGGATCTTGCGCAGCGTGTTGGGCGAGGAGTCGGTGACGAATCGAGAAGGATCGGCCACGGACGGCAGGACGTTGCAGCGCCCGCCGCCGCTGACCAGGATCTTGCGTCCGCCGTCCCGCGTCCGCTCCAGGACCAGGACCCGGCGGTCCCGGCCCGCCGCGAAGATCGCCGCCATGATCCCGGCGGCCCCGGCGCCGAGGATGAGGGTGGGGAGGGGGGAGGTCACGTGACACACATCCTAGGAGCCTGCGCCGCAGAAAGAAAGGCTCGAAGCAGTGTTGGTGGCCCAAGCTCTGGGACAGCAAGGACACCAAGGACGCCAAGGACATCAGGGACACGAAGAAAATCGCCGAGACGAGAGCTTTCCTCGTCCTTGTTGTCCCTGCTTTGGCTTTCTGCCGCGCAGGCTCCTAGCCTGTCGATGCCCGGGTGGCCGCCTATGCCGGAAGGGGGTAGGCGTAGGGCCGGCTCCTAGACGATCCGATCAGGACGAACGTAAGAAATAATCATCAGGCCGATCTCTTGAGGAGACCATGAACGCCATGCGCCGAAGCCTCGCCTTGCTGCCCGTCCTCCTCGTCGTCTCGTCCCTCGCTGTGCCGTTGCATGCCCAGCCCGTTGAGCCCGCTTCCGGCCCCGACTTCTCGGAGTTGGAACGGACGGTGCTCGACGAGATGTCGGCCACCGCCACGCCGGGCGCGGCCGTGGCGGTGATCCAGGGTGACCGCGTGATCTTCGTCCGCGGCCTCGGCATGGCCAATGTCGAGACGGGCGAGCCGGTCACACCCGACACCCTGTTCCGCGTCGGCTCGCTCACCAAGATGCTCACGGCCGCCGCGGTGTTGACCCTGGCTCGTGATGGGACGCTCAGCCTCGACGCTCCCTTGAGCAAGAAGGACAAGAGACTCGATCCCAAGCTCGGACAGCTCACCCTCGATCAGCTCCTCAGCCAGACGGCGGGACTTCGGGACGAGGCTGGCGGGCATGGCTGGGAACACGGCGAGGAAGCCCTGGACCGCTTCGTCGACTGGCTGGGGACCCGTGACAACACCACCCTGCTTCCGCCCGGTACGGCCTTCTCCTACTCGAACGCGGGCTACGCCGTGGCGGGCTCGCTGCTGACCCGGGCCGTCGGCAAGCGCTACGCCGACGCCATGGAGGAGATCCTCTTCAAGCCGCTGGGAATGACCCGCACCACGCTGCGGCCCACGATGGCGATGACCTATCCCTTGGCCGTCGGGCACGCGGCCGGCGAGAGCGGGAGGCTCGCCGTGGTGCGGCCCGTGGCGGACGACTCGCGGCTCTGGCCCGCCGGCTACGCCTTCTCCAGCGCGAACGACGTCGCCCGCTTTATCCGCGCGGTGCTCAACGGCGGCCAGCTCGACGGGCGCCAGGCGCTGCGTACGGGGGTGAGCGCGCAGCTCCTCACGCCGCACGTTCCAATCCCCACCAACGTCTTCAAGAACGGCGCGTACGGCTACGGCTTCTTCCTCCAGGACGACCGCGGGATGCGCCGGGCCGAACACGGCGGCGAGCTGCCGGGCTATGGCGCCGAGATCCGCATGTTTCCGGAGCGCCGGGTGGCGGTGATCGTCCTGATGAATCGCGAGGGGGTCCGCTTCAATCAGACCTTCGACAAGGCGTTCGACCTGCTGCTGGGGCCGAAGCCCAAGGAGGAGCCGTCACCCCCGCTGAAGATCGTCAAGATGACCGCCGAGGAGATGGCATCCTACGCCGGCAGCTACGTCAACCGCGGGCACGTGGATTTCTACGTGAACGACGGCCGGCTCTTCCTGTCCCGCAACGAGGGCCCGTTGCCCGTGACCAAGATCGGCGAGCACCGCTTCCGCGTCACGCCGCGGGGGGCGCCGCCGCAGGAGTTTCTGATCTTTCCGGAGGCGGAGGGCCGGCCGGGGTATCTGCAGATGCTCATCTGGGTTTATCGGAAGGAGTGAGAGGCGAGAACCAGCATGCCCGCGATGGACCTTAATGGCATCGAGGCGCTGGTTGTCGACCAAGCAGACTTATAGCGCTGAGTCAGGCGATCATCGTTTCGAACGCGACACGCAGTTGCTCGTGCTCGGATTTGGCCGTTGAGAAGTTGAGTTTTTCAAATCCAATGACTTTCCCGCCACGATCCTTCATCAGGATAACCTCATCCCCGGTCTCTTCACAGATATACTCGTCCTGCGGTTCCCCGAACCACACCGTCAGGGTGTTGCCGGTCTGGTCATGAAAGACTTTTACCTGGGCCATATCCGTTCTCCTTCTTTGATGGCATCCGTAGGATAGGTTGTAATGAGAAAACCCTCGCCATCGGTCCTCTTTGCAACTGCGCAGATCCAACGTCCTCTTTTCTCCACTCGGTAGAAGAGATAGACGCTCGGATCAACCCGGCTGGCTCTGATCTCCACAGGATCCCTCAACACCTCCTCGACATCGGCTTCCCGGCCGACCATCGCAGGGTGCTTCTCCATGATGATGATAGACCAATACGAACGCGGCACGTGGACTCGGAAGCCCAAAGGCGTCGGGACATCGAAGAGCCAACTCTCTGGTGAAGGCGCGTCGGTCATTCCCAGAAAGTATCTCCTAGTTCCGCAGAAAAAGCACGGGTCGCTCAGGATCTCACCGGAAATCATGGCTCGGCACCGCCACCAGATCCCTGCGGGGCCGGCGGGCCGGCCCAGGCGGGCCACCTGCCAGAGGGCAACCCGCCGGGTGAGCCCGAAGCAGGCGAGCGCCCCGCTGGCGGCCAGGGTCTGGAGCTCGTCCTCGTGCAGATCGTAGCGCCTCACCAGGTCCTCGGCGTCGGCGAACGGGGTAAGATGTTCGCGATGGATCTCGTGGACCGCCTCCGCAGCAGCATCGCGTCGCTCCCGGCCGTGCGGCTGGCCGTGCTTTTCGGCTCGACGGCCCGGGGAGAGGCGAGATCGCGGAGCGATGTCGATCTCGGCGTCCTCCTCGATCCGGACACTCGGGACGTCCGCCTTCACGTCGGAGCCGAGCTCGGCCGGGCCGCGGAGCGCGAGGTCGACCTGATCTTCCTCGGCGAAGCGCCGCCCCTGCTGCGCTTCGAGATCTCCCGGGACGGCGTGCTGCTTTTCGAAAGGGAAGATGGCCTCTGGACGGATTTCAAGGTCCGGGCCATGGTCGACTGGTGGGACTGGGCGCCGTACGCGAGGATGTTCACCAAGGCGGCGGTCCAGCGGCTGCGAGAAAGGGTGAGACATGGTCAAACCTGACGTGGTTGGAAGGAAGCTGTCCCGCGCCACGGAGTGGCTCGACAAGGCCGAGGAGAGACTGTCACGGCCCTCTGCGGAGTTTCTTTCTGATGATGACAGTCAGGACCTGGCGAGCTTCCATCTACTTCTCGCCATTCAGGAGTGCATCGATCTTGCTGCACATTGGATCGCCGACGCTGGGTGGGAGTCTCCCGACGAGGCCGGCGCCCTGTTCGGTGTCCTGGTGAGTCGGCGGGCAATCGATCACGATCTTGCCGTCAAGCTGAAAGGCGCCGTCGGTCTGAGGAATCGGATCGCTCACGGCTACTCGACGGTGGATCATGAGCGGATCCATAAAGAATATCGGGAGGGTGTCGAGGCGTTGCGAAAGTTCCTGGCTCTGGTTGCCGATGAAGCTGGGATGTGAGTCAAGCAAAGGCACAGATGATCGTCCCCTCGCCGGAAATCATGGCTCGGCACTGCCACCAGATCCTTCAAGGACCAGAACTTCTCGCCCTTGACCGAGATCGTCCCAGCTTTTCGGGCGGCGCGACGAGCTTCGGCGCGAGCGAAACGAACCTGTGCTCGCTTTGCCTCTCTCGCTCCTTGATGTCTTGAAAGATCCTTTCGAGATCGTAATCGAACTTTGCAGCGTATTCGTCTCGTGCCTTCCTTACTTCTTCAACGATTGGGTCGTCCCACATGGCTATTCTCCCATCAACTCTTCCGGTGTACAGATCACGGGTGGTTCGTATCCCGCCTCTCGACGATAGTATTGAGCTGGCGTTGGATTTGCGCATTGGCTATGTGCTTGCAGTTCCAGGTCAAGAGGTAGTCTATCCCATGGACCGTAGAAATTGAAACGTGAGAAGCGTCAGCAGCAAACTTTAGGGGAATTACCTGTCGCTGGACCAACCGTTGGGCCAATGCCAAAGACGCTTCCGTGGTTGGGAGGAACGGTATTCCAGCCAAGAAATCAAGACGTTTTCTCGCTATGGTTTGATCACCGGCGGCAATCTCGGTGGCCACGAATTCGGAGCTAAAGACTTCGAATTCGAACCGTCGGTCCATCCACCATTCCACAGTCAACTGCTGGTGAGCGGCCACGAGCAAGTCCCTGCTGAGTCGGGCAGCGAGATAGCTGATGATCGTCGTTTCTATGTAGACCGTGGGTTTCACCGAGCCACTCCAATCCAGGCGCTCCGTATCATACTCCCCCTCACCGGAAATCGTGGCTCGGCACCGCCACCAGATCCTTCAGGGACCAGAACTTCTCGCCCTTGACCGAGATCGTCCCGTCCCGCTTCTGGAGGATGCCCTCGACCAGCAGGCCGGGGGAGCCGACGATGAGCTTGCGGTGCTGCTGGAGGAGGTCCGGGGGGACCACGGCCTGGGACATGCCGGTCTCGTCCTCCAGGGTGAGGAAGAGGAGGCCCTTGGCCGTGCCCGGGCGCTGGCGGACGATCACCGAGCCGGCCGTGCGCACGCGGGCGCCGTTGGGCAGGGCGTCGAGACGGGCGGCGGGAGTGACCCCCTTCTTCTCGAGCTGCTCCCGGAAGTAGCTCATCGGGTGGGGACCCAGGGTGAGCTGCGCGGTGCCATAGTCCGTCATCGTCTCTTCGGCCGGAGTCATCTCGGGGAGCGGCGAGGGCTCGGGATCGGTCAGGCGATCGAGCAGAGGGCCGGCGGGCCGTCCCAGGCGGGCCACCTGCCAGAGGGCGGCGCGGCGGGTGAGGCCGAAGCAGGCCAGCGCCCCGCTGGCGGCCAGGGTCTGGAGCTCGTCCTCGTGGAGGTCGCAACGCCGCACCAGGTCCTCGGCGTCGGCGAATGGCGCCTTCGCCTGCTCGGCTTCAATGGCCGCCGCCGCCCGGTTGCGCAATCCCCGCAGGAAACGGAAGCCGATGCGGATCGCCCCCACCGCCGGCGCCAGGCCGGTCCGAATGTCGCGGACACCGCGCGCCCCCTCCCGCAGCACCCGGTCCTCCCAGCGGCACTGCACGCCGGAGGTCTGGACGTCCACGGGCCGGATCTCGACGCCGTGGCGCTGGGCGTCCTTGACCAGGGTGGCCGGGTGGTAGAAGCCCATGGGCCAGGCGTTGAGCAGGCCGAGGTAGAAGGCGGTCGGGTGGTGGGCCTTCAAGTAGGCACTGGCGTAGGCGATGAGGGCGAAGCTCGCGGCGTGCGACTCGGGGAAGCCGTAGAGCGCGAAGGAGGTGATCCCCTGGACGATCTCGTCCTGCGGCTTGCCGGTGATCCCCTTGGCCGTCATGCCACGGCGCAGCTTGTCCACGATGGCGTTCATCCGCTCGACCGAGCGTTTGGAGCCCATGGCCCGGCGCAGCTCCTCGGCTTCGCCGCCGGTGAAGCCCGCTGCCACCATGGCGACCTTCAGGAGCTGCTCCTGGAAGATGGGCACGCCGAGCGTCCGCTCCAGGATGGGCTTGAGGCTTGGGTGCGGGTATTCCACCGGCTGCCGGCCGTTGCGCCGCTCGAAGTAGGGGCTCGCCAGGTTCCCCGCGATGGGACCGGGGCGGATGATTCCCACCTGGATGACGATGTCGTAGAACCGCGTGGGGTGGTTGCGGGGCAGGGAGGCCATCTGGGCCCGGCTCTCGATCTGGAAGCAGCCCACGGTGTCCGCCTCCTGGAGCATGCGAAAGACCTTGGGGTCGTCCGGCGGCAGGTGGGCGAGGTCGACGTGCACCCCCTCGCGCTGCTTGATGGTGGGGACCATCTCCTCCAGGGCGGCGAGCATGCCCAGCCCCAGCAGGTCCACCTTGATGATGCCGAGGTCCGCGCAGTCGTCCTTGTCCCACTGGATGACCACGCGGCCGGGCATGGTGGCGGGCTCCAGGGGGACGACCTCGTCCAGCCGGCCGGCGGCGATCACCATGCCTCCCGTGTGCTGGCCGAGGTGGCGGGGGAGGTTGTGGATGCGCGTCCACAGCTCCATGAAGTGCGCGAGGCGCGGCTCGCTCGGGTCGAAGCCGGCGGCGGCCAGCTCGGCGGTGAGCGACTTGTCGTCGCCGCTGTGGATGTCGTAGGTGAAATTCCCGAGCTGGCCGGCCAGCTTCTCGATCTGCTCCTCGGAGTAGCCGAAGACCTTGGCCACCTCGCGGGTGGCCGAGCGGTCGCGGTAGGTGATGACGGTCGCCGTCATGGCCGCGCCGTGGGGGCCGTAGCGCTGGTAGACGTGCTGGATGACCCGCTCGCGCTGGTCCCCTGAGGGGAGGTCGAGGTCGATGTCCGGCCACTCGCCCCGCTCCTCGGAGAGGAAGCGCTCGAAGAGGAGCTCCATCTTCACCGGATCGACGGCGGTGATGGACAGGGCGTAGCAGACCGCGCTGTTGGCCGCCGAGCCCCGCCCCTGCGCGAGGATCTTCTCGCGCAGACAGAAGTTGACGATGTCCCAGACGATAAGGAAGTAGCCGGCGAGGTTGAGCTTCTCGATCAGGTCCAGCTCCTTCTGGATCTGGCCTTGAGCCTTGGCCGTCAGCGGCCGGAAGCGGGCCCTGGCGCCGTTCCAGGTGACGTGGCGCAGATAGGAGGCCGGCGTCTCGCCCGGCGGCAGCGGGTAGTCGGGGAAGCGGTAGCCGAGGTTGGCGAGGGTGAAGTCGAGCTCCCCGGCGAGGCGGACGCTGCCGGCGAGCGCTTCGGGAAGGTCGGCGAAGAGGCGGCCCATCTCGGCGGCGCTCTTGAAGTGGCGCTCGCGATGTGCGGCGAGGAGCCGGCCCCCGGCGTCGAGGGTGGTGTGGTGGCGGATGGCGGTGAGCACGTCGTGGAGCGGCTTGTCCTCCGGACGGGCGTAGCGCACGCCGTTGGTGGCGACGAGGGGGAGGCGCAACCGGCGGGCGAGGTCCACCAGGGCTTGATTGCGGTGCTCCTCCTCGCGCAGACGATGGCGCTGCAGCTCGACATGGAGGCGGCCGGGGAAGAGGTGGCCGAGGCGCTCCAGCAGCCGGCGGGCAGGATCGACACCACCCTCGGCGAGCTCGCGGGCCAGCGGGCCCTCGTCGCCGCCGGTCAGGCAGTGGAGGCCGCCGGCGTGCTCGGCGAGGAGGTCCCAGGAGACCCGCGCCTCGCCCTTGGGCCGGCCGCGTGCGGCGGCGGTCGCCAGCCGGCAGAGGTTGCGGTAGCCGGCCTGGTTGGCGGCGAGCAGTGTGAGGCGGGCCTGGGTGTCCACCCCCCTGCGCTCGACGTCAGGCTTGGGATTGGGCACCAGGCCGATCGGCCCGAAGCGGGCTCGCTGCTGGAAGAGGCTGGGCTCGTCCGCCAGCGTCACCTCGGCCCCGACGAGGGCCTTGACCCCCGCCTGCTTTGCCGCCTGGTGGAAACGGGGCGCGGCGTAGACGCCGTTGGCGTCCACCAGGGCCACGGCCGGCAGCTCCAGGGCCGCCGCCCGCTCGATCAGGTCCTCGGGGAGCGAGGCGCCGTCGAGGAAGGAGAAGGCCGAAGCGGCATGCAGCTCGGCGTAAGGGGGCGGGGCGGGTTTCCTCGCCATTACGGAAGGTTATGGCGGAAGAGGGGCGTAAGGCAAGAGGAGGCCCTCCTCTCCCACAGAGAGAGGAGGGCGGGGCTGGTGAAGGCTAGTTGCCGACCACGAAGAGGTGGCCGTCGTTCTGGGCCAGGATCTTGCCGTCGGCCGAGATGGAGAGCGGCGTGTAGGCGGCGCCGATGGCGAGATCGAGGAACAGGTTCTCGCGCAGGGTGCCGTCCGGACGGATGACGTAGACGTTGCCGTCCTCGCTGTTGTTGAAGACGGTGCCGGTGCCGTCCACGGCCGGCGCGTTGACGCACCACTCGAAGCCCGCGGGATGGTCGGAGACGCAGGTCACGTTGCCGTTGGCGTCCCGGCTGCAGCTCAGGGTGTTGGTGTTCTGCCAGCGCCACTCGGGCACCAGGTTGCTGCTCAGCCGGGTGATGAAGTAGGCCTCCGGGAAGGAGGGGTTCCAGGTGGTGCGGTCCGGCGGGCAGAAACCGGGGTCGTTGCAGTAGGAGCCAACGTCGCCGTACTGGTTGTCCTTGGTGAGGATCGAGTAGGTGCCGTCGTGGGCGTAGAGCGCCGGCGTGTCGTCCCAGCCGAAGCGGTAGGAGGTCAGGAACTGGCCACTGGAGCTGAACTTCATCAGGTGCCCCTGGGCGTAGTTGTAGCGGGTATAGGCGCCATAGAAGACGCTGCCATCCGGGGCCACGAGGGGCGAGGACGTCGAGTCGTCGAGCACGCGGCCGGCGCCCGGCCGGTTCTGCGCCGGATCGACGCCGGTGGTCGCGCCGGTGCGGCAGCCGTTGGGCGTGCCGTTGGCCGGCAGCAGGACGTTGCAGCCATCGTTGAACCGGTCGCGCAGCGAGGCGGTCCACTTCGGCGTCAGGTTGGGGTTGACGGCGACCAGGTAGCCGTGCCGGGTCCACAGGTGGGCGACGCTGATGGTGTAGATCGTGCCGTCCGGCGCGACCGCGGGGGCGACGTTGATCCCGGGGCGCTGCGAACCGCACTGCACCGCGGGCGCCACCGCGTCCGGAGCGGGCGGCCACGGGAGCTGGTTGAGGTTGAAGACGCCGACGCACTTGTCGTTGCCCGCCGGCGCGCCGGGGGTCAGCGAGGCGAAGGTGGCCGTCTGGGAGGTGCCATTGGCCGCGATCTTCACCAGCCAGGAATTGTTGACGTCGGAGTTCCAGGCATTGCCGTGGGTGAGCTTGATGGCGTTGTAGTAGACGTTGCCGGCGGCGTCGACGCTCAAGGGGCCGGCCACGAAGGTGTCCGGATCGATGGCGCCGAACGGCGAGATGCGCGCCACCTGCGCGCCCGTCGTCTTGTTCAGCTTGAACACCGAGCCGCCGGCGCCGGGCACGTAGACGAACGACCCGGTGAGCGCAGCGTGGAACACCGGCTCCCAGAACGGGCCGCCGAAGTTGGTGCCGAAGGGCACCGGTTTCCAGTCGCTCTCGAAGCTCCACTTCTCCACCAGACCTCCGCCCTGCCATTGCAGCCGCTTCTCGTTCCAGGTCTGCGTGTCCCAGTGTGCCATGGTCGTGAACGTTCCGCTCTTGAACTCCATGTAGACGTTGTTGCCGTCCAGGAGCGGCACCTGATAGTGGACCAGCAGGTCGCCGAAGCCGTTGGGATCCGCCTTCTCCGCAGCGACGAATGGATCGTAGACGACGTCGTCGAGGATGTGACTCGCCGTCTGCCCGACGGCGGTGGTGAAGCCGGTGTGCTGCGGGTTCTTCCCCCACTGGCCCCAGTCCTGGGACCGGGCCGGCAGGACGGTCAGAACCAGGGCTGCAAGCAGCATCGAGACACTTCTTCGCGTGGACATGTTTGCCTCCTCCCAGAGTCTCTGGGTAAAAAAGCTCAAACAACGATGAAAATAAACCGAACTGGTTACAGCAAAAAGATTTTGCAAGCATGAGCGGAAGATCGGAAAGGGCAGCTTGCGGCGCCCTTTCCGATCTTCGTAGCTCGGGCTAGTTGTCGCCGACGACGAAGAGGTGACCGTCGTTCTGGGTCAGGATCCTGCCGTCGCTGGCGATGGAAATCGGCGTGTAGGCGGCACCCAGGGCGAGCTTGAGGAAGATGTGATCGCGCAGCGTGCCGTTGTTGCGGATGACGTAGACGCCGCCATCCTCGCTGTTGTTGTAGACGACGCCATTGCGGTCCACGGCCGGCGCGTTGACGCACCATTCGAAGCCCGCAGGGTGGTCGGAGACGCAGGTCACGTGACCGCTGTCGTCGCGGGTGCAGCTCAGGGTGTTGGTGTTCTGCCAGCGCCACTCCGGCACCAGGTTGCTGTTGAGGCGGGTGATGAAGTAGGCCTCCGGGAAGGCCGGGTTGTTGGGTGTGCGGTCGGACGGGCAGAACGTCTCGTCGTTGCAGTAGGAGCCCACGCCGCCGTACTGATTGTCCTTGGTGAGGAGGGAGTAGGTGCCGTCGTGAGCATAGACGGCCGGCGTGTCGTCCCAGCCAAAGCGATAGGAGGTCTGGAAGCTGCCGTTGGCGGCGAACTTCATCATGTGCCCCTGGGCGTAGTTGTAGCGGGTGTAAGCGCCGTAGAAGACGCTGCCGTCCGGAGCGACCACCGGCGACGAGGTCGAGTCGTCGATCACGCGGCCGGCGCCGGGCCGGTTCTGCGCCGGGTCGACGCCGTTGTGGGAACCGGTGCGGCAGCCGTCCGGCGTGCCATTGGGCGGCAGGAGCACGTTGCAGCCGTCGTTGAACCGGTCGCGCAGCGAGGTGTGCCACTTCGGCGTCAGATTGGAGTTGGCGGCGATGATGTAGGACTGACGGCTCCACAGGTGGGCGACGCTGACGGTGTAGATGGTGCCGTCCGGCGCCACGGCGGGAGCGACGTTGTTGCCGGGGCGCTGGGTGCCGCAGGGCACCGTGGCCGGCACGGCGTTCGGGCTCGGCGGCCAGGGCAGATCGGCGGTGTCGAAGACGCCCAGGCACTGGTCATTGCCGCCCGGCGCGCCGGGGGTCAGGGACTTGTAGGTGGCGGTCTTCACCGTGCCGTTGGCCGAGACCTTCACCAGCCACGAGTTCACGACGTCCACGTCCCACGGATTGGTGGCATCGAGCTTCATGACGTTGTAGTAGACGTTGCCGGCGGCGTCCGTGGTGAGCGGGCTGGCGACGAAGGTATTGGGATCGAGAGCGCCGAAGGGCGAGATCCGGGCCACCTGCGCGCCGGTGGTCTTGTTGACCTTGAAGATCGAGCCGCCGAAGCCCGGGACATAGACGAAGGAGCCGGCCAGCGCGGCGTGGAACACCGGCTCCCAGAAGGGGCCGTTGAAGGTGACCAGGCTGGCGAACGGCACCGGCTTCCAATCGCTCTGGAACGTCCACTTCACCGACAGGTGGCCATTGTCCCAATGCAGCTTCTTCTCGTTCCAGGTCTGCGTGCCCCAGTGCTCCATGTCCGTGAACGTTCCGCTCTTGAACTCCATAAACACGTCGTCGTTGTCGAGCAGCGGCACCTGGTAGTGGACGAGCAGGTCGCCCCCTGCATCGGGATCCGCCTTCTCGGCCTCCACGAACGGATCGTAGATGATGTCGTCGAGCAGGTCTTGCGCCCGCTGCCCCACGACGTTCGTCGCGCCCGTGTGCTGCGCGTTCCGTCCCCACTGGCCCCAATCGTCGGACCGGACCGGCAGACCGGCCAGCAGCAGCACCGCAAACGCGGCCAACGCACTCCGTCGCATAGACATACATGACCTCCTTCCCAGTTTCTCTGGGGTAAAAGCGATAGCACGGCTTCTATGAAAAAGAACGAACGGCGGCCCGCGCGGCCGCAGCCAGGGTCTCTCGGCAGGGCTGCTGCCTGCCAGGGGCTGGGTCCCGCGAGCCGGACCAACGACCAAAGGCTCCGAAAAAGGCTGGAGCGGCATCGACACTACGCCCCCCCTGAGGGGCTGTCAAGTGCTTGCAGCTCAACGAGTTTGGCGCAGATAATGAAGAAAAAGGCGTTGGAAGAGGGCGCTTTCCCCGCCCTCCGCGGCTCTCCCGGTGCGCCTGGGGAGAATAGGTTCCTGGTGACCGGGCACCCAGAGACGATTCTCTGACGGGAGACACACTTCATCAGTGCCGCGGATTCGCGGTTGCGGGACAGGGCCGCCGCACCCCGGGATCGCAGGACCCCGGGGTGTGGCCCCCGGCGCGGGTGGCTGGAGCCGTCCTGGCGGGGCCTAGGCGGCCTCGGCCGAGATCTCCCGCCGCCACTTGTCGAAGTGGAGGCGGGCATCGTCCTCGTTGTCCGCGAACACCACCGGGTTCTTCTCGGGGCCCGAGCGGAACAGGTTGGCGGCGGTGAGGAGCAGCTTGGCCAGCACCCGGGCCCGGAGCGGGGCGTTGAAGACCACCGTGCCCCGCACCGGGAGGAGCTTGACCGTGGCCGAGGCTTCGCGGCGCACGGCGGCCGGGAGATCCTCCAGCTCGGTCATGTCGATCCAGTAGAAGAAGTAGCTCACTTCCTTGGCATAGTCGAGGTGCGCCTGATTGAGCTGCCGGCACTCCTCGAGCGTGACATCGCCCACGAGCTTCATGTGGACGATGTCCGGAAGCTCCAGGCTGGTACTCTGACGACCACACTGATTGGTTCTGTACATCGACATCGCGACGTTCCTCCTCAGAGGGCGACGGCCCAGGGACACGACAGGGGTGAAATTGGCCCCTATCATAGAGAAGGAGCGGAGATTTCTCAAGCTGTCCAGTAGAGAAGCAGGAAACGGTGGGGGCGCCTCGCCCCGGCGGGGGAGGGATCGCCCGCCCTCAGCCGATCCGGGCGGGGGTCGACGACGGCGGGTCGCTGGCGGGGAAGGACGCCTCGGAGGCCTCATCCACCGGGTCTCGCCGGGCCTGCCCCGGCCGGATCAGCCGCGCGCCCTCCGGCAGGGGCCACTTCCCGCGGAACGCCTTGGCGCTGCCGTCGTCCACCCCGGCGCCGCTCTCCGCCGTGTTCATTCCCAGGGCTCCGTAGATCGGGCAGTGGCCGGTGGTGCCGCGATAGAGGAGGGCCGCCCCGCCCAGGGCGAGGGTCCCGGCCAGCGGCGACCGGCGAGGGTCGCGCCCCAGGCCCCAGGCGAGGAGCGCGCCGCCGCCCAGGGTCGAGATCCAGCGTTCGAGGGTGCCTACGTTTCTGTCCATGAAGAGACCTCCTTGATCTGGCGAACTGGAGAAACACCGCAAGCCGTGTGCCAACCGGCCGCGGGCGCTGCTATGCTTCGCGGACCACGGTGGACCTGGAGGAGAGACGATGAATGAGGATCTGCGGTATCCCGTCGGCAAGCTGCAGGAGGAAGGGCCGCTTGGCGCGGCGCGGCGGCTGGAGCTCATCGAGCAGATCGCCGAGACCCCGGAGCGGCTGCGCGCCGCCGTCCATGGGCTCAGCCACCAGCAGCTCGACACCCCCTACCGGCCCGGCGGCTGGACCGTCCGGCAGGTGATCCACCACGTCCCGGACAGCCACCTCAACGCCTACGTGCGCTTCAAGCTGGCGCTCACCGAGGAGACGCCCACCGTCAAGCTCTACGCCGAGGCCCTCTGGGCGGCGCTGCCGGACACCGGCCGCACGGCGCCGGAGGTCTCCCTCACCCTGCTCGACGCCCTCCACAAGCGCTGGGTGATCCTGCTGCGCGCCTTGGACGACGAAGGCTTCGCCCGCACCCTGCAGCATCCGGAGAAGGGGCTCCTCACCCTCGACCAGATGCTCGCCCTCTACGCCTGGCACGGCCGCCACCACGTGGCCCACGTCACCTCCCTGCGTGAACGCGAGGGGTGGGGGTGAGCGCCGGGCCTTTCCGGGGCAACGCCGTCCTCCTCACCGGGGCCTCGCGGGGGATCGGCCGCGAGATGGCCCTTCAGCTCGCGGCCCAGGGAGCCCGGCTCGTCCTCTCGGCCCGCGAGGCGGCGCCCCTGGAGGCCGTGGCCGCGGAGTGCCGCGCCCGCGGCGCCGAGGCGTTCGCCATCCCGGCCGACGTCGCCGAGGAAGCCCAGTGCGGCGAGCTCGTCCGTGGCGCCGTGGCCGCCCTCGGCCGCCTGGACACGCTGATCAACAACGCCGGCATCGGCATGTGGGCCCGCTTCGACGCGATGTCAGACCTCACCGTCTTCGACCGGCTGATGCGGGTCAACTACCTGGGGAGCGTCTACTGCACTTGGCACGCCCTGCCGCATTTGAAGAGCGCCCGCGGCCGGATCGTGGGGGTGTCGAGCCTGACGGGGAAGACCGGCGTGCCCACCCGCAGCGGCTACGCCGCCAGCAAGCACGCCATGGCGGGCTTCTTCGACTCCCTGCGCATCGAGCTGGCGGGCTCGGGCGTGACTGTGACCATGGTCTACCCGGGCTTCGTGGCCACCGGCATCCGCGAGCGGGCCTTCGGCGCCGACGGCCAGCCTTTGGGCAAGAGCCCGGTGCGGGAGGCCGAGGTGATGACGGTCGACACCTGCGCCCGCCTGATCCTCGCCGCCGCCGCGGCGCGCCGCCGCGAGCTGGTGATGACCGGCCGCGGCCGCCTCGGGATGTGGCTCAAGCTGCTGGCCCCCGGGCTCGTGGACCGTATCGCCCGCCGCGCCATCGAGCAGGGGCGCTGAGAGGTGTCGTGAGATGCGTGGCAACCGTTGGCTCGAGCAGCTCTTCCAGGACCTGAGCTATGCGTTGCGGACTCTCCGCCGAAGCCCTGTCTTCGCGCTCGTCGCGGTGCTCTCCCTCGCCCTCGGGATCGGCGCCAACACCGCGATCTTCAGCCTCATCGATGCCCTTCTTCTCCGCACTCTCCCCGTCCACGATCCGGCCCGGCTGGTCGCCGTCGGCGATCCGGCGCGGGTCGGCTCCCTGTCCTCGGGCAGCGTGCGCAACGACCTCTTTTCCTGCCCGCTGTACGAGCAGATCCGCGACCAGAGCCAGGTGTTCACGGGGGTGTTCGCCTCAGGCCGAACCGGCAAGCTGACCGTCGGCATCGCGCCCGCCTCCGAGGCGAGCGAAACCGCGCGCGGCCGGCTCGTCAGCGGCAACTACTTCTCGCTGCTCGGGGTGCATGCCGTGCGCGGGCGCACCTTCACCGCGCAGGAGGATCGCGGCTCCGGGTCCGCGCCCTTCGTGGTCATCAGCCACGCGTACTGGCAACGGCGCTTCGCCCGCGATGACGCGGTCATCGGCCGGAGGATCACGCTCAACGGCTATCCCTTCACGATCATCGGGGTCGCGCCGCCGGAGTTTTTCGGCGACATCGTGGGCGTTGCCACCGAGCTCTGGATTCCCTTGTCGATGCAGCCTCAGGTCAATCCCGGCCGCGTCTACAAGGACCGCTGGGACGTCAGTTGGCTCCTCCTGATGGGGCGGCTCAAGCCGGGCGTGTCGATGGCGCGGGCGCGGGCCGAGGTCAACGTCCTCTTCCCACGGATTCTCGCCGAGCGGGCGGGCTCGAGCTTCTCCCGCGACCTGCTGCCCAGCTCCGACCGAATGCGCGTGGAGGTCACCCCCGGCGCGGCGGGCTTCTCGCTGCTGCGTCGCGAGTTCTCGCAGCCCCTGTTCACCCTGATGGCCATCGTCGCGCTGGTGCTGGTGGTGGCGTGCGCCAACGTCGCCAACCTGCTGCTCGAACGGGCGATGGCGCGTCAGAAGGAGATCGCGGTCCGGCTCGCTCTCGGCGCCGGCCCGGCTCGGCTGATCCGCCAGCTCCTCACCGAGAGCATCCTGCTCTCCGGCCTGGGCGGCGCGCTGGGGCTGCTCTTCGCTCTCTGGGCCGGCACGGCGCTCCTGCGGCTGGTGGGTGTCTCCACCTCCGCGGCGCTCGATCTCCATCCCGATCCTCTCGTCCTGGCTTTCACCGCGGGCGTCTCGATCCTCACCGGGCTCCTCTTCGGGATGGCGCCGGCGCTCCGCGCCACCCGCGTCGAGCTCGCTGCCACCCTCAAGGAGAGCGCCCGCAGCGTGGCGGGAAGGGGCTCGGGAGCCCGCTGGCCGCTGACCAAGCTGCTGGTCGTCGCCCAGTTCGCCGTGTCGCTGCTCCTGCTGATGGGCGCCGGCCTCTTCGTGCGGACGCTGCAGAACCTCCAGCGCCTCGACCTCGGGTACGCCCGCGACAGCCTCCTGCTGGTCAACGTCGATCCCGTGGCCGCCGGTTACAAGGGCGCGCGCCTCGCGACCTTCCCACGCGAGCTGGTCGAGCGGCTGCAGGCCCTCCCCGGCGTGAGCGCTGTCACCTTCTCCGAGAACGGCATCTTCAGCGGCACCGAGTCCGCCACCATGGTCCGCGTCGAAGGCTTCAAATCGCCTCCGGCCGGCGATCCCGCCGTCAACTACGACCGCGTGGGCGCCGGTTACTTCCAGACGGTCGGCATTCCCCTCGTCGGCGGGCGCGATATCGGGCCGCGGGACGGGGTCGGCGCGCCCCGCGTCGCGGTGATCAATGAGGCCATGGCGAAACTGTACTTCGCGGCGGGGAGTCCGCTCGGCAAGCGTCTGGTGATCACCGGGCCGCCGGACGTCGAGTACGAGATCGTCGGCGTGGCTCGCGACGCCAGAGACCACGAGCTGCGCGCCGCGGTGTCGCCCCGCTTCTACATCCCTTTGCTGCAGTCGTCCGGCGACCTCGACGTCGCACCCAATTTCGAAATTCGCGCCCGCGTGCCCGCGGCCCTCGTCGAGCCGGTCCGCAAGTCAATCCAGGCCTACGATCGCAACCTGCCCATGCGGGATGTCCACCCGCTCACCATCATGATCGACGATTCGATCACGAATGAACGGATCATCGCCAAGCTCTCGGCCGTCTTCGGTCTGCTGGCGTTGCTGCTCGCCGCCCTCGGTCTCTATGGTGTCATCTCGTACACCATCGCCCGGCGCGTCAACGAGATCGGCATCCGCATGGCTCTGGGAGCGAGACGCACGCGCGTGCTCTGGATGGTGTTGCGCGAAACCCTGCTGCTGGCGCTCGCCGGCATCGCCCTCGGCGTGCCCGCGGCTCTCGGCTCGGCGCGCGCCGTGGCGAGCCGGCTCTTCGGGCTCTCCGCTTCCGATCCCGCGATGCTCGCCACGGCCACCGGCATCCTGATCCTCGTCGCCCTGCTCGCCGGCGTCATCCCGGGCTCCCGCGCCACCCGCGTCGATCCTGTCCAGGCCCTCCGCTACGAGTAGCCGGGCGGGCGGCCGGCCCGGAGGTACATTATTTCTTTGGCTTTGGCTCGCTGGTTGGCGGCACGATGTTCTTCAGCCGCATGTAGGTGACGAGGTTGCCGTAGTGTTCCAGATTGTGCATCTGGTTGACCGTCAGCACGCTCAGTTTCGGTGTGTCGGCTCCGAAGAGCTTCACCATTTGAGTCGCGGAGGCGTCGGTCATGCCATCGTGGCCCTGTCGCAGTAGGCGAAGGCGTCCTTGAGCGCGGCGAACAGATCGGCTTTCGCGGTCTTGGTCTCCTCGACCTTCGGGGCAGGATTCTTCTCGCCGAGCACGATGGAACAAAACGTGTACTGCGCGTCGGCGACGTGGCCAACGATCTGGCCGAAGCTGCGGACCGCGTCCGTGGGCTTGAAGCTGTAATTCTCCTCGGGCACTTTTTCGGCTGAGCGGAGCAGGACGTCCTTCACCTTCCCGTACGTGCTCTTGTTCCATGTGCTGAGCGGGTTGTCCTGGGCGAAGGCGACGGCGGCTGACGCCAGAAACAAAACCAGAAGTGTCCGCAGGACTTGACCGACCTTGACGGTGGCTTGCATTTTTTTCTCCTTGGTTGAAGGTTGGTGAATACGGCAGGAAGGTCGAGGTAGCCGATCATGAGGCGACACCTCTGCCATCCGTTCCATCGTTACTGCTGCGCTCATACTCTGCCCTCCTCAGGTGAAGGATTCCATTCAATCGCGCATGCGAATCAGATCGGTTCCCGATAGCGGCGCAGCCGCACCGCCGCGGCGAGGAAGATCGCGGCGGCTCCCAGCCCGAGCCACAGACCCGGGCTGCTCAGGAATTTTCCCGGAGTGAGCTGGGTCAGCGGATCGATCGGGGGCGTCCCCGGCAGTTTGAAGTCGAAACCTTGCGTGAACCAGCCAATCAGGCGGTATTTCAGGAAGGAGGCGAAATGCGCCGTACGAAACGCAATCCCCTCGAAGACGGTGATCGCGAGCAGCGGCAGCACGGCCCAAAGAAACGTCGCGCGCCGCGCCCAGCCGGAGACCAGCAGCAGCCAGCCATACAGGGGCGCATGCCAGAGCGCAATCGCGGTCAGGGCGTAGAGCAGCCCCAGCGACATCCTGAACAACGGCAGCCGGGTCCACAGCATCGCCACGCTTGAACCGTTCCCCAGCAGCACTGCCGAGCTCAGCAGCAGCATGATCCACTGCGTGGCAAGGATGATCGCGAAGATGAGCAGCGGCAGGACCACGAGCGAAATGCTCGCCTTCGAGAGCACGGTCGTGCGATCCGAAACCGGCAGCGATTTCCAGAACAGGAGGCTGCGATCGCGGCGTTCGCCGTGCAGCGCGTCGAGACAGTAGAACACTCCGACGATGAACGCGGTCAGGATGAGCAGAGCCGCAACGGCGCTGTAGGGCAGGGCGACCGCCTGGCGCTGCTTCGCCGGGTCGAGCGCCAGGACGGCACGCATGCGGTGCGGCAGAGTGATCGTTCTGATCAGGAAGCCGAACAGCGCGACGGCGGCGGCGGCCAGCGGCGCGATATAGATGGAACGGTTCTCCCACAATTCACGCCGCACCGACCAGTATATGGGGCGGGTCGCCGGCATCGCCGACATTGAGCTCGCTGGAGTCGTCATTGCGCCGCTCCTTGGGCCTCGCCGGCCTGATTGCTGATCACGGCGACGAACAGGTCGGCGATGCTGGGCGTGCGCACGTCGCCCAGCGCGGCGAGCTGGTGGCGATCGGCCTGATCGAACAGCAGGATGCTGCGGCCGAACACCTGGCGCTCGTGAATCGGATTGAGCACCCGGGCTGCGGCGACATGCTCAGGGTTCACCATCACTTGCAGATAGCGCGACTCGAATTCTTCCATGCTGCAATCGAGCACGATGCGGCCGCGGTTGATGAACATGACGTCGGTGAGGACGTCCTGGATCTCTTCCACCTGATGTGTCGTCACCACGATGGTGCGGCTGCGATCGAAGTAGTCGTTCAGCAGTGAGTCGTAGAACTGTTTGCGATACAAAATGTCCAGGCCGAGCGTCGGCTCGTCCAGCACCAGCAGTCTCGCGTCAATGGCCATGACCAGAGCGAGGTGCAACTGGGCCACCATGCCCTTCGACAATTCTCTGACCTTGCTGGCGCGCCGGATGGCGGTCCTGGCAAGAAAACCCTCCGCCTTCGCGCGATCGAACCGGGGATGCACGCCGGCGACGTAGTCGAGAGCCTGGGAGACCCGCATCCAGCGCGGCATCACGGCGACGTCGGCAATGAACGACACATCGCGCATGAGCTGATCGCGCGCGGTCCAGGGGTCGCGTCCGAGCACCTTCAACTCTCCCTGATAGGGGGTGAGACCGAGGATCGCGTTGAGCGCGGTGGTCTTGCCCGCGCCGTTGGGGCCGATGAGTCCGAGGATGCGGCCCTCTTCGACACGCAAGTCGAGGCCGTCCAGCGCGATCGTGGTGCCGAAGGCCTTGCGGAGGCCGTTTGCTTCTATGCATGCCATCGCTTCAGCGCTCCTCCTCTGTGGTATCCGAGGTCGACCGGCGGTTGGCGGAATCCAGCAACTCTTCCAGTGTCAGTCCGAGCCGCTGAATGGTTGCGACGACCCTGGGCCATTGTTCCGCGAGAAACTTCTGGCGTTCGCCCTGCAGCAGCAGATTGCGCGCGCCGGGTTTGATGAACATGCCGAGACCTCTCCTCTTCTCGACAAGCTGCTCGTCGACCAGTTGTTGATAGCCCTTCAGAACCGTGATCGGATTGACCCGATATTCGGCGGCGACATTGCGCACGGACGGCAGCGGATCGCCTTCCTTGAGCATGCCGTCGAGTATCAGGGCGACGACACGGTCCCGAAGCTGGCGGTAAATCGGCTGGTTGTCGTTCCACTCACCATCCATCCCGTGTTCCTGATGTCCTTGCGAGAGAGCTGCGAGTGGTCGCCTGGTCGACCGCTGCGTCCTCTCTGGTGATGTAGTTAACCATAACACCAGTTCACGTGTCAAGAGGTGGCCTGCAACCGGTGCTTCCCGCCCTGCCCGAGGCGAGATACCGCTCGCGGAGATGGCGCCCGGCCGGGGAGGGCTCAGGACTCCGAGCCGCAGTTGTTGAGGCAGCGGTTGAGGTTGAGCTCGCGTCCGGCAGTCGATCTCGCACTGGTGGCCGCCGAGCTTTTGCCGGCCGTCAGCGCCGCCGTCGCGAGACCGAGGGCCGCATAGAGTGTGAACCTTCGGAGAGGAGGAGGACGAAGACGAGTGGTGAAATCCCCATACGCGCTAACTTGCTTACCAGCCCACAGAGGCGGGCGACCAGATCCTCCTCGGAATTGCCCGGATGCTTTGCCGACACTCCCCTCGCGACGTCCGCACGGCGCAGCGAGGGGAGTCTGGTCGTCACGATCAGCGGTAGATAGTGACGAAGTCGGAGAGGGTGTTCCCCGACGGCCACAGGTCCTGGCAGGGTCCGCCGTTGATCCTGGCCGAATAGTTCGTGACGGTGCGATGGATCGTGCCGCACTGCCCGGTGCCGTTCCAGGTGCGGCACGAGTAAGCGAAGCCGTCATAGGGGAGGTAGTAGGACTCGGTCCCGGTGCACCCCGGGCCGGAGAAGTGGCTGACGTATGTGCCCTGGACGGGGACGCACGACCCTTCTCCGCAGCCGCCCCCGGCAGGGCTCGACCCCTCGTACCTCAGCTTGAACTCTGCATCCCCCGTGCTGTAGTAGCCGCAGTTCGGATCGAGAAAGCTCACCGGCGTGGCTCCCAGAGAGTCATCGCCGTCGTGAATCTGTACCGTGTAGTTCAGCCCGTGGAAGTTGTAGGTGAAGGTTCCGTAATCCGAGCCGTCCTGCTCCCAGACCGCCATGGCGAACGTGTCGCCGTAGTAGCTTGCCAGTAGAACAGCGGTCCGTTGATCGAATACCACCGACCCTCGTCGTCTACGTTGCTCATGAAGAACTGCCCTCGAATACCCTGGTTATCCACGAAGCTGTACGTCGCGTAGATCTCCGGCGAGCCCTTGAACCAAGGCTCGTGATCGTTGTTAATCTTGATCTCGTGCAGGAACTCGTGGTCTCCGGCGGCGTGGGCGCGCGGATCGCAGACGTTAGGGGCAGCGGGCGTGTAAACCGGCGATGCGGGTTCGGACGGAACGTCACCACCCGGATCCGAAGGGTCGCTGGGGTCCTGGACTATCATCTTGGCTGCCGCGGTTCTGTCCATTGAGTGGGGCTGAGCAAACTCAGGGCGCAGATAGCCGTTCCGGTCCGTACGCTCGTTCAGGCCGACGACCACGACAGGGAAGCTCGGCTCGGTCTGAGCATCGATCAGGTAGCGACGGCCGGTCGCATCGAAGGCCTCCACCTCTCGGAGGTCGTCGTCGTCGACGTCAGCCGGGACGAACGCGACCAGCGGCACCGTGCTCTCTGCGTCCCAGTCCTTGAACCCGACTGGAATGGAAATCTGAAGCTGCGGCAAAGCGGAGGCGTAAGAGTCCAGATCACCGAAAGCGGCTTCCCTGCCCGCCAGCGTGCCTGCCCGCTTCTGCAGCTTTCCGACCGCGCTGCCCAATGCCTGCCGGAAAGTCCGGCCGCTCCCGACTTTGTGGTTGGCGATATCCCGATAGAGGACGTCGAAGTCGCCGTCGAACTTCTTGCCCACTTCCTGCTTGACGATGCGGCGGGTCTGCTTCTCCCCGAGGGCCGCCGCGAGTGCCTGAGCGACCTCCCGAAGAGCGGGATTCAGAGACTTCTCGTTTTCCTGCACAGTGTTGTTCACCGGGGGGGCGGTTCTCAGGCCGCCTGACCGCCGAGACCCGGTGTCCTGCCGGTGCTGCCCGGCCTGCGCCCAAGCGGAAGTGACTGTCATCAGCGCGAGAGCCGCGAAAACCAACTTCTTCATCGACTTTCTCCTTCAAAGTTTAGGGGGTGTCCGTAGAACCTGCAGAGATGATTTCAGTGTGTCGGAGCACTTCGTCACCTTGCGGATTGGACAACAAAGGAGCTGCGGCGTCTCGCGCTAATTTCGTCTGCTTCTTAAAATACGTCAATTTCGCGAAATTCTTTTGCTGGCAACGCAAAGGGCGCACCCGCAAGGTGCGCCCTTGGAACCAAGCTCCACAACCGGCTAGGAAGCGGCCATGGACTCGTTGAGGTACTCGTGGACCGAGGCCAGATGAACCTGGTATCTCTTGCTCACGCGGACAGCCTGGATCTGACCCAGCTCGATCCAAAGCTGAATCGTCCGGCGTGACACCCCCACGATCTCCGAGGTTCGCAGGGTACATGCGAAATGCTTTCGTCTCTCGTTCTTGTCAAGGCTCAGGAAAAGATTCAAGAGAGCTGTATCGGAGCTCTTCGGCTGTCTCGGTGGTACCAGAAGATGTACCTTAGTGGCCATAGCGTGAAGATCCTTTGATGACAGAGGAGGAGAGTCCTCGGATGATCCAGGGAAACCCGGATCGCTTCCGGCAGACCGGCTGATCCGAGTTGGCTACCGCGATGACGAATGGCCGAAGTGGGCCGACACTGCCTAGTCGAAGCGTACAACACCTCCTGCAGGCAGGTTATTCCTAATACTCGAATCTTCGCGGGATCAGCGGGTTGAGCCGAGACCATCGGGGGCCGCTCTGGTCGCATCCCACCGCAGTAGCGACTTCGAATGCCGGAACGCCGCTCTCGGATCGCCCTGCGGGACTCGGCTCGCGCGCGGATACTGCTCTGGCCTTCAGATCGGCAACGACATTCAGTATTGCCAGGGCAACACCTCCTACCAGTGCGCCTGCATCGCCCCCAATTGAAACCTCCGGCATCGGGCCTGGGTGGTCGTCCGGGCCTGATGCCACATGTCTGCTGCTGACGACCAGAGTCGTTGAGGGCCGGCGGCTCGCTACTCCTCCTCGACGAACGTCCCGTCCTCTTTGAAGGTCGCCTCGTGCTTCTTGCCTTTGGCGTCCTTGAAGGCGATCTCATAGGTGACCGTGCCATCGGCCTTGGTCTGCTTCTCGGCCTTGCTCGCCTTGGTCTTGGGATACTTCGCCTCGAACGCCGCCGTCACGGTCTTGGGGACGGAGCCCGTCGCGACCTCTTCCTCCGTCAGCAGGACGGAGCCTTCCGGGCTGATATCGAGCTCGAGCTTCTTCGCCTTGTCAACAGGACCCCAAATTTCCCCCCCTTCAGGACGCTAAAAATCCCCCCTCTGGATAGGGCCGCCCCCCTGGGGGACGGCAGTTAGTGGGTCCCGAGGG
>Ga0136846_1221125_pt1 | contig 156941 bp, 124 predicted proteins | sample HopSoiMetagenom2_FD_96841 | JGI IMG/M metagenome (GOLD analysis project Ga0136846, IMG submission 96841) | Grasslands soil microbial communities from Hopland, California, USA - 2 Assembly 2016 (version 4) | ecosystem: Environmental > Terrestrial > Soil > Grasslands | place: USA: Hopland... | reverse complement strand
CTCGACGCCCCCATCCTCCACCACATCCTGAAGACCGACGCCCGCAGCCTGGTCGAGGTGCAGTACCGCAAGAACCTCCTGGGCTCGATCGCCGCCGGCTCCCTGGGCTTCAACGCCCACTACGCCAACGTGCTGGCGGCGTTCTTCATCGCCACCGGCCAGGACCCGGCGCACGTGGTCGAGGGCTCGATGGGCATCACCTGTATCGAGTCGCGGGGGCCGGACTCGGTCTTCGCCTCGATCTTCATGCCCGACGTCCCCTTGGGCGCCATCGGCGGCGGCACGGCCCTCGACACGCAGCGCGAGGCCCTGGCCGTGCTCGGCGTCTCCCCTGACCCGGAGCGCCGCGGCGACGCCGTGGCGCGGCTGGCCGAGATCCTCGGCGCCGTGGTCCTCGCCGGCGAGCTGTCGCTGATGGCCGCCTTCACCTCCAACGATCTGGCACGGGCCCACGAGAAGCTGGGGCGCGGCGAGATTTCCATCCTCCCCATCTAGCCGTCGAGGCCGGGCTGCTCTCCCGCACCCTCCCCTCCGACCCCACCGCGGGGCATGCGACGGCGACAGCCCCCGTCGCGGTCTCCGCCCCCGGCAAGCTGATCCTCATGGGCGAGCACGCGGTGGTCTACGGCCGCCCGGCGCTCGTCGCGGCCCTCGACCTGCGGCTCACCGTCCGCATCTCGCCCGGCGTGGCAGGTGCCGTGCGTCTCGACCTCCCCGGCCTCGATCACTCTGAAGAAACCGGCTGGGAGGCGATCCTCTCCTACGCCCGCGCCGCCCGGGAGAGGTGGGACGCCTACTCCCGCGAGCCCGGCCCCGAGCGCTTCCGTGCCGTGCGTGGCGAGGACCCCGCCCACGTGGTGAAGGTGGCTCTCGGCCAAGCGGCGGGCGAGCACTCGCAAGAGCTCCCCCACCCCGAAGCCCTCACCCCCTGGCCCCCTCTCCCGCCCCCTCCCACCCCCCTCACCGGGAGAGGGGGAATCCGGCTGGAGCGTTCTTGCTTTTCTCCCTCTTCTCCCGGTGAGGGGGGTTGGGAGGGGGCGGGAGAAGAGGGCCGGGGTGATGAGGGTCTTGGGCGGGGGAACGTTCTTGGAGCTGACGCCTTGCCGGGCCTCGCCCTGCGGGTGGACTCACAGCTCCCCATCGGCTCGGGCTTCGGCAGCTCGGCGGCCACGGCCGTGGGAGTCATCGCCGGCTATCTGGCTTTTCGCGGCGCCGCCCTCGACCCTGTCCGCATCGAGGGTCTGGCCCTGGAGGTGGAGCGCCGCCAGCATGGCCTCCCCTCGGGGGTGGACAGCGCCGCCGTGCTCTTCGGCGGTCTCCTCTGGGCGCGCCGGCTCCCGGCCGGCGGGCTGGAGACGGAGCGCCTCGCCCCCGCCTCCCCCCTCCTCCGGCGACTGCGGGTCATCGACACGGGCACGCCGCCCGAGCCCACCGGCGCCGTGGTGGCCGCCGTGCGCGACCGCCGCGACCGCGACTCCGCCGGCCACGACCGCCTGCTCGACCGCATCGAGGGCGCCACCCTCGCCTTCCGCGCCCAACTCGAGCGGCCGGCGGAGGACGCCGCCGTCACCCTGGAGCTGATCCGGGAGTGCCAGGCCTGTCTGGAGGAGCTGGGGGTGGTGCCCGACGCGGTCCGCTCCCTGGTCCGCCGCGTCGCGGCGGAGGGGGGTGCCGCCAAGGTTTCGGGCGCCGGCTCGCTGGCCGGGCCCGGGGCTGGGTCGCTTTTGATCTATCATCCCGATCCGGAACGGATCGCCTCCTGGCCGTTTCTGCGGTCCTTTCCCTTTCACCCCGTTCATCTTGGAGCCGACGGGCTCCGCCGGGAGACCGACGCATGAGCAAGGCCACCGTATCCGCGCCGGCCAATATCGCCTTCATCAAGTACTGGGGAGCCCGCGACCTCGCCCGCGCGCTCCCCCTCAACTCCTCCATCTCCATGACCCTCGACAGTTGCGTCACCCTGTGCACCGTCGAGACGCTGGGGCACGAGGGCCAGGACGAGGTCTGGCTGGCCGAGCCCGACGGCGGCTTCGGCAGCCTCGACCCCGAGTTCGACCGCCGGGTGCGCGAGCAGCTCGACCGCCTGCGCACATGGGCCGGCCGCTCCGAGGCCGTGCGGGTCGCCACCCGCAACACCTTCCCCACGGCCGGCGGCCTGGCCTCCTCCGCCTCCGGCTTCGCGGCCCTGACCCTTGCCACGGCCGGCGCCTTCGGCAAGAAGGCCTCGGACAAGGAGCTCTCCCTGCTCGCCCGCCGCAGCGGCTCCGGCTCGGCCTGCCGCTCGATCTTCGGCGGCTTCGTCGAATGGACCGCGCCCAAGGGGGACGGTACGGCAGGCGACGACGACAGCTACGCCCGGCCCCTCGCCGACGCCGACCACTGGGAGCTGCGGGACGTCATCGCCGTGGTGGAGATCGGCCCCAAGACCGTCTCCTCCCTGGAGGGTCACCGCCGCGCCCTCACCAGCCCCTACCACGCCAAGCGGCAGGAGCTGCTGCCGGAGCGGCTCGACAAGGTGCGCCGGGCCATCCGCCAGCGCGATCTCGCGGCCCTCGGACCGGTCCTGGAGGAGGAGGCCGTCGACCTCCACCTGATCGCCATGTCCTCCCATCCGCCGGTCTTCTACTGGAGCCCGGGGACGATCGCCGTGCTCCGCGCCGTGCGCGAGCTGCGCCAGGAGGGGCTCGCCGCCTGGGCCACCATGGACGCCGGCGCCAACGTCCACGTCCTCTGCGATCCCGACTCCGAGGACGAGGTGGCCGAGCGCCTGGAGGACCTTCCCGCCGTGGGCTTCGTGATCCGCGACGGCGTGGGGGATGGGCCGGACCGGGAGACGGAGCACCTGTTCTAGGAATGGACGTCATCCTTCTCAAGCTCGGCGGCAGCCTGATCACCGACAAGACGCGGGAGGAGACCCCCCGCCGCGCGGTGATCGACCGCCTGGCCGGGGAGATCGCCCGGGCCAACGGGCCGGAGGCGCCGTTCCGCCTCGTGGTCGCCCACGGCAGCGGCTCGTTCGGCCATGTCGCCGCCCGCCGGCATGGCATCGGCCAGGGGCCCCTGTCCCCGGACCAGATCGCCGGCGCCTCGCGCACTCAGGAGCGGGCCGCGGCCCTGCATCAGATCGTCGTCGCCGCCTTGGCCGCGGCCGGCGCTCGCCCCTTCTCGCTCGCGCCGTCGAGCTGCGTGGTGGCCGCCGCCGGCCAGCCGCTCGCGGTCGCCACGGAGCCTCTCCTCCTGGCCCTGAAGCACGGCCTGCTGCCCGTGCTCTACGGCGACGTCGTGCTCGACCGTGAATGGGGCGCCGCCATCTGCTCCACCGAGAGCCTCTTCCGGGCGCTGGCTCCCCGGCTTCAAGCCTGCGGACTTTTCATCCGCTGCGCCCTCTGGTTGGGCGAGACGGACGGCCTCTGGGACGCCGCGGGGCGCACGGTCCCGCGGGTCTCGGCCGACACTTTCGCCGGCGCCCTCCAGGCCATCGGCGCCCCCGCCGGAACGGACGTCACGGGCGGCATGCGCCACCGCCTGGAGACGGCCCTGGAGCTGGCCCGCATCGGCATCCCCTCCCTGCTCGCCAACGGCGTCACCCCCGGCCTGCTCGAGCGCGCCCTCCGTGGCGAAGCCGTGACCGGCACCGAGGTGCATTAAGAGGGATGCTATCCTCTCCGCGTGCAGGCGGAGACCGGACAGCGGGCGTGGCGCGAACCCGATCTGGAGCAGCTCCTGATCGCCACCAGCCGCACCTTCGCCCTGGCCATCCCGCTGCTGCCCGAGCCCACGCGCCGCGAGGTGACGATCTCCTATCTCCTGTTCCGCATCGCCGACACCTTCGAGGACGCGGCCGCCTGGCCCCGCTCCCTGCGCATCGCCGCCCTGGAGCGCTTCATCCAGCTCCTGGAACAGCCGGACCGGAAGGAGATCGCGAATACCGCCCGCCTCTGGGCCGAAGAGGTGCCGGTCGACCAGCCGGGCTACCGGGACCTGTTGACCGAGGTCCCCTTCGTCTTCGACTCCTTCCTCGCCCTCGCTCCCGCAGCCGTGGCGCTGATCCGCGAGCACACCGTGCGCACGGCCCACGGCATGGCGGGCTTCGTCGCCCGCACCGGCGACGACGGCGAGCTGCGCCTGCGCGATATCCCCGACCTCCAGGCCTACTGCTACATCGTGGCCGGCATTGTGGGCGAGCTGCTGACCGAGCTCTTCATTCTCGGCCGGCCGCCGGTGGCCGCCGTGGCCCCCCGGCTGCGCGAGCGGGCGCGGGCCTTCGGCGAGGGGCTCCAGCTCGTCAACATCCTCAAGGACTCGGCCTCCGACGCCACCGCCGGCCGGCGTTACCTGCCTGAAGGTGTCGACCGCGCGGTCGTGATGGACCTCGCCCGCCGCGACCTCCAGACCGCCGCCGAGTACGTGCTGACCCTCCAGAGCACCGGGGCCGAGCGCGGTCTGGTGGCCTTCAACGCATTGCCTGTGCGCCTCGCCCACGCCACCCTCGTCCGCCTCGAGCAGGCCGGCCCGGGCTCGAAGATCACCCGCTCCCAGGTTTACGCGATCGTCCAGAGTCTCAATCGGGCGCTGGACCAAGGGGAGCCGGCGGTGGAGCTGGGGGCATAAGAAGAAGAAGCGGAGTTAGTTGCCGGCGGGACGCCGGCGGTCCCAGGAGAAGAAGAGGCAGGGGTGGGGTCGTCGAGTCGGCTCATGGTGACGGCCAGGATTTTGACACGATTCTCCCCCGAAAGAACCGGGGTTCCTGAAGAAGGACTCTTTTTCCTTTTTGCCCCCCCTGGGACCGCCGGCGGTCCCAGGGGGGTGCCTTCGCTGAGGCTTCATCCCCGGGGAGATTCCCCGGATTTTCCATCCTCCCCTGCTTGTTCTCCCTCTCCGAGATGAACGCCACGACGCAGCTCTACGCCTCTGCCACCCTGGCCCTCCTCCTCGCCGCCTGCTCCGGTGCGCCCCAGCCGGTCACGGCCAAGCCGCCCGCGAAAGCGCCCGCGACGCCGTCCGCCGCTGCGCCGAGCCCGGAGACCAGCCCCGTGAAAGTGGTGAGCGAGTCGGTGCAGGACCCCCACTCCTACGCCCGCCCTCAGGAGGCCACCGTCGAGCACCTCAAGCTCGACCTGACGGTCGACTTCCAGTCCCGCCGCCTCACCGGCCGCGCCAGCCTGCGGGTGAAGAACAAGCTCGGCGTGGACCACCTCGTCCTCGACACGCGCGACCTCGACGTCCGCCGCGTGACCCTCGACGACGGCAAGACCGAAGCGAAGTGGACTCTGGGAACCGCCGACAAGATCCTCGGCCAGGCGCTCGATGTCCAGATCTCGCCGGGTACCACGTGGGTCAATATCGACTACTCGACGAAACCCGAAGCCGCGGCCCTCCAGTGGCTCACCCCGGCGCAGGCCGGCAGCCCGTCGCCCTTCCTCTTCACCCAGTCCGAGTCCATCCTGGCCCGCACCTGGGTCCCCTGCCAGGATTCCCCCGGTGTGCGCATGACCTACGAGGCCACCCTCCGCGTGCCGCAGAGCCTCATGGCCCAAGGTCTGATGGCAGTGATGAGCGCCGAGAACCCGACCCGGAAGAGCGCCGACGGCGTCTACCGTTTCCGCATGACGAACCCCATCCCGTCCTACCTGCTGGCCCTGGCCGTGGGCGATCTCGAATTCCGCCCGCTGGGACCGAACAGCGGCGTCTACGCCCTCCCCTCCGTGGCCGAGCGCGCCGCCTGGGAACTTGCCGATACGCCGAAGATGATCGCCGCGGCCGAGGCCCTCTATGGTCCCTACAAGTGGGGGCGCTACGACATCCTGATCCTTCCCGCGAGCTACCCCTACGGCGGCATGGAGAACCCGCGGCTGACCTTCGCCACCCCCACCCTCCTGGCCGGCGACCGCTCGCTCGTCTCGCTCGTGGCCCACGAGCTCGCCCACTCCTGGTCGGGCAACCTGGTGACCAACGCCACCTGGAACGACTTCTGGCTCAACGAGGGCTTCACCACCTACTTCGAGGGGCGGATCATGGAGGCGGTCTACGGCCGCCCCTATTTCGACATGCTGGCCGTGCTCGGCCGCCAGGTACTCGCCGACACGATCCAGGAGGTCGGGGGCATCGACAGCCCCGACACCCGTCTCCATCTCGACCTCGCAGGCCGCGATCCCGACGAGGGGACGAGCGACATCGCCTACGAAAAGGGAGCGCTCTTCCTGCGCCTGCTGGAGCAGTCGGTGGGACGCGAGAAGTTCGACCGCTTCCTGCACACCTACTTCGACACCTTCGCCTTCCAGTCCATGGACTCGGCCCGCTTCGTCCAGTACCTGAAGCAGAACCTTCTCGGCGGCGACGAGGCCCAAGCCCAGAACCTTCAGATCGACGCCTGGGTCTTCTCCCCCGGCCTGCCATCGAACGCCCCCGAGCCCCACTCCGAGGCCTTCGTCCCCGTCGATCAGGCCGTGAAGTCCTTCGCCGGCGGCGCTCCCGCCGCGCAGATTTCCACCTCCGCCTGGACCACCCACCACTGGGTCCACTTCCTCCAGACCCTGCCCACGCCTCTCGACCGGGCGAAGATGGCGGACCTCGACGCCACCTTCCACTTCAGCGATTCCGGCAACGCCGAGATCCTGAGCACCTGGCTGTTGAAAGTCGTGCAGAGCAGGTACGACCCCGCCTACCCCACCCTGGAGCGCTTCCTTACCACCGTCGGCCGGCGCAAGTACCTGAAGCCGATCTACACCGAGCTGGCGAAGACTCCGGAAGGGGAAGAGCTGGGATTGCGGATCTACGAGAAGGCCCGGCCGGGGTACCACTCGGTGTCGCAGGTCACGGTGGATCAAATCTTGGGGTGGCGGGGGTAGACAGCTGGTCACCGCGTCTGGGAATTGGGTAACGCTGCCAATTTCGCCCGGTACCTGGCGGCTTCACCCGGCCGGTTCAGAGTCTCATACAGCTCGACCAGATGCTTGAGGGTTTCTCGATTGCGAGACGCGGCGCCCCCTTCGGCGGCCGACGCGAGGAGCGGCTGGCTGTGGAGCAACAGCGCCTCGGCCTCCTCGCGGTGCCCCAGGCCGAGCAGGCAGCCAGCCAGGATGCTCTCCGCCGCGGCGATGCGCCAGTGGCCGACCGGGTGAACCTTCTTGAGGATCTCCAGGGCCTCCCGCGCTCGCGGCTCGGCAACCGCGAAGTCACCGCGCGTCGCCTCGAGGTCCGCCAGGGCTGCCAGCGTCGTCCCGAGATTGGGGTGGCGCGGGCCTGCGCTCTCGCGCAGGATCTCGACGGCCTCCTGATACAGGTCCTCGGCCTCGCGCAGGTCTCCCTGGTCCTTCCGCAAGCTCGCCAGGTTGTTCGCGGCGCGGGCCACTTCCAGGTGGCGATCACCGAAAGTCTTGCGGTTGTAGGCGAGCACTTGGCGATAGAGCGGCTCGGCGGCCGCGTCATTGCCCAGGTCGTGCAGCACCAAAGCCAGGTTGCCGAGGGTGTTGACGGCAGTCGGATGCTCGTCGCCGAACCGGGCCCGCTGCACCTTGAGCGCCGTCTCGTAGAGAGAGCGGGCTTCCGCGAGCTCCCCCTTGCGCCACAGGACCGCAGCGAGATTGTTCTGACTTTCGCCCACGTCGGGATGATTGTCGCCCAGGAGCTTTCTGCGGATCCTCAAGGCGTTGCGGTGCAGTTGCTCGGCGCGCCCCAGGTCGCCCTGGGCGTGGAGGACGTTGGCGAGGTTGTTGAGGCTCGTGGCGACGTCTTCGTGCTCCTCGCCGAGTTGCCGGCGGCGCATCTCCAGCACCCGGCGGTAGAGTGCCCCCGCGGCGTCGTACTCGCTCTTCGCCCAGTGGACGTTGGCGAGGTTGTTGAGGCTCGTCGCTACGGCGAGGTGCTCGTTGCCGAACAGCTTGCGGCGTATGTTCAGGCTCTGGCCGTACAGCGCCGCCGCCGCATCGGTCTCGCCCTTCTCGAGCCGCGCGGTCGCCAACTCGTCAAGACTCTGCGCCACGTCCTCGTGCTCCTCGCCGAGCAGCCGGCGGCGGGTGGCCAGGGCGGACTCCAGGAGAGGGATCGCGCGATCATAGAGCGCGAGCCGCCGGTAGATCGCGCCGATCGTCATCGTCAAGGCGGCCCGGGCTTCCGGCTGGTCCTGCAATTGAGTGGCGATCCTGGCGGCCCCGAGGTCGAGGATCTCGCGCGCCGTGATGATGTCTCCAGTCGTCTTCAAGGGATCGGAGACTTCGAAGATCCCCGTCAGGAAGGCCGTGACGTGCTCGGCGCGGCGCTGCTCGCGTACGGCGCGGTCCCGCTCGCGGGAAAGCTGGGCGGCCAGTATTCCCATGGCCACGGCAAAACCGACGATCACCAGGGCGAGCGCCGCCACGGCGCCGACCCCGACCCGGTGCCGGCCGACGAACTTGCGGGAGCGGTAGGCGAGGGAGTCTCCGGAAGCCAGCACGGGGCGGCCCTTGAGATGGCGGCGGAGGTCGGCGGCGAGCTGCTCGACCGAGGCATAGCGCCGCTGCGGCTCCTTGCGCAACGCCATGAGCACGATCTCGTCCAGATCGCCGGCGAGACGGCCGATGAGCTTCGTCATCCGCTCCGGCACCGTCTCGCAGATCACCCGCTCCATCTCGCCCGGCGAGCGGCCCGAGGCGCGATAGGGAGGATGGCCGGACAGCAGGAGGTAGAGCAGGACGCCGAGCGAATAGACGTCGCTCGCGGTGGTGATGGGCTCGCCCCGGACCTGCTCCGGACTGGCGTAGTCGGGGGTCATTGGCCGTCCGGCGAGCGTCGCCCCGATAGGCGCCGGAGAGAGCTCCGGGTTGAGCAGCTTGGCGATGCCGAAGTCGAGCAGCTTGGGGGTGCCATCGGCGGTCACCAGGATGTTGGCCGGCTTCAGGTCGCGGTGCACCACCAGGTTCTGATGCGCGAACTGCACGGCCTCGCAAACCTGGCAGAAGAGCTCGATGCGTTGCGAGGTCGTAAGGCGGTGGCCATCGCAGTAGCGGTCGATGGGCTGGCCTTCGACGTACTCCATGACGAAGTACGGCAGGCCGGCCGCGGTGGTGCCGCCGTCGAGGAGCTTGGCGATCACGGGATGATCGAGGGCGGCCAGGATCTGGCGCTCGGTGCGAAAGCGGCGGACGAGATCTTCGCTGGCCATGCCCGGCCTCAGCACCTTGATCGCCACCCGCTTGTGGTACTCCTCGTCGGCCCGGCAGGCCAGGTAGACCTCCCCCATGCCGCCCTGCCCCAGGCGGCGCAAAAGCTGATAGGAGCCGATACGCTGCGCCGCGAGCGATACTGGCTGCGGCGCCGCCGGCTCCAGGAAATCGCTGGATGCCTGGCGGCCGGCTTCGAGCAGCGCTCTGAGCTCGCGGCACAGAGCCTCGTCGTCCTGGCAGCAGGCGCTCAGAAAACCGTCCCACTCCTCGGGAGCGAGCACCTGCGCCTGCGCGAAGAGCGGTTTGATCCTTTGCCAGAGCTCGGCGTCCATCAGCCTCACCTCCCTGCGAGTCGATTGAAGAGCCAGGCTCGCGCCATCTTCCACTCGTTCTTGACCGTGGCCGGCGAGACCGCCAGAGCCTCGGCGGTCTCCTCGATGCTCAGGCCCGCGAAGTAGCGCAGCTCGACGACCCGGCTCTGTCGGGAATCCAGCTCGGCCAGTGCGCTGAGCGCCTCGTCCAGGGCGATCAGCTCGACGCTGTGCTCGTCGGCCCCCGCTGCGGCGTCCTCCTGCAAAGTGACGGTGACGGCACCGCCGCCGCGCTTGGCGGCGCGGTGCCGGCGGGCGTGGCTGACCAGGATCCGCCGCATGGTGGTGGCGGCCATGGCGATGAAATGAGCACGGCTCTGCCAGTCGAGACGCCGGAGATCGACGAGACGCAGATAGGCCTCGTTGACGAGGGCCGTCGGCTGGAGGGTGTGATCGCTCCGCTCGCGGGCGAGATGGGCTCTGGCCACCCGGTGCAACTCGTCGTAGACGAGAGGCAGGAGCTGGTCCAGAGCCGCGGGATTTCCAGCCCTCCAATCGAGGAGGAGCTGGCTTACACGATTGTGCATCGTGACGATTCACTCTACCACAATTCGCCCGTGTCTCCGGACGGCTGTTAGCCGTTTTCGTCCTGGATTGCGCCTAGAGGGATGAGGTCGGGCGCGAAAACGACTCCCAGCCCCTCACCAAGCCCGGCCTTTTGCGCGGTGTAGGGGCTGGATCCAGGAAAGGAGAATCACGATGGACATCACAATTTTCCGCGCTTCAACCTGCCTGCTGTCGGCTCTCATTCTGACCTGCGTCCTCGGCTCGGCTCCCGCGACGGCCCAGGGCTGGACCGAGCCGGTCACTCCCGAGCTGTGGAACGAGCGGCTCGAGATCGGACCGGTCGAAGGCTTGACGACCCTCTGGCATCCGGCGCCCGTGCGAACGGCGATTCCCCTCGGCGCCACGGTCCAGCTTCGAATCATGGTACCGCTGAGTTGGTCCGTCCGCTGGACGGGAGCCGGCGAGGTCGACAGGAACATTGGCCGGTCGACCGCTGAAATCAACTTCGGCTCTCTGGGATCGTACGTCGTTTCCGTCGTCTGCGAGGGCCCGCGAGGCGAGCAGACCGAAGGGAGGACGGTCTTCGACGTCGTCAACACGAAGACGCCCGCGACGGTGGGATTCGAGCCGGTCGGCGTTTCCGCTCTTCACGTCACCGCCGACTCGGTGGTGATCGATCCGAATCATCCCAACGCCTCGTCCATGGATTACTTCTTTCGGGGCTCGTCCATCGCCGCGCTGCGGCAGGTGGGTGAGGGCCACTACCGCACTTCGACCAACCGCATCCTGGTGGTCGAAGCCGAGGTCCAACCGAGCGGATTTGCGCCCCTCATCGAGTGGCGGCTGGACGGCAAGCCTCAACTGAAAATGGGGTCGCCGGCCCGCCTGGAAATCCACGCCACCGGGCCGCATATTCTCTCCGCGGGTCCTATTGGAAACGAAAAACAGATCCAGCTCGACACCTACCTGGTTCAGATCACCAGCCACAAGCACTCGGATGAAATCCCAGGGGGCGTTCCAGTGACCTTCAAGGCAGAGACCGATCCACCGGGCTTCGAGGGCGACATCACCTGGCTCGCCAGCACCAAGTATGGATCGGCACAGCCCTGGAGGGGGAACGGCCCTGAGCTCACTGTCGAGTTCGACGACACTCTGAGCGCTGAAGGTCAGTGGCTCGGAGTACGGGCGGACAATGCGACGATCAACATTGATCGCACGAGTGAATCAACCCAACTCCAATTCCTCTCTTGTAGTCCTGACTTCAGCTCAATCTTTATAGAGATCAAGTGTAGCTGCAGGGGAGATCGTGAGTGCGATGCCATCAAGAAACTATGTCAGCCAGGAACCTTCGCACCCCCTCCCCCGGATATCTTCGGAGTCGGGTCTTGCACCTTGTAACGTCTTCCAGCATCGGCGTTGACTTTCACTTCGATGCTTAGAGTAGGGGCGGGTCTGGAGGCAGGTTGGGGGCTCGACCCGCCCTGTTGGCCCTCACCCCTCCCGCTCCATCCCCACCACCGTCACGTCATCCGCCACGGGCCGGCCGCCACAGTGGACCCGCACCAGCTCCATCAGCGCGTCCAGCGCCTCGCCGAGCGGCCGGTCCCGCAGCTCCACGAAGGCCTCTTCCAGCCGATCCAGACCCAACTCCTGGTCCGCGGGATTGCGGGCTTCGAAGGCGCCGTCCGTGTAGGCGAGGATGCGGTCGCCGGGGGCCAGGGCCACCTCGCCGACGGGCAGGGGACGGTCGCGGAAGATCCGGTTGAGCAGCGGGCCTGTGGCCCACAGACGCTCGACGCTGCCGTCCGCCTTCAGCCAGAAGAGCGGCGGATGGCCGGCGTTGAGGTAGCGCAGCCGGCCGTCCGGCAGAAGGAGACCGTAGATCAGGGTGGCGCAGGCTGCGGCCTCGAAGAAGTCGATGCCCAGCAGCACCTCCCGCCCCACGCGCTCGGGATCGACGCCCCGCCGTCGCGCCGCGTCCAGCGTCGAGCGCAGCATGCCGGCGTACATGGCGGCACTCACGCCGTGCCCCACCACGTCGCTCACCGACACCGCCAGACCCGCGTCCACCGCCTGGGCCAGGTAGAAGTCGCCCCCCAGCGCGTCGCAGGAGAGGAGACGCCCGTCGACCCGCCAGCCGGCCCCGGACACCGGATCGCTGGGCAGCAGGCTGAACTGGAACAGGCGGGCCTTCTCGAGGTCCGCCGCCAGCTCGTTGGCATACCGCTCCTTGGTGAAGCGCTCCCGCTGCAAGCGCAGACAGCGCTCCACCAGGGCGAGCAGGACCCGGCGGTCGAACGGCTTGAAGAGGAAGTAGAAAGCCCCCTCCTCCAGCGAGCGGAAGAGCTTCTCGTCCGGCTCCGAGATCGAGCCGGTGATGAGGATGACGTCCGTCCGCGGCCGGCGCTCGCGGATGGCGCTGCACAGGCTGTAGCCGTCGCCCTCCTTCAGGCGCACGTCCACCAAGGCGAGGTCGAACCGCGTGGCCTCCACCCGCGCCAGCGCCTCGGGAGCGCCGGCCACGGTCTCCACCCGGTAGGCGGGCGAGAGGATGCGCTCCAGCGTCCGCCGCAGGCCGGCGTCGTCGTCCACCACCAGGATGCGGCTGCGGCTCAACGCACCATCTCCACCGGCGCCTCATCGCGAGCCCCGTCGCGGGCCAGCCGCATCTCCATGGTGACGCGCGCCCCCTTCCCCGGCGCACTGCCGATCTCCAGCCGGCCGCCGTTCTGCCAAGCCAGGGCGCGGCAGATGGCGAGCCCCAGCCCCGTGCCACCGCTCTTGGTGGAGAAGAACGGCTCCTGCACCTTCTCCAGCAGGTCGGGCCGGATGCCCGGACCGTCGTCCTCCACCGCCAGCAGCGCGCCGCCGTCCTCCTCCTCCCGCGTGACGATGACGACCCGGCTCCCCGTCTCCTCCATCGCCTCCAGCGAGTTGCTCACCAGATTGAGCACGATGTGCTGCAGGTCGTTGCGTGAGAAGCGCACCGGCGGCAGGCCATGAGCGAGGTTGAGCACCGTCTCGATCCCCCGCCGCAGGGCCTGACCCTGGAAGAACGGCACCGTATCCAGCACCACCTGGTTGACGTCCACCGGCCCGTCGCCCGCGCGGCCGGCCCGGGCCACGCGCAGCATGTTGGAGAAGATGCGCTTGCAGAGCTGCGCCTTCTCCACCACCACCTCCAGGTCCTGGCTCAGCGTCCGCGGATCGAAGTCCTCGCGCCGGAGGTCCTCCCGCACCTGCTGCACCAGCGGCAGGATGGTCCCCACGGCGTTGTTGACGTCGTGGGCCACGGCGTTGGCCAGTGTCACCAGCGTCGCCTTGAGCTCGGCCTGAATAGCCTGCCGCTCCAGCGACATGTTGACCCGCGCGTTGCGGATCGACACCGCCGCCGCCGGCAGGAACCGCTCCACCACCGCCACGTCCCAGGGATCGAACGGCCGCCGCTTCCAGGCGGCGATCTTGAGCAGGCCCAGGAACTCCCCACCGAACGAGAGGGGCGCGCACAGCAGGCTCGTGGGGGACGGGATGGCCCGCCCGCGGTGATAGCCCAGCATCTCCCAGAAGGGATCGCCGCCGCCGTCACCGTCGAGCCGCCGCAGGCCCGGGGCCCGCTCCAGCTCCTCAACCATCTCCCGGGGCACCGAGATCTCGTGGCCCACGAACGCGCTCTTGCCCTTCATCCAGGCGATCTTCTCCGCCTCGATGCGGAACACCCCGGCGGTGGGCTCCCAGGTGAGGAAGGCCGACGAGTGATCGTAGTCGACGAGCTGATGCAGGCCGTCGAGGATCTGGTACGCCAGATCGATGGGCCGCAGCTCCGAGAAGATCTTGCTGCGGATGCGGTCCAGCACCTTGGCCAGCCGCTCGTCCTCGCGCCGTTCGAGCTCCTGGGCGAGCACGCAGCACAGCCGGTCCAGCGTGCGCCGCGCCCCCTGGCCGAAGTCCCGCCCCTTGCGCGCCGCTCCCACGGCCGCCACTGCCCGGCCATGCACCACGGCCCGCGCCACGACGCTCGACCGCGACGCTGCCAAACGCTCGTCGCGCAGGAACGCCGCCGTTCGCGGCACGTCGCACAGCCCCGTCTCCCCGCGCACCACCAGGATCTCGCCGGCCTCCCCCACCACCCACGCGCACTCCGCCCCCAGCCGCAGCCGCACGGCCTCCGCAAAGTGGCCATACAGCTTGCGCGATGGCCCGATCCCCTGGAGATTCGTCTCCAGGACATTGGCAAACAGCTCCGGCGGGGCCTTCTTGAGGTCGATCATGGGTATGGGTCCATCCCGGCGCGCGTCTTTCAGCGCGGAGCCGAATAGAGTATCACAGCGGCCCGGTGAGCCCCATCGCCGCGCCGAAGAGCGTAGAGACGCTCCCAGCCCGTTCACGATACTCAACGCAGGCCACGGGGACGGCGGGACGTCTCTGGAGGCCGGTACAGGTGTTCCTCCCTCGCCGCCGATCCGAAAGACCCCTGCCGCATCTACGCCGGAACCCAGAACCAGGGGCTCCTGGCCTTCACCAGGCGCGGCACGGCGGTCTGCCCATAATCAATGTCATAGAGAGAAATGAGGCGTCTCTGCTCCCCGCAACGTCTCTGCCGCCGTCCACGGCAACACGTCGATGACGTAGTTGCCCGAGAGCTCGTAAAACGCCAGGATCGACGTCCGCGGGGCCATGCTGATGATCAGCCGCTGCCCATGGACGTTTTCTTGCGAGAACCGCGTCATGTACCAGACCTCATTGAAAGCCGCGCAACCGAGCCGGTTGTAGGTGAGCATCGTCTGGTGCTCCAACTCAGCCAGGGAGTCTCGGACGGCTTGGGTGGTATCCACGATATTCCCGACCTCGGGGTCCTTCACCATGATCTGCACTTCGCCTTTGAACCGCGGCGAGATGGGAGAATAGGCAAGCGCGCCCTCGTTTTCGGCGATGAGCAGCCCGGCTTCACGCAGCAACTTCTCGTAGTCGGACAGATAGTCCGCTCCGGCAAAGCTCTCCCGGTAGGCCTGGCACAGCCCGCCCAGCCGGTCGCCCGCGTTGAAGTTATTCTCGCTGAAGCCTGCCACCTGATAATGAAAATGAATCTGTGAGGCTCCCGACCTCGCATACTCTCCGAAGTTGAGCCCGATCGTCAATCCGTCCAGATCCGAGACCGGCGACGTCGCGATCTCGTAGAACCGTTCGCACGAATCGCGCACCGCCTCGCGGGTGACGGCGCCCAAGTCTTCGATGTGCTCACGACTGAAAACGACTTTGTGGAGCAGCGGTCCAAACGGCCGGACGTTGTCCCTTACCTCCGATGGGCGGCTCTCCGGTTTCCCCTTCAGGGTGCCGCAGAGACTGCACGGGGACGGCGAGGAGGGTTGGACGGGACTGCCGGATAATCCCGGTGGCAGAATGCGGTTGGCCCGCGCCAGGCCGATTTGCGTATCACCGTTGATGCCCAGCGCGTCCGGGACGGTAAGGATTGTGTCCTGGCCGTTCAAGGTCGGCTGCGCCAGCATGAGCAACCGCAAGGTATCCGCCTGACGATGGACCGGCGTGCGCGGCGCGGCAGGGAATCGCTCGGGGTTTTCGATATAACGGACACACCCGGGGGCAGGGGGCAAGGTCATGTTCACCGTTCCTGGGTTCGGCAGAAAGGAAAAGTGGCCTGGCCGATCGCGAGCGACCGTTGCAGGGCGGCCAGGACCTCGGCATTGGCGACGGTGTCCTCACCGGTGATGGCCGGCGCTCTCGAGTCGAGGACGCACGACGAGAAGTGCTCGAGCTCCATCTGGAACAAGTCGATTGCCGGAAACGTCTGCTCCACGGGCTGGCCCGCAGTATGCACGCGCACCGCCGCCGACTCCACGGGGAGGAACGGCGAGGTGATCTGAATCACACCACTTTGTCCGACGACGTCGCAGGAATTCTGCCGGGGCTGATCGAATGCGCCGTCCAGCAAGGCCCGGCGCCCCTCGGGAAACTCCAGAATGGCGGCGAAATCCGTTTCGACGTCCACGCCCAGGCCGCGGCTGCCGGTGGCGAAGACGCGGGCCGGCCGCGCGTTCAGCAAATGGCTGCTGAGGTCGATCGCATAGACGCCCAGGTCGGCCAGCGCCCCGCCGCCCAACGAGCGTTCGAGACGAATTTTCGAGTGGCGCTCGTCGAGCGTAAACGAGAACGTGATCCGGAGAAGCCGTACCTCACCGATTCGTCCTTCGCCCAGCAGTCGCTTCACGTACGCGAGTTGGGGATGGAACCGGTGCTTCAACCCCTCCATGAACAGGACGCCGTTCTGTTCGCAGGCGGCCAGCATCGTCCCGGCGTCTTCACCGGTCAGCGCGGCTGGCTTTTCACACAGGACGTGCTTTCCAGCTTCGGCCGCACGACAGGTCCATTCGGCGTGGAACGCGTTGGGCACCGACACGTAGACCGCGTCGACCTCCGGGTCCTCCAGCAATGCGTCATAGCTCCCGTAGGTCTTGCCGATGCCGAGCGACGAGGCATGGCGCCGGGCCTTTTCCGGATCGCGGCTGCCGATGGCGACCACGGTTGCGTTGGCGCAGCGCTGCAACGCCGGAATCGCCTTGGTGAGGGCCGTGCTCGAAGCCGAGAGGATGCCCCAGCGCACTCGCTCGCGCCGGCTCATCGCGCTCCCCTCAGCGCAGGCGAGGAGAAACCGAGGAGCTCCGCATCGACTCCCAACCGGGCCCTGCAAACCATCGGCCCCTCCGGCCCCAGGGTCCGCCGAATGTCTTCGATCAGCCTGTCCTCGCCTGGCTCCTCGCCGCGGCCGAAGTTCTCTCCCACTCCCCCGGCAAGCACGACTTTCCTGATCTGTTCCCCGGCAAAGACCTCTTTCGTGAGGACGCTCAGAGCGCTGCCGAATTCCTCTGCCAATTGCCCAAGGAGTGTCCCGAGCGGACCCTTGGGCGCGCGGCGGGATTCTTCCGTGGCCCAGGTCAGCAAGGTGGTCTCGAAGTGCGGGATGCGGCTCTCCGACTCTCCGGCGTAGTAGCGAAGCGCTTCCGCCACACTCTGGTTCTCCTCCGTCCGCACGCCGAGCTCCTGGCAGGCCCGTGCGATGCGCCTGGCAATGGCCGGCCCGGCACAATGCCGCGTCCACCGGACCTCCCCGGGAAAGCACGCAGGCACAGAACCGTCCCGGGTGGACCTCCATCTCCACTCCCTGGTGTTCGTGTTGAAAAGCAGGAACCTGCCGAACTGGCCGTAAGGATCTCCGAGCTCGCGATGGGACAAGACGACGCTGCCATTCTCGACGAGCGCCCCCGCGATACCGGTCGCGACGTTGACCAGCAACGCGTTGGAGGTTGGATGACCCGGCGGGTCATGCAGCGCCCCCCCGGCCTGCGTCTCGCCCGCCGCGCGGGCCACCGCGTCCAGGACGATGGTGATGGGCGTCGCCGCGAAGCCGGAACCGCAAACCGTCGTCAACGCCGCGCGCAGCAGGTCGGCGATCGGCTGTGGGCTTTGGCAACCCGGAATGAAAGTGGCTTCCCACCGGCCGCCAACTCCCGGCCCTGGCCAGGCCACGCCGACCTGCACGACTCTTTCCGGCGTCAGGTTCGCTTCCGCCAGGACGCGGCGCGCCTGGCGGGCAATGAGCGCCACGAAAGCTTCGATCCCCGGGGTTGCCGCCCGGTCCCACTCGATCCGGCCGCTGCGGGCGATGATGGTGGGCGGACGATCCGCCACGAGCCCGACGTACAGCTTCGTGCCCCCGACGCTCACCGCCAGCTCGGAGGTTTCAAAAGCCGCAGCGGCACGCATCATAAGGGTGCCCGCCAGAACGCGAGAGTGGCCCGCATCGCTCGCCTGAGAAGCAGCTTCTGGCCTCCTTCAGACTTGAACGCAGGCGGAACCGTAAAGAAACTTCGGGTCTCCGCGATCGACTTCTCGACATCTCCGCTGGCACACTCCTCGACCTCTTCGAAGGCCTTCTTGTGTCCGGCGTTCCTCAGCAGGAGTTGAAAAACGTCAAACCCCTCGTCCATGCCCAAGGCGTAGCGTGCGCCGAGACCCTTCAGAATCTGAGCACAATCCTCCCACAGGCGGAATCCCCCACGGAATTCCCCAAGGGCAACCTCGTGCCCGAACGCGAGGAGGTACAAGCTTTCCGATTCCGTCTTGTCCGGGACCTGGGACCCGATCGCCAGGATCGTGCAGGGGTAGGGGCTCGCGCGCAGGTAGATGTACAGCTCTTTCCCGTGGAGGCAATACTGGCCGGCACGCCGCACAGCCCTGGGGCTTTCGCAGGCCTGATAGTACTTGCTTTCACCGAGCTGCGCTTCGATGTCGTGGCGAGTCGCACCCAATTCGTGAACCGGCACCGAAATGGGTGCGTAACAAGCCAGGCGCGCCAGGTTGGAATTCTTTCGAAGCGCGGCCTCAAGCAGCCAGAAGCTGCCCGACGTATCGTAACCGAACCCGGTGAAGACAGGGCTCTGCCGGGTGTCCTTTGCTTTCGAAACGTCGGGCAGGAGAAAGACATGCCGGATGTCCCGGAACTGCTCGACGATGGTTGATTTCTTGACCACGTCGCCTTCCCAGAGTATCGATTTTCCAAAGATCGCGAATTCTATGCAGTCCGTCGGTACGGCGTTGCACCTCTCAGGCGGCAGGAGCAGCCACGGGTGCCCACGGAGGACCCTGAGCTCCAGCACGGCCAGACTGTCGCCGATGAAGGCTCCAAACCGCGCCGCCCGGCTCTTGAAGTCGCCCAGCCTAGAACCCGGCTTGAATACGACCAGACAGCGGTACGTGCGGTCGGAGACGGGCTCCCCTTCGGGCATGAAGCAGCGCTTCCCGTTCGCGTCGTTGCAGAATGCGACGTTCCACTCGTTGAAGGACAGGTCCCCCGCGCCCTGAAACACCGCATTCTCGAAATCCTCACCCAATTGGTTCAATCGCCGTGGGCCAAGGTGTCGATGGTCAAGGAGCTGCTCGTCTCCCTGCATTGCCAAGGCGCACTCCAGGTCTTCTTTGAGATGCGTCTCTTCGCCGTTCCTCAGACGGCGCTTCAACTCGCTGGTCGTCTGAAGGTGGCTGGCCCTGGTCAAGGGAAGGCACCGGGCGCGTTGCAGCTCCGGGTCTTCCACGGCCGCCGAAGGCAACCCGATGCTGGGCCCGCTGACATAGGGGGCGCTCAGGCCGCTGCGCACCAGCAGACCGGCCGAGTCCAGATAGGGCGTGCAATGCAGGTGTCCGCGGAGGCGCCATTGCTCGTCGGCCGGCAACACCACCACACTGGTACGGAAGTCCACGTCCTCGAACTTCGTCCCCGGCTGGCAGTGTCGGCGAAAGAAGCGCTGCAGCTTCGTCCAGACTCTGCCGTCGACGCGGCGCTGCCGGGCGAGCTCTATGACTTCGTCAGGCGTGGTACGAACCTGCACGAGATCAGAGCTCATAGCAACCCTCCCAGCTCCGGACAGGCGTAGGCCACGGCGCCCGCCGTTTCGCGGACGATCGGGTTGATGATCTGGCTGCGCTTCACGGCGTGAGCCTTTTTACCCAGATCCCTGGCAACCGCTTCGTTCGCGGTCTCGACGAGCACGTCTTCAAACAGTCCCGATTCCGCTCTGGGCACCCAGCCAAAATTGGCGGCGGGCCACCCCGTCAACACCACGTTTTCAAGGTAGCTGCGAGCGGCCAGGTCCTGAAATTCACGAGCGACACAATCGACGATCCGAGCTACCGTCCCGATCTCGTTACCCACCTCCCTGATCAGCAGGGTTGCTTCCGGCGCCCCGGAGCAGCGTAGAACCTCGGAGTATGACTTCATCATGTCGTCCAACGGGCGCGAATGAAATTCCTGATATCGCTGGCACCAATCGCCCGTCGCCCAATCCCTGCCCCCCAGCAGCGCCTGTGCGCGCAGCAATATCGCATCCGAGGACAACCACCAGGAGAGTGGAACCCGAGGCCACCTGTTCTCCGGCGGACACTTCAGAAAGCGGCACAATTCACCCCGCAGGTCGTCGCCCGCCAGCGCCCTCAGCTCGTCGAGATCGTATCCGGCCTCCTCGATCGGCCCGAGATCTCCCAGCCAGAGCTTCCCGGTATGGATGTCGAACGCCAGCCAGCGCCCCACGGCGCCCACGGCGCCCAGGTCCGCCCACAGCGACCGGAGCTTCGTCGCCTCTCTTTCGGGATCCCAGAATCCCGCGCAAAATCCGTCCCCCAGATGCAGGATCATCCCCGGCCCCTTGAGGGAAAGCCCACCCAGGGGGTGGAACGCTTCGCCCAATGCGGCCGCTTCCGAATCGGCAAGGACTTCTATCGGCTCTGCCGCCAATCTTCGGAGCTCCTCCACCTTCTCCGGCGCCAGGTCACGGGCCCACACAAATCCGCCGTCGGCTGAGCGATGCCCCGGCACGACATGGACTTTCGCGGTTGCGGGCTGCGGGTGCGGAGAGGATGGGAACTGCAGCCCCGCACCTTCCTCGTAGAAGCCGTGCTCCTCTCTGGCATGACGGTGGCTCGTCACGGCCACGGACCGGCGCGATTGCGAACGTTTGGAGATCTCGAGGATATCGTCGTCACCGCGGCCGCTGTTTTGAAAATCGACTTCACTGCCGGGGGACGTGACCAGCGTCGAGAAAGACGGGAGGGTGAGCGACTTGCCATCCAGGACCGCGTCGACGCGAACCGGGCCGCCGAGATTCATATAGAAAACAGGCTCTTTGTCGTTCATCGGCGGCTTGGCGACCGCGCTTTCCGAACCCACGTCCGGCCTGCGATGGCGTACCTGCAGATCCTTGTGGCAGACAGCGCCGTCCGCGGCGGCCTGCCTCATGTCGACGACGTACTGGTCAAGGGTCTCGTCGGCGACGAACGAGTGTTCGGTCAGCGAAAACAGCGCGGCCTCGTAATGCATCGGACGCGACGAGGCGCCGCTGAATTCGCGCCCGAAGTCGACCAGGCGCAACGTCGCGTCGGAGCGGTTCGAGAGCTCCACGATCAAGTTTCCTCCGCCCTGCCACGAGTGAACGGTGCCGGCGGGAACGCGATACCAGCGATCGGCGGCGACCTGTATCGAATAGAACATGCAGAGGAAGGCTGAGCCGCGAAAATTCGTCTCCAGTTTGTGCTTCGTATACTGCGCCTCAATCATCTCCTTGAGATCCGCGGCGTCTTCCTTGAGCCATCTCAACAGCTCCACGAGCCCGCAGCCGATGAACAGAAACTCCTTCCCATGCGGCGTCCCCTTGATCTCGTGCTCATCCTGATAGAATGCGAGAGCCCGGCAGAACGCGTCGTTCGACCCGGGCCCGGGTTCTGCCTGCGGGGCGAACGGCTTGACGAAGCGCTCCGTGACGATGCGCCAGACCTCGCCGGCCAGATCCTTCATACCGTGCCCGCCGGCGCTGGGATCGAAGCGGTCGGGTGCGTGGCTGACGATCCACGGCCGCAAGGTATCCACCATCCCACCCACGATCTCCCGGTCAAAACCGAGGACGAGATGCGTCCGGTGTTGCGGCACTCCCTTCTTTGCCACATGGCCCAGAGCCGGAGTGATCACATAGAATGACTCCTCCTTGGCGCTCTCGCCCTCCCGGCATCCTGCGGACCGCAACGTCCCGATCTTGTCAATCGCCTTCTGTGACGGATGCAACTGGATCGAAAGAGCCTCCTGGCAATCGAGGAACTTGCCCATGAAATCAAGGTTTTCACACCCTGCGACGTCGGACAGCGGCTGCAGCCTGGCGTCGACCCGCACGGTGGCCGGGCCGTCGGGGTGGGTGGAGATCTCCCAGGTTTCGCCGATGGTGTCCGGTTCCCATCTCTTGGCATCGGCGATCTTCGGACCTCCCCAGACGTTGCGCTTGACCGCGGGCTCGATGAGGAACGCGCCCCGCAGCATCCCGGCCGCGGTGCTGCCAGCCATGTGCCCCCCCACCGGCTTGCGCATTTGAGGAACGTAGATGGGGAAATCATCCGTGGAGACCAGCGGCGTCACGCGGACCACATCCGGCAGGTCGTCCAGCCGCGGCGGGCGTCCCTCATAATCCATGGCGAGGAACGGCGCGTGGACCAGATGCTTTTCCAGCGCCGCGTCGTCCAGACACCGGCGCTGGATGAACCATACGTTCGACGACGAAAAAGCCGTCTCCGGGAGGTCTTCGACACGGGCGGCGAACCGCAGCACCGGCTTGTCGCCGGGCGCCGTCCGGGCGAGATAGGAGCGCCGCTTCCGTTCCGCTTCGGTCAGCTCGCCGTTGACCGTGTCGTAGACCGTCACGGCGGCCGGGGCCTGGGTCGCATACCACTTCTCGAAGGCGGAGCGGATGCCACTCCAGAGGAAAGGCGAATGATTGTGGGAGAGGATGACGGCGCCCGCGGCAGTGCCCCGCTGCCACCATTTTTGCAAAGCGCCGAGCGCGTCGAAGTGATCGCCAAAGCTGAGCTTGTAGCCACCGTCCGCGTGGGGGGACCGGGTATTCACATGGATCGGCTGACGAATCGAGGTGACTCGCAGCTTCGACCCGGCACGATCTTTCTCCCAGCAGGCGTCGGCCGTCCGCGCAAACTTCAGCTCGTCCTCCAAGTGGGCGCGGATGTGCGTATCCAGAACCGGCGTGGTGAACAGGAAGACGTCGACGTCGCCGGAGAAAGCTTTGCCAATCTGGAGCAGGTGCTCGGCGAGGACCGAGGGCTGGTACGGTGCAGCGGCGTCGCTCTGCGGCCATGCGCGTGGCGAGCTGAGCGGCCCCAGCAGGTCCGATCGCATGCGCGTCATCATTTCGGGTATTCCACACAGCATCATCACCACCGGCGTCGGCGAATCTCCGGCGCCTTCCGCGGAGCTCGTATCCGCAAGGCTGCGTGCGCTGGCGTCGACGAAATCAGCTCTGGCGAGCTGTATCCGGCTGGCCGATGACAGGTCCGCCTGGGACTGGCAGCCGTCCTCCGCAAGGCTCGTTCCGACCTGGATCCCCCACTGCCCGTTCGTAGCCCACCCCACGACCGGACGCCGTTGCCGCCACAGGAGCAATTGCCGTGACCGCTTCTGGATGGCATCCCTCAAAGCGGGATTGGATATCAGCCATCTCGCGTACTGATCTTGCAGGGCCTCTGCAATCTTCTTTGCCCGGCCCTCGTCGTGGATGAACTCCAGGAGCCCGAAGCTTTTGTCGGGAGCGACGGTGAGCTGCTGGTCGTTGGCCAGGAGGGACACCTGGACGGCGGCTCCCAGCTCAAGGTGAGGGATGAGAGCGAAGTGCATCGAAACACCCTCGAAGAAGCCCGCCCCTTTGTCCGCCGATCCTTCGTCCGCAACGCCCACCTCGCTGTCGAAGTCAAAGCCGACGACGTCGAGGCCGCCGTCTCCTTTCCGATCCGAATAGTAGGTGCCCACGTGCATCGGCGGGTTGCGCGGGATGCACTGTAAGTCGGTGACCAGGCGCTCCCATGCCCCCCAGGGGAGCCAGAGCGATGCGCGGCGGGGCTGCCTGAGCTTTTGACAGAGGAGCTGGCCCAGGAGCCCGCCTTCGACATGCAGCGGTACCAGGTTCACTCTCGACTCGTGCCGCGCGAGCAGCCGCTCGAACGCGCCCGCTACCGCTCCCTGGTTCCCCTCGCGCAGGCAGAACAACAGAAAGCGCCGCCCCAGGAAGTCGAGCGCGACCCAGGAGTCACCTCGCGTAACGGTCAAGCCCGCGAGGGGCGGGCTGTCGGGCAACCTGCAGGGTTCATAGCTGGGCTTCTGCGACGTTTCACCCAGGAACCGGGTCTCCCGCTCCAGCAGGATGAGCCCTTTATCCGATTCACAGGACAACCTCATCGCTCACTCCAAGGCGAGAGAGGTCAAACACCACCCCAATCGATATAGAAAAATACCGATAATACACTCTCAAGCCCGCTCTCCCGCACCAGAAGACCAGGGTACCACGTCTCATCAAGAAAGGGTGCAGGGGCCGCCCTTCACCAGGATGACCATTGTGGACGCGCCCCGCTGGATGCAGAATACACAAGGACCGCGTTTGAAAGGAGATTCCATGAGCTACGACGTCCGCATCTTTCCCCTGCCCCAGACCTCGGCCGGCGCCGATCCCGCCTCGATCTCGATGCAAGGTCCCCAGGGGGCCAACAACTTCGTCGGCGTCTCCTTCTCCGGCGGCGGATCGCGCGCGTTGTCGGCGGCGATGGGCCAGTTGCGCGGGTTGCGCGCCCTGGGGGTGCTCGACGATGTCTTCTTCCTGTCGTCGGTCTCGGGCGGCACCTGGGCTTCGGCGCTCTATACCTATCTCCCCGCCGCCTTCAGCGAGGACGACTTCCTGGGCCCGGTCGTCGCACCCCAGAGGCTCAGGGCCTCCACGATCGGCCAGCTCCCGCCGAACAACCTGGGCAGCATCCCGCCGCAGCTCAGCATCGAAAACGTCCTCTCGACCCTGGTGAGCCTCATCGAGCAGGGCTACTCCGCGGACAGCCTCTGGCAGGGGCTCGTGGGCACCTACATCCTCCAGCCGTTCGGTCTGTGGAATCAGAATTTCAACGGCTATCCCGACAAATACTACTCCCTGAGCAAAGCTTTTCTCAAGCTGAACGGCGGCATTCTGCAACGCAACCCGAAGCTCAGGGCCAAACAGTTCTACGTCATGGAACGCAACCGGCCGTACCTGGTGATGAACGGCTCGCTGGTGAGCAATCCCTCGGTGGACGGCTCGCAACTGCTGCCCTTCGAGTCCACGCAGTTGAACCTGGGAGTGCGCAGCGTCTTCCCGTCCATGGGGCCGAACGGCCAGGACATCGGCGGCGGCCTCATGGAGGCCTTCGGCATGGGCTCGGCCTGGCAAGAGGACCTCAAGGACGGCCGGGTGGAGACGACAGTGCCCGCGCGCCCGTTCTCGCTGTGCGACATCGCCGGCATCAGCAGCGCCGCTTTCGCCGAGACCTTCCAGGCCAAGTTCCCGTGGCTCGACCTCCTCGTCCCGGCTTACCCCTACTGGCCGGTCTACAAGCATGCAGCAGCCAAGAACGCCGCCTACTCGTATGAGTTCGCCGACGGCGGCAGCCTCGAGGATACGGGCATCGCCGCCCTGCTCGCCCGGCGACTGCCGAACATCATCGCGTTCGTCAACGGCAGCACGCCGCTCCAACAGACCGGCAACGAGATCGTCGTCGACTCCCAGATCCAGCTCCTGTTCGGCATCACCCCCACCACCGAGTCGCTGCGGCGGAAGGAGATTTATCGCAAGGCCATCCCCAACGACGACGTGACGTTCACGCAGGTCTTCCACAGCGGGGACTATCCCGCCCTGGTCCAGGGGCTCTGGAAAGCCAACAGCGCCGGCGGTCCCGCGATGTTCACGCAGACTCTGACGACGAAGGCCAATCCGAACTTCGGCGTCGAGAGTTATCCCGTGCGGGTGCTCTGGGTCTACAACACCTTCGTCCAGAACTGGTACAACCTGCTCGACGACTCGATGCAGTGGATCGTCGACTGGACGCTCAACTTCCCCAACTATGACACGGTGCTGCAGCTCAATCTCAGCGCGACGGAGGTCAACCTGCTCGCCAATCTCTCCTGCTGGAACCTGCAGACGAACGCGAAGATGGTCCTCGCGCTCTTCAACGGCTGAGCTCGGCGTCTCCAAGGAGGGAAAGGGCTGGGATCTTCCGGCCCGTTGGGCCGGACGGGCCGGCCACTCAAGCCGGGCTGAACACCGTTACCCTCACGCGGCAACAATCCGATATCCGGTCGAACAGGGGCCGGCCTCACGCTCCGGTCTCTCGATCGATCTAACTCACAGATTCCTAGAAAGAGATCAGGAATCCCAACTGTACCTGGCTGAACCTCAGAGTCGGCGTGGCCGTGAAAGCCCAATGGTGGTTGTAGGTCGCCTCCAAGGCGAAGCGACGACCCACCGGCACGTTGAGGCCGAGACCGAGGTTGGCGCCGGCTTCAAGGTCGCCGGGTTTGAATTGATACAGACCGGGTCCGCCATTCAGGAAGAGGTGGACCGGTCCGCCAAGGTTGACGGTGTACTTCGCGTTGGCCGACAGCGTCGCGAGGTCGGTGTCGACGTGACCCGCTCGACCGTCGAAGCGCGAGGAACCGAGCCGGACGTCCCATGCCCATCTCGGCCTGAAGGGATAGACGAAATCCAGGTTGAGGGTCGAGCCTTGTTTGGCAACGCCCTTCAGCGCGCCGTGCGGCACGACCAGTCCGGCGTGGAGGCTGAAGAAAGGCGGCGTGCGGGCGGTCAGCGTACGGCTCACCGCCGGCGTATCCGGATCGTCGCTCGCCACCTTCAGCTCGCAACTCTTGAAGCCGGGAGTCCGCGGGGTGAAGCGCACGACGAGGTCCAGACAGGAGCCGGGATTCAAGGTGGCGGGGAAAGGATCGTTGACGAGGGTGAAATCAGTGCAATTGATCGTTGCAGCCGTCACCGAAAGGTTGCATCCGCCGGTATTGCAGACCGACACCGTCTTCTCGGCCGGGGTCCAGGCGGAGGCGACGCCGAAGTCGGTCGATCCGGTGACCCGGACGTCGGGCTCGGTGCCGTTGCCGGAAACCTGAACGTCGACCTTGGGGTGATCCGGGTCATTGCTCGAGATCGTCAAAGTCGCCGACTGGGAGCCCGTGGCGGCGGAGTTGAAGACGACCTGGAACGGGAAACAGAAATCGTGACTGATCATCACCGGGAAGCCGGCGGACGGCGCGGCCACGGAGAACCTGGGATTCGACGAGGTGATGGCGTCGACGATCAGGTCGTCGTTGCCGGTGTTGCAGACGTCGAGCGTTCCCACGCCCTTCACCCCGACGCAGGTCTTCCCCAGGTCGAGAGCGCCCGGCACCTGGATCTGCGGCTGAGGCCCCTTGGCAATGAAGAAGAATGGATCGATCGACGGTGCCACCGTGGTGACGCCGTCGACGCCGAGCAGACGCGGCATCGGGTCGCCGTCCGGCGTCCTGTTGCGGAGCCAGGTCACGCCAACGGGGAAGCTCGCGTTCACCGGGTCGTTGTAAGAGGAGAAGACGCCGTAGAAGCTGGTGCCCACGGCGACCATGTTCAGGTAGTCGCCGACGATCCGCGCGCCTGAGGGCGCGCTGGGCCCTTCGGCGGGAAAGTCGGCGAGCGTCGCATCATCCCACGTCGTGCCGCCGTCCGCCGAGCGGCGCAGGTGGGTCTGCCAACGCAGGTTCGGGGAGGTGCCGGCGAGCCGCTGGTAGAGATAGCCGATCGTCCCCAGACGGTTGATCGCGATCGCGGCGTTCTTGGCGCTCGGCGTGGTCAGGAGGTCGGCGCTCCAGGTCTGCCCGAAATCGGTCGAGCGGCGCAGATGCAGGGTCCGCTCCGCGCCCGTCCGGCTGTCGGAATAGGAGATGTAGACGCGCGCGGAGTTGTTCGGATCGACTGTCAGGTAGAGGTCGCCGCCCCACCATTCGCGCCCCAGGGCGACGCTGCTGCCGAGCGTGTCGGAGACCCGCGTCGCTGCGACGACGTTCTGGCCAGCCACCAGGGTGACCGTGTCCACGAGACTGCGGAAGGGAGGCAGGGTCTTGCCCCAGTCGTCGTCGCGCACCACTACCACGTCGGCGTTGTAGCCGCCCGCGACGTTCCCTTTGCGCCGGTAGAACGCCGCGTAGACATGACCGTCGGCGTGCGCGACCGTGCGCACCTGGTAGTTGTCGCGGGCGACCGGGGTGCCGGCGTCGATGCGGACCTGCGTGAACGCCGGTATGGCGATGCCGGCGTCGAGCGACTGGTCGACGGTGGCGCTGGCAGGGCTCACCGCCCCCTCGTTGTTGCCCACCCACACGCGGTCCTTGCCGGCGTCGGGCGACCCGGTGACCGTGCGCGAGTAGATGTAGGGCTGGTCCGTCCCCCGCGGCGTGTTCACCGTGGCGAGCGCGGTGTTGAGATTCATGTCCATCGTCCGCTGGACCTCGAGCTGCACCGTGTTATCGCGCAGGAGTCCGGCGTAGAACGCCGTCCCCGCACTGTTGAAGCCGATCGTCACGTCGAACGTGTTCAGGCCGCCCGGGCGGGACGGGATGATGTTGCGCGTCACCCAGGTCGAGCCGCCGTCGATGGAGACGAGCAACGGGCCGTTTGGCGAGCCGAGAGGCGTCATCATGAACGCCGTGGCGGCCACAATCTTCGGGCTGGCCGGGTTCACGGCCACGTAAGGCTCGGTATCGAAGTTCGTCTCGTCGCTCATCGCGGTGGGGATCATGTCGACCACCTTCACCTGCGCGAGCGCGGCGGGCGCGGCCGCGAGCGCCAGCACGGCGAGCGCGAGGGCATGACGGAACTGTGCGACTGTCGAGGTTCTCATGGCCGTTTCTCCGTGGTCTCTCCAGCCTTTAGCGCGACGCCTTGAGGAGCCGGCGGACCCGTTCGAGCTCGCTCTTCGGCAACCAGTCCAGTGGATCGATCAGGAACAGGCCGGAAACGCGGAAGCGCTTCTCACGATCGGGCTGCAACAGGAAGATGCCCCCGTCTCCGGCCTTGGGCTTGGGCGCGGTCCGCCAGACCACGTCGTCGCCGTAGGCGACGTTCACATACACCGGCTGCCCCGTCGCCTTTCCCTTCTCGAACGATTCGACGCGGATCGGCGCGCGCCACCACCGCGGATCGTGCTCGCTGATCGGATCCAGCGCCTCGGCGGTGGGCTTCGCCTCGCCGACCACGCCGACGACCACGAGTTGGGCGCTGGCGAGCCGCGACGCGAGAGCCTGGTCGGCGAGGGTCCGGCGCGCGTCCTGGATACGCCGGTCGAGCACCTCCGGCGGGTCCGGCGGCTGTGACGCCACCTCGATCAGGCCGAGCGTCGCCCCGGCCGAGTGGACGTAGGTGAAGAAGACCGCCCGCTCCCCGGGTTGGGTCTTCTGCGGATTCCGGAGACGGACGGTCACGTCGCGCCCCGTCGGGTTGCCAACCGGTGCCGACGTCTCCAGGACACGGTCGACCGTGACCACGGCGCTGTTCGGCTCGCGCACGATCGTCGGCGTGGCGGCGCCAAGGGCCTTCACCGTGCCGATGAAAATGAAGCCGGACTGGCGGACCCAGTCGACGAAGGAAGTCTCCTGAGCGCGTGCGACGGGCACGGCGAGCAGGGCGACGAGCGCAAGGCAGATCGCAGCACGAGGCGGGGTCAGGCATCGGCGGGCCGAGTCTCCGCGGCGCTGCATGGCGGACGGGCCGAGTCTTGACATGTGCGACATCTCCTTTCGACGACAGCTCGGAGACCCGGAAGGTCTCCCACACGTAGATAGGCGTAGCGCACGGCCAGTGCGTTACAGGCTTTCAATCAAGTCTCCAATAAAAAACGCCCCACCCCCGGACTGCGGGGTGGGGCGTCGTCAACGCCCGCCAGGTGACCGCGAGTGCGGCTGCGAGCCTTAAGCCCGCTCCGTCCGGCGGCGCATCACGCTCCAGCCGGCGAGGAGCAGGCTGAGACCGAGGAGAGCAAGGCCCCACTCGGAGAGCGTCGGCACCTCGGCCGCCGTGGCCGGGGAGACCACGAACGTCGTCGGGTCGCTGGCGCCGCCGACCGCCGGGTCGTCGGTCTGGACCGTCGTGTCGTTGGTGCCGTCGAGGTCGGAGTCGAAGGAGACTCTCCCCTGGTTGCTGACCGTGGTCTGCGCAAAGCCGACGTTGATGGTGGCGGTGATGGTGATGGTCACGGTGCCGCCGGCGGGGATGGTCCCGTTCCAGGTCACGGTGTTGCCGCTCGGCGTCGCCGTGCCCGAGGTCGCCGTGGCGTTGACCAGCGTCAGCGACGCCGGCAGGACGTCGGTGAACTCGTCGCTGGCGGGGGTGTCGAGCGAGGCCGTGTTGCCGGTGTTGGAGATGACCACCGTGTAGGTCACCGTGCTGCCGGTCACGAAGGTGCCGCTCGCGGTCTTGGTGGCCGAGAGAGCCACTCCCTGGACCGCCAGACACGTCGGGTCGTTGGCACCGCCGACCGCCGGATCATCCGTCGTGCCCGTCGATTCGTTGGTGCCGTTCAGGTCGGCGTCGAAGGCGAAGCTCGCCTGGTTGCATTGCGTGGTCCCCTGCGCGCCGGCGTTGACCGTGGCGGTGATGGTGAGGGTCACGCTGCCGGCTGCCGGGATGCTGCCGTTCCAGGTGACGTTGTTGCCCGCGTTGGCCGCCGTGCCGCTGGTGGCGGTGGCGCTGACGACCGTCAGGCCGGCGGGCACGGCGTCGGTGAGCTCGTTGCCGGGGTTGTCGGGCGAGGCCGACGAGCCCGAGTTCGAGAGCACGATGGTGTAGGTGACGGTGCCGCCGGTCTTGAAGGTGCCGCTCACCGTCTTGGTGCCCGTCACCGCGGCGTTGGCGACGGCGAAGACCGTCGGGTCGGTGGCGCCGCCGACTCCCGGATCGTCGGTGGAGGCAGTCGCGTCGTTGGTGCCGTCGTTGTTGCTGTCGAATGACGCGGTGCCCTGGTTGCTGATCGTCGTGCCTTGAGCACCGGCGTTGACGGTGGCGGTGATGGTGATGGTGACGCTGCCGCCCAGAGGTGCGAGCGAGCCGTCCCAGTTGACGGTGTTGCCCGCGGTCGCCGCCGTGCCGCTGGTGGCGGTGGCGCTGACCAGCGTCAGGCCGGCCGGCAGGGTGTCGGTGAATTCGTGGCCGGCGTTGTCAGCCTGGTTGGCGGTGCCGTTGTTGGTGAGCGTCACGGTGTAGGTCACGGTGCCGCCGACCCGGAAGGTGCCGGTCACCGTCTTGGTCGCCGTCACGGCGGCCGACGCCACGAAGGCCACGCAGTCGAAGTGGACGGGCGTGACGAGGATCGACCAGGCGTTGAAGGTGCCGTTGCCGTCCGTGCCACCCTGAGACGCCGTGAACACGTCGGCCATCAGCGTCGACCAGGTTCCCTTGGTGCTCAAGCCGTTGAAAGGCGTCAGGTTGCCCACGGGGTCCGCCGGCAGAGCCGGATTGACGAGGGCCGCCCAGGGCGAGTTGTAGACCGGCAGCCACGACCGGGTGTACGGCGCGTCGGCTGTCGTCGCCTCGACCATGTCGGTCGTCGGTCCGGGCACCACGTCGTCGTCGATCACCATGTTGACGATGCTGGTGCCGCCGAGGTCGTTGAGACCGTCGATCAACATGACCATGTCGACGCCGATGCCGCCCGGCGAGCGCAGCATGGCGGTCAGGTCGCCGACGCCGGGGTGGGTGACGCTGTCGAGGCGGAAATTGACGTCCGCGATCTCGAAGTCGTCGGTGACGTTGATCTGATGGAAGACGCCGCGGGGGCGGCCGTTGGTGATGGTGAGGTCCGGATTGGGATCGCCCGTGTAGGTCACGACCGCGTCGGTGCCGTTGCGGTTGCCCACCCGCAGGCGGAAGGTGGTGGAGGTGGTGCCGATGTTCGAGGTGGTGGAAAGCGTGAAGTCGATGGCGCTGCCGCAGACGACCGACGGATCCACGGTGATGGTGAAGCTGTCACCGGCGACGGCCGTGCCCTGCGGCGCGATGGCGCCGAAGCTCGCCGTGTTGTCGTAGATCGTCACGCCGGGGGTGGAGGTGGTGAGGGTCGCCGTGCCGCCGGTGACGGCCTTGCCCGCGCCGCGCCAGGGGTTGGTCAGCTTGACCGTGAGCTTGACCGCCTCGCCCGGATCGACGGCGCCGTTGTTGTTGTCGGCGCTGTCGTCGATGGTGACGTCGGTCAAGGGATCGACCACGTCGAGCACCGGCGAGGTGAACGACTCGTGGACGCCCTCGTGGCTCGCCACGTAGCGGCCGATGACGTTGTAATCGGCATGGGCGCCGTAGCCCAGACCGCGGTCGGCGAAGCCGTCCCAGATCGACTGCTCGTTGGCGCAGGCGTTGGTGGCGCAGTCGGCGTCGATGATGGCATTACGGGCGTCGGTGAAGCTCGGGTTGATCGGCGTCATCTTGAGCCCGTTGATGACCAGTTGAAGCATCGTGTGGTTGCCGGCCGGCACGTTGCCGTTGGCCCCTACCGGATCCAGGATGATCCGGGAGCGCACCCCCCACAGAGTCAAGGCCCAGATCTCGCCCGAGTTGTGGACCTCCATGGCGCCGGCCAGGCTGAAATTGGGGATTGGGGTCTCGGGGATCCCGCCGCTCGTGTTGTAGGTGACGTCGTCGACGTCGGCCCAGGTCATCGGGTTGATGGCGTGATTGGGGGTGTAGGGGAAGCGGCGGATGCCGTAGACGTAGTTGTCGAGTAAACCCAGGAACTTGTAGGTGGCGTAGGCGCCGCTCGCGTACTGGCCCACGGGATTGTCGGCGTTGGTGTTGTTGAGCAGGGAGAGGGCCACGAAGTCGCTCCAGCCCTCGCCCATGCCGCGCGCCGGATCCCAGTTGAGGCCGGCGGCGTTGCCCACCAGCCGGTTGCTGGTGCCGTGCGTCAGCTCGTGCATCAGCACTTCCTGGTCGAGGTCGCCGTCGCGGTCGATGGTGGGACCCGTGAAGCGGTACATCTGCGCCCGTCCCGAGGTGCCGTCGGGCGGCGTCGAGAAGTTGGCGTTGTTGGTGCTGCCGCCGTCCTCCGCGTCGGCATTGACGCGGTCGTTGCCCAGGCCCATGCCGCTGAAGTTGGTGCGCTGGAAGTTGCCCGCGGCCTCGTCGAAGCCGAGCTTGAAGAGCTGGTCGTGATACCAGTTGACGACGTAGAAGAGGTGGGTCACGACGCCGCGGCGGAAGCTGTTCTCGGCGGCCGACGTGGCCGTCACGGCGTTGGTCGCCGACTGGCCGGCTTCCGGGTTGCCGCCCTGCGGCGGCGGGATGAAGCCGGTCTGGAAGTCGCGCGGCGTGGTGCCGAGGAAGTCGCGGTTGCGGCTGTTGGAGTCCGGGTTGCCCATCGGCTTCCCGCTGCCATCGAGCACGCTGTTGACATCCGTATCGCAGGCGTTGGTGTTCGCTCCGCCGACCGTCCGGTCCAGGCAGGCGACCGCGTTGTTGCCCAGGGTCTGGGTCTCGTTGGCGGTGCAGCCGCCGGCCGGGCAATCGTCGATCCAGCCGTTCGGGCTCGCGACCGGGTCCATGGCGGTGTGCATGCTGACGACCGTGGGCGCGATCTCCGGGTACTGAGTGCCGCCGCCGGGCACCGCGGTGTCCGGCGACTGGGGCGCCGGGCTGTCGGCCGGCGTCGTGCCGTCGGCCTGCACGTAGACGCGGAAGCGGGCGTCGTGAGCCGAGGCGTAGTCGCGGATGTTCTTGCGCCACAGCACGTCGCCGGTCTCGGCGTCGACGATGGCGTACCAGTCCTGATCGCCCTCGGTGAACACCACCAGCGACCAGGCCGGCACCAGCAGGCCGGGGGCGAGCGGGAAGAGCACCTGGCGGGCGGCGATGGGGCCGGCGACGAAGCCGTCGTTCTCCGACAGCACCATCCGTCCGTTCTCCTCGGCGGCGACGGCGAACGACGAAGCCACGGCGGTCTTGCCGTCGGCCTCGAGCAGGCGGACGACGGCCTGCTCCGGCAGCATCAGGCTCGCCGGATCGACCCGCCCGGCGAAGGCGCGCGCATGCGGCACCATCAGGCCGAGGGTCTTCATCAGCCGCCCCTCACGGTCGAGGAGGAAGCGGGTCTCGCTCTGGAACACGGGACGGCCGTCGATCTGCTGCTCCAGGCGGAGCATGCGCAGGCCGCTCGTGCCGCCGGGGCTGTCCCCCAGGGCGACGAGGTCGGCGGCGTCGGCGCTCGACAGGCCGTAGACGTCGCCGTACTGGCGCAGGAAGTCGCGGACGATGTCCTCGCTGCTGCGGCCCGGGGCGGGCCCGGTCAGCGGGCCGATCTTGCTGCGTACCGCCGACGGAGCGCCGGTCAGGTTCGACAGCCTCACCTCGAGACCGGGCTGCGAGGCCCGGTGCTTGGCGATGGCGGTGGCGATGGATGCCGCCTGGGTACGGGCCTCGGAGAGGCCGGAGGCCACCCGCGCGCCACGCACGGCGGTGGCCCGTTCGTACGCCTGCTTGTAATTGACCCGGGCATCGACCATGTTGCCGAGCGAGGGCCTGGCCAAGAGGGGGGGAGCGGAAACCGCTCCCGCGGGCGAGAGGCAGGTGAGCACGGCGATCAGAACGATGCTACCTCGGGCGAGGCTCAACAAGATGTTACCTCCTGAATCTGGCAAGGCGTTGAAAACACGGGCTCCATGAGCCCGGAAAACAGGCAGGGCGCAAAAGTAGACAGGGAGGCTGGGAAGACGAGGCGGCGGCTCACGCCACCCCTGACTAGGTCCGACACGGTCTCACCTCCTATGAGCTTCGTCGGGACGCCTGAGGTCGCAGCTACGGTGCCAAAGAATGGTCTGAGACCCTAGCACAGTTGTCCTCCGGTCACCTAACCGAGATTTTCAGCCCCAGGTCATATGACCCCGCCCTCCCGCACCACTCAGGTCATGAACGCCCCTCGCACCTGCGCCGCGAGGACCGGAGCCCGATGACCGGCGAACCCGTCGAACGATGCCTCGAGGAGCTCCACCCGGCCAGCGCCGGCTGGGCCCTCAGTTGCTGCCGGTGGGATCGGGACGAAGCCGAGGAGGTGCTGCAGATGACCTATCTCAAGATCCTGGACGGCCGCGCCCGCTTCGACGAGCGGTCGAGCTTCAAGACGTGGCTCTTCGGCGTCATCCGCCGCACCGCGGCCGAGCGGCGACGCAGCCGCTGGCTGCGCAGCGTGGCGGGCCTGCGCTGGCGCGACGGGCGCCCGAGCCCGGCGCCGGTGCCGACCCCCGAGTCGCTCCTCGGCGCCGCGGAGACGAGCCGCTCCCTGCGCGCGGCGCTGCAAGCCCTGCCGGCCCGCCAGCGCGAAGTGCTCCATCTCGTCTTCTATCAGGACCTGACCGTCGAAGAGGCGGCGCGCGTCCTCGGCATCTCGCTGGGCAGCGCCCGCACGCACTACCACCGCGGCAAGGCGGGACTTCAGGAGCGGCTCGGCCCCTTCGCACCGCTCGCGCAGGAGGCCCGGCCATGAGCCGCGGTGACCGCGAACGCGAACGCGACGATCGCGAGCTGGCGGCGGCCTTCTCGGCCTTGCGCCGCGAAGAGGGGGAGCAGTGCCCGCCCTTCGCCGAGGTGGTGCGGCGCGGCCGGGCGCGCTCCCGGCGCAGCCCCTCGCCACGGCGTCCCCGCCTGCTGGCAGCGGCCGCGGCGGCGATCGCCCTCGTCGTGCTCGTCGCGCTCGCCGCCTGGCTCGGCCTGCGGAAGCCCGGCCCCCCTGCCGGCGGAGCCTCCGCTGAAGGCGCGTCGTCGCTCGCCGAGTGGCGCTCCCCCACCGAGTTCCTGCTCGAAACCTCCGGCCGGGAGATCCTCGCCGACCCGGCGCGCCTCGACCGCAGCCTGCTCGATTTCAGCCCAACCCCACCCTCTCAAGAAAGGAGATCCCCGTCATGAGCACTATGAAACTGAGAGCCCTTTTCCTCCTCCTCGCCGCGCTCGCCACCGCCGCCGTCGCGTGGGCCGAGCCCGCGGGCGACGATCCGCTCGGCAAATACCTCTTCCCGCCCGACGTGGTGATGAAGTACAGCCAGGACCTCGGCCTCGACGAGCGGCAGCGCACGGCGGTCAAGGAGAGCGTGCAGAAGGCCCAGTCGAAGTTCGTCGACCTGCAGTTTGAGCTGCAAGAGGCGACCCAGAAGATGGTCCACCTGCTTCAGGCCCGGCCGGTGGACGAGGCGGCGGTGCTGGCGGCGGCGGACAAGGTCCTGGCCCTCGAGCGGGACATCAAGCGGACGCAGCTCTCTCTCCTCATTCGCCTCAAGAACCTGCTCAGCGAGCCGCAGCAGGCCAAGCTCATGGAGCTGCGCAAGCGGACGGAGTGAGCGCGCTTTTCACGACCTCCCGCACTCTGATCTGTAGAGCGATCGAGAGCCATTCGACGACGATCTATGAAGGAGGTCGTGATGAGACTGAAGGATCTCAAGTACCCGTTGGCGCTGTCTTGCGGCCTGGCCATGGCCGCGACCGCCGCGGCCCAGGAGCTGCCGGCCCAAATCATCTACACTCCGGCCCGGGGCGCCATCGTGGCCAAGGCCGGAAACGTGATCAACCATGGCGGCGGGATCATCGTCTCGGCGAAAGTGGTCTTCGTCTTCTGGGGACCGAGCTTCAACAACGCCGCCTCTCCCGATTTCGCGTACGCCCGGACCTTGCAGGCCGACCGCAACCAGTTCGGCACCAGCCCCGAATACAAAGTCCTTCAGGAGTACGGAGTGCAACCGTCGAACCTCGGCGCGGGAACCCCCGACTGGTTCGACACCTCGGCGCCGCCGGCCAAGGTCACCGACTCAAACGTCCGGGCCGAGGTGAACCGTTATCTGGCGTTCAATGCCTTCGACGCCAGCACGGTCTACGAGGTGGTGATCCCGAGGACCTCGTACTCCGACGACGGCACGGGAGCCACCTCGTGCGGCGGCCCCGCCCTCGCCTACTGCGCTTATCACAGCTCGAACGGCAGCGGCGCCAACGCCATCAAGTATTCGATCCAGCCTTATCCGAGCTGCAGCGGCTGCAAGGTCACGAGCTGGTCGGACGTGCAGAACCAGGAGCACTTCTTCTGTCACGAAACCCGCGAGGCGGTGACCGATCCGACGGGCGGCGGCTGGTGGGACAGCTCAGGCGCCGAGATCGACGACAAATGCGCCTGGACGCCCTCGCCGTTCTTCGGCACGGGCAGCTACGGCTGCCAGTACGAGTGGTCGAACCAGCGGCGCATGTGCGTCAAATCGTGATCGAGCCGATCACGGCTGAGACTGTCAAGTGACGGTGCCAAGGACGGCAAGGACGGCAGGGACACCAAGGACGTTGAAGACCAGGAAGCCCCGGTCTCAGCGATCTTCGTGTCCTTGATGTCCTTGGCGTCCTTGCTTATGGGACTACCGCGAGATCCGGCACGTGGCGCCGTCGAGCACGTAGCGCTGCGTCAGCGTTTCGCTGCTGGTGCCGTTGGCGTCCTTGTGGTCCTGCTTGACGGTCAGCGTTGCGCTCTTGCCTTCGACGACCAGGAGCCCGCCGGCCTTGATCTCCGCCGAGAACTGCTCCCCCGATTTCGACGTCGCCTTCATCATCTCGGTCATCATCTTGCGGTCGTCGGCGGGCAGGGCTTTCCACCCGTCCTGCATCTCCTGGGTGCCGAGCTTGGCGGCCTCTTCGAGCTTTCCGGCATGGACCAGCCCCATGTGCTTGACGGCGACCTTGCCACAGGGGTGATCGAGGATCGCCGCGCCCTGGATCTCGGTCTTCGGCGATTCGGCCCGGGCTTGGCCGAGCATTGTAAAAGACAGTGCGGCGCTGAGGAGGAGGAGGACGAGGGAGGTTCGGCGAGGGCTCATTGGTGTCAGCTCCTTTCCTGTCGTGCCTACGATACCACGGCGCCGGGACCGATGCGCCCGGCGGGTCTCCCCGCCGGGCACCGCGATCACAGACCCGGAGTGATGACGACGAGGTCGACGTGCCCGTTGTTCTCGACCGACGCTCCGCCCTTGGGAACGACGAACGCCTGGTGCCCGTGGGGGAGGATGTGGTGTTGAATCGAGAGCGGCATCAGGTTGAAGGCCAGCACGTACTGACCTTCCTTGGTGTTGGGATTGGTGACGGCGTCGTGATCTCCTTCGTGCAACGGCAGAGACTTACCCTTCTGCAAGAGGACGAGAGGCATCGGATTTTCCTTTCTTCGGGCTCGGAGCCCTGGTTGAAGGTTGCGATCCGGATCGTTGCCGAGGGGGTAATAGCAAGGTGAGTGCCAGCGGAAAAAGCGGATTTTCGGGCCGCGGAAGCCTCGGGGAGCGCGGCTGACACGTCAGTGACGCGTCGGGCTTGGATTAGGGTAGGGGCGGGTCTGGACGGGCGGGAGGGGGCGCGACCCGCCCTGCAACGTTGACATCGTCCCCACCAGGGCGGGTCGAGCCCCCAACCTGCCGTCCAGACCCGCCCCTACCCTAAGCGTCAAGTCAACGCCATGTAGTGAAGCTATCTGCCGGCGGCCTTGGCCGGCGCCTCCTGATCCTTGTAGTGGAAGGTCTTCGTGACCTTCGAGAACGGCTGGCCGTTGACCTCGACATAGGGATAGATGAAGTAGTTCAGTGGATCGCCGGCCTGCTTGGGATTGAGGACGATGTCCCGTCCGAGTGTGAACTGCACCCGGTTCTCGTCGTGAGCGCCGAAGAAGTAATCCCGCTTCTCCGGATGTTTGCGTGCCTCCGACGCGTCGACCGGCACCCAGCCGTAGCCGTCCAGGTAGAACTCCGCCCAGCAGTGATAACCGGCGATCTCCCCCTGGCCGCGATCCGGCGGGACGGGGAAACCGATCGCGAACTTGGCGGGGATCCCCACCGCGCGGTTGAGGCCGATGAAGAGGGCGTGGAAGTCAGTGCAGTTGCCCCGCTTCGCGTCGCAGGCCCAGTAGATGTCGCCGTTGCCCCAGCCGGTGCCGCTCTTGTCATACGCCATGGTGTCGACCACGTAGTCGTAGATGGCCCGGGCCTTGGCGAGGTCGCCTTTTTTGCCGCGGGTCACGCCGCGGGCGATGCCGCGGATGCGGTCGTCGACCGGCACCAGCCGGTCCGGCTTCAGCCACATCGCGACCGATGCCGGCCGCGCCCCCTTCGCACCGGTCCGCAGGGACGCGAAAGCGTTGTGGAGGTACTCCTTGCGCCGCACCCGAACCTTCAGGTCGACGTCGAAATCGTGCACCTTCGGATCGCTGACCGAGAGGTGCAGGATCGAATTGCCGTACTTGGATTCCTTGAGGACCTCGTGCGGAAAGGGCGCGTTGACCTCGGTGACCGTCACCTCCTGATTTTCGTCGCTCGTCGGGTAGGGCAGCCAGACGTCCACCCGATGGGCGTCCGCCGGCAGCTCCGCGATGTGCGCGCTGTAGGTGAAGTCGAAATCCCTGGCGCGCGGGGCGTCGGCGACGGCCGTGGCGAGCGCCGCCGAGACCGCCAGAAGGGCGATGCAGAGCACTGATTTCTTGATCATAAAGTCCTCCTCGCGTATCTCTACGGCAAGTTGGGATCTGATTCTACTCTTGACAGAGGGCCCGGCGAAGAAGAAGACAACAGCCAGGCGGCGCTCAGAGACGCCAGCAGCGCCAGCCCGGCCGCCACCAGCATCACCCGCCGGTAGCCGTCGAGGAAGGCCCCGTCCACCGCGGCGTGGACCCGGGCCCGCACCTCCGGCGGCGCCGCGGCCGGCGCTTGCAGAGCGGCCAGCCGGGTCTTCCCGGCTTCCAGGACCTGTCGCGTTTCCGGCGGCAGGTCGAGCCCCGCGAGGCGGCGGTCGAGGCTGCGGCTGAAGACGCCCAGCAGGACGAGCCCCAGCACGGCGATGGCCAGCAGGCCTGCGCAACGCGAGACGGCGTTGTTGATGCCCGATGCCACTCCCGCGTGCCGCTCGTCCACCGCGCCCATCACCGCCGTGGTGAGCGGCGCGACGCTGATCGCCATGCCCAGCCCCAGGACGAGGATGGCCGGAAAAAACGACGCCCAGTAGCTGCCGCCGGTCCCCGCAAAGGCGAACAGGGTAAAGCCGCCGGCGGCCACGGCCGGCCCCACGATCAGCGGCCGGCGCGCCCCGTAGCGGTCCACCAGCCCGCCGGACCAGCGGGAGAGGGAGAACATGAGGACGACGAACGGCAGCAGCGCGGCGCCGGCCGCCGTGGCACTGTAACCCTGCACCTGGATGAGGTTGAACGGCAGGAAGAACAAGGCGCCGGCCATCGCCGCATAGAGCCAGAGCGTCAGCAGGTTGGCCCCGGCGAAGATCCGCGACCGGAACAGCGAGAGCGGCATCATGGGCTGCGGCGACCTTGCCTCCACCGCGAGGAAGGCCGCCAGCGACGCGGCGCCGATCACGATCGCTCCCCACGCTTGTGGGTTGCCCCACCCGAGGCGCGACGACTCGATGAAGCCGTACGTCACCCCGCCCAGACCGGCGGTGGCCAGCAGCGCCCCCGGCCAATCCAGCCGGCCGGACGCTTCGGGATCGCGGCTCTCCGGCACGTAGCGCAGCGCGATGACCGTCACCGCCAGGGCGAGCGGCAGATTGAGGGCGAACACCCAGCGCCATGACGTGTGATCGATCAGCCAGCCGCCCACCAGCGGCCCCACGGCCGCGGTGATCGAGCCGAAGCCGGACCACGTGCCGATGGCCCGTCCGCGCCGCGTCTCGTCGAAGGAGGCCGAGAGCAGGGCCAGGCTCCCCGGCACCAGGAGCGCCGCCGCGATCCCCTGAACGGCCCGCGCCCCGATGAGCTGCGCCGTGTCCGGCGCCAAGCCGCACCACGCCGAGGCCAGTGCGAACCCGGCGACGCCGAGGAGGAACACCCGCCGCCTGCCGAAGTGGTCCCCCAGCGAGCCGCCCACCAGCAGCAGGGCCGAGAGGAATAGGGCGTACGCCTCGACCACCCACTGCACCTGGGTGACCGTGGCCCCCAGGCTCGCCTGCAAGGCCGGCAGCGCGACGTTCACCGCTGTGCCGTCGATAAACGCCATGCTGGAGCCGAGGATGGTGGCGGCGAGGATCCAGGGCTCCGCCGAGCGCCCGCAGGGGGCGGCGGTCTTGCCGGCCAGCACCACAGGTGAATGGAGAATGGCGAATGAAGAATGGCGAATGGGGCGAGCTCGATGTTTCGACATTCTTGATTCGCCATTCGACGTTCAGACTTACTCCTGCGCCACGACGAGCTGCCGCATGCCGTCCACGAAGCCGTGGGCCACGTCCACCTCGGCCTCGTCGATGGCGAGCCGGGTCGCCGTCTCCATGTTGAACCAGGGGATCGCCGGATAAAGGTGGTGAATATTGTGGAAGCTCGTGCCATGGGCGCCGAAGAGCCGGAACCACAGGCCGCGCATCTCCCGCGTGCCGGTGCGCGGGCAGTTGTAGTGGCCGAGCATGTCGTCCCAGAAAAAGAGGATCGGGAAGACCGTGAAGCGCGGCACGAGCCAGTACCAGAGCAGCAGGTCGAGCCGGCCGGCCGCCAGGAAGACCGCCACGGCGCAGATCCAGAACGTAGCCACCGGATTGCGGTAGGCGGGGTCGCGCCAGCGTTTCGAAGTCAGGACCTCCTTGAGATCCGCGAGTTGCATCGGTCCGAGGAACGGCCGGAGCCAAAGGAACCAGGTCATGTATCGCCGGTCGTGCCGCCGCGCCGGATCGAGGCCGTAGCCCGTGCCCCAGGTCAGATAATCCTTCTCCACCGTGTTGAAAGTGCGGTGGTGATCCATGTGATCGTCGCGGTCGGCCGCGATCGTGGTCGCCAGCGGCAGCGAATAGAAAAACTGGAGCTTCGAATTCCAACCCTTCCGCGTGAAGAGGTTGGCGTGAATGGCGTGGTGATGGAGCTCGAACAGCGCGTTCATCTGCCGTGCGATCAAGATCGCGGCAAGGGGAATCAGCCACGGGCGGAAAAACGTTTCGCTTAACCCCGCCGCCAGGAGGACCACGCCCCAGTCGGCGGCAATGGTCAGGAAGGCCCGGGCGTCGCTGCGGCGGGAGAGACTGCGGAGGGTGGCCCGATCTTCGGGGCTCAATGGGCGGCTCATGACGAACAGTTTAGCACTGTCTCGATTCGGCCCAAGCTAACTTCCGCAGCGGTCCGGCGTATAAGGACATGGACCTTATCGGAGGACCTCCATGCGCCTGAAGCTCTTCGCCATTCTCGCCGCCATCCAAGCAATCGCCCACGCCGCTCCCCCGCCCACCCCGGTCGAGCCGGTCAAGGAGGCGCTGCACGGCGTCGAGATCGTCGATCCCTACCGGTGGCTGGAGGGGAGCGCGGGGCTGGCGGCGCCGGACAAGGCGCTCGACGCCCGGGTGGCGGCATGGACGGACGCCCAGAACGCCTACGGCCGGTCGGTGCTCGATCGCCTGCCCGGTCGCAAGGAGCTCGAAACGCGGTTGCGCGATCGGGGGCGAGGGGGCCGGGGAAATGTCAAACGGCGGGGAGACCGCCTGTTCTACCAGCAGATCGAGACGGGCCAGCAGCAGCCGGTGCTCCTGGTGTCCAAGGCCGGTGGCACGCCCAGGGCTCTCCTCGATCCGGCGGCGTTCGATCCCAGCGGCCTCACGACGCTCGCCTGGTACGAGCCCAGCCCCGACGGCCGGCGCGTGGCCTGCGGCCTGTTCCGCGCCGGGGACGAGAACGCCACCCTCTATCTTCTCGAGACCGACTCCGGCACCTGGCTCGCGGACGAGATCTCCAACAAGGTGCGCGAGGTCGAGTGGCTGCCGGACGGCTCCGCCTTTCTCTACAACCAACTCGCGGATCTCAAGAACCCGTATTCACGGCGCATCCGCTTCCACCGCGTCGGCACCCACCCGCGGCAGGACCTCACCCTGATGGAACAGGACAAGCAGGGGCCGGGTGCCACCACCTGGGGACCGTTCGCCCATCTCAGCCCCGACGGCCATTGGGCGGTCGTCGGCCACTGGATGGGCAGCTCTGTCAACGATCTCTGGGTGATCGATTTCCACGAGTGGCTGCGCACCGGCAAGGCCGCGCGCCGGCCCATCGTCGTCGGCCAGCCGGCGCAGAGCGGCCTGCCCGACGTCTATCTGAAAGGCGACCCCATCCGCGGCGACACCCTCTATATGACCACCACCCTCGACGCGCCCAACAAGCGGGTGGTGGCCGTCGATCTGAACGATCCGACGCCGGGAAAATGGCGGGAGCTGATCCCCGAGCGCAAGGACGCCGCGCTGCAGAGCCTCTCGCTCGCGGGCGGGTTGCTGGCGGCGGAATACCTGAAGAGCGCCACCACCCACATCGAGCGCTTCGGGCTGGACGGCAAACCGAAAGGCGAGCTTCCCCTCCCCGGCCTCGGCTCGGCCGGCCTCTTCGCCACTTCAGAAGGGCCGGAGGCGTTCCTCACCTTTGCCAGCTTCAACGAGCCGCCCACCATTTATCAGGTCGACGTCGCCACCGGCGAACGGCGGGTCTGGTGGCAGGCGAGCGTGCCGTTCGATCCCGCCTCCCTGGAGGTCGAGCAGGTCGGCTATCCGTCGAAGGACGGTACCCGGATCAGCATGTTCCTGGTCCACAAAAAGGGTTTGAAGCGGGACGGCTGCAATCCCACGCTGCTCTACGGCTACGGCGGGTTCGGCATCTCCACGACGCCCGACTTCGACGCCGGCATGCTGCCGTGGCTGGAGGCGGGCGGCCTCTACGCCCTGCCCAACCTGCGCGGCGGCGGCGAGTACGGCGAGGACTGGCACCGCGCCGGCATGCTGGAGAAAAAACAGAACGTCTTCGACGATTTCATCGCTGCTGCCGAATGGCTGATCGCCCAGGGCTACACGCGGCCGGAGAAGCTCGCCATCCTCGGCGGCTCCAACGGCGGCCTGCTGATCGGTGCGGCGGTGACCCAGCGGCCGGACCTCTTCGCCGCCGGCGTCGCCCAGTCACCGCTGTTGGACATGGTGCGCTACCAGAAGTTCCTGCGCGCCCGCAACTGGATCCCCGAATATGGATCGAGCGACGATCCCAAGCAACTCGCCTGGCTGCTGCGGTATTCGCCGTACCACAACGTCAAGAGCGGTGTGAAGTATCCGGCCCTGCTGATCATCGCCGGCGAGCAGGACGAGCGTGTCCACGCCCTCCACGCCCGCAAGATGACCGCCCGCCTCCAGGCCGCCACGGCGAGCGATCCGGACGCGAAACCCATCCTCCTCCAGGTGGACCGCGACTCCGGCCACGGCATGGGGAAATCGGCCGACAAGCAGATCGCCTCCGCGGTGGATGAGATCAGCTTCGAAATGTGGCAGACGGGGATGGGCGGGGCGTGCGCGGCGCGGCCATGAACGACCAGGGCCGCCACGCCCCTTGAAGAACCTTTTTAAGTAGGGAGGAGAGAGACGCAAGAGGGAGAGCACTCGTACGGAGCGCTCTCCCTCGGCAACACGGTTGGCGGGCGCCGGTATCAGCTCTTGGGACGACGCACGGAGGGCTTCAGGGTTGTCGCATCCACACCGGAGAAATCGATCTCTTCGGTGCCCGTGATCAGCGTGATCTTCCAGTACTGCCCGGAATAGTTTCCAGTGTTGCCCATGAACGGCTCGTTGCCCAAATCGCTGTAGGTGTCCAGAGACCGGCCACTTCCCAGGAACATGTTCGTCAATCGGAAGTAGCCCCCGGAGAGCGGTGTGAATTGCCAATACTGCCCGGAGTAATTCCCGGTGTCGCCCATGAACGGCTCGTTGCCAGCATTGCTGTAGGTGTCCAGAGAGCGGCCATCCCCCAGGAACATGTTGGTGAGCCGGTAATAGTCGCCTCCCAGCGGGGTGATTTTCCAATACTGCCCGGAGTAGTTCCCGGTGTCGCCCATGAACGGCTCGTTGCCAGCATTGCTGTAGGTGTCCAGCGAGCGGTCCTCTCCCAGGAACATGTTGGTGAACCGGTACCAGCTACCCGTGGGGACGGCCGTGGCTTCGACCTCTGGAGATCCGGGACGGTCGTTCGCATTGCTTGCCATTTGAGTCTCCTCTCCTGCGCGAATGGAAAATGCGATATGCACTTTCTTTTCTCAGGCAGGAGCAATCCTGATGCCAGGCCCCGGAGCACTTGGAACGTGATCTCAAGTCTGGTCAGTGACTCTCCACCGACATGTCAAAAATCAGTCACTGACACGTCAGCGACGTGTCGACAAGGCCTTCGCGTGCTCCCGCCAACAGGCGTTTTCAATGGCAAGCCTCTCTACTATCAAGCCCTGGGGACACCTGCCGATGCGAAGGGTGTCTACGGCATGTCCGGCGCCCAGGTCACGTGACCCGGAGAAGAGGAAACCGCGGCGCTCCGGCCGTACCGTCGTGCTAGCCTCCCCCTCAGGAGGATCACACGACTATGCCTGAGATCGGCCGGCCGGAGCCCACGGAGTACGCACCCTATTTCGAACGCTACATCTCGCTCGTGCCGGGCGGGGACGTCCTCTCAGAGCTGGCCACCCAGCCGGCCGCGGTACGGAAGGCGCTGGGCTCGCTGCCGGAGTCGCGCGCGGGACATCGCTACGCCGAAGGGAAGTGGAGCCTCCGGGAGGTCGTGGGACACGTGATCGATACGGAGCGGGTCTTCGGCTACAGGGCGCTCTCGGTCGCCCGCGGCGACGCGACACCCCTGCCGGGCTTCGACGAAAAGGTCTACGGCCGCAACTCTCCCCACGACGCCTTCCCGCTCGCCGAGCTGCTGGACGAATTCGAGGCCGTGCGGAAAGGGCACCTGCTCTTCTTCCGCCACCTGAAGCCTGAGGACTGGAGGCGGATCGGCGTGGCGAACAACCTCCCGGTCTCGCCGCGGGCCCTGGCTTTCAAGATGGCCGGGCACGTGACGCACCACCTCAACGGGCTGCGCGACAACTACGGCGTCGAGATCTAAGCCGCCGCCGCCACCCGAGGCCCGCACCTGGGCGCTGCGGTGGCGGATCGCCAGCGTGCGCAGGACGGTCTCCAAAAACGGCTGCTCGGCCAGCAGCGCGCGCAGGGGCTCCAGCGGGATGCGCAGGAGGTCCGTCTCGCCCAGCGAGCGCACGGTGAGCTTCGCGCGGCGTGCCGTCGAGCGCCTCCTTCTCGCCGAAGATCTCGCCGGCTCCCAGCTCCCGCAGCCGCTCGACGGGCGGGCCGGGCCGTTCCGCCCGGAAGAGCACGGCGCCCCGATGGACGACGTACAGGCCGTCGCAAGCGTCCCCGGTGCGGTAGACGATGGCGTGCGGCTGGCGGCTCAGCGTCTCCGTCAGCGCCTCCAGACGTTGCAACCTGGCCGTTTCGACACCTTCAAAAAACGGCAGTCCCCTGAGACGGGATTCCAGCATGCACTCTCCCCCGGCCAGTCGGTTTCCTACCGCCTGAAGCCTACCCCACCGTCACCCGCCGGCCGTCGAAGCGCTTCAGGCTCCAGCCGGCGAACAGCTCGTTGCCGGTGAGGCTCAGCTCCTCCAGGGTGCGGATGGCCACCTCCTCGCCCAGGTGCAGGCCCGCCACCGCGTCCGAACGCCAGTGCAGGCCGGCGAAATCGCGGCTGAGGCTGATATTCGCGGCCAGCTTGTCGAGCTCTCCGCCCACCGTCAGGTCGGCCCCCTTCCAGGGCTGGAGGGAGAGGCCGTCCGGGCTCGCCTGCACGGGCTCGGGAAGCACGTGCGACTCGTCCAGGCAGGCCTTGAGCACCGTCGCGCAGGCACCCGAGATCACCGCGTGGCCCGCCGGGTAGGAGGGGTGCGTGGGAGAGCCTTCGGGATATGCCTGCGGCAGCAACGCCGTGCGATAGCGCTCCCGGACGGCGGCCACCGCCGGCGAGTCGAGCAGCCCGTCGGGGAGCGGGTACCGCGCCCGGCCGCTCGCGTGCGCCTCGATCCGGCCGGCGTACTCCTCCGGCCGCAGGCGCCGGTGGACGGCCCACTTTTCGTACCAGCAGCCCTTGAGCGCTGCCTGCGTGACCACCGCGAGCAGGTAGAAGAGGAAGGGCTGTCCGAAGGTGGTGAAGGACCCTTGAGTGCGCGAGTGCTTGTAGGGATTGCCGCCGTCGGGCTGTGTGCCGGCCTTGAGCGCGATCAGGCAGGCGCTGAGGAAGGACTGATAGGTGAAGTCCCGGTGCACGTACTCCCCGAGGTCGCGGCCGTTACGGATGAAGCGCGGAGCCTCGTCGAAGCGGTTGACGCCGGCGAGGGCGCCGTTCTGGATCGCCAGCCAGCCGTCGAAGTCAGTCATGTAGTCGACGCCAGGGACCGCCGTACGGATCTTCTGCTCGATGCGGATGGGCAGGAAGGGGATGGGCTTCCAGAGGAACTGCGAGACATAGGGGCCAACCAGATCGCCGGCGGTCGCGCCGCGGAACAGAGTGTCGGGGGTCACCCCGCCGTCCCGCCGCGATCCGGTGAAAGCGGCGAGCGCGGAGAGATCCGCCGCCGCCTTCTCCACCCCCGGGTGCGAGCCGTACTCGGCGAACGGCACGTCGCGCAGCAGGGCCTGCCAGTAGAGCTCCGCGATCTCCCCCCCCTGCTCGGGGCTCGCGAAGCCGGGCGGCGGTGGGCATGGCACCTGCGAGCTGTCCGGGCCAATCAGCTCGCAGGCCCAGGCGGACTGCGGGTTGGCCAGCTTGACGAAGCCGCCGAGCGGGATGCGCTCGAAATCCTCAGGTCTGCCGGAGCGCAGAGCCCTCAGGTACACGTCGTAGGCCTTGAGGTCGACGTTGCCGCTGCGATCGTGCGGCAGGCCCTTCGAGTAGCAGGCGATGCGGCCGGGCAGCGAGTCCTCTTCGCCGTTGGTGAGGTGGACCCCGGGCCCGAGGTCGCGCTCGCGCCGGGCGGCCTGCATGCGGACGTCGAAGGCCTGGGCCAGCCGGCGGTCCCCCGCCGAGGCGGCCACGGCCGGAGCGGGCCGGCTCTTCGCCGCCGCCTCCGCGGCGGTGAGGATGCCGCCGGTGGCGAAGGCGGCGCCCCCCAGGCCCGCCGCTCCGGCGAGAAAGCCCCGCCGGGTGAGGAGCGGATCGGCTCCGTCCTCCATGGCCTCTGCGGGCGGGGTCTCTTCGTCAGGGTGCTTCACCGTCATGCTCCAGCGACGATCCAGTGGGCCAGGGTATCGGCGCCGTTCTCCCGCGGGGTCATGCCGCGGCCGAGCTCGACCCGCAGGGCCTGATCGTCGATCGTGCGGCGGAACGGAATCCACTCCGTCCGCTCCGCGTATCCGAGCCAATGGGCTTCCCAGAACGCATTGTACCCCGCGCCCGCGACGATGCGGTCGGCCCCTCCGAGCCATTCGGCGGCGGGGAACAGCGCTTCGGGCTCGAAAAGGTCGAGGACGACCGCTCCCTCACCCGCCGCCTCAAGCAGCGGCTCGGACTCTCCGCGCTGTCCCGCCTGCAGAACGACGATCAATGGGTGGCCGGCGGAAGCTCCGAGCCGCTCCCGCAGGGCTCCGGGCGGCCTGCACTCGTCCGGATTGCAGATCACGACCGGAGCGATCGACTCGCGGGCGCCGCGCTCCGGCATGGGCTCGACGGCGATGATCCGATCATATTGGGCGGGCTCGAAGGGGAGGCCGGGCGGACCGAGCAGCCAGTGCGGCGGGCAGATGCGGACGAGCAGCCAGGCCGCGCACGGCAGCGCCGGCAGCACCCAGCGCAGGGGAGCCCAGAACATGTCCACCAACAGAAGGTCCGGCGCGAAGCCCTGGAGCTGGCGGGCGAGCGCGCTGGTCTGCGCCAGTTGCCGGTCGCGCAGGGTGCGGTCGGTCTCGACGACGACCGGCTCATGCTCCGCACGTCCCTGCGCCGCCGGGAAAGGGAGCTGCGGGCCGAAGATCCGGTACTCGCCCGCGAAACCGGCTCGGGCAAGGCCACGTCCAATGGCGAGCCCCCTGACGAGATGCCCCACGCCCACGGTGCCCGCCGTGAAGTAGGCGACCTTCACGGTGGGGTCCGGTCAGAGGCTACGAGCCGCAGAAAAAGTCGCAGTTGAGGTTGAGGGTTCCCAGGTCCTGGCACGCGGCGGCCGGATCGCCGCAAGCACCCGAGGCTTCCGGGTCCGTCACGGCGAGGAAGGCGTGGCAGGACGAGACCGTGCCGCAGGAACACGCGACGTCCTCGCGGCGTGCGACATAGAAGAAGTTGCGCCGCAGCATCGCGCAGAAGCGGCCGGTGGGGTCGGTCAGCACGTGATCGACGAGCGAGAGCTGGCCCGTGCGGTCCTCCTGATAGAGGTCGAAGGTGCCGCCGACCGGACCCTGGACGCAGCGGTTCGCGTGGAAGAAGCCGGTAACGCAGACCGGGGCGCCGAGGATGATCGTGCCGAGGTCGGTGACGCCGCCCGCGACCGGCGGCACGCCAGGAGTCAGGACGCTCGAACCGGCGAGAGGCGACGGCGAAGAGCTGGGCAGGCTCACCTCCACCCGCACGCGGCCGGTGCGCACCGTGAGGCCGGGCATCTCGAAGCGGCCATCGGCTCCGGTGGTGGTGGCGGCTCCCAGCGAGACCACGTCCGCTGCCGCCACCGGCTGCCCATCGGGATCGACCACCAGACCGCGCACGGTCGTCACCGTGCCCGCCGCGCTGCCCAGCGGCCGGAAAGCCAGGGCCCGGAGACCGGCGCCGGCGAGGTCGCCCGCGGGGTTGGAGACTTCGGTGATTGCCAGTGTCCCGAGGTCGAGCTCGTAGAGGGCCCTGCCGTCGGCAGGCGAGGTCAGCACGAACGTGCGAGTACCCGGCTTGAGCGTCATGCCGCCGAGCTCGCCGCCCCCGGCCGAGGCTCCCACGGTGCCGGTCAAGGACTGCTGGTCGACAATCGCGCCGGTCGCCGGATCGACGGTCCACAGCTCGTTCGTGAATCCCGAGATGAACAGATAGAGCTGGCCGTCTGGCCCCACGGCCAGGCCGGAGGCTTCGAACGGCAGGCTCGGGTTGAGGACCCGCGCCACCTGCGTCGAGAGGTCGAGGGCGACGATTTTCCGGTCCACGAAGCCGGCGCTCAAGGCATAGAGGGTGCCCGTGGCCGGGGCGAACGTGAGGTCCTGAAGCCCGATCGGGATCTCCTCGTTCTCCAGGAGGAACGGCCCGAGGGTGGCGAGGACGGCGCCGGTCTCAGGATCGAAGCGCAGGAGCTGGCTCGTGCCCTGCTGCACGCCGAGGTTGGCGGACTTGGCGCGGCTCCGGGCGACGAGTTGGGGGATTGGAATCTCCGGCTGAGTCGAGGCCCAGAGCGTCCCGTCGCCGTCGAAGGTGAGCCCGGAGAGCCCCACGGGAAGAACGGGCCGGCTCCAGTCGATGAGGCGGCCGGCTCCCGTGTCATCCAGAACCAGCAGCCGGCCCGGGCTTCTCTGGCTACCGCCGCCGGAGCCAAGGTAGAGCAGGTGCAACGAGATCACGATGTCCCCGACCGCGGTCGTGCCGCCCGGTAGCGGCGGCACGGCGGCCGAGTTGCCCGCGAGCACGCCGCCGGCCCTGGCCGCCTGCGCTTCGCAGAAGACGGCCGAGACGGTGGGGACTCCGGGCACCGAGAACGCCCCCGCGGCGTCAGTGGTTCCCGACACGCCCAGGCAGTCGACCGCGGCGCCGGCCACCGCCACGCCGCTCGAGTCGACGACCCGGCCCACCGCTGTGGTGAGCGGATCGGGAATGACGTTCACGACGATCTCAGCGGTCGCCGTGTGTCCCAGCGTGTCCTGAGCGGTGGCGGTCAGCCGCAGCTCCGGAGCGCCGGCCGGCGCCCGGAGCGAGAAGAGGTAGGGAGCCCCGAAGGCATCGCCCACCGGCTGGCCGTCGGCGTCCAGGTGGACATGATCGATGCCGACGTCGTCGATGGCGCCCACCGCCACCTCCAGCCGGCTCCCCTCGATCACGTTGGCTCCGGCGGTGGGAGACAGCACGGCCACCGTGGGCGGCTGATCGGGATCGATCCCCACCACCAGCGTCGCCGTCGCCGTCTGGCCCGCGCTGTCGGTGGCCACGGCCGTCAGCGTCGTCTGGGTGACGCCCACCGGCACGCTGAAGGTCGTCCGGTAGGGTGGCCCGAAGACGCCCTGCGAGACGCCGTCGACCAGCAGCTCGACGGAGTCGACCTGCACGTCGTCGCTCGCCGTCGCCGCCATCTCCGCCGGCGCGCCCTCGATGAACCGGGCCCCGGCCACCGGCGCCAGGAACGACACCTGGGGCTTGTCGTCCGGGATGACGGTCACGACGACCGGAGCGGATTCGCTCTGATTGCCGCCGAGATCGGTGGCCACCGCGGTCAGCTTGAACGACGGCACTCCCGCCGGCACCCGCACGGTGGCCAAGTAGGGAGCCTTGAAGACCTCGGCCACGCTGACGCCGTCGATCAGGAAGCGGACGGAGGCCACCTGGACGTCGTCCGTGGCGCTGGCGCGCACCAGGAGCGGGTTGCGCTCGGGGGCCGACGAGCCGTCCGCCGGCGCCGTGAGGCTCACCTCCGGCGGAATGCCGGCCAAGTCCTGCAGGATCTTGTAGCGGCCGATGTGGAGCCCCGTATCGCCGAAGGTTCCGTTGTCGGTGATCTGCCCGCGGGCGCCCACCATGAAGACCAGCCCGGCGTTGTCGATGGCGACGCCGTTGCCGTTGTCGTCGCGGAAGCTCGGGGCTTGGGAGAAGTCCACCTCCGCCGAGAAAGCGGGCGTGGTGCCGCCGACGTTGAAGATGGGAACGGCGTTGACGAAGAAAACGTCCGCGGCGAGGGCGATGGGGCCGTCCAACACCAGGGAGGTCAGAGAGAAAGAGTCGCTGCTCGCGCCCACCACCACCGGCGTGCCCGGCTCCGAGAGGTCGACTGTGCGCAGCCCGCCGAGGTTGAAGCTGGCGCCGTCGGCCACGTAGGCATAGTGGCCGCGCAGCACGACGGCGGCGGCATGGGAGCTGCCGTCCGGCCGGGTGGCCGTCGAGCCCAGGAGGAACGGCGCCGCCGGATCGCTGACGTCGATCACCTCCAACCCGGCGAAGTCCTCCGCCACTACGGTCAGGCGCCCATCGGTGTCGACGCCGCGGGCGGTGCCCGCCGTGGGAATCGAGCCCAGCCGCAGGGGGGCCGCGGGATTGCTGACGTCGGCGATGAACAGGCCGCTCGCGCCGTCGGCGACATAGGCGCGCCCGTCCCGGAGGACGAGGTCGGTGGCATCGCCGGGCGTGTCGATGCGGCCGGCGACAGCCGGCGACCTGGGGTTGCGCACGTCGACGATCACCAGGCCGGCCGAGCCGGCGGCCACGTGGGCATAGCCCCCCGCCACCTTCACGGCATTGGCGTTGCCGGGCAGCGCCAGCGTCGCGGCGACGAACGGCGCCTGCGGGTTGGAGGCGTCGACCACCACCAGGCCGGCGCGGCCCGACGCCACGTAGGCGTACGGGCTGGCGACGTCCACGCCGTTGGCGAAGCCCGGCAGGGGCAGGAACGAGAGAGGCTGCGGCGAAAAGCTCGTCACCACCACCTGCACGGTGGCCGAGCGGCTGCCGAGGCTGACGGTGACGATGGCCGTACCGTCCTGGCCGGCGAAGACCACGCCGTCCTCACCACTGAAGTTAGCCACCGTGAGATCGCTGGAGCTGTAGCTGGTGCCGTAGCGGCGGCGGCGCACGTCGAGCACCGTGCCGTCGATCAGCCGCGCCTTGACGTCCAGCCGCTGCGAGGCCTCCCCCAACGCCGTGTTGAAGGTAATGTTGAGCGTCGCCGGCTGCACCGTCAGGCTCTGGACGATCGGTGCCAGGTTGAAGCTCGCGGGATCGAGCGGATCGCTGCCGCTCTGGATCTCCAGGCCGTCGGAGATCCCGTCGCCGTCCGTGTCGCGGAGCAGCGGATTGGTGTGGTAGCGGTTGAGCTCGTCGCCGTCGAGCAAGCCGTCGCCGTCGGTGTCCGCGTTGAAAGGATCGAGCCCGCCACGGAACTCATCGAGGGTCGACAGGCCGTCGCCGTCGTGGTCCTTGAGCGCGTCGGCCGGGTCGTTGGGATCGAGACCGTGGGCGATCTCATAGTCGTCGGGCAGGCCGTCGCCGTCGCTGTCCGCGGCAGCGAGGACCTGCACGCGGACGACGCCGAGCGCCCCCTCGTTGAGAGCGCTCACCAGCACGACGCCGCTCAACCGGGCGGTGATCAGGCCGCCGGCATCGACGCTGGCGATGGCCGGATTGCTGGACCGGTAGCTGGTGCCGCGTGAGCCAGCGGTGACGTCGACGGTGGCGCCGCCCGCGAACGCGGCGCGTACCGCCAGTTGGACCGTCTGTCCCACCCCGGTGAGCTGCGTCTGTGGCGCGGTCAGCGCCAGGCTCGCCGGGATCGGCGTGGGATCCTGGAAGCGGATCTCCGCCACCCGCAGGATACCGTTGGGGGGAACGTCGATCAGGTCGGACTGGCCGGAGCGGGTGACGCCATCCTCGACGCAAGTGGCCCGCACCCGCACCGGCCCCTGGTTGGCCGGCACGTTGGGCAACACCCACCCGCCGCCTGGCTGGACCTTGGCCGTGCGATTGAGCACGCTCACCATGCAGTGCTCATCGAGCGCCAGAATCTCCCGGCCATCGACCGGCGGCTGCGGGGTCAGCGGATCGGTGCCCGCCGCGACCTCGTCGCCGTCGGCGATGCCGTCGCCGTCGGTGTCCAGCCTGGACGGATCGGTGCCGATCCGTCTCTCCTCGCCGTCGCTCAGGCCGTCGCCGTCCGTGTCGGCTTTCAGCGGCTGGAGACCGGCCTGTACCTCCTCCCCGTCCGGGATGCCATCACCGTCGGTGTCGGGGTTGCGGGGGTCGGTCCCGGCGCGGAATTCAGCCAGCGCGGAGAGGTGGTCGCCGTCCGCGTCGGAGGCGGCGTCGCTCGGGTCGGCAGGATTCAGTCCGTACTGGAGCTCCCAGGCGTCCGGCATGCCGTCGCCGTCGGAATCCACGCCGCTGATCACCGAGAGCACGATCCCGGCGAAGAGGTCCTGATAGAACCCGTAGACAACCTGTGAGCCCGGGGCCTCGGCAGTGACTCTGCCGGCATCGTCCACGGAGAGCAACGGATTTTCCTCGCCCAGGAAGGACGCGGAGTAGGAGACGCCGGGGGCGGTCGTGACGTCCTGCTGACTGCCGTTCGAGAGGGTGGCGATGAGCCGGAGCTGTACGACCTCCCCCGGCGCCAGGGTGCTCTTCGGCGAGCGCAGCTCCAGCGATGTCGGCGTCTGCGCCCCCAGGGGCAGGGTGCCGGCCAGCAGCGCGATCCAGATCCAAATTGCCTTTCCCATGGCCATGGTTCCTCGGGCTCAATCGAAGAGAGGAGGCTCGGCCCGCCGTTCCAGCAGAGCGAAGAGCCGGGCGTCCGACGCGGACCGCACCGGCGCCAGCGATTCGAAGAAGATCCGGTGCTGATCCTTGGGCAGGAGCTGCGGGGCGGCGATGGTGACGCCGAGCTCGGCGGGCCGTTCGCGCTTCCCCTCGTCCGGCGCGAACGTGGCGGCCACCTTGAGGCTGCCGAGCGTCCAGAGCAGGGCGCCCCGCTTGCGCGGCTCGACCTTCGAATGCTCCAGCGACATCTGCCCGGCCGGGTCCAGGCTTCCTGCACCCAGGTTGAGGAAGCGCTCCGGGTTCTGCCCCCACTTGCGCAGGGCTCCCTGCAACACCTTGGCCTGGCGGTCGGCGAACCGATCCCCCGATCCGATGGCGGTCAGCGACACCTCGCACAGCTTGTGCTGACAGAACAGGTACATGCCCGTGTCGAAGAATAGCGATCCGGAGAAGCTCTCGACGTAGAGGGGATTGGGATCTTTCTTCTCGGACTCCCGCTCCTCGAGGAACACGAACTTCTCAGCCGCTGGCCGAGCCGTCCGGAGCTCCTGCTCGGACATTCCGATCCGCAGTCCCCGCAGCATCGTGGGCATGGGATCGGCGGACGGCGTCTGCGGGTCGGCGCAATCGATGGCCGTGGCCGACAGAAGCATCACCATCATGGCGGCGAGCCAAAAGCCGGCGGAAGCTCCCGAGTTGGATCTCGCGGCTCTCATGGGCATGAGGTCCCCGCCGGCGGCGGATTGTTGATTTGCAGGCGGCCAGCGGCGAGCGACTGGAGCGCCGCCTGCGCGCAGTCGACCCCGGATGACGCGTTCGACTTGCCGACCTCGTTGTTGTTGACGTCCTGCTCGTGGCTCAGGCAGTCCTGCGACGCATCCTGCTCGTGCAGGTTGAGGATCGTGTCCGCATAGAGCGACGTCAAACTGTCGCTGTGCAGGGCGCAGGACAGGTAGGCGTGCCGGCCCGCGTCCGCCATCGTTCCCTCAGGGTCGCCGTTGATTTTCGCGCAAGCCCCGTGGAACGTTCTCAGTTGCCAGGCGACGACCTGGCCGGCGATCTGCCGCGCCCGCGCACAGGCGGCGACGGCCAGCGGGTTCCCGAGGCTGGCCACGCACCAGCTCTTCTCGCCGAACATGCCGTTGAAGTCGCTCATGTCCACCACCCGGATCGAACGGGAATCCTGATTGCAGTCGGTCTGCGAGTCGCTCGCCTGGATCGTGGCCGACCCCTTCTTCACTCCGGTGGCCGTCCCCGAGGTGCCGCCGGAGACGGTGAGGTTCGCTGGCTGCAGGCTCTTCCAGGTGATGGTCCGGCTGGCCGGCGTGATCGTCGCCGCGACCGGCTTGCTGTTGCCGGCACAGATGAAGGACGGCGCCCTGGTGATCGTCACTTTCACCGTTTGGCCCTTGCAGTTGCCGTTGTTGCACTTGTCGTCGACCGTGCACTTGTCCTTGTCGTCACAGCCCTGGTTGTTCTTGGCCGGGTCGGGAACGCAGCAGTCGTTCTCGCATTTCTGGCAATCCGCGCAGTGATGGGGCGTCCCCGAGCTCGACGAGCTGCCGCCGCAGTGCCAGCCGGCCTTGACGATCCCGACCCCCGGATTGGCCACCATGGTGGAGCCGTCATCGCTCACCGTGGCCGGGCCGATGCTCACGAAATGGCCGAGGTCGTGATCGAACGAATACATCTCCGTCACCTGGCCCGGCGCCAGCCCCTCGACGTTGGGAAGCGAGAGCCGTGCCGGGGGCTCGAAGCGGGCGCCGGCCGGCTGGATGGTGACGATGAACCGCGGCTGCTGGCCGAAGTTGGGCACCATGGGTACCTTGTCGGAGTGCACGGCGGTCACGCTCACCACCCCTGAGCGGCTGCCGCCGGGGAAGGTCACCGAGCCTGGAGCGATCACCAGCGCGAAACCCGGCAGGTCCGGCAGGGTGAGGGTGCCGCCGTGCGTCTCGTCGACCGCCAGCCCGTGGGCGAGATCGAGGGGCAGCAGGAAGATCGGCATGTTCACCGTGACGTCGCGCCCGGGGATGGTGGTGACGGTGTACTCGAGGTCAGGCCACGAACCGGGACGCGCCGCCGTCGAGCCGTCCACCAGCATGCGCACCGTGCCCACCGGCGCGCCGCTGATCCTGAAGGCGCCGCGCGCGTCGGTCTGCGCGGTCAGCGAAGTGTCGAGAATGCGGATCGTGACTCCCGGGATCGGGTCGTTCTGATTGTCGAGCACGATGCCGCTGATCGAGGTCCGGGCCGGATCGCCGGCCGACAGCCCCGAGGCGGTGAAGCTCGCCAGCGGACCGTTGGGCAGTCCCTCGATGCGTGCCACCACCGTGTTGTTGGCGACTCCCTCCTGAGGGTCGAGGGTGAACGGCGTGATGGCGCGGCCGTCGCCATCGGTGGCGATCACCATCTGGTCGAGCCCGTTGGGGAGACGCCCGGCGCCGTTGACCACCGAGAAATGCACGGCGATGGCGGGCAGGCGGTTGTGCCCGCTGTCGGTGACGACAGCGATCAGCGGGCGAGGCAGTGGCTGGCCGGCGACTCCCACCTGCTGGTCGCCGGCGTCCACCACGATGGCGGCCGGCTCGCCCGCCAGCGCCGACGCGAGGAAGGCGACCGGCTCGCCGTAGCCGGCGGCCGAGGCCACCACCACCTGATTGCCCACTCCGGCACGGGTGCCGAGGGTGAAGTGGACGGCTGCCCGGCCCGCGGAGTCGGTGACAACCGCCAGCCGCCGCCGGCCGCCATCGAGGGAACCATCGTTGCCCCGCACCTCGAACACCACGGTCGTGCCCACCGCCGGCAGTCCGGCCGTATCCTGCGCTACGGCCACCAGCGGTGCCGGCAGCGCCATGCCGATCACCCCCTGCTGGCCGTCGCCGGACACCGCGACGAGGCGCGCCGAGGCGCCCGTCTCGCGCCGCACGACGATGGAAACCTGGGCGACGTTGCCGCTGGCGTCCACCGCCTCGGCGGTCAAGGTGTTGTCGCCGGCCTGCAGCGGCACCCCTTCGACCAGGAACGAGCGGTTGGCCACCCGGGCCGGCCGGCCGTTGACCTTCACCTGCGCTTGGGGCGCATTGACGGTCCCCGCGACGATGTCGTTGACCAGACCCGCCACGGTGACCGCCGCCGCGCGCACTGAAGCGCCGGCGCGCGGCTGGTCGATCGAGAGGTGGGGAGGCGTCAGGTCGCGCACCACGTTGATGGTGGCGCTCCCCGACCTGCCATCCGCCGCCGTGGCGACCGCCGTGATGATGTTCCCCCCTTCGACGAGTGGGATCTCCACCGAGAAGTCGGTTCCGGAGACCGTGGCCCGCAGACCGTTGACAGCCACCGCCAGCCCCGGGCTGCTCACCGCACCCCTCACCATGACCGTGGTGGCCGCGAGGGTGCCGAGGTCGGCCGGCGCAGTGATGGTCACCTCCGGAAGGGTGAGACGCGTTACGGCAACGTCGAGAGCACGGCGGTTGCCCGCCACGTCGGTGGCGGCGACCGTGATCGTCTGCGCTCCCTCGGACAGGGGGACCGAGGTCTCGAAACCGCCGTCGGCGGCCGGAGAAACCGCCACGCCATTCACCTGTAGCGTCGCGATGCCGTTTTCGTCGCTGACCGTCCCGGCCACCCGCGCCGCCGGACGGTTGAACACCTGGTTCGGCGACGGCGTCTCGAGCCGGAGAGCAGGCGGCCGCTGGTCGAGGATAACCGAGCCGGAGGCCGTCCCCTGGTGGCCCGCGCGATCCATGGCGATCACAGAAACCGGGTTCGCCCCCTCGAGCAGGACGAGAGCGGCCTGGAACGTGCTCCCGGTCACCGTGGCCGGCGCGCCGTTGACCACCACCTGGACGGCCGGATCCGTGTCGGACACCGTCCCGTTGACCACCAACGGCAAGGCCTTCGCGTAGGCGGGCAGGGTGAGCCCGACCACCGGCGCCACCGTATCCGTCGTGAACCCGCGCGTCGCCTGCGCCGCATTGCCCGCCCGGTCCTTGACCGTGACCTGAGACGTGTGAGCTCCCTCGGCCAGCGGCGCCGCCGGCGTGAAGGTGAGCCCCGAAACCGTCACCTGCGCCTGGGCCGTGCGGTCCACTCCGTCGACGACGAGCCGGACGCTCGCCGGATCGACGCCCGAGCCGGTGTCCGAATACGTCGCCACCACGGTGGGCGTGGGGCTGGCGACGAAGCTCCCCTCGGCGGGAGCGGTGATCGCCACCGTCGGCAGCGTGGTGTCCCCGCCGCCGCTCGGCGTGGTGAACACCACCACCAGCCGCGGCGCATTGCCCGTCGTTCCCTGCCGCGAGTCGTACTCCACCAGGCCGCTCTTGTTCTCCTCCGTCTTCTTGAGCAGCCAGCCGAAGTCCGCGGTGCCCCTGGTGAAGGCGGCCACGTCGGCGGTGACGTCGTAGCGCACCCAGCCCGCGAGGTCGCGGGTGTGGAGCACGCTGGCGGTCGGGGTCGCCGCGAAGCCGCCGCCGGCCCACTGCGCGGCGCAATCCGGACTGCCGTTCGTCGGGTTGGCGTCGTTCGCGCAATTCCAGGTGGCCCCGGTCTCCGTCCAGGCGGTGGTCAGACGGTGGGCGTCGATCGTGCGCCCCGTCTTCCCCCAGTTGCGGCCGTTCTTCTTGATGTGCAGCTCGAGCGAGGCGGAAACCACCGTCGCCCCGGTCAGCGCCGTGGCGAGGCTCTGCGAGTCGAACTGCACCAGGGCGCGGTTCTGCCCGCTCTGGCGCAGGCGCAGGATGGGCTCGGCGCCGAAGTTCTTGTTCGCGTCGCCCTTTCGGATATAGGTGTCCCCCACGGTCTGGAAGGTCACCAGGTGGGGTCCCGGGCCGAGCAGGAGCTGGAAGGCGGCGCTCGCCTGCGCGGCGTTGCCGGCGCGGTCCTTCAAACGAGCCTGAACGGCGTGGCTGCCCGCCGCCAGGGTGGGCGCATGGCAGGTCGCCGACTGCGGCCCAGTGGCGCAGCTCGCGGTGATGTCCTGCCCGTCGACCAGCACCTGAAGAGTGGCGAGGTCCACGCCCGAGCCGCCGTCCGCATACTCCACCACCACGGTGGGCGCCGGCTGGTTGACCAGGATCGGCTGATCGGGCGAGGTGATGGCGAGCGACGGCGGCACCGAATCGTGCGCCGCGCTCTCCACCAGCAGCACCAGCCGGGGGCGCTCCGCCGCGATCCCCTCGCGGGAGCCGTAGTCCGCCTTGCCGCTCTGATCGTCGTCCGCCTTCACGATCAGCCAGCCCTGATTGGGCGTCCCGGTCAGGAACGTGGCGACGTCCGCCGTGACGTCGAAGGGCAGCCAGACGTGGTCGGCGGAGGTCTCGAGGATCGAGTCGGAGGCGTCGTCGTCGAAGGTGCCGCCGTCCCAGCGGGTGGCGCAGTCGGGCTTGCCGTTGGCGGGATTGGTGTCGACCGCGCAGTTCCAGGTGACCCCCGCTTCGGTCCAGTCCGCGGTCGCGCGGTGGGCCTCGATGGGCCGGCCGCCGGAGCCCCAACTGCCGCTCGCCGAGTGGACGAACAGCTCCAGGGAGGCGGAGACCAGCCGTCCGGAGCCGACCGCCGCCGCGATGGCGGCCTGGTCGAAGCGCAGGAGGACACGGCCGTCCCCGGCGAGCTGCAGGGTGGGATCGCCGCCGCGGTTCTGGTTCGCCGAGCCCTGGCGCAGCGAGGCGTCGGCCACCGCTTGGAGCGTCACCGTCTGCGCATCGCTCCGAGCCGCCAGCCCGAGGCAGAGGAACAGACAACCCACCAGAGTCTTCTTGGCGTTCACGCGTCCCCCTTCGCAGACCGAAGAGCCCGACTGGATCCGGGATCGCACCCGGTTGGATAGCTTCTTAGCTAACCATCTTACCTCAAAACGAGGTCGGGAGGCCAGGAGGCGCCGCTACTCCCTTGCTACTCCCTGCTCGCCGGACCGATGCCGAGATCTGCTAAACTTCGTCTGGGAGGCTCCCCGTCCGGCAGCCCTCCAAAGCAGACGAAGGAGAGAACCATGTCCAAGAACTCACAGCACGTCGTTCCTCATCCCGATGGGGGGTGGAGCGTGAAGAAAGGGGGCTCCACCCACGCCACCCGGCGATTCGAGACCCAGAGGGAAGCTGTTACCTACGGGCGTAAGATCAGTAAGAATCAAGGCTCTGAGCTCTATGTGCATGGGCGCGACGGGATGATCCGTAGCAAGGACTCCTACGGGAGCGACCCCAACCCTCCGAAAGATGAAAGGTGAACAGCGCCGAGCTTGCTGGCGCGATCGATGGCTATGAATTGAACGTCTTCGTCAACTGCCCGTTTGACGACAAGTACCTGGCCCTTCTCCGTCCCCTCCTTTTTACTATCGTATACCTGGGTTATCGTCCCAGAATTGCCTCCGAGCGGTCGGATTCCGGAGAGAACCGGCTCGACAAGATCTGCGAGCTGATCCGGCAGTCCAAATTCAGCATACACGACCTTTCGCGCCTGAAAGCTGCGCGAGCCCGCGAGCTCTACCGCATGAACATGCCGTTCGAGCTTGGTATCGACTATGGATCGCGCCAGCATGGACCAGAATTCATGAGAAGCAAGAAGTGTCTGATTCTGGAGAAGGAGGCGTACGATTTCAAAGCGGCCCTGTCCGACATGTCCGGGGTTGACATCAAAAGCCATCGCAATAAGCCTGAAGAAGTCGTGCGCGCTGTCCGCGACTGGTTTTACGAAACGGTGGGCCTGCGGGAGGCTCCCTACCCCAAGGTCATCTGGTTCCTGTTCAACGACTTCACGACCAGTCTTTTCGAGGCGAGACTCGCGGAAGGCATTCCAGAGAACGACGTCAGGGAGGACATTGCCAGGATGCCGATACCGGAATACTTGAACTGTGCAGCGGATTGGGTAGCCAAGCACGCCTGAGCCGCGCGGGCTCCTGGAACTAGTCGCCCGCCACCTCGTCGCCAACCACGTCGCGGACGTAGAGGAGCTTGACGGCGACCATCACGGCGGCGAGGAGGGGCACGGCCACCAGCATGCCGAGAAAGCCGAAGACGATTCCCATCAGGGCGAGCCCCAGCAGGGTGACCACCGGCGGCAGGTCCAGCCCCTGGCGCATGAGGATGGGGATGAGGACGTGGTTCTCCATCTGCTGGATGGCGATCCAGGCCAGGGCCACGAAGAGCGCCGTGTGGGGCGAGTCGAGGAAGCCCATGGCCACCGCCGGCACCGCGGAGAGGAAGGGGCCGGCGATGGGAATGAACTCCAGCAGCCCGGCGATGAGGCCCAGCGACAGGGCCGCCTTGACCCCGAGAAGGGAGAGGACGATCGAGATCACCACCGCCATGACGGCCATGGCCACGAGCTGCGCCTGGAGCCAGCGGCCCAGGGTGACCGAAATGGCCGTGAGCACCTCGCGGGCCCGCGGCCGGGCGGGATGGGGCACGAGATGGAGGATGCCCCGGAAGTAGAGGTCCGGATCGGCCCCGATATAGATCGCCAGGAAAAGGACCAGGACCAGCCCCGCCAGCATCGCCACGGTCGACGACAGGAACGAGAAGAGGTAGTGGGAGAGCGCTCCGAGTTGGCCGGAGAGCGTCTTCGGCAGCTCGGCGAGAGAGCCGCCGGAGCCGGGCGCCGGCGGACCGGCCTGCGGCTCGCCGTCCGGCCCGGCCGGGAGGGGAGCCGGCGGCGTCCCGGGCCGGGCCGGCACGAGCTGCCCCAGAAAGCCGCCGCGATGGAGGTCGAGCCAGTCCTCCGCCCGGCCCACGGCCACGGGGAGCTTCTGCCGCAGTTCGCCGAACTGGGCCCGCAGCACGGGCGCGGTCCAGGCCCCGAGCCCCACCAGCCCGCCCACGAACGCGAACACGATGAGCACCGCCCCCAGCCCCCGGGGCACCCGCAGGCGTCGCTGGAGCACCTCCGTCCCACGGCCCACGGCGAGCCCGAAGAGCACGCCGAGGAAGGCGATCAGGAGCAGGTCGTGAGCGAGCCACAGCAGTTGCAGGACCAGATAGAGGCCCAGGACGAGCGCGGCGGCGCGGAGTACGTCGGCGCTGCGCCACCCCGGCTGGCGCGCCAAGTCGCCGCCGGCCCGTGGGGACGGAGCGGTCTCGCGAGGAACGGGGTGGGGTTCCATAGGAATTTCAGGGGGGATGCAAGAGCGGCGCCCAAGCGGTTCCAGGAACAAATCCCCCGGCGGCCATGTTATCCTCCCCGGGCGCGGTTCGCCGCAGCTCTCCCGGACCTTTCGCCCGGACCGGCCGGGCAGGTCAGGCTCTGCTCCGTCGCAACTTGCCAGGGGCACGTCCATTCCTTATAATGGGTAGGCCAGCTTGCCCTGACCGGTCACCGGTCGGTAAGAAGTGGGCCACCCGCCCACTTTTTTTGTTGGGCAAACCGCGCCATCAAGAGGAGAACGCGATCGGAAAATGTCCGCCGCACCCAGCCGTCTCGCCGAGGTCATTCCGGAGCTCGAATCCGTTGCGGCGGCTTCCGGCTGCGAGCTGCTTGCCGTCGAGCTCAAGGGTGGCGTCATGCGTCTGATCCTCGACAAGCCGGAGGGCGGGGTCACCCTGGCGGACTGCGAGCACGTCTCCAGGCAGGCCTCGGCCCTGCTGGACGTGCTGGACTTCGGGGCCGGTCGCTACGTCCTGGAAGTCTCCTCCCCAGGGCTCGACCGACAGCTCTACCGGCCGCAGGACTACGACCGCTTCGCCGGCCGTCTGGCGCGGGTGACGATGCAGGACCCGGAGACGGGCAAGAAGAAGACGGTCGTGGCGCGCCTCGCAGGGCTGCGCCGGCCGGCAGGGGTGGCCGGCGGCGAAACCGCCGGCGCCGAGGAGGCCGAGGTCGTCCTCAAGGACGACCGCAGCGGCGAGACGCAGGCGATCCCCCTCAAGAACGTCAAGCTGGCTCGGCTGGAGATCGAGCTTTAGCGCTGCAACCGAGATAGGAAAAGAGAACCATGCCTCAGGCACAGAAGGCTCCGACTGCGGAAATCAACCTGAACGAGATCCTGCGCCAGGTCGCGCGGGAGAAGGACATCGACCTGGAGAGGTGGATCTCCGCCCTCGAGGACGCCATGGCGTCGGCGGCGAAGAAGCAGCACCGGATCAAGGAGCCGGTGCGCGCTCACCTCGACCGCGAGACCGGCAAGTTCGAGGCCTTCATCGTCAAGAAGGTGGTGGAGACGGTGGAGGACCCGCTCGCCGAGTGGACGGTCGAGGAGGCGCGGGACCACAAGGCCAACGCCGAGGTGGGCGACGAGATCCACCTGCCCATCTCCACCGACGGCCTGGGGCGCATCGCCGCCCAGAACGCCAAGCAGGTGCTCTACCAGCGGGTGCGCGAGGCCGAGCGCGAGAACGTCTACAACGAATTCATCGACCGCGTGGGCGAGGTGCTCAACGGCACGGTGAAGCGCTTCGAGCGGGGCGACATCATCATCGACCTCGGACGCACCGAGGCCGTGGTGCCGCGCTCCGAGCAGGCCCGCCACGAGCGCTACAGCCAGGGCGAGCGCATCCGCGCCGTCATCGTCGAGGTGCACAAGCAGCCCAAGGGGCCGCAGATCGTGCTGTCGCGCACCGATCCGCGCCTGCTGGTCAAGCTGTTCGAGACCGAGGTGCCGGAGATCTATGACGGCACGGTGGTGATCAAGAACGCGGTGCGCGCCCCCGGCGAGCGGGCCAAGGTGGCGGTCTACAGCCGCGAGCGCGACGTCGATCCGGTGGGCGCCTGCGTCGGCATGAAGGGCTCGCGCGTGCAGTCCATCATTCGCGAGCTGAGGGGCGAGAAGATCGACATCATCGAGTACAGCGACGACCTGGTGACCTTCGCCCAGAGCGCCCTGGCGCCGGCCAAGATCACCCGTGTGTCGGTGACCCACCAGGGCGAGGTGCCCCACCTCGACGTGATCGTCGAGGACGAGCAGCTCTCCCTCGCCATCGGCAAGCGCGGCCAGAACGTCCGCCTGGCCTCGGAGCTCATCGGCTCGCGCATCGACATCAAGAGCGAGAGCGACGTCAAGGACGAGGTCGCCGACGCCCTGGCCCGCATGCTGAACACCGCCATGAGCCAGGTCCCGTCCCCCGCCGCTCGCGAGGAGCTGGACGTGGCCGCGGCGCCGGGCATCGCGGGGGTGGCCGCCGCGGCGCTCAAGGAGGCCGGCTTCGGCAGCATCGACACGCTGGCGGAGACCGAGCCGGAGACCCTGCTCGCCCTCGGCCTCGACGAGCTGTCGCAGGACGAGGCGGAGAGCGTGGTGGCCTGGGCCAAGGAGCAGGTCGAGAAGCGGCAGGCGGAGATCGACGTCGGGCCGTTCCGGGCGCCGGAGCCGGCCGCGAAGGGCGGCGGCATGGGCGACGAGGATTTCATGGCGGCGCTCTCGCGGGCTTTCGCGGAGAGCGAGCAGCAGCGCGCCACCGCCGCCCACGTGCTGGGCGGCGGCGGCGACGAGGCAGCGGAGGGCGGAGAGGCGGCGGCCGGCGAGGCCCGTCCCGAAGAGACGGAGTAGTCCAGCGAGGGGGAGCGCCCCGGTTGGGGCGGGTACCGGGCAATCACAGGAGCTCAAGAAGATATGGGAAAGATTCGAGTCCAGGACCTCGCGAAGATGATGGCGATCTCCAACCAGGACCTCGTCTTCAAGCTGAAGTCCATCGGCGTGCGGGTCGAGGGGGATGACGCGCACATCGACTCCGACATCATCACGGCGATCCTCCAGGGCAAGAAGCTGCCGCACCCGCGGGAGGTCATCCTGCGGGACGAGACGGCGCCCCCTGACGCCGCCCGCCGGCGCGCCACCACGGCGCCGCCGCCGCCGTCGGCGCGCCGCCCGGCCCCCAATCCGTTGCGCCCCCAGCGCCCGCGGACCCTGATCCAGAAGGTGGAGCCACGCATCCAGAACCTGCCGATGTCCGAGCGCCCGGCCGTCCTGCCCGGCGGCTTGCAGTCGATGCCGGCCATGCAGGCGATGACCGAGGCCGCCGTGGCGTCCCAGGCCGAGCCGCTCCAGCAGGAGGCGGCGGTGATGGGCGCCGGAGCCGCCGGAGTGACGTCCGCCCAGGTCATCGAGGCGCCGCCGCGGGTGGTCGAGGTCGCTCCTCCCCCGCCGTCCTCCGTCCAATCGTCCCAGTCATCCCAAACATCCCAGACATCCCAGCAGCGCCAGCCGCCGCCGCGACGCGACGCCCCGTCCGGGCCGCCGCAGCAGCGCCGCGATGGTCCGCCGCCGCGCCGCGACGTCCCGGGTCAGCGGCCGTCCGGTCCACCGCCGCGACGCGACGGCCAGGGCGGCCCCGGCCCCACCCGGCCGCCCATGCAGCGCCCCGCCGGCTCCGGCACCTCGACCGGCATGGCCACCGAGGAGCAGAAGCGGCGCGCCGCCGAGCGGCTGCAGGAGCAGATCGATCGCGACAAGAAGAAGAAGGGCAAGGGGCCCAAGAAGGCGGGCGGGCGCGAGGAGGACCTCACCGGCTTCAAGGGCAGCCTGGAGGACCTCGAGGTGGAAGAGGGGGGTCCGATCACCGGCCGCCGCCGCCGCCGCGTCCTGCGCAAGGAGGACGAGGAGAACGCGGGCGGCAAGCTCCTCACCTTCAAGAAGGAGAAACCCACGGGCGCCGTAATGATCAGCGAGGGCATGACCTTGCGCGAGTTCGCCGAGAAGCTCGGCGTGCGCGTGCGCGACCTCATCAACGCCCTGTTCAAGCGGGGCATCATGGCCAACATCAACCAGGTGCTGGACCCCGAGCTCGCGCTCCAGGTGGCCCGCGACCTGGGGGTCGAAGCCATGGTCGTCTCCTTCGAGGAGGAGGTGCAGCTCCGCGAGGAGCAGTCGTCGACGGCCGGCGGCGGCGAGCAGCCGGAGAGCAAGACGTCGCGTGGGCCGGTGGTCACCATCATGGGCCACGTCGACCACGGCAAGACGTCGCTGCTCGACGCCATCCGGAAATCGAAGGTCACGGAGTCCGAGTTCGGCGGCATCACCCAGCACATCGGCGCCTATCACGTCGAGGTCAACGGCCGCTCCATCGTCTTCCTCGACACTCCGGGCCACGAGGCCTTCACCCTGATGCGCGCCCGCGGCGCCAAGGTGACGGACATCGTGGTGCTGGTGGTTGGAGCGGACGACGGCGTCATGCCGCAGACCGTCGAGGCCATCGACCACGCACGCGCGGCCAAGGTGCCCATCGTGGTGGCGATCAACAAGATCGACAAGCCCAATGCCAACCTCGACCGGGTGAAGAAGGAGCTGGCCGACCGCGGGCTGATGGCCGAGGACTGGGGCGGCGACACCGTCATGGTACCGATCTCGGCGCTCAAGAAGCAGGGCATCACCGAGCTGCTGGACATGATCCTGCTCACCGCCGACATCCTCGAGCTCAAGGCGAGCCCGGAGATCTCCGCCCAGGGCGCCGTGCTCGAAGCCCGCAAGGAGGTGGGACGCGGCATCGTGGCCACCGTGCTGGTGCAGAACGGCACCCTCAAGGTGGGTGACGTGTTCGTTTCCGGCGCCACCTGGGGGCGCGTGCGCTCGATGAGCGACGACCTCGGCCACCGCTCGCAGGAGGCCGGCCCCTCCACCCCCGTGGAGGTCACCGGCTTCTCCGACGTGCCGGACGCCGGCGACATCCTGCAGGTGGTGGAGGATGAGTCCAAGGCCAGGGGCATCGCCGAGTTCCGCGCCCAGGAGCAGCGCCGGCGCGGCCTCGCCCCCACCCAGGGGCGGATGTCGCTCGACCAGCTCTTCAACCGCATCCAGGAGGGCGAGGTCAAGGAGCTGCCGGTCATCCTCAAGGCGGACGTGCAGGGATCCGTGGAGGTGCTCAAGGAGGCCCTCGGCAAGGCCAGCACGGACAAGGTGAAGGTCTCGGTGCTCCACTCGGGCGTCGGCGCCATCTCCACCAACGACGTGCTGCTGGCCTCGGCGTCGAAGGCGGTGATCATCGGCTTCAACGTCCGCCCCGAGCGCACCGCCGTGGAGCTGGCCGAGAAGGAGGAGGTGGAGATCCGTCTCCACACGGTGATCTACGAGCTGATCGACGAGCTGCGCAAGGCCATGACCGGCCTGCTCGAGCCGACGTTCCGCGAGGTGGCCGCCGGCCGTGCCGAGGTGCGGGACACGTTCAAGGTGCCGAAGGTCGGGACGGTGGCCGGCTGCCACGTGGTCGAGGGGGTCATCCCGCGCACCGCGGCGGTGCGGCTGGTGCGCGACAACCGGGTGATCTACGAGGGGAAGATCTCCTCGCTGCGGCGGTTCAAGGACGACGTCTCCGAGGTGCGGACCGGCTTCGATTGCGGCATCGGGCTGGAGCGGTTCCAGGACGTCAAGCCCGGCGACTTCATCGAGGCTTTCACCAGCGAAGAGGTGGCGCCCGTCCTGTAGAACAGGAGCGCAGGGTGCGCGCACCGCGGGGCATCACCCCCGGTGCGCGGAGCGCACCCTACGCCAAGCGAGCGCGCAAAAGAGCCATGATCGTCGGGATTTCGGTTTTCGAGCTGCACCTCCCCACCAGCCGCAGCCTCAAGGACAAGCGGCGGGTCGTCAAGTCGCTGATTGAACGGTTGCATCAGCGCTACCGGGTCTCCATCGCGGAGACCGATTTCCACGATCTCCACCAGCGGGCGGAGATCGCGCTGGCGGCGGTGACCGCGGGCGGCGAAAGCGAGATGGATCGTCTGATGGAAGAGGTGAGAAACCAGGTGGAGAGCGATCCGGAGGTCTACCTGACCCGCTGGGACCCGCAGCTCCTGGAGGGGGCATCATGAGCCGGCGCAGCGACCGCGTCGGCGACCTGCTGCGCGCCGAGCTGTCGGACCTGATGCTCCGGGCGGTGCATGACCCGCGGGTGAAGCTGGCCTCGGTCACCCAAGTGGATGTGACCCCGGACCTGAAACGGGCCATCGTCAAGGTCTCGGTCCTGGGGGATGACAAACAGCGGCTGGAGACCGTCGAAGGTCTCCGCCACGCTCGGGGGTTCCTGCGCACGGAGCTGGCTCGCCGGCTCAAGTTGCGGGTGACCCCGGAGCTCGTCTTCGAGCTCGACCGAGGCGCCGAGCAAAGTCAAAAGATCTCAGATCTCTTGGAGAGCCTCCATGGGCGGGATGAAAGCTCCTGAAGACCTGTTGCGGAAGATCCGCCAGGGCAACCGTTTCCTGCTGACCAGCCACGCCAACCCGGACGGCGACGCCATCGGCTCCGAGCTGGGTCTGGCGCGCCTGTTGCGCGGCCTGGGCAAGGGGGCCGTGGTGTGGAACCACGATCCCACCCCCACGGTCTACAAGCCGCTGCCCGGCAGCGACCGCATCCACGTCGGGGAGGAGCCGCCAGCCGGCTTCCCCGAGAAGTTCGACGCCATCATCGTGCTGGAGTGCCCGAGCCCGGATCGCACGGGGCTCGAGAAGCACCTCGCCGAGCGGCCGGTGATCAACATCGACCACCATCTCGGCAACCAGTGCTACGGCACGGTGAACTGGGTCGATTCCGCGGCCCCGGCCGTGGGCGAGATGGTCTACCGACTGGCCCAGGGGCTCAAGGCGGCGCTGGAGCCCGAGCTGGCGAGCTGCCTCTATCTCACCCTGGTCACCGACACCGGCGGCTTCCGCTTCTCCAACGCCACGCCGGCGGCCTTCGAGGCGGCGGCGGCCCTGGTGCGGGATGGGGCGCACCCCGAGCAGGTGTCGCAGTGGCTCTACGAGAGCCAGCCGCTGGGGGTGGTGCGCCTGCTGGGCGAGATGCTGCAGACGCTCCAGCTCCACGAGGGGGGGCGGGTGGCCACCGGCCGGCTGACCCTCGCCATGTTCCAGAAGGCTGGGGCGGCGCCGGGGGACTCCGAGGGGCTCATCGACCACCTCCGCTCCATCGCCGGCGTGGAGGCCGTGGCGCTCATCCGCGAGCGGGAGGATGGCACGCAGAAGGTCTCGCTGCGCAGCCGCGGCGAGGTGGACGTGGAGAAGATCGCCCGCCATCATGGCGGCGGCGGCCATCGCAACGCCGCCGGCTACAGCCTCGATGGGACCGCCGCCGCCGGGAATACCGCCGGGAATACCGGGAGCGACGGCGAGGCCATCCGCCAGCAGGTGGCGGCCGAGCTGGGGGCCGCGCTGAGCTGACCCTATGGAGATGAAGGATGGCTTGTTGCTGGTCGAAAAGGACCCCGGCTTCACTTCCCACGACGTGGTGCAGAGGGTGCGCCGGATCCTGCGGCAGAAGCGGATCGGTCACTGCGGCACCCTGGATCCGGACGCCACGGGCCTGCTGCTGCTGACCCTGGGCACGGCCACGCGGCTGACCCGCTTCCTCATCCGCGCCCCCAAGGTCTACGAGGGGACGATCCGCTTCGGCCTCGCCACCGACACCTACGACGCCTCCGGGCGGGTGGTCGCCGAAGCATCCCCCGAGGCCGTGGCGGCGCTCACCCGCGAGCAGGTCGCCACGGCCATGCACGGCTTCGAGGGGGAGATCCAGCAGCAGCCGCCGCCGTACTCGGCCAAGAAGGTCCAGGGGGTCAAGTTCTACGAGCTGGCCCGCCGCGGCGAGGAGGTGCCGGACGAGCCCAAGGAGGTCACAGTCTACGAGTTTACCCCGCTGGGGGAGATCGAGGACGGCCGCCTGCGCTTCCAACTCGCCTGCTCGTCCGGGACCTACGCCCGCGGCCTGGCCCACGACCTGGGCGCCGCCCTTGGGCTTGGCGCCCACCTCGCCGACCTGCGCCGCACCCGGATCGGCAACTTCCGGGCCGACGACGCGGTGACCGTCGCCCGGCTCGAGGCCCGGACCCAGGCGGGCGAGCCGGTGGGGCCGGCCTGGATCCCGTTCGACCAGATCCCCCTCCCCTTCGGCGAGGTGACAGCCGACCCGCAGCAGGAGCACCGCATCCACCACGGCCAGACCGTGCTGGTGCGGGAGCTGGCGGGCGAGGAGGGAGACTGGGTGAAGCTGGTCAACCGGCGGCGGGAATTCATCGCCGTCGGCACCGTGGTGGAGAGGATCGGTTCCGCCGGCGTCGGCATCGTCCAGCCAAAAGTCGTCTTTCGTTGAGGTTCTGAGCATCCCAAACCGCCGCCGCACCGCCCTTTGTGCTACAATGTGCAGGCGAAGAGAAATGTAAGGAGGAGTTTGCATTGGCGCAAACCAGCGAAGTCAAAGAGAAGATCATCCACGACTACCGGACGCATGAGAGCGACACCGGCTCGCCCGAGGTGCAGGTCGCGATCCTGACCCATCGCATCGTCGAGCTGACCGAGCACTTCAAGACCCACACCAAGGATCACCACAGCCGCCGCGGCCTGCTCAAGATGGTCGGCCGCCGCCGCCGCCTGCTCGACTACCTGAAGGGGAAGGACGTCGAGCGCTACCGCTCGACCATCGAGCGCCTCGGGCTCCGCAAGTAACCCCCACCGCCCGACGCGGCAGGACAGGCCCGAGACCCGAGCGGTCTCGGGACCCGTCCGATCCTCCGGACCACTCGCTCCCCGGCCCCCCCGGGAACGGCGAGGCCCAGACGCGGGGCCCGGTCCAGAGGCGTAAACAGACGAGAGACAAGCGAAAAAAACGAAAAAGAAAGAAGACAAGCCCAATGAAGCAACGGAAAGAGATTGCCATCGGGTCGGGGACCCTGATCATCGAATCGGGTCACCTGGCCAAGCAGGCCAACGGGTCCTGCACCATCCGCTTCGGCGACACGGTCGTGCTCGCCACCGCCTGCATGGAGTACAAGCCGGGAGTCGAGCGCGACTTCCTGCCGCTGACGGTCGACTATCGCGAGTACACCTACGCCGCGGGGCGCATCCCGGGCGGCTTCTTCAAGCGCGAGGGCCGGCCCACCGAGAAGGAGATCATCACCTCCCGCCAGATCGACCGCCCCTTACGGCCGCTGTTCCCCGAAGGCTACATCGCCGATACCCAGATCATCGCCTTCTGCCTGTCGGCCGACGGCGAGAACGACCCCGACATCCTGGCCATCAACGGCGCCTCGGTAGCGCTGGTGCTTTCCAACATCCCCTTCTACCACCCAGTGGGCGCGGTGCGCGTGGGACTGATTGACGGCGAGGTGGTGATGAACCCCGCCAACAGCCTGCGTGACGTCTCCGACCTCGACCTGGTGGTCGTCGGCACGGAGGAGGCGGTGGTGATGGTGGAGGCCGGAGCCAACCAGGTCTCCGAGGAGCTGCTGCTGGAGTGCATCTGGCGCGGCCACCAGGAGATCCAGAAGATCATCAAGGCGCAACACGAGCTGTTCCGCGAGGGCAACCGCGAGAAGCCGTCGTGGACGGCGCCCGAGGCCTACCCCGAGTCGCTCTACGAGCAGGTCAAGAGCGACCTCTACGCGCCTCTCAAGGCGGCCCTCTTCACCAAGGGCAAGTTCGAGCGCAAATCCGCGGTGGGCGCCGTGGTCAAGCCCTACCTCGAGCAGATCCCCGAGGCGGAGGCGGCCCGGAAGGGCCAGGTCAAGAAGATCGTCTCCCGTCTCGAGGAGGAGATCCTCCGCGAGGTGGTGCTCAACGAACGCACGCGCTTCGACGGCCGGCGGCTCGACGAGATCCGGCCGATCGAGGTCGAGGCCGGGCTGCTGCCCCGTACCCACGGCTCGACGCTGTTCACCCGGGGCGAGACGCAGGCGCTGGTCACGGCCACGCTGGGCACCAAGCGGGATGCCCAGTTGATCGAGGAGTACGAGGGCGAGAGCGTGCAGAAGTTCATGCTGCATTACAACTTCCCGCCCTTCTCCGTGGGCGAGGTGAAGTTCCTGCGCAGCGCCGGCCGGCGTGAGATCGGCCACGGCGTGCTGGCCCGGCGGGCCCTCCTGCCGGTGCTGCCGCACGAGGACGAGTTCCCGTACACCATCCGCGTCGTCTCGGACATCCTGGAGTCGAACGGCTCCTCGTCCATGGCCTCGATCTGCGGCGGCTCGCTCGCCATGTTCGACGCCGGCGTGCCGCTGCTGGCGCCGGTGGCGGGCGTCGCCATGGGCCTGATCAAGGAGGACGACAAGTTCGCGGTGCTCTCCGACATCGCCGGTCAGGAAGACCATTACGGCGACATGGACTTCAAGGTCGCCGGCACCCGCGAAGGGGTCACCGCGCTGCAGATGGACATCAAGATCACCGGCGTCACCCGCGAGATCATGAAGGTGGCCCTGGAGCAGGCGAAGGCCGGCCGCATGCATATCCTCGGCATCATGGAGGGGGCCCTGCCCACACCGAGAGGCGAGATGTCCAAGTTTGCGCCACGCCTCTACACCCTGCAGATCCCGAAGGAGAAGATCCGCGACGTCATCGGACCCGGTGGCAAGACGATCCGCTCCATCATCGAGGAGACGGGCTGCGACATCGAGATCGAGGACGACGGCAAGGTGATCATCGCCTCGCCGGACGAGCCGGCGGCCAGGCGTGCCATCCAGATGGTGGAGCGTCTGACCGAGGTGGCCGAGATCGGCAAGGTCTACACCGGCACGGTGCGGCGGGTCGAGGCGTATGGCGCCTTCGTCGAGATCATGCCGGGCACGGACGGCCTGGTGCACATCAGCGAGCTCGCCCCCTACCGCGTCCGCGAGGTCGGGGACGTGGTCAAGGAGGGCGACGAGATGGCCGTCAAGGTGATCAACATCGACGAGACGGGGAAGATCCGGCTGTCGCGCAAGGCGGTCATCATGGAGGCGCCGGACTACGATCCTGCCCAGTACGAGGGCATGGAGATGGCCATGGCCGGCGGCGGTGGCGAGCGTAGCGAGGGCGACCGCGGGGGCCGTGGCGGCGATCGCGGCGGACGGGGCGGCGACCGCGGAGGCCGCGGCGGATTCCGGGGCGGACGGGGTGGCGGCGGCGATCGGGGACCGCGGGGCGGGGGCGGCAGCCGCTGACCTATCTCTCCCTCTCCAAGCGATGAACGAGGCGACCTTCGGGTCGCCTTTTTTTATAGACTCGCACCATGCCCATTCGCCGCCATGACCTCGTCGCCTATCTCGACCAGTACCTCGACGCATCCCGGGGGCGGGACTACGGCCCCAACGGTCTCCAGGTGGAGGGGAAGGACGAAATCCGCAAGGTCGTCACCGGCGTCTCGGCCTGCCACGAGCTGTTCGTCCGCGCCCGCGAGGCCGGGGCGGACGCCGTGCTCGTGCACCACGGGCTGTTCTGGGAGGGGATGCCGCGGACGTTGACCGGGTTCCAGTTCCGCCGCGTCTCCGAGCTGATCCGGGGGGAGATGAGCCTGATCGCCTACCACCTTCCGCTGGACCGGCACGCCGACCTGGGGAACAACGTCGTGGCCGGCCGCGCCTTCGGCCTCACGGACCTCGAGCCCTTCGGCCTGCACGAGGGGCTGCCGGTCGGCTTCAAGGGGCGCTTCCCGGAGCCCATCGCCGCGGCGGAGCTGCTGCACCGCTGCCGGCGGATCTACGGTCAGGAGCCGCTCGCCTTCCTCGCCGGCCCCGATCCCCTCCAGTCGCTGGGCATCATCAGCGGCGGCGCCCAGCGGGAGTTCTACGACGCCATCGAGGACGGACTGGACGCCTACATTACGGGCGAGGTCTCCGAGTGGATCATGAACGTGGCCCGCGAGGCCGGGGTCCACTACCTCGCCGCCGGCCACTACGCGACCGAGAGGCTGGGCGTCCGCGCCCTGGGCGAGCATCTGGCGGAGAAGTTCGGCATCGAGGCCGAGTTCATCGACGTGCCGAACCCGGTGTAGACAAATCAGCCGCCCTATCCCTCCCGCTTCAGGATCTCCCGCCAGATCTCCGCGATTCCCAGCCGGTCCGCCCAAGCCTCAAGATAGCCGCGGTCAATGTGTGCGCCGCTGATCTTCAGGACGCCTGCGATGTCGCGCAGGTGTTTCTCGGAGCCGCCCTCGCGGTAGGCCTCCATCTTCTTGAGGATGACGTCCTCGGCCGAGGAGAAGGTCGCATCGAAATCAGGCGACGGCCTGATCTTCTTCGCTCTCGCGAAGCGGCTCCGGTTGAAGGGTGAGTCGGCTGGAACCATCATGTCCACCTTGAGGCCGGAGGACGGGTGGATAACGTTGAACTGCCCCCGCCGCGAAACCGCCCGGCGGACCGTCTCCTCGCTCAGATAGAAGTCCGGCGACGGAAAGGCCGCGCAGAGCTGAGCGATCTTGTCCGCGGGAAGGTCCACGACGACGTCGATGTCGTTGGTGAAGCGGGGCTCGCCGAAGAAGATGGTGGCCATCGACCCGGTCACGAAGTACCGCAGGCCGATCCTCTCAAGAGCGTCGACGACGAAGTGGAGCAGCTCAGACTGCTCCATGGGAGATTCTCCTCGCCACTTCTTCCTGAAGGCGCCGCTCATCCCAGTCCGGGTGCTCGGCGGTGAGCTGGCTGGCGATCATGCCCCGGGCGGACCGGAAGAGGTCGCTTGCGATCTTCAGGCGCTGGGCTCCGGTCATGGCACGGAAGACCTGCGCCATCTCGTCGTCCACGACTTCGAGATTCCGCGGGTCGATCACCATCCGTGCATCATACTGCGCTCGTGACGCAGGACGTGCCCGATGGCTCACCGGACAGGGCAGGTGGAAGGTCGGGCAGGGAAGGTCTCACAGCGGACAGGGCAGACGAGACGCCGGGCGTGCCCGACGAGACGCAGGACGTGCCCGAGGACTCACCGGACGTGGCAGGTGGAAGGTCGGGCAGGGAAGGTCTCACAGCGGACAGGGCAGACGAGACGCCGGGCGTGCCCGACGAGACGCAAGACGTGCCCGAGGGCTCACCGGACAGGGCAGGTGGAAGGTCGGGCAGGGAAGGTCTCACAGCGGACAGGGCAGGCGAGACGCCGGGCGTGCCCGACGAGACGCAGGACGTGCCCGAGGACTCACCGGACAGGGCAGGTGGAAGGTCGGGCAGGGAAGATCTCACAGCGGACAGGGCAGACGAGACGCCGGGCGTGCCCGACGAGACGCCGGGCGTGCCCCATGACTCACCGGACGTGGTAGATGGGAGATCGGACACGACAGATCTCCCGTCGGACATGACCGATGAGCCGCCTGACGACCTCATCCGAGTTCCGGAGAACTTGACTCGCGAGTCTGGCGTCTCGCGAGTCCAATCCCGTGCCCGGCGTCGAGGAGCAGGATTCTCACGTCTCGAAGTAGGCTTGCAGGTCCGTCGGCAGAGGGGCATCGAAGTCGTCAGGAACTTCAAAAAGTCCTTCATCCTGTCCCAGGATCCGGCGCGGTTTCGGCTCGACCGGGACGAGGCGGACGATGGGCTTGCCGGCTCGCGCGATGACGATCTCTTCGCCCTGTGCCACGCGCATCAGCAGCCGCGAAAGGTGGGTCTTGGCGCTTCGTGGACGTTGACCTCATGCATGCGCGAACAGTGGACTCAGCCGCGGACTAAGTCAAGCCGAGGACGACGTGGTGGGCACCATCCGGCGTGAACGGCTCCCCCCAAAACCGTGAGGACCTGGAGGGAGCTCCGGAGCAGGCTCAGAAGCAATCCCATGTGGAAGTTTCGGAATCGCAGGTACAGAATCCGGCCCCGCCCCCACCGATCCAATTGCACTGAATGGATCTGGGCGGGAAACAGTGGAAGCCTTGAAGGTTGTTGCAAGTCGGCAGGGCGTAAGCGGCCTTAGGGGTAGAGGTCCACGAAGCGAGGGCGGTCAGGGAGAGCAGGAGGGCGAGGCGGAGGGCTTTGTTCATCGGCTGTCTCCTTTCTTTGAGCACGACGGAAGGAGAACGCTCCAGCGCTGCTTTTCCCCTCATCCCACTGGGGATCTCGCCTTGCGGAACAGGCGGAAGAAATTCTTGAGAGCGGAGGATGCTTAGAGAGATCCGCGAGGGGCAATCCACTCCACGTGCTGCCCAGTGATTTGGGCAATCCGATCGTAGTCCTCGTCGTAATGCCAGAGGACCGCCCCCGCCACCTCGGCGGTGGCAGCGATGAGGAGATCAGGGATTTTGACGCTGCGATGGTGGAGCCCGCCTCGCCTGGCCAGCCTGTGCTGAACCTCGAGGGCTCGCTCGAACTGATCCGCGCCGCACGGAAGCTGATGGAGAGCGAGGAGCTCGGCGCTGAGCTGCTCGTAGTCGGCGGCGCTGCGGGCGGAGTACAGGATCTCCAGGCGGACCTGCGTGCAAGTGGCAAGAATATCGCTCGCCAGCCGTTGCTCCCAAGCCGCCGCAATCGCGGGATGCTTTGCGCGGTGCCAGGCGCTGGTGTCGGCGAGGTAGAGAGTCAACGCTGCCACCGGCGGCTGGCCTCGAGCACCTCGTCGCCGCGGTCAATCCCCTTGCCTGATCGGACGCGCTTGGCAAGACGGCGACGCAGATCGGCGCGGACGACTTCATCCAGGGCCCGATCGATGGTTTCCTTGATCCCCGTCGTGCCCAGCGCCCGCTGGGCACGAGCGAGCCGCTCCTCGTCGATCTCCAGAGATGTGCGTCGCATAGGGCGAGGATAGCATAAAATGTGACCCGCTCTTGTATATTCCTGGGAGCGTCATTGGTATGCAGTCTGGGCCTTCTGCCCCAGGATGCGGCGCGACTTGGCCTTCCAAAACAGCTTGTAGAAATTCTCCCCCGTCCGCCGGCAGACCTCTTTGAAGCTTTCCCCCATCTCCCGGGCCAGCCGCTCCGCGATCTCCACCACGTAGGCGGGGCAGTTGGGTTTGCCGCGATAGGGCACCGGCGCGAGGTACGGCGTGTCGGTCTCCACCAGACAGCGATCCGGCGGCAGGATGGGGATCACCTCCCGGACGTTGTCGGCCTTCGGGAACGTGATCATTCCCGAGAGGCCCAGATAGAAGCCGCGCTCGATCAGCTCCCGGCCCATGGCGAGCCCGCCCGCGAAGGAGTGGAAATCGGCCTGGAGCTCGTGGAAGGCGTCTTCGCGGACGACGTCCAGCATCTCCTCATTGCTGTCGCGGTTGTGGACCACCACAGGAAGGCCGAGATCGATCGCCAGCTCCCACTGCTCGCGTAGCGCCCTGAGCTGAGCCTCCCGTGGAGAGTAGTCGTAGTAGAAGTCGAGGCCGCACTCCCCCACCGCCACGGCCTTGGGATCGGCAAGGAAGGAGCGGAGACGATCCACGTCGCCGTCCTGCCAGGACGAGGCGTCGTGGGGATGGGTGCCCAGGGCGCACCAGACGTCTGCGTGGCGGTGGCAGAAGGCGAGGATCTCCTCCGCCTCGTTCAGCTTCGTGGCGGGGACGAGGAACCCCCGCACTCCCCGCTCCCGGGCCGCGTCGAGGGCGCGTTCGCGCTCGTCGGGCGGCAGGTTCTGGAGGTGGCAGTGCGAGTCGATGGGGCCGGAGAGATCGCTCACTTCACTCGCGTACCGTTGGGCACCGGGGCCGCCGGATGCAGCAGCACCGGCTTGCCGTCCAGGGAGGCGGCCAGGACCATGCCGTTCGATTCGACCCCCATCAGCTTGGCCGGCTGGAGGTTGGCCACCACCACCACCTGCTTGCCCACCAGCTCCTCCGGCCGGTAGGCCAAGGCGATGCCGGCGACGAGGGTGCGCGGCGTCCCCTCTCCCACGTCCACAGAGAGCTTCAGCAACTTGTTGGACTTCGGCACGGGCTCGGCGGCCAGGACCGTGGCCACCTTGAGCTCGGCCTGGAAAAACTGATCGATCGAGATGCGGGACGTCTCGGGGGCGGCGGTCTCCATGGTCGTCTCTTTCTCCGAAGCCTTTCCCTCGGCGAGGTAGGCCTCCTTGTCGATGCGCGGGAACAGTGGCTTGGGCTCGGGCAGCTCGGCGTTAGTGGGCGTGCCGCCCCAGGCCAGGGCGTCGAGGCTGGCGGGCGGCTCGGCCGAGCCCACCGCCGCCAGGACCTCGGCGGCCACCCGCGGCATGAAGGGGAGGAGGCCGGTGGCGACGATCCGTACGGCTTCGAGGCCGTTCCACAGCACCCGCGACAGTTGCTCCGTCGCTCCCTCGGTCTTGATCAGCTTCCACGGCTCCCGGACCACCAGATACTGGTTGGCCTCGGCCAGCAGCCGCCAGAGGGCCTCCAGGGCGCGGCTGAAGGCGAGCTCCTCCATGGCCGCGCGATAGTCGGCGGCGGTCTGCCGGGCCACAGCGATCAGCAGGTTGTCTTCGCAGCGTTCCGGCGGCGTCCTGCCGTCGAAGGCCTTGCGCGCCAGGGTCACGACGCGGGAGACGGTGTTGCCCAGGTCGTTCGCCAGGTCGCTGTTGTAGCGGTCGATGAACGCCTCGTCCGAGAAGCTCGCGTCCTGGCCGAAGACCATCTCCCGCAGCAGGAAATAGCGCACGGCGTCGGCGCCGAAGCGGTCGACGAGGTCGTCGGGGCGGACGACGTTGCCCTGCGACTTGGACATCTTGCGGCCGTCCCGGTGCCACCAGCCGTGAGCCCACACCCTGGTGGGAAGCGGCAGGCCGGCGGAGAGCAGGAAGGCCGGCCAGTAGACGGCGTGGTGGCGGAGGATGTCCTTGCCCACCAGGTGGAGGCGGGTGTCGCCGCGCTCCCAGAAGCGCTCGTAGAGGGCGGTCGAGGGGCCGCCGAAGCCTAAGGCGCTGACGTAGTTGATGAGGGCGTCGAGCCAGACGTAGACCGTCTGTCCGGGCCGGCCGGGGAACGGGATCCCCCACTCCACGCTGGCCCGCGAGACGGAGAGGTCGCGCAGCCCCGACTCCACGAACGAGCGCACCTCGTTCAGGCGCGTGGCCGGACGGACGAAATCGGGGTGCTGCCGGTAGAGGTCAAGCAGCGGCTGCTGGTACTTGGAGAGCCGGAAAAAGACGTTCTCCTCCGACTTCCACTCCACCGGCGTGCCGTGCACCGGGCAGGTCTTCCCTGGTCCCAGCTCCTTCTCGGTGTAGAAGGTCTCGCAGGGCGAGCAGTACCACCCCTCGTGGACAGCCGTGTAGAGGTCGCCGGCGGCCTCGATGCGGCGGATGATCTCCTCGACTCCCCAGCGGTGGCGCTCCTCGGTGGTGCGGATGAAGTCGTCGTAGGAGAAGCCCAGCCGGCCGCGCAGGCGGACATACTCGGCCACGATGCGGTCGGCGAGCTCGATGGGCTCGATCCCCTCCTTGTGGGCCGCCCGCTCGATGTTCTGGCCGTGCTCGTCGGTGCCGGTGAGGAAGTAGGTCGCGTCGCCCGCCATGCGCCGGTAGCGCACGAGGGTGTCGCCCACGATGGTGGTGTACATGTGCCCGAGGTGAGGCGGGCCGTTGACGTAGTAGATCGGGGTGGTGAGATAGAAGGAGCTCATGGAGCGGGCGATTGTATCAGGCGCTCATGCCTCGGGGATCAACCCCATAGGCGTTGACCTTACCTCCGAGCGCCCCCGCCCAAGACCCTCATCACCCCGGCCCTCTTCTCCCGCCCCCTCCCAACCCCCCTCACCGGGAGAAGAGGGAGACCAGCAAGAGCGCTCCAACCGGGTCCCCCTCTCCCGGGGAGGGGGGTGGCGAGGGGGCGGGAGAGGGGACAGGGGTGAGGGCTTCGGGGCGGGGGGCGGTCCGAGGCTAAGTTAGCGCCTATCTCTGGAGCTCAACCTTGCGGGGCCAGCTCCTCGGGCGTGTATACGTAATGCTCGCCGCAGAAGACGCAGTCGGCGTCGATAGTGCCGTCCTCGCGTCGCAGGTAGTCGCGGTCGTCGTCCGTGAGGAGCACCAGGTGATGGAGCAGCTTCTCGCGGCTGCACCGGCAACCGTACCGCAGGGGAGCGGTCTCCTTCAGCTCGCGGTCGAGCCCGGCGAGGACCGTCTCCACCACGTGAGGGATGCCGCCGGTCTCCAGCAGCTCGCTCACTCCCCGGATGCCGGCGATGTTCTCCTCCAGCCGGGCGATGGCCTCCTCCGGCGCGTCGGGGAGGACCTCGACGATCATGCCGCCGGCCGCCGCGACACCCTGGGGCTTGCCGAGGACGCCCAGCAGCACGGCCGAACGGATCTGCTCGCTCTGCTCGAGGTAGTGGGCGAGGTCGTCGCCGATCTCGCCGGTCACCAGCTCGACCTGGCTGTGGTAGCCGCGGCGTCCCTCGTACTCGCGCAGGATGCGCAGATAGCCTTTCCCCACCGCGTGGCCGACGGCGAGCTTGGTGTTGGGCAGGTGCGGCACGTCCACCCGCGGCTCGCCCACCAGACCGCGCAGATTGCCTTCCTTGTCGGCCTCGGCCAGCACCCGCAGGATGGGACCGTCGCCGCGCACCTCCACGGCGAGGCGGCTGGGGGTCTTCGTCGCCAGGCGCAGCAGCAGGGCGGCGCCGGCCATGCAGCGGCCCAGGGCCGCCGTCGACACCGGGCCCAGGTCGCGGCGGTCCCGCGCCTCCTGCACGATGTCGGTCAGATCCACGACCGCCCAGCGGAAGGCGCCGTCGCCGGCCATGCCGAGCTCCAGCCGCCCCTGGGCGGAGGTTGCCATTTCACTCAAGGTGTGTTTCTCCAGTCGGGAGCTTGGCTATCCAGGCGCGCCGGCCGCTGCCAGGGCGGCGCGGTAGACGTCCCGCCAGGGCACGCCGCTCGCCAGGGCCAGACGCCGGCAGTCTTCGAATTCGGGGGCGGCGGCGAGGGGCCGGCCGGCGAGCCGGGCTCGCTTCACCCGCACGATTCCGAACGTGGTCTGGACCTCCAGTATTTCCCGCTCCGCCTCCAGGCGGGCCGCCGCGTGGTAGCGGCAGCCCAGGGAGCCGGACTCGGTGAGGAGGACGCCCGCCAGCTCGTCGAGCTGCGGCCGCCGGCAGAGGAGGGTCACCAGGGTGCCCGGCCGGTTCTTCTTCATCTGAACCGATGTGAAGTAGACGTCCAGGGCCCCGGCCGCCAGCAGGCGCTCCATGAGAAAGCCAAAGCCCTCCCCCGGCAGGTCGTCGATCTCGGCCTCCATGATCATGACCTCGGAGCGCATGACCTCCGCGCGCTCCGCCGCCGCCCTTCCCTGGAGGAGGCGCAGGGCATTGGGCTGGTGCGGCAGGTCCTTCTTCCCCAGTCCGTAGCCCGTGCCGTCCAGGACCATGGCCGGCAGGTCCACATAGTCCGTCACCAGCTCGGCCAGGAGCACGGCGCCGGTGGGCGTCGTCAGCTCCCCGCCCGGGCCGCCGAAGATGGGCGCGCCGCGCAGCAGCTCGGCCGTGGCCGGTGCCGGGATGGGCACCTCGCCGTGGGCCATCCTCACCCGGCCGCTGCCGACGTTCACCGGGCCGCAGGTGATCCGCTCCGGAGCCAGGTGCTCGACCGCCGCCGCGGCTCCCACCAGGTCGACGATCGAGTCGATTGCCCCCACCTCGTGGAAGTGGACGTGCTCCAGGGGCATGCCGTGCGCCCTGGCCTCGGCCTCCCCCAACCGCTGGAACAGGCGCACGGCCCGATCCTTCACTACCGGGGAGAGCGCGCTACGCCCGATCAGCCCGCGGATCTCTGTCAGCCCCCGGTTGTGTCCGTGGTCATGTCCATGCTCATGTCCGTGCTCATGTCCGTGATGATGGTGATGATCGTGATCGTGCTCCTCCGGGTCCGGCCCCTCGAGCGGCCGGCCGTCCACCAGGACACGAAAGCGGGTCCCCACGAAGCCGCCCCGGGAGGCCTTGCGGCTCTCGACCGCGACTCCCGGCAGGCCCAGGCGGGCCACGACTTCGGAGAGCAGGTCGAGGGGCATCCCCAGGTCGAGACAGGCGCCGAGGAACATGTCGCCGGCGATACCGCTGCTGCAATCCAGGTGGTAGGTCGCCATGGCGGGTTAGGCTACCACGCGCCCTTTTCCCGCTGCTCCTTGAGCGAGGCCCAGCGCCCCCGGCTGCCGAGGACGACGTGGTCCGCCAGGCGAAGGCCGACGATCTCCGCGGCCTCCTCCATGCGGCGGGTGAAGAGGAGGTCCTCGGCGCTGGGCGAGGGATCGCCGCTGGGGTGGGTATGGAAGAGGTAGACCGCCACGGCGCCCCGTTGCAGGCACTCGCGGAGGATCTCCCGGGGCTCGACGGAGATGCGGCTCACCGTGCCGCGAAAGATCTCGCGCTCGCCCAGCAGGTGGTTGCGGGCGTCGAGGAAGAGGGCGCCCATCACCTCCTGGTCGCTGGTGTGGTAGCGCAGGGCGAGGTAGCGCGCCACGTCGCGCGGACGGGAGAGGGGCTCGCGGTCCAGGAGCTGCTCCCCGGCGAGGCGGCGGCCGATCTCCACGGCGGCCAGCAGGGCGGCAGCCTTGGCCGGACCGATCCCGGAGCGCCGCAGCGAGTGGGGCGTCGCCGTCAGCAGCCCGCCCAAGCCGCCGTTCTGGAGCAGCAGGTCCATGGCGAGCTGGATGGCGGAGACGCCCACCCGGCCGGTGCGTAGCAGCACGGCCAGCAGCTCCGAGTCGGAGAGGGTGCGCCCGCCGTGCTCGAGGAGCCGCTCCCGGGGACGCTCGCCCGCGGGCAGCTCGCGGATCAGGTAATCGGTCATCGCTGGATCACACTATATAGGATGGGAAGACGCTCGTTGACACTCCGCGACGCATCCTGCTACAACGGCGCGATGCCCTACCTGCCCACCAATTTCGGTCTCCTCGAGGCTGCGGCGAGCGACTACGAAACGAGCCGTGTCGCCGTGCTCCCCGTTCCCTTCGAGCGCACCACCTCGTACGGCAAGGGGACGGCCCAGGGACCTGCGGCCATCCTTCGCGCCTCCCAGGCCATGGAGCTCTACGACGAGGAGCTGGACGGCGAGCCCCACGTCCAGGGGATCGCCACCCTCCCGCCCTTCCTGCCCGAGGCGTTCGACATGGAGGAGGGCTTCGTCGAGCTGCAGGCCGAGGCGAAGGTCCACCTGGAACGGGGGAAGTTCCTGGTCACCCTCGGGGGTGAGCACAGCCTGAGCCAGGGGCCGGTCAAGGCGGCGAAAGAGGTTCACGGCGAGATCGGCGTCGTTCAGTTCGACGCCCACTCGGACCTGCGGGAGGATTTCGAGGGCACGCCCTACAGCCATGCCAGCGTCATGAAGCGGATCGTGGACGCCGGGATTCCGACCCTGCCGGTGGGCATCCGCTCTCTCTCGGCGCCCGAGGCCCGGCTGATCCGCGAGCGCGGCATGCCGGTCCTCTGGGGCCACCAGCTCGACCAGGCCGAGGCGCTCTTTCCCGCCATGCTGGATTCCCTGCCGGAGAAGGTCTACCTCACCTTCGACATCGACTACTTCGATCCCGCGCTCGTCCCCGCCACCGGCACCCCCGAACCGGGCGGCGGCCACTGGTACCCCACTCTTCGGCTCCTCCGCCGCCTCTTCCGCACCAAGACCGTGGTGGCCATGGACCTCATCGAGCTGGCACCGGTCGGAGGGCACCCGGCCAGCGATTTCCTGGCGGCGAAGCTGGTCTACAAATGCCTGGGGTATCTGTGGGAGAGGGAGGGGCGGAAAGGCTGAGCGCGAGTACACTATCTCTCATGTCCAAGAATGCTCAGCAGCTCCTGAAAGACGCCCTCGAGCTTCCCGAGGAGGAGAGGGTGGAAATCGCTCATGGCCTTCTGCACAGCCTTGAAGCTCCTATTCCGAAGGATCGAAAATCCATGCTGAGTCAGGCCCGTGGCATCTGGAGGAACCGGACTGATCTCCCAGACTTCCGGGAGCTTAGGAGTGAGTTGGACGAACGCCTAGAGAGGAACCGCTAGCCCATGCCGGGGCCGATTCTGGTCGATACCGATGTACTCATCGACTACCTGAGGGGCTTGCCCGCTGCGGTCGACTTTCTGGAAAGTCTCGACGAACCGCTGCTGATCTCCAGCATGACGGTGGCCGAGTTGTACGCGGGAGTCCGGGAAGGTGAGGAAAGACAGGTCCTGGATCTGTTCGTCCACGCCTTCGAGGTCATCCCCATCGATGACGAGATCGCGGTCCGAGGCGGTCTATTGCGCCGGAAATACCAAGCTTCTCACGGCACCGGTCTCGCGGATGCACTCATTGCTGCGACTGCGGATCGCAGACGAGCGCAGCTCATCACCCTCAACGGCCGTCACTATCCAATGCTGTCCAATCTCAAGGTGCCGTACCGAAAGGGATAGTAGCTCAACCAATCAGCACGCTCCCGCCGTTCACGTTGAGGATCTCCCCCGTGATGTGCCGCGCCAGGGGCGAGGCCAAGAAGAGGACGGCCCCGGCGATGTCCTCCGCGGTAGCGATGCGCTGGAGAGGGATGGCGGCGAGGGCCTTCGCCCTCCCTTCTCCGGAGAGAGCCTCGGCGGTCATGTCGGTGTCCACCCAGCCGGGAGCCACGGCATTGACGCGAATCTGGGGGGCCAGCTCGGTGGACCACGATTTGGTGGCCGAGATCATCGCTCCCTTGCTCGCGGCGTAGGGGCTGTAGAAGGCTTCACCCCGCTGCCCGGCCGTGGAGCTGATGTTGATGATGCTCCCATCGTGCGATTCCCGGAGCAACGGCACCGCCTGGCGGGCGCAGAGAAACGGGCCCACGACGTTCACGGCCAGCGTGGCTTCGAGCTTCGTCTTGTCGAGGTCCACCAGCGGGTCGTGAATCCACACCCCGGCGTTGTTGACGAGGCCGTCCAGGCCCCCCCACTCCCGACGCACGAAGGCGAACAGCTCCTCGATCTGATCGTGGTCGGTGACGTCGCAGTGCACCTTCCGGTGAGGACGATGCAGTTGGGACGAGATCCGCTCGATCTCGTCCAGCACCTGCTTCGCCCTGGCGCCGCTCGCCAGGTACTGCACCATGACGGTGGCGCCCGCCTTGGCGAACAGGCGGCAGCACGCGGCGCCGATGCCGCGGCTGCCGCCGGTCACCAGGACCCGATAGCCCGCGAGGTCGATCATGCAGCCCCGGCGGCCTCGACCACCATCGCAATCCCCTGACCGCCGCCGATACAGGCCGAGGCGATACCCCGGCCGCCGCCTCGCCGGTTCAGCTCCTTGAGGAGGGTGATCAGCAGACGCGTGCCCGTGGCTCCGAGCGGATGGCCCAAGGCGATGGCGCCGCCGTTGACGTTGAGCTTGTCCACGTCCAGGTCCAGATCCTTGATCACCGCCAGGATCTGGCCGGCGAACGCCTCGTTGATTTCGAACAGGTCGACGTCCCCGAGGCCGATCCCCAGCTTCTCCAGTACCTTGCGAATGGCCGGCGCCGGGCCGATGCCCATGCGCGAAGGCTCGACGCCCACCACCGACCAGGAGAGAATGCGGCCCAGGGACTTCCACCCTTTCTCCTCAGCATGGGCGGCCGTGGTGAGGATCATCATCGCCGCGCCGTCCACGATGCCAGAGGCGTTGCCGGCGGTGACGAAGCCGTCCTTGTCGAACGCGGGAGGCAGGCCGGCGAGGTCCGCCATCGTGGTCTCGGGGCGCAGGTGGTCGTCCTTGTCCACGACCTTGGCCCGCTTCCCCTTCCCCACTTCGACGGCGACGACCTCCTCGGCCAACTTGCCGCTCGCCCAGGCCTCGCCCGCCCGCTGCTGCGAGCGGATGGCGAAGCGGTCCTGGTCCTCGCGGCTGATGCCGAAGTCCCGGGCCAGGTTGTTGCTCGTCTGGGCCATGTAGCAGCCGCAGTAGGAGTCCATCAGGGCCACCATCAAGAGGTCCTGGAGCTGACCCTGGCCGAGCTTGAAGCCGCGGCGGGCTCCCCAGATGACGTGCGGCGCCTGGGACATGTTCTCCATGCCTCCCACCAGGCAGGTCGTGGCCTCGCCGTTGAGGACGAGATGCGCGCCGGAGATGACCGACTGGATGCCTGAGCCGCACAGGCGGTTGACGGTGAGGGCCGGGACCTCCTTGGGCACCCCGGCTTTGAGCGCCACGTGGCGCGCGCCGTAGATCGCGTCGGGCGAGGTCTGGAGGGCGTTGCCCACCACGGCGTGATCGATCTCGGACGGGTCGATCCCCGTCCGCTGGAACAGGGCGCGGGCCGCGTGCGCCCCGAGGTCGATCGCAGAGATCTCGGCGAACGAGCCGTTGTATTCGGCCATCGGGGTCCGTACCCCGTCGACCAGGACCAGATCACGGATATCCATCAGCGGATTCCCTCCCTCTAGCCGTCGCCAGGGTATGAAAACGCCTGCGCCAGCGATTGATGTCGATTGCAGGATCGCACCGGGAGGCGAGCATCACGAAGACGCGGCGCCCGTCCGGGTCAATCCAGAAGCTGTTGCCTGCGAAACCGGTGTGACCGAAAGCGGTGGGCGGGAGCGCCCGCCCGGCGCTGTTGCGGAGGGTCCTCCGCCACCAGCCCAGGGCGAACGGGCCGTCGCCAGCCAGCGCGGCGGCCACACCCTCCGCTTTCAACAGGCGTCCCGGCGCCAGCCATTCCACGGCGAGCCGCCAGAGGTCCCGTGCCCCGCCGAACAGCCCGACGTGGCCGCAGACGCCGCCTCCGAGACCCAACAGGAACCGGCCGTTGCCGTCCTGGGGCATCCCCACCGGCGGCGGGCCCAGGTCGGGGATGATGAAGCCCTGCTTCGCCGCCAGCTTCACCTCCTGGCCCGTGCCCATGTGGGACTCGGCGATTCCGGGCCTGTCGCCCGGTGTGGGCTCGACCGTCGCGAGGCCGAGGGGCTCCAGCACGCGGGTCTGGAGCAGCGCGGCGAGCGGCGTCCCCGTGGAGATCTCCACGGTTCGGCCCCAGAGGATATATCCAAGATCGCTGTAGGTACCCACCCGGGCGCCCACGAGATCACCCTCGTGCCCGCCGCGGACAATCAGCTCCACCGCCTCGTCCACGGAGCGGCAGCGGTGGTAAAGCGGCGTCCAACCCGCTAGCCGCGAGCGATGCCGGAGGAGATCCGAGAGAGGATGGCGAGCGAGCGCCCGGTGCGCCTGCGGCCAGAGGTCGCCGATCCGCGCGGCGAGCGGCAGCACGCCTCCGGCGTCCAGCGTCAGAGCCAGGGTCGCCACGAAGGGCTTGGTGAGGGAGGCATAGTCGAAGCGGGTCGCCGTCCCGGTGGGCACTCCAGCTCGGGTCTCGCCAGCCGTCCCTTCCCAGACGACCTCCTCCGCCGTGGCGATCAGGCCGACGACGGAGGAGGCGACGCCCGCGGCGACGATCTCGCCGAGGAACGCCTCCACCCTCCGGAAGGAGGGCTGGTCAGACATAGTTCGCGGGATCGCCGGTCTGGAAGACCACCACCCGCTCGCCCGGGGAGAAGGCGCCGGCGGCTTCCAGCTCCTCGACGGCGGCCAGGGCCGCCGCGCCCTCGGGCCCCACCCGCAGACCCTCGTGAGCGGCGATCCAGTCGACGACTTTCGCCAGCCGGTCCTCGTCGACGGCCACGCCCCGGCCGCCCGTCTCCCGCAAGGCGCGCAGGACCAGGAAGTCGCCGATCGCCCGCGGCACCCGCAGGCCCCAGACCCGCGTCCGGGGATCCTCCCACGGATCGGCCGCCTCCTTCCCCTGCTCGAAGGCGCGTACGATGGGCGCGCAGCCGGCCGTTTGGACCACCACGAAGCGCGGCCGCCGCGGCCCGATCAGGCCGAGCCGCTCAAGCTCGTCGAACGCCTTGTGCATGCCCACGATGCCGGTGCCACCGCCCAGGGGGTAGACGATCCAGTCCGGCAGTTCCCAGTCGAGCTGCTCGGCCAGCTCGAAGCCCATGGTCTTCTTCCCCTCCACCCGATACGGCTCGCGCAGGGTCGAGAGCGTCCAGTAGCGCTCCCCTCCCGGATCAATTGGCTCCAGGAGCTTCGCCGCCTCCACCAGCGTGCCCGGCCCGGAGAGAACTTCTGCGCCGTAGTCCCGGCAGCGCTGAAAGATGGTACGCGGCGTGTCCTCGGGCATTGCCACCCGGGCCGGCAGGCCGGCCGCGGCGGCGTAGGCGGTGAGGGCCAGGGCGGCGTTGCCGGCGCTCGCGAGCTGCACGCCCGGGGCTCCCAGCTCGCGGGCGCGGTTGATGGCCAGGGAGAGCCCCCGGGCCTTGAAGGAGCCGGTCGGGTTGCCCGACTCGTCCTTGAGCCAGAGCTCGATCCCCTCCGGCGCGAAACGGCGCAGCCGGATCATCGGGGTTGCCCCCTCCCCGAGGTCCACCCGGCCGTCGAAGTCGGCGACGGGGAGGAGCTCCCGATAGCGCCAGAGAGTCCAGGGGCGATTGGCCAGGGAGCGGCGGAAGGCCTCACCCTTTCCGGGGTCGAGATCGTACTCCACCAGCCATGGCGCGCCGGCGGGCGAAAGGAAGGCGGGCTCGTCGAGCGGCGCCGTCACACCCGTGCGCGAGCAGACCAGCCGGCGAGCCCAGCGCTCGCCGGATGGGACCTGCGGCGTGCGCTCGTCTTTATCGGCCACCGCTCTGGGACTCGCCACCCTCGGCAGGACGGCTCTGGCGCTCCTGGGAGATGCGCTGGTCCTCGGCCTGGAGCCGCGCGAGGTCGTCCTTGTACTTTGCGAGGAGCCTGGCGTTGAGCTCCCGGGCCGGATCGGTCGCGGCTGGAGGAGCGCTCCCGGCGTTCTTGCCCAGCTCTGCGATCTGGCGCTCGATCTCCGCTTTCTCCACCGGATCGGTCGTCTCCTGCCGACGCTCCTCGAACAGGGCCAGGACCTGCTGGCGCCCCGCGGCGATCTGCTGGCTCAGGGCCCGGGCCGTCTCCTGCATCTGGGCCTCGAGCACCCGCTCCCTGATCCACTGATATTCCTTGGGGTTGTAGCCCAGCTCCAGGGCCGCCCGCAGATCGGCAGTGGCGATGTCGGCGACATCGGCGAAATCGGGGTGGTCGCCCACGGTCGTCAGGGCGTCGACGAAGGCTCCGCTCTCCTGGAAGCTCCGGAAGGCTGCCGCGCGGATCTTCTGCTCGCGCTGGCGAACGTCGAAGTACATCTTCACCTGCGCGTCCGTAAGCTGGCCGTCGGCGGGCGAATGGTATTCGGGCGCCTTGGCCACTTCGTCCATCAAGCTGGCGGTGCCCTTGTCGTGCAGACTCTTCTGAATGGAGGCCTCGTCTTCGGCGGGCTTGCCCTGGCAGCCGCAGGCGAAAAGGATCGAGCCCGACAGGGCGACGACGATGACGGTCCGCTGAAGCATGTGTCGCGTATCCTACCAGAAAGCTCCCACCATCCCGCTCCTCCTTCCCAGAAGAAAGAGGAGCGACAAGCGAAAACAGGGCGTGGGGGTCTCGCTATTCCGTCCGCCTTCGCACCACCAGCCGCAGCGGCACGCCCGGCAGGCCCAGCTCCTCCCGCAGCCGGTTCTCCAGATAACGCCGGTAGTGGCTGTTCCGCGGCAGCGTCCGGTTGGCGAACAGCATGAAGGTCGGCGGCGCCGAGGAGACCTGGGTGACGTAGTAGAGCTTCCAGGGCGCTCCGGTCAGGGAGGGGGGCGCCACCTTCTTGATGAACCTCTCGAACAGGCGGTTGAGCTGGCCCGTCGAGAGCTTGAGGTGGTAGGAATCCAGGGCGCGGTCGATGGGACCCCAGAGCTTGTCGACGCCGCGGCCGGAGAGGGCCGAGACGTTGACCCGCCCCGGGCTCGCCAGCAGCTCGTCGAGCCGCTGGAAGGAAAACTCGAGCTTCTCCCGCCCCTCGTCGTCCAGCAGGTCCCACTTGTTGATGGCCACCACCGCGGCCCGCCCCAGCTCCCAGATGGTGCCGGCGATGGCGAGGTCGCCGCTGGTCACGCTCTGGGAGGCGTCGACGACCAGCACCACGACCTGGGCACGCTCGATCTGCCGCCGGGCCATCATCACCGCCAGTTCCTCGGGAGCGCCGGTGACCTGGCTGCGGCGGCGGATGCCGGCGGTGTCGATCAGCAGGTAGGACCTGTCACCACGATTGATGAGGGTGTCCACAGGGTCGCGGGTCGTGCCCGCCACGGGCGAGACCAGGGCCCGGTTCAGGCCCGAGATCTTGTTGAGGAGCGACGACTTGCCCACGTTCGGCCGGCCCACGATGGCGATCGGCGGCGCGTCCGGCGTCGGCACGTCCGGGATCTCGGGGAGGGTGAGCGCCAGGGCCTCGCGCAGCTCCTCGATGCCGCCGCCGTGCTCGGCCGAGACGAGGATCTGCTGGTCGATCCCCAGGGCATAGAACTCCGGAAACCGGTTTCGCGCCTCACGGGTATCCCCCTTGTTGACCACCAGCAGCGCGGGCTTGCCGAAGCGCCGGAAATGGGACCACACCTCCTCGTCGGCGGAGACCAGCCCCTGCTTGCCGTCCACTACGAAAAGCAGGAGATCGCTCTCCTGCACCGCCAGGAACACCTGCTCGTTGAGCCCCAGGGGATCGTCCCCCGGCACCAGTCCGCCCGTGTCCACGATCTGGATGGGGCTGTCGTCCAAGAGGTGGGCGATCCCCGTGATGCGGTCGCGGGTGATCCCCGGCAAGTCGTGGACGATGGCCTGCCGGCGACCCAGCAGGCGATTGAACAGCGTCGACTTGCCGACATTGGGGCGGCCGACGATGGCGACGGTGGGAGTCAGGGGCATCTGGCTCCCCTAGCGGCCATCACTGCCGAGCATCTTGACGATATGTCTGGCCAGGTGGTCCTTGATCTCTCGATGGCGCGGAACCGGCTGCGACACACCCGTATTGGGATTGCGATACCAGTCGTGCCTGCCCCCGTGGCGAATCAACACACATCCCTCCCTTCGATCGTCTGGATCAGGTCCACCCGCTTCACGAGAGCACCAGCTCGCCGACTTTCCGTATACCCGGAATGTGACCGCCTGTGATCTCCTCAAAGAGATCCTTGAGGTGATCTTTGAGATCGTCGAGCGTCTCGCCCTGTGTCCAGTAGTCCGGATACTCCTCGAGATATCCGAGCCATCCTCCCTCTTCTTCCCAGTAAACGATCTTGATTCTTTGCATTCGGAACCTCCACCTAACGCTGATTCTATCCCGGCGTCACCGCCGAGCCCGCTTCGCCCCGCGCTCCTTGGTCGCCTTGGGCACCCGCGGCTTCTCAGTCCGCGGCTTCTCCCCCCGCGGCGCCGGAGCGGGCATGCCGGCGAGGGTAAAGTCCAATCCCCGAGCCTTCTGCGAGGCGCCAGTCAGCACCACCTCGACGGGATCGGCCAGCCGGAAGACCCGGCCCTTGTGCTCCCCCACCAGACGATGAGCCTCGGGCTCGTAGCGGTAGAAGTCGTCGCCCAGGGTGCGGATGGGCACCAGGCCGTCCACGTAGTAGCCGTCGAGCTGCACGAAGAGACCGAAGGGCTGGACGCCGGTGATCCGACCCTTGAAGGTCTCGCCGGCGCGGCCGGCCAGGAACCGCACCTTCTTCCATTGCAGCAGGTCCCGCTCGGACTGCTCGGCCCGCCGCTCGGTCTGGCTGGTGTGCTCGGCCATGGCCGGCAGCCGCTCTGGCAGGCGCGTCCGCTCCGACTCCCTCTCCGCCCGCCCCGCGAGAAGCGCCTTGAGCTGGCGATGGACCACCAGGTCCGGATAGCGCCGGATGGGCGAGGTGAAGTGGGTGTAGTGCTCCGACGCCAGCGCGTAGTGGCCCAGGCACTGGGGATCGTAGACGGCCCGCTGCAGCGTGCGCAGCACCACCGAGGAGACGAAGTGCTCCTCCGGCTTGCCCTTCACTTCTCGCAGCACTTCCTGAAGCGCCACGGGTGGGAGGTTCTCCAGGTCCCCTCGCAGCTTCAGGCCGAAGGTGGCCAACAGCTCGGACAGCTCCTCCAGGCGCTCCGGCGTGGGTTGCGTGTGGACCCGGTACAGGGCGGGCACGTTCCGGCTCACCAGCTCCCAGGCCACCGCCTCGTTGGCGGCGATCATGAACTCCTCGACGATGCGGTGGGCGACGTTGCGCTCCTCGGGAAAGACGCCCACCATGACGCCGTCCGTGTTGAGCACCACGTCCCCCTCGGGCAGGTCGAAGTCGATCGACCCCCGCAGGGTCCGGGCGTGGTTGAGGATCTGCATCAGGTGGTGCATCTCGCGCAGGGCCGGCAGGACCGGGCCATACTCCGCGGCGTCCTCCGGGCGCGGCTCCTCCAGGATGCGGCGCACCTCGGTATAGGTCATCCGCCGGGTGCTGCGGATCACCGTCCCGGCGAAGCGCCGGGCGCGAATCACGCCGTCGCGATCGACGTCCAGGAACGCGGAGACCGTCAGCCGCGGCACCTGGGGGCGCAGCGAGCAGAGGCCGTTCGACAGCCCCTCGGGGAGCATGGGGATCGCCCGCTCGGGATAGTAGACGCTGGTCCCCCGCCGGTAGCCTTCGAGGTCCAGCGCATCCCCATCCTTTACATAGTGGGAGACGTCGGCGATGTGGACGCCGAGGCGGAAGACGCCGTCCGGCAGACGCTCGATCGAGACCGCGTCGTCGAAGTCGCGGGCCGTCTCGCCGTCGATCGTGATGATGGTCCGCTCCCGCAGGTCCTCCCGTCCCGCCCAGTCCTCCGGCCGGGGATCGGCGGGAAACCGGGCCGCGAGATCCAGGACCTCCTCGGGGAAGTCCTCCGGGATGCCGTAATGGCGCAACACCACCAGGACATCCACCCCGGGCAGGTTGGGATCGCCCAGCACCTCCACCACCCGTCCCACGGGCGCCCGGCCCGGCCGCTCGACCGCGACGACGACGAAGTGGCCGTCGGGAATCCCGTCCGCCCCCTGCACGGGCAGCTCCAGCGGCACGCGGGAGTCGAACGGCACGAGCCAGCGCAGCCCCCGCTCATCCGTTTCCAGGGAGCCCACCAGCGACTCATAGCCCGGACCCACGATGCGCACCACCGTCGCCTCCGCGAGCCGATCGTCCCAGGGGCGCGCCTTGCCCAACGGCCGGACGATCACCCGGTCCCCCTCCTGGGCCCGCTTGAGGTTGCGCCGGCGGACGAAGAACGACGGCTCGCCCCGCACACCCGGACGGATCAGGGCGTCCCCCTCCTCCAGCTTCTCCACCAGCCCCACGGTCCACCCCGTATGGCGGGAGGCGAACCACCGCCCGTCCATCTCGACCGCCTTGCCCTCCGCCTGCAGCTGCGCCAAGGCGCGCCCCAGCTCCTCGGGGCTGGCATTGACTTGCCGTTGCACCTGCCCCTCTTCGATGCCGTCGCGGCCGGCCTGATCGAGCCGGGCGGAGACGTCCTGCCTCAGAAGCCCCTCGGCTCCCGCGAATGAAGTTGACATGCCTCTGGGTTCTCCCTAGAATCACACCCGCGCGAAAGTGGCGGAATTGGTAGACGCGCAAGATTCAGGATCTTGTGGTCGCAAGGCCGTGGGGGTTCGAGTCCCCCCTTTCGCACCATCCCTCTTCCTTCTCCTCTTCACAGTCCGAAGCTATCACGAGCCTACGAGCGGTAACCGCAGCTCACCCTGCCCGCCGCGAGACCGCCGGCTGCGCCGTGTACTCCTGCTCAAGGCAGGCGGCCGCGCGGACCGAGGTCCAGCGAAACGCCGCCAGCAATTCCCGGAAGCGGGTCTCGAAACCCGGCCGGCCGGTCTCGTGGACGAAACGGGCGAGCCCGCGGAGTGGACCCGGGGTAGGCCGGCCCGAGACCTCCCAGGGGTGGACCACCGCCAAGGGGAGCCCGCCCTCGTCGAGGTGGTCCAGCGTGGCCCGCACCAGCCGCTCGGGATTGACCAGGCGACCCGTCCAACTCCCGGCCGGCAGCCGCAGCGGCCCGCCGAAAGTGAGGGGCGGAAATTCGAGCAGCTCCCGGCGCGGACCGGCACCCTTCAGACCGTCCAGACCGTTCAGACCGTCCAGGATCACCCTATAGGCGAAGCGCGGGTTCGTGGGCCGGCCGGAGAAGGCGCAAGGATTCAGCGAGCTGTCGTAGAGGAATCCCGCCTCGGCCACCCTGGGAAGCCGGGAGCTCCCCAGGCTGCGCAGCGACCACTCCGGCGCCCGGAAGCCGAGGACGGGCTCCCCCACCAGGTCTTCCAGCAGCGCCTTCGAGCGCCGCAGATCGACCAGGAACGCCTGAGGGGAGCGCTCGCACGCCCGCAGGTGGAGATAGCCGTGGCTGCCCACCTCATGCCCGGCCTCCGCGATCTGGCGCACCCGCCGCGGCAGGCGCTCGGCCACCTCCCCGAGGACGAAAAAGGTCGCCGTGCAGCGCGCCTCGTGCAGCATCTCCAGCAGCTCCGGCAGGAGCCAGTCCAGCTCATGCGGCAGAGCGGGCCGTCCCTCCGGGTGGACATAGTCCGGCACCAGACAGGTGTGATACCACTCCTCCACGTCGACCGTCAGGGCACAGCCGAACGGCCCCGTCAGGCGCTCGACCTGCGGCGCGTCAAAGATCATCCCCCACTCCTCCATCGACTCGGCACGGACACACCGCTCCGGATCGGCGATCGGCACGGCAGGTGAGCGCGGAGCGGCGCATTTCAGATACCCGGGCTGCTCTCCGGGAGCTTGGTCTATTTGAAAAAGCAATGCACGTTACGTGCCGTTCAACCCGTCCAACTCCCGGCTCAACCATTCCGGGAGCTCGCGCCAAGGGAGGGCCAGATGGCCTCCAGGCAGAGCGAGTTGTTGCTCCACGTTGCAGACCAGGATGCCCTGAGCCACGGCGCTCCCCCTCGCCAGCTCCCGGAAGCGCCCCAGGGTCTCGGTGTGCTTGAGCGTGGGTGTGGCCGTGAGCTTGATCTCGATCGGCACGAGCCCCCGCGGGAGGCGAGCCACCAGATCGACCTCGAGACCGTCGTGCGAGCGCCAGAAATAGAGATCGGGCCGCTCCCCCTTGAGAGCAAAGACCTTGTACGCCTCACTCACCACGAGGCCCTCGAACAGGGCGCCCCCCATGGCTCCGGCCAGAGCGGCCTCGGCCCCGGGCTGACGCGTAAGGGCGCAGACCAGGCCGGAATCCAGGAAGTAGATTTTTGGGGACTTGATGATCCGCTTGCCGAAGTTTTCGAAATACGGCGGCAGCAGGCGGAGGATGTACGCGGCCTCCAGCAGGTTGACCCAGGTCTTCACGGTCGGCTGCGAGACTCCCGCCGCCCGGGCGATGTCCGCCACGGCGAGCTCCTGTCCATGGCGCGCCGCGCTCAAGGCCAGGACGGTCTCGAACGTGCGCAGGTCCTGAACCCGCAAGAGCTGCCGAACGTCCCGCTCCACGTAGGTCTGGATATAGGAGGCGATCCAGAGGTCGCGCTTCTCGGGATGGAGCGCCGGGTCAGGATAGGAGCCGTTCCAGATGACGGCCCGCAGGTCGGGGCTGCGGGCGCCGGTCGTCTCAAGAACGCTGAAAGGCAGCAGATCGAGGAGGGCGATCCGGCCCGCCAGCGACTCGCTGACGTTGGCCATGAGGTGGAACTGCTGCGAGCCCGTGAGCAGCCAATGACCATTGCGCTGGCGGTCCCGGTCGATGCGGACCTTGAGATACGGCAACAGCTCGGGCGCATACTGGATCTCGTCCAGAATGACCCGGCCCTCCCCGAGGCCGTCGAGAAATCCGTTGGGATCGGATTGCGCGAAGTCCCGCTGGAGAGGATCGTCCAGGGTCACATACCGGGCACCCTGGCCAAACTCCTCCAGGAGGAAGGTCGTCTTGCCCGACTGGCGGGGTCCCGTCACCAGGACGGAGGGGAAGAGCGACAGCGCGTCGCCGAGGGTCGGGGCCAAGAGACGATGGACGTACATCCTGCCCATTCTAAGATTTGATTTTAGATCGGTCAAATCTCGCAAATTCAGCAGGTTACTCCTGTACATCCAGTGCGAGCTCGGTACGGCCGTCCCCACTCGTAGGGGAACTCACCCGAGCAGGTATAGGCCTCTCCCTGCTCGGACGGGAGTCTTTCCCCGGCAGATACGGACGTCCCCCTGCTCGCACGGCGCTCCTCCGTGCTCGGACGGAGCTGCCGGGGCCAGGGTAGGATACCCCCAGGGTTATCCGGATTCAAACCTGCCGAAAGGAACGTGCCATGAAGAAGAAGAGGATGTCGAAGCGTCTGGACCTTCACCGTGAGACCCTCCACAAGCTGGAGGACGAACGGCTCAACGTAGCAGGTGCCGCCACCGTCGGAGGCACCTGTTGCGCCCGGTCCGACAGTTGTCCCCCGCCGACCGGACCCTGCTCGCTGTTCTGTCCCACCGGCACGAACGTCTGTTTCTGAGGAGACCCACGATGCGCAAGAAGATCGCCAGGCATCTGAACCTTCACCGCGAGACCGTCCGCCGGCTCGAGGACTCCCACCTCGGAGAGGTGGCCGGCGCCATTGTCACCCAGTACTCCTGCGCCGCGCAGTGCTGCAGCACCTGCAACGCCTCCAAGAGCTGCCCGCCGCCCCCGACGGGCAACAACGAGCTCTCCTGCCTCTGCTGAGAAGGTTTGCCGATCCTCAAACCCCGGGCGGCAGCAGATGGCAGCGCGCCTGCTGTCACCCTTACCGGGGCCCCCAGTACTTGCTTCCTGTTGGACAATCATTGAAGAATGATCTACAATCCAAGACTCAACGCCAGGGCCGACACCCAAAAAGGAGTCCGACCATGCCTCGCCGCTTTCCCGTCTCGCGTCGCAAAACCCTTCTCCTGCTCCTCGTCACCACACTCTTTACGGCGCTCGCCCTCCTCGCTCCGGCTCGTCCCGCCCATGCGTTGCGATGCCCTGAAGGCTATACTCAGGGACGCTGTATTTTCTATTACTCTGACGCCGACAGAACCCAACTAGTGTGCTCGGAGTGCTGCACGGAAAATTGCGAGCCCACCCCCTACACCCGCGTCCTTACCGCTTGCTGCCTCCTGGACTGACGCGAGGGCTCGGTCGAGGCCACCTCCGGGTCAGGCTTCGTCACCCGCCGCCTGTTGTAATCTTCAGCAACGGCGGCTTACGGCAGTTGGTCCCAGCTCCCAAGGACACGTCCCACAGGACCCCATCCCCTCACAAGTGCAGGTATCCCCGATACCAGTACCGCAATAACCGGTACCGCCGCAATCGACGCCGCTGGTCCCACCGCTCACGAGCACCAACTGAAGGCTCCGTAACGTCTCCTTGGACAGCACCAGCTTTTTCGTCCGCTTCTTCATGAGGTCTCTCCGGTAGTTACCGGAGGCTCCTCCCCCCGGCTCGCGCAGTCTATCCTATCCTTCGTGTTTCCCAGAGCTAGTTACAGAAGCAGCCACCGTCCGAGTATCGGTAGCCATAACAACCGCCTGAATAGCAGAGCGATTCGCACTCTGCTTCACTGTCCACGATGGTGGGCTGAACACGACAGAAGGCCTCTGCGGGCTGGGTACTCAGCGTCAATACTCCTAGGACAGCGCCGGCCAGCAGCAGCTTGATTCGCGTCTTCATGGTCTTCCTCCTGGGACTTGATCCTGCTCCGGAATGGAGCATGATGATTTCAGTATAGAGGATAATATGTTTTATGCGACGCAAAGAGAGACGTTCTCCCTCTTCTCCCGATTGGGGGAGGGCGATGGGAGAAGAGGGTCGGAGTGATGAGGGGCTTTCTCCCTCCTTTCCCGGCGGCCCCGCGGACATTGGGGAGGCTGGGCGAAGAGGCCGGGGTGATGCGGACCCGCCGGAGCCGCAGACGCCACCCGACCTCCACCCCTCGCGCCGCCCTGGGTCGTGGGTGGCGCTGGCGTTGCCTCCGACCCGGAGACGGCCCGCGGTCCCCGCCTTCGTCAAACGTCGATGCCGGTCTTCCTCCCTCTTCTCCCGGTGAGGGGGGTGGGAGGGGGCGGGAGAAGAGGGCCGGGGTGATGAGGGTCTTGGGCGGGGGTCTTCCCTCCCGCCCCCGCTTGTGACATCCTTCACGAGCACGGCGCCGGTCCCGGGCTGTGATCCCCGCCTTTCCGGGACGCCCACGCCGGGACCCTGACCTTAGGAGGAAGTCCCTTGCCGGAGCAGTACTACCCGGTCCTGCTGGCCATGGGGATTGCGATCACGATGGGGATCGTCATCCTCAGCCTGTCGTGGATCCTCGGGAAGATCGCAGGGCACCAGCACGGCGGCCTGCTCAAGGGCACCACCGTCGAGTCCGGCATGCCCCTGCTCGACGTGTCGCACAAGCGGATCTCCATCGCCTTCTTCCTGGTCGCCATCGACTTCATCGTCTTCGACCTCGAGGCCGCCTTCCTCTATCCCTGGGCGCTGATCCTGCGCGACGGCGGGTGGCAGCTCTTCGCGGCCGTCATGGTCTTCATCTTCCTCATCCTGGTCGGCTTCGCCTACGTCTGGATCAAGGGCGGCCTCGACCTGTCGCTGCCCGCGCGCGAGCGCCGCCCCGTCCAGACGCCGAGGCTGTCATGAGCGTGCACGAACCGGCATCGGTGAAACCTCCCGGTCCCCAGACCCGGGGCGGCGGTCTCTCCGCGGCGTCGCGGGCCGAGATCGATGGCCTGCGCGAGCGCTATCCCACGACCGAGGCCGTGCTGCTGCCGGCGCTGCATATCGCCCAGCGCCAGTGGGGCGGCTGGCTCCCCGATGAAGCCATCACGGCCGTGGCCGAGGCGCTGGACCTGCCGGTCGCGCGGGTCTACGGCGTCGTCACCTTCTACGACCTCTTCCATCAGAAGCCCGTGGGGCGCCACCGCATCCGCGTCTGCAACAACCTCTCGTGCCAGCTCCGGGGGGCCGAGGAGATCCTCGAGGTCCTGCACCGCGAGCTCGGCGTCGGTGAGGACGAAGTGACGCCCGACGGCCGCTGCTCCTACGTCCACTTCGAGTGCCTGGGCTCGTGCGACACGGCGCCGATGATGATGGTGGACGACGAATACCACGAGAACCTCACCCCCAACCGGGTGCGGCAGGTCCTCAAGGGGCTGAAGTAAATGGCCGCGAAATTCGAACCCGTCCTCACCAGGAACGTCGGCAAACCCGAAGCGCTGACGCTCAAGGGCTACCGCCAGCTCGGCGGCTACGAGGGGCTGGCCAAAGCCCTGACGATGGAGCCCGACGCGGTCATCGACGAGGTCAAGAAGTCGGGCCTGCGCGGCCGCGGCGGCGCCGGCTTCCCCGCCGGCATGAAGTGGAGCTTCATCCCCAAAGGAAAAGATAAGCCGAAATACCTCGTCTGCAACGCCGACGAATCCGAGCCGGGCACCTTCAAGGACCGGCTGCTGATGGAGAACGACCCGCACCAGCTCATCGAGGGGTGCGCCATCTGCTGCTTCGCGGTCTCCGCCGCCACCTGCTACATCTACATCCGCGGCGAGTACACCAAGTCCGCGGTGATCCTGGAGCGGGCCCTGAAGGAGGCCTACGACGCAGGCATCCTCGGCGACAACGTCCTCGGCTCGGGCTTCAAGCTGAACATGTACGTCCACCGCGGCGCCGGAGCGTACATCTGTGGCGAGGAGACGGGGATGCTGGAGTCGCTGGAGGGGAAGCGCGGCCAGCCCCGGGTCAAACCCCCCTTCCCGGCCGTGGTGGGCGCCTTCGGCGCTCCCACCGTGATCAACAACGTCGAGACGCTGTGCAACGTCCCCCACATCATCACCCGCGGCGCCGACTGGTTCAAGTCGATCGGCACCGACGAGAAGAACACTGGCCCCAAGCTCTACGCCATCTCGGGCCACGTGGACCGGCCGGGGACCTACGAGCACCCCATCGGCATCACCTTCCGCGAGATGCTGGACGCGGCCGGCGGCATGTGGCACGGGCGGCAGCTCAAGGCGTTCATCCCGGGCGGCGCTTCGGCCCCCATCCTCAAGCCGGACCAGATCGACCTCAAGATGGACTTCGACACGGTCGCCAAGGCCGGCTCGATGCTCGGCTCGGCGGCCGTGATCGTGATGGACGAGACGACCTGCATGGTGCGCTCAGTCGCCCGCCTCTCGAAGTTCTTCAACCACGAGTCGTGCGGCCAGTGCACCCCCTGCCGCGAGGGGACGAACTGGATGGAGCTGGTGCTCGACCGCCTGGAGCACGGCGAGGGGACGGAACGCGACTCGCAGCTCCTCCTCTCCATCTGCAAGAACATCGGCGGCCAGTCGCTGTGCGCCTTGGGCGACGCGGCGATCGGCCCCGTCAAGTCGCTGGTCGATCGCTTCCCCGAGGAGATCGAGCAGCACGTGCGCAATCGGGCGTGCCCCTTCCCCCGGCCGCGCTACTTCGAGAACGGAGCGTAAGCCACCGTGCCCAAAGTCACCATCAACGATCGCACCGTGGAGGTGGAGGCCGGCACCAACGTGATCGACGCCGGCCTCAAGGCGGGCGTCCTCGTCCCCCACTACTGCTATCACCCCCGCCTCACGGTGGTGGGCCAGTGCCGCATGTGCCTGGTGGAGATCACGGACAACGGCAAGAAGATGCCGAAGCTGCAGACCGCCTGCTCGTCATACGTGACGAAGGATGGCTGGTCGGTGCGCACCGACACGCCCGAGGTCGCCGAAGCGCAGAAGGGGATGATGGAGTTCTTCCTCATCAACCACCCGCTGGACTGCCCGATCTGCGACCAGGCCGGCGAGTGCGGCCTCCAGGACTACTCCTTCAAGCACGGTGTGGCGTTCTCCCGCTTCCAGTACGAGGACAAGCGGACCTACCCGGGGCGCGAGCGCATCCCCCTGGGTGCCAACGTCGTCCTCAACATGAACCGCTGCATCCAGTGCACCCGCTGCATCCGCTTCACCGAGGAGGTCGCGGGCACGGGCGAGCTCGGCTTCTTCAACCGCGGCGCCCGCGTCGAGATCGGCACCTTCCCCGGCAAGGAGCTGTCCAATCCGCTGGCCACCTGCGTGGTGGACATCTGCCCCGTGGGCGCCCTGACCTCGACCCGCTTCCGCTTCGCCGAGCGCGTCTGGTACCTGGACAAGAAGCCGTCGATCTGCACCGGCTGCGAGGTGGGGTGCAACATCACCATGGAGCAGCGGCGGGGCGACATCAAGCGCTACAAGCCGCGCTTCAACGTCGAGGTCAACGACTACTGGATGTGCGACTACGGCCGCTCGAGCTTCGAGCGCTACAAGAAGCTGCCGCGCCTGACCTCGCCGCGGGTACGGGCGGAGGGCGGGAACGGCCATGCACCCGTGGTGAGCACCGGTTGGAGCCAGGCCCTGGACGCCGTTCACCGCGGGATTGCGGGAGCGGCCGGTACGGGGGAGATCGCATTTCTCGGCTCGGGTTTCCTGACCACCGAAGAGGCGTTCCTGTTCGCCCGGCTGGCGGACCTGATGGGAGCGAAAAACCGCTCGGTGCCCGTCGATCTCGGACCGGAGAGGACGATTCCCCGCTACAAGCGGCCGCCCATCACGGGCCGCGAGGCGGCCCCGAACCGCCGCGGCGCCGAGCTGGCGGGGCTCGCCGGGGGAGGTGATTTGCTCCACGGCGACGGCGCGGCGCGTTGCGCGGTCCTGGTGGTCTGCGACAGCGACTTCGGCCAGGCCGCCTACGATCCGGAGACGGTCGCGCGCCTGCGCCGGGCGAAGCTCCTGGTGGTCTTCGGCTGGTCCGATTCCCCTCTCGCCCAGGCGGCGGACGTGGCCCTGCCGGTGGCCCATCACGGCGAGAAGGAGGGCACCTTCGTCAACGTCGAATGGCGGGTGCAGCGCTTCGAGCGCGCCTTCCCCCCCACGGGCCAGGTGCGGCCGGCACTCGACGTGCTATCCGATCTCCTCTCGCGCTTCGAAGCGGGCTGGTCCCAGTTGTCGGCCGCCACGGTCTTCGACCGGCTCGCCTCCGAGCTGCCGGCGTTCGCCGGTCTTTCCTGGCACCGCCTGCCGGCCACCGGCGCCGCCCTGCACGTGCCCGAGGCCCAGCCCAAGCTCTCCGATCAGGGCGCAGAAACGGCCCGGGAGGCTTCGCAGTGAATTCAGGGAGCCCCGAAATCATCGCGACCCTGGTCAAGTACGCCGTGATGTTCGGCGTCTTCATCAACGTCGCGCCGATCATGAACTGGGTGGAGCGGCGGGCCTGCGCCTACATCCAGGACCGGCCGGGCCCCAACCGCGTGGGGCCGCTGGGGCTCTTCCAGCCGCTGGCCGACGCCGCCAAGTTCATGTTCAAGGAGGACGTGACGCCGGCCGCGGCGGACAAGCTGCTCTATCTGATGGCGCCCGTCCTGGCCCTGCTGCCCGCCTTCACCACCTTCGTGATCGTCCCCTTCGGGCCGGACCTTACGGTCGGAGGACGGACGATCCCCCTGGTCGTCGCGCCGGTGGACACCGGCGTGCTCCTCTTCCTGGCCCTCTCCAGCCTCGCGGTCTACTCGCTGGTGCTCGCCGGCTACGCCTCGAACAACAAGTTCTCGCTCCTGGGCGGCATCCGCGCCTCGGCGCAGCTCATCAGCTACGAGCTGGCGCTGACGCTGTCGGTGCTGGCCGTGCTGCTGCCGGTCAACTCGTTCCGGCTGTCAGACATCGTGGCCTGGCAGCAGGCGCACGTGTGGAACGTCATCCCGCAGATCCTCGGTTTCTTCGTCTTCCTCGTGGCCTCGTTCGCCGAGACCAACCGGCTGCCGTTCGACCTGCCGGAAGCCGAGTCGGAGCTGATCGCGGGTTTCCACACCGAGTACAGCGCCATGCGCTTCGCCGCCTTCTTCCAGGCCGAGTACACGAACATGGCGGCGCTCGCGGCTCTGGGCGTGACGCTCTTCTTCGGCGGCTGGAGCCTGCCGGGGGTCCACCTCACCGGCTGGCTGGGAGCCATCGTGGGGCTCGTCACTCTGGTCGCCAAGATCGGCGTCTGCATGGCGGTCTTCGTCTGGGTGCGCTGGACCTTCCCGCGCTTCCGCTACGATCAGTTGATGCGGCTCGGCTGGAAGGTGCTGCTGCCGCTCTCCATTTTGAATCTCATCCTGGTGGCCGCCATGACGCTCGCGGGCTGGCTCTAAAAACCTATGGAAACCCTGATCTTCCTGATCTTCGCTGCGTTGGCCGTGGCCTCTTCGCTGGTGGTCGTGGCGCACCGGAGCCCCGTCTACGCGACGATGAGCCTGGTGGTGACGCTCTTCTCGGTGGCGGTGCTCTTCGTGCTGCTCGGGGCGCCGTTCCTGGGAGCCCTGCAGATCCTCATCTACGCCGGCGCCATCGTGGTGCTGTTTCTGTTCGTCATCATGCTGCTGAACCTCCAGAAGGCGAGCGCGGCGGCAGGCCGCCGCGGCGGGCAGCTCTGGGTGGCGCTGCCGGGCGCGTTGCTCTTCGTCGGCATGGTGGGGCTCGTCTTCTGGCGCGCGGGCGCGCCGGCCCTGCAGCCCCTGACCGCGGACCTGGTGTCGCTCAAGGGCCTCGCCACGGCACTGTTCTCCGACTACCTGCTGCCGTTCGAGATCGTCGGCCTGCTGCTGCTGGTGGCGGTCATCGGCGCCACGGTCGCGGCCCGCCGGGCGCCGGACGGGGAGGCGAGCCGTCTGCTCCCCCGCGAGGACTTCGTCGGTGCCGGCGACGAGCCGCGCAAGGAGGCCCGGTCCTGATGGTTCCCATCTCCTGGTACCTGATGCTGGCGGCGCTGCTGTTTGCCATCGGCACGATCGGCGCGCTGACCCGGCGCAACGGCATCAGCATCTTCCTTTCGATCGAGCTGATGCTCAACGCGGCCAATCTCACCCTGGTCGCCTACTCGCGCCAGATGGGCGACCGCACGGGCCAACTGATCGTCTTCTTCGTCATGGCGGTGGCCGCCGCCGAGGCCGCCGTGGGGCTGGCCCTGTTCATCGCGGTGTTCCGCTCGCGGCGCACCATCGACGTCAACCGCCTGAACCTGATGCGCTGGTAGTCACTGGGAAGCGACATGCTCGAGCTCCTCTGGCTGATCCCCATCCTGCCGCTCGCCGGCGCCGCCGTCAACGGCCTGCTCGGCCGGCGGCTCCCCAAGGCCCTGGTCACCGCCGTGGGGGTGGGCGCGCCGTTGCTGTCGCTCCTCGTCGCCCTCGGCTGCCTCTGGGAGTACGCCCACGGCCAATTTCCGAACGATGCTTACGATCAGGTGCTCTATGCCTGGACGACGGGCGACCTTTCGATCCCCGTGGCCTTCCTGCTCGACCGGCTGTCGGCGGTGATGCTCTTCATCGTCACCTTCGTGGGCTTCTGGATCCACGTCTACTCGGCGGGTTACATGGCCCACGAGGAGGGGTACAGCCGCTACTTCGCCTACCTGAACCTGTTCATGTCGGCGATGCTGATGCTGGTGCTGGGCAACAACTACCTGGTGATGTTCGTGGGCTGGGAAGGGGTCGGCCTCTGCTCCTACCTGCTCATCGGCTTCTATTACGATCAGCCGTTCCCGCCCTACGCCGGTAAGAAGGCGTTCATCGTCAACCGCGTCGGCGACTTCGCCTTCCTGGTGGGCATGTTCGCGTTGTTCGCGAATTTCGGCACGCTCAACTATCACGATCTGTTCACGACGATCGCGACGCAGCCGGGATTGGTGACCGATCACTACACCATGGGCCTGCCGCTCGCCAGCTTCGTGGCCCTCTGCTTCTTCGTGGGCGCGATGGGCAAGAGCGCGCAGATCCCGCTCTACGTCTGGCTGCCGGACGCCATGGCGGGCCCGACGCCCGTCTCCGCCCTCATCCACGCCGCCACCATGGTCACCGCCGGCGTCTACATGGTGGTGCGCTCGAACGTGATCTATCAGTTGGCACCGGGCGTCTCGCAATTCGTGGCGGTGATCGGCGCGGCCACGGCGATCTTCGCGGCCACTATCGCCATCGCGCAGACGGACATCAAGAAGGTCCTCGCCTACTCCACCGTCTCGCAGCTCGGCTACATGTTCCTCGCCGCCGGGCTCGGGGCCTACTCGGCGGCGCTCTTCCACGTCATGACCCACGCCTTCTTCAAGGCCCTCCTTTTCCTCGGCTCCGGCTCGGTGATCCACGCCATGGGCGGTGAGCAGGACATGTCGAAGATGGGAGGCCTGAAAAAATACCTGCCGTCGACTTTCCGGACCTACGTCATCGGCGCCCTGGCCATCGCGGGCATCCCACCGCTCGCCGGCTTCTTCAGCAAGGACGAGATCCTCCACGCCGCGGCGGCCAACGGCCAGTGGGTGCTGTGGGCCGTGGGCCTGATCACGGCGGGGCTGACGGCGTTCTACATGTTCCGTTCCGTGTTCCTCACGTTCTTCGGCAGCTTCCGGGGCACCCACGAGCAGGAGCATCACCTCCACGAGTCGCCGCCGGTGATGACGATCCCCCTGTGGATCCTCGCCGCGGGCGCCGTGGTGGCCGGTTTCGTGGGCGTGCCCAAGGTGCTCGGCGGCATCGACCGGTTCCACGAATGGCTGCAGCCGGTGCTGTTCCATCCCGGCCAGCCCGAGATGGGTGCCGGAACCGAGGTGCTCCTGATCGCGATCGCCGTGATCGTGGCCGCCGCCGGCATCTTCCTCGCCTGGCGGGCCTACGGCGGCGAGGACGGTCTGGCCAACGAGCGCGCCTGGGCCGCGCGCTTCCCCACCCTGCACCGCGTGCTGGCCAACAAATACTATGTGGACGAGATCTACGACGCCCTGATCGTCAGACCGCTGGCCGTCCTCTCGCGGTTCTTCTGGAAAGTGGTCGACACCTACGTCATCGACGGCACGATCAACGCTGGAGCCTACCTGACCGAGTTGACGGGCGACGTCGGGCGCTTCAGCACCACCGGCAACGTCCGGAGCTACGCTCTCTACTTCTTCGTCGGCGTGCTCCTCCTGGGCTGCTGGATCGCTTTCGGCTGACCGGACCTCCTATGGAAACCTTTTTCGGACTGCTCGCCGGCAACACGCTGACCCGTCTGGTCTTCTTCCCCACGGTCGCCGCCGTGCCGCTTTTCTTTTTCACGAAGACGGCGAGCAAGGCGGCGAAAATCTACGTGCTGATCGCCTCGCTGATCGAGCTCGCCTTCGGGGTCCTCTACCTCGCGGCGCACCTGGGCAGGGACGGCGGCTTTCCGCTGGTGCACGACACGGTGCTCTCCTGGATCTCCGGCTACGGCGTCAAGTACGACCTCGCCATGGACGGCATCTCGATGCCGCTCGTGCTGCTGGGTATCTTCCTGCTGCCGCTGGTGATCCTCGGCTCGTGGAGAGGGATCACGGAGCACTGGCCGATGTTCGGCGCCTCGCTGCTGCTGCTCTCAACTGGCGTGCTCGGAGCGCTCCTCGCCTACGACCTCTTCCTCTTCTACGTCTTCTGGGAGGTCATGCTGGTGCCGATGTACCTGCTCATCGGCATCTGGGGCGGCGAGCGCAAGATCTACGCGGCGGTGAAGTTCTTCCTCTTCACCATGGCGGGGAGCCTACTGATGCTGGTGGCCATCCTGTGGATGGCGTGGACGTTCCAGCGCCTGAACGGCGGCGTCTGGAGCTTCGCCTACGACGACCTGTTGCGGCTCAACCTGCCGTTGCACCAGCAGGTCTGGCTGTTCGCGGCGTTCGCCCTGACCTTCGCCATCAAGGTGCCGATGTTCCCGTTCCACACCTGGCTGCCGGACGCTCACGTCGAGGCGCCCACGGGCGGCTCCGTGATCCTCGCCGGCATCCTGCTGAAGCTCGGCACCTACGGCTTCCTGCGCTTCGCCCTCCCCCTCTTCCCCCACGCCAGCGAGGTGGCGCGGCCGCTGCTGCTGGCGCTCGCCGTCACCGGCATCCTCTACGGCGCGCTGGTGGCCTGGGTACAGGTGGACATGAAGAAGCTTGTGGCCTACTCCTCCATCGCCCATCTTGGATTCGTGATGCTGGGCCTGCTGGCCGCGGACGTCGTGGCCTGGCAGGGATCGCTCCTCCAGATGGTCAACCACGGCCTCTCGACCGGCGCCCTCTTCCTCCTGGTGGGCATGCTCTACGACCGCCGGCACACGAAGAAATTCGACGAGTTCGGCGGCCTCGCCAGGGTGATGCCGATCTTCGCCTTCTTCCTTGTCTTCGCGAGCCTCGCCTCCGTGGGCCTGCCGGCACTCAACGGCTTCGTCGGCGAGTTCATGATCCTCACCGGCAGCTTCCGCACCCTGGGCTGGCCTGCGGCGGTCGCTACCTTCGGCGTGGTGCTGGCCGCGATCTACCTGCTGAAGATGATCCAGCTCACGATCTGGGGCCCCATCACCAAGGACGAGAACCGTAAGCTCGCCGACCTCTCCTTCCGCGAGATCGCGGCGCTCGTCCCCCTCTGCGTCCTGATGCTGTGGATCGGCGTCGCCCCCAACACCTTCCTGCAGCCGAGCCGCCAGACCCTGGAGACCGTGCTCGCCCAGTACCGGCAGCGTGTCGACGAGCCCGACGTGAGACAGGCCTCCCTGCGGCCGGCGACGACCGGCGCGGAAGTCGCGGCCACGGAGGCCGGCCGATGAGCACCCACTTCGACTGGATGCTGTTACTGCCCGAGCTCGTGCTCACGGCCGCCGGAGTGGTGATCCTGCTCCTCGAAGCCATCGCGCCCTCGCTACGACGGTCGTTCACGGCGCTCGCGGTGCTGGCGACCCTGGGCGCCGGCTATGCGGCGTATTACGTCACGCCGCTGCACCACGTCGTCGCCAGCCGGGCCGGAACGTTCAACGGGTTGATCGAGACGAGCCCGCTCACCTTCGCCTTCACCCTGGTCGTCCTGCTGTCCACGGTGCTCAGCCTGCTGGCCTCGCAGAGCTACCTGCGGCGGGAGGGGATCCTCGCCGGCGAATACCACGCCCTGCTCCTCTGGTGCGCCGTGGGGCTGCTCCTCATGCTGCGGGCGACCGAGCTGCTGACCGTCTTCCTGGCCCTGGAGACGCTGTCGCTCTGTCTCTACTGCCTGGCGGCGTTCCATCGCCGCATCTCCATCTCCAGCGAGGCGGCGATCAAATACTTCCTCATGGGCGCCTTCGTCAGCGCCTTCGCGCTCTATGGCATCGCGCTGGTCTACGGCGCCACGGGGAGCACCCGTTTCTTGGGGATAGGCCGCGCCCTGGCCGCCCAGCCGTTCACCAACGTGCTGGCAAGCCTCGGCTTCCTGTTCCTGGTGGCGGCCTTCGGTTTCAAAATGAGCATCGCGCCCTTCCACGCCTGGTCGCCGGACACCTACCAGGGAGCGCCGTCGCCGTTCGTGGCCTTCCTCTCCGTGGCGCCCAAGGTGGCGAGCGCCCTCGTGCTCTACCGGCTGCTCGAAGCCGTCGTCCAGGGCGGCACGGCGCCGAATTCCCACAAGTGGTCCACCGCTGTGGCCTTCCTCTCCGTGGCCTCCATGCTGGTGGGCAACTTCCTGGCCCTGGTGCAGCGCGACGTCAAGCGCATGCTGGCCTACTCCGGCGTGGCCCACATGGGCTACCTGCTGCTGGCCCTGGTGGTGGTGGACCGGGCGTCGCTGATGCCCGTGCTCGTCTACCTGCTGGCCTACGTGCTGATGAACGCCGGCGCCTTCACCGTCGTGTCGCTGCTCTACAGCCGGCCGGGCGAGCAGCACCTGATCGCCGATCTCGCGGGCTGGGGCTACCGTTATCCGCTGCTCGGCGGCTGCCTCGCGGTCTGCATGCTGTCGCTGGGCGGCATCCCCCCGACCCTCGGCTTCCTGGGCAAGTACGTGGTGTTCCTGAACGCGGTGGGCGACGGGCTGGTGGGCCTCGCGGTGATCGGCGTGCTGGCGAGCCTCGTCGGCGTCTTCTACTATCTGCGGGTCGTTTACTACCTTTACATGAAGCCGGAGACGCGGCAGCCGGAAGGGCTGCTCATCGACGTCTGGGGCCGCACCGCGGCCGTGCTCGCCGCCCTGGGCACCCTGGCGCTCGGTCTCTGGCCCACGGGCCTTCTCCAGTGGCTGATGCAAGCGACCGCCGTGAAGTGATCGAGCAGGAAGAGGTCTCGCCTCTCACCCTCAACCGGCTCTCCTTCTACCTGCGCTGCCTGCGCCATCTCCAGGAGCTCGGCATCAAGCGGATCTCCTCGCAGGAGATGGCGCAGCGCTATCACCTCTCGGCGACCCAGATTCGCAAGGACCTGGCCCAGTTCGGCGAGTTCGGCATCCGCGGCGTCGGCTACGACGTCAATGCTCTCGCCGACCACCTCAACTCCCTCCTCGGCCTGGACCGCCAGCACGCCATGGTCATCGTGGGCATGGGCAACCTGGGGAGCGCGCTCGCCCAATACCTCGGCTTCAACTACGGCGCCTTCCACGTGGTGGCGGGGGTGGACAACGATCCGAAGAAGATCGGGCGCCGGGTGGCGAGCTTCGTCGTCCGTGCTGCCGCGGACCTTCAGGACGTCGTCCGCGAATCCGGCGCCGAGATCGGAGTCCTGGCGGTCCCCGCCGAAGCCGCGCAGGAGAACTACGACGCCTTGGCCGAAGCGGGCATCAAAGGCGTCCTCAACTTCGCCCCCGTCCGCCTCAAGCGCCGCCCCGGCGTGCCTTTGAAGAACGTGGATTTGCGGATCAATCTGGAGGAGCTGGCATTTTTCCTGCGCTAGGAACCCCTCTCCCAGGGATGAAGAGGGTCAAGAGACCATCTCTTAGACCCGCCGAGAAAAAACACATGTCAGAATCAGCCGATCCCAGGCCTCTCGATACTGCCGCCGTACGGTCCCCTGAAGCCCGGGATCTCGTCGAAGCGCGGCTCTACAGCAGTGAGGAAGAGGTGATTCGCGATGCTCTGCGACACCTGCTCCGCGCTCGCCCTGATGCCAGGATTGGTCTGGCGGTCCATCGCTATGAGACCGGGGGGCTCTCCTTGGCCAAAGCAGCCGATCTCGCGGGTGTGAGTTGGGCGCAGATGAGAGAGATCCTTCTCGAGAGGGGAATCCAGCCACGGCTCGGACCTGAAACCCTTGAAGAAGCTCAAGATGAGGCTCGGGCACTGCGGGATTACTTCGCCAGCCGATGAGCGTTATCTCGAACACGACGGTTCTTTCCAACTTTGCCGCCATCGATGCGCTCGACAGACTCCATGAGCTTTACGGCGAGATCTACCTTTCAACCGAGGTCTATCAGGAGATTCAGCGCGGACTGGAGGAAGGGTACACATTCTACTCAGGGGTCGAAGAGGCCCTTCGGCCCATGAGACCGGATGGCTGGTTGCATCTCACCAGTCTCATCACCGACAAGGAAGTTCTGACATTATCGAGCATGCCTGGACAACTGCATGCGGGGGAGTCCTCCTGTCTGGCGATCGCTCAGCAGCGGAATTGGCTGCTGCTCACCGACGACAAAGCTGCTCGTCGCTATGCCATGGAACAGAATATCGCCGTCTCTGGCATTCTAGGTTGTTTGATCCTCGGGGTAGAACGGAGACTCTGGCCGCTGGAGCAGGCCAATCGTTGGTTGGAAAGGATCGTCGCGGCGGGTTTCTTCTCTCCGGTCACGGATCTTTCAAGTTTGGTGAAAAGATCCTGAGGAGTTTCTCCATGCCCAATTGGATTGACGGCGCGTTATACCCCGATACCGACGTTCCCGACGAGCTCCCAACCCTGGCAGACCGCGTGGACTTCCTCGCCCGCCTCTGCTCGGCCTGGGATTTCGGCCTCCTTCCAGACCGCGAAACCGTCGAGGAGATCCGCCGTCTCGATTGGTACGAGGCGGTGGACGCCACCCGTCTCCCGAGCCTTTCGATCTCCCGGGCCAAGACCCTGGCGAGCTTGGCAACTTCACGGCGTTGAGCGTCCCGCCCCCTGTACGCGTCCTTTATAGACGGTGAAGCCAGAAAGCTTCCCATGAACTTGGTAAATCCGACATGCTTTGTCAGAAGCTCTTCCAGGTTCGCCGCCGTGTCCCGACAGCGATAGGCCTTCGCGATCTTCTCGCACGCCATTTGGAGATAGTGCAGCTCGTGACACGCGGAACTCCGGGGATCTGCAGCGAGTCGATCGAAGACTTGCCAGTCGGACCGGCTCTGCAAGGCGAAGGCAGAGGCCCACACCTCTCGGGAAGGAGGCGGCATCAGGTGGGCTCGGGGCGGACGAAGCGCTCAGCTCGCGACAAGCTCCAGCCCCTGGGAAGAGCCTCCGGGTTCGACCGGAAGGATGCGAGCTCCTCGGGGGTGATCTCTGCGATCACCGTGCGGAAGGGAATCTCCTTTGTTGGAGAGAAGGTAAACGGTTCGACGCTTCCGCTGGGCACGGTGGCGGCGTTCACCTCCAAGAGACGGATCGGCTCCTCCTGAGACCCTTCGTCGTCCATCACGATCCGGTAGACCTCACGCAGCTCCGGCTCGACTGCGAAGTGCCACTGGATCAAGCGGCGGGCGGCGGCATCCTTGGCAAGCAGTGCACTCACAGGCGTAGTATAGTACCATCTCCGTTCTCCAAGAAGGAGATTTCTCGCTTTGGCCCGTGTCCGGGACAATCCGAATCTGGAGCCCCTCACTCCCGAGCCCTTGGATCAGCCGGCCTTTTCCTCAGGATGGATCGGCAGGACGACGGTGAAGTACGTGCGCCCTTCGTCGAACTCGAAGCGGGGCTCCGGCGAGCCGTTGGCCGCCATGGCTTGAAAGATCTTCGGCACTCCGGTGCTGCGCGCGGACCCCGGGACGCCCCCCGAGGCCCGCGGCCAGCCCCGGCAAAATCCCCCGAGACACAGCTTTTGCCGGGGGAGTGGTTGGACTCCCAGTCCCCCGGCGGATTCAGTTGTCAGAGAGCGGCTTCCCTGCCCGCCAGCCTAAGCCTTCCCGCGAGTCTCACCCAGCGAGCATGCAGATATCAACGCACGAAGTCGGACCCTCTGTCAAAACCCCCTTGACAAGACCGATCCTCTCGTTCACCATTTGTCCCGTCGCTGATGCATAATAGACCGGCATAGCCTGTAAATCTGCATTCCACTGGCGCTCTCTGGTTGTGCATACAAGACAGGACCGGCGGGGACTTCAGGAGAGAGAGATTGAGATCCGGTGCCACTTCCGGCACCGGTTTACGAGCCCGAAAGGCTCAGAAGGAGAGGACAATGACGACCCGAGAGACGACGAACGCAGGAGTGCTGGGCGACATGCAGCGGCTGCTCGGCATGCTGGAGGCGAACAGCACGGACCTCCCCCATCTGGAGGTGCCCCGGACCAAGCTCAGGACCAGGGTGGCCCGGGCGCTGGAGATCAACCAGCAGCAGGCGGCCTTCACCGCCAGCAAGCAGGAGGCCTCCAAGGAGCTCAAGACGATCATCGTCGAGGGCCAGCGGCTGGCCAACGCCCTGCGCGCGATGGTCAAGGAGCACTACGGCATCCGCTCGGAGAAGCTCGCCGAGTTCGGCCTGCAGCCTTTCCGCGGCCGCAAGGTCAAGGCGAAGGCCCCGCAGGGACCGACGCCGGAGACGCCGGGAACGCCTTCCCCCACGCCGCAGCCCCCGACCCCGACGCCCCATCCCACCACCACCGGTTAGCCCTGCAATTCTGATCTGCCTCGGGGGCGTGCTCCGGCACGCCCCCTTTTTTGCCGCCCCGAGCCGGACGGATCGAGACGTTGCCTCAGCTCCCCAGACGACGAGCCATCGTAGCCACGCAACGGGTCGTCCCATCCATACCACGGGCCGTCGCATCCTTCCAACTTGCCGTTGGATCGATACGGCGGCTTGCCGCTCGCTACGACGGACCGTCATCTCCATACGACGGAGCGCCGTATCCTTACAACGGGCCATCGTATCCTTACAACGGCCGTTTTCTCGATCCAACGGGGCGTCGTATCCATGCAATGAGGCGTCGTATCTTTACGACGGCCCGCCGATGCTTCCAACGCGCCGTCGGATCGATACGACAGCCCGCCGTTCCATACGACGGACCGTCGTATGGTTACGACGAGCCGTTGGATGCATACAACGGCTCGCCGATGCTTACGATGGCCCGTCGTATCCATACGACAAGGCGTCGTATCCCTATAACGGCCGTTGTCTCGATCCGACGGCTCACCGTATCCTTACAAAGGCCGTTGGATCCATACGACGAGCCGTTGGATCCATACGATGGCCCGCCGATGCTTACGACGACCGTTGGATGGATACGGCGAGCCGTCGTCCGCAGACAACGGCGGACCTCCCGCACGCTCGCCGTCCTCATCCCTTGACCCAGTGACCCACCGGCCGGCTCAGAAACTCCTCGACCGGGATTCCGTCGCCGCCTACGAGCAGCTTGCGCTGTGGTGAACACCGCGCTGAAGGCCGCCATCCCGGGAAGCGCGCAGGGGTGCGCCCGCTCTTGACCTCGAAGGCTGTCAGCCAGCGCCCGGGGCCACGAAGTCCACCTCGCGATTGCGCTCGCGCCAGTAGAACAACTCGCACTCGCCGGCCGCCGCGGCGTTGGCCAGGTGCGCCCCGACCGCCGACTCCACAAGCCGCCCCCACAGCCCGCGGTCAGCGCGGGCTTCCCTCGGCGTAAGCCCCAACTGGGCCGTCATCAGAGCCGTGTTCAGCACTTGGAGCTTGGGGCTTGATCCACGCTGGCGTACGGCTTGTGCAGTGCAGGATGCGCAGGATCTCGAAACGGCCGGCCAGCGATTCCGTCAGCCCGTCCTGGACCAGCAGCGGCGCCGAGCCGAGCAGGATGACCTTGAGGGGTAGCCGGTTCCGCGTGTCTTCATCCCACAAGCGTTTCACGGACTCGGACCAGCCGCGGATCTTCTGGATTTCGTCGAGGACGATCACCGCCCCGCGCCGGTCAGCGTCCTGAGCCTCCAGGCGGGCCGCCTCCCACTGCTGCTCGACCCATGACGTCTCGCGCAAGGTAGGCCCATCGGCGCTCGCATAGCGCGTAGGGAGACCGGAGGCTTGGGTGACCTGCCCGACGAGAGTGGTCTTCCCGACCTGCCGCGGGCCGGCCACGGCCTGGATGAACCGGCGCGGCTCCTCAAGGCGGCGGGCGAGAACGGCGGCTTGGGGCCGTATGAAGTCCATCGACGGATTACTCAGTACGCTGAGTAATTTTACTCAGGATGCTGAGCGGGTTCAAGCCTACCCTGCCGTCGCGTCGTACGCCTCGGATTTGTCTGTCGACGCCGCGCTCAGTCCCTCCCTTCCGACGGTCTACGTCCTTTGGCTCTTCGTTCATACGTCCCACAGCGTTCTTGAAAGCTACAGATCGGATCGCTTTCTGTTGCCGCTCATCCTCGATAATCTCGCGAACGCTTTCGTACTCAGCGGCTGGAATCAAGACGTACTCTGCCTCCGTACGAGGGTCCACGACCTGGGGAGGCGTCGATCCAGCCGAATCGAGGGCTCGCTGCTGCTGTTCGGTCAACTCAATGACCATGGCTCGTCGTCCTCCCCCATCACCGCTGACCGCCTCAACCCAACGGCGCGAGATCCTCGTAAAGCCGTGGCAGAGCCAGGGCGCGGACGCGTTCGGCCAGGGGGAAGGTGCGCTCGCCCGGGTAGACCACGTCCACCCGTTCCAGCCGGAGATCCTCGAGCGCCGTGCGGATCGAGGGAGTGATCCGCGGCGCCGCTGTGCGCTTCATCTCGAAGCCGAGACGCCGGTTGCCCCGTACGACCAGGAGGTCGAGCTCCGCCCCGGCGTGCGTCGCCCAGAAGAAGACCTCCTCGGGGCGCGCCCCCAACCGCTCCACCACCTCGCGCAGGATGAAGCCTTCCCAGGACGCGCCGACCTTCGGATGCCCTTCCACGTCCTCCCGGCCCTCCAGGCCAAGAAGGGTATGCAGCAAGCCGCTGTCCGTCACGTAGACTTTGGGCGCCTTGACCTGTCGCTTGCCAAGGTTCTCGAACCAGGGAGGAAGCTGACGCAGCACCAGGGCCGAGGTGAGCAGGTCCAGGTAGCGCCGGACGGTAACCCCGGAGACTCCGAAGGCGCGGGCCAGCTCTGCCCCGTTCCACACTTGGCCGTGATAATGAGCGATCATGGTCCAGAAGCGGCGAAGCGTCTCGGCAGGGACCTGGATTCCGAGCCCGGGGAGATCCCGTTCGAGGAAGGTGCGGATGAAGCCGCGCCGCCATTCGGCGCTGTCACCGTCGGTCGCGGCCAGGAAGGAGCGTGGAAAACCGCCCCGCAGCCAGAGCCGTTCGCCGGCGGCGACTCCCACTTCGTCGAGATCGAAGCCCCCCAACTCGTGGTAGAAGATGCGGCCGGCCAGGGATTCGGAGGTCTGCTGCAGGAGCTCCGGGGAGGCGCTTCCCAGGATCAGGAAACGAGCGGTCCGTTCCAGCCGATCCGCCAGGACGCGCAGGACCGGAAAGAGGTCGGGCCGGCGCTGCACTTCGTCGATGACGATCAGGCCCCGGAGATCGCGCAGGGCCAGCATCGGCTCGGCCAGCCGGGCCAGGTCCGTGGGATCCTCGAGATCGAAGGAGGAGACGGGGCCATCGTAGCGGGCTTCCAGTTGGCGCGCGAGGGTCGTCTTGCCGACTTGGCGGGCCCCCAGGATGCCGACCACCGGATGCCGCTCGAGAAGTCCCTGGAGCTTCTCCCGGTGTCTGGTCCGTTCGATGAGCCACGTCATGACCTTGAAATTCTAACACCTCCCTTTCGATTTTCAAGGTCAACGCCTAGCGCGCGCTCCAGGAAGCACCCGGAGCGATCCGTCAGAGGGCGCCCGGCGATCAGCCGCCGGCGCGCCCCGCAGAAGGGCGGCCCTTCGGGCCTCAAGCAACTCGTCCGTAGCAAAAGGAGTGAGATCGCTATCTCAATTCGGCTTTGGCAAACAGCTCGAGCATCTCTTTCTCAGACCGGGGTTGCAGGACCTCCCGATCTGCAAACTCCTGAGCCTGCGGATAGCTCGTGGCTCGAATGCGCTCGGCAGCTCCATGGAGATCGTAGGGAGTATGCCGCAACTGAAAGTTGGGGCCAAGCAGGAGCCAATCGGCGCCGGGTTCTCCGAAGGGCATTCCCACGCTGCCGGCGTTCACGACTCGAATTCTTCCGATCATTCGATCGAATTGCATGTGGGTGTGACCGCAGACGACCACGGACGCCTTGACTCCTTCAAAGACCGGCAGGAGGCGGTCTTCCGGCGTGAGGCGGGTAAACACCTCCGTGTCATTGCGCGGCGTCGCATGGCAGAACAGCACCTCTCCCAACCCGGGAATCGTGACTTGAAGCGTCTTGGGCCAACTCGCCAGCAGCCGCTCCTGCCCAGGATCAAGCTGCCGCGCCACCCAGTGCACGGCCTCGCGCGCCTGTTCCGGGAGGGCACCTGTCTCCGTGCCCGCCATCGCTTCCAGCACCGCACGGTCGCCATTCCCCTGGATGAGCTGGACGGGGATGTCAAGGTCCAGCAAACGCGCGATCGTTTCTCGCGGCATCGGCCCCGGAAGCACATCGCCCCCGACCACGATCCGGTCTACTCCGGCCTGACGAATCTCCCGGAGCACGGCCTCGAGCGCGGGAAGGTTGCCGTGAATGTCGTAGATTGCAGCGACCCGCATGACAGGGATTCTACCCCGACCCCAGCCGGTAAAAGCTGATCGCGCTCTCCCCGTACCGCCGCACGTCCACCCGCGTCAGGGGACCCACTTCGACGGGCAGCTCCCGGCGGGCGGAGTGCTCCGCAGCGATCTCTCCATCCGGGGCGAGGAGAGGGGCGACCGCCAGGAGGAGCTCAGGGTAGGGGGCGAAGTTGTACGGCGGATCGGCGTAGACCAGGTCGAAGGTCCCGGCTCCCTCCTCCACCAGCCGGGCGAGGCCGGCGGGGAGGTTCAGCCGCCGGATCTCCAGGAGGCGTTCTCCCAGGCGCTCGGCGTTGGATTCCAGGGTCTTCACGGCCCGCAGACCGGCGTCCACGGCGAGGGCGGAGAGGGCTCCCCGGCTCAGGGCCTCCAGACCCACGGCGCCGCTGCCGGCGAAGAGGTCGAGGACGCGGGCGCCTTCCAGACGCTCGCGCCAGATGGAGAACAGGGCCTCGCGCACCCGCCCTTCCGTGGGCCGCGCGCCCGGGGGGACGGCGAGCGCGCGGCCACGGAAGTCGCCACCCGTGATCCGCACCCCCGGCCTCACCATCCCTTCGACACCAGGAAGGTGAACTGCTGCCGCACCTGATCCTTCGGGATGTAAACCTCGAGCGGCAGGTCGATCCCCTGCAGCTCGATCCCCTTCTTGTCCGAGGTGAAGGCCACGATGCGGAAGAGCGCGCCGTCGCCCACCCGTTTCAGCACGTCTCCGATCTCCGGAACGTAATCGGCGGGCAGCGCGTCGGCGTCCTTCACCAATTGCACCTTCTCCCCCAGCTCCTCGGCGATGTGCACCACTCGCGAGAGGTTGAGGCCCAGCGGATCGTAATGCCCGAAATGAAAGGTTTTGAGCGGCTTGCCCGGAAGCTGCAGCCGCAGCTCGCAGCGCTCCACCCAGTTGCCCTCGACCCCCTTCTCCGGGCTCTGGGACTCGGAGAGGTCCTCCCCGGCCAGGCGGTTGAGGAAGCCCTGGAGCTCGTCCGGCCCCATCTCGGCGAGGCCCATCCATTCGTGTTTGATCAGCCCGTCCCGCACGCGGACGGTGCCGTTGCCGAAGAGGGTGATCTCGCGCCGGGTGGTGTCGGTCAGACAGTCGTAGCGGACGACCTCGGTGGAGCGGTCGTCCGCGGCGCCGGGGACGTCCACGGCGGAAATTGCCGCGAGCAGCAGGGCGGCGATGCAAATCGCTCGGATCTTCAAACGGTCTCCTCTCGCAGGACGGCCGCCGGCTCGTCGGCCAGGAAAGCCAGAGCGTACCGCAGCTCGTCGCCCTCGCCGATCCGGCCGTCGAGGCGGGCGCGGAGAGTCGCGCGCAGAGCCTCGCCGATCCGCGGTCCGGGCGGGATGCCCGCCGCCAGGAGGTCGGCGCCGCGCAGGATGAGGCTCAAGGTTCGCAGGTCGGTCAGGTAGCGGCGGACCCAGAGACGGACCGCCTCGTCTCCCTCCGCCATAAGGAGGAGGAGCTCCTCGCCGCTCAGGGGCTCCAGGATCTCCGCCACGCGGTGGGGCGCCAGGCCTTCTCGCAGGGTCGCGCGGGCAGCGGCCAGGCGCGCCGGGAACCCGGTGAGGAGGCGCCGGTCCTCCCCCGCCAGCATCAGGCGATCGGCGAGACGGGCGAGATCGGCCGCCGCGAAATCCCCGGCCAGGGCCATCAGCAGCAATCGCCAAGCCTCCACGGGCGGATCGGAGATCCCCTCCAGGCGGTACCAGTCGTGGGCGGCCCGCGCGGCCCGGAAACGTTCGCGGGCGGTCCCGTCGAGATCGATGCGCGGGTCGAGGGCGCGCAGCACGCCCAACTCGGCGAGGCGGTCGAGGCCGCGCAGGGCGAGGTCCGGATCGTCCAGCAGCAGGGCCAGCTCGTCCCGCAGGCGCGAGCCGGAGAGGCGGTCGAACACCCCTTCGGCGAGCGCCACTTGGGCGAGGTGGAGCGTCTCGGGCGAGATCCGGAAGCCCAGCCGCAACTCCAGCCGCACGGCCCGCAGGATGCGCGTGGGATCGTCGATGAACGACAGGCTGTGGAGCACGCGCAGGGTCTTGTCCTTCAGGTCGCGCCGGCCGCCGAAGTAGTCGATGAGCTCGGGCGCCGGCTCCGGCCCCAGGCGGATGGCCAGGGTGTTGATGGTGAAGTCCCGCCGGAAGAGGTCCTGGCGCAGGGCCGAGGTCTGTACTTCGGGCAGGGCCGCCGGGGCGCGATAGAACTCGCTGCGCGCCGTCACGACGTCGACGTGGAAGCCTTCGGCGTCGACCACCACGGCGGTGAGAAAGGCCTGGTGGACCCGCACTCGGCCGCCCACGGCCTTGGCGAGCACCTCCGCGAAGGCGAGGCCGTCCCCCTCCACCACCAGGTCGAGATCGCGGTTCTCCCTCTCCAGCAGCAGGTCGCGCACGAAGCCGCCCACCAGATAGACCGGCACCTCCAGCTCCCGGGAGACGGCTTCGATGGTCTCGATGCGGGAGGTGAGATTCGGTGGCAGCCGCCGGGCCATGAGCTTGCCGACCTTCTCCCGCCGCTCCCGCTGCTGCTCGGCGCGGCGGTCGATCCGCTCCTCGAAATCGGCGAGCTGGCCGTGCAGATGCCGCAGGAGCTGCATGCGGGTGACGAGCCCCAGAGGGCGGCCGGCCGCGGGGTCCCCCACCAGCACGAAGCGTGGATGGCGGCTGAGCATCCGCTCGCGCACCTCGTCGGCCGGAGCGTCGGGGTCCACCCATTCGAGCTCAGCCGACATCACCGTCTCCACCGGCCGCGGCCCCAGACCGTGCTGGAGGGCCGCGTCGAGGATCTGCCGCGAGACGGTGCCCACGACCCGCCCCTCTCGCTCTACGGGCGCGGCGTTGATCCGCCGGGCGTTGAGCCCCGCCTTGGCCTCCTCGACCGTGGTGCCGGCGGGGATCAGGTAGAAGGGGGCGACCATCAGGTCCCGGGCGCGGGCCGCGGGCGGCAGGGCTTGGCGGAGGTATTCCAGCAGCCGCTCCCGGACCTCCAGCAGGGTCGTCTCCTTGAAACGCGCCGAAGCCGCCGTGGCGTGACCGCCGCCGCCGCCCAGCTCCTTCAGGGTCTCGCCCAAGTCGAAGCCCTCCAGTGTGCCACGGGCGATGAGGGTCACCCGGTCCCCCTCGCCGAAGAGGGCGAAGAGAAGGGGCAGCTCGAAGATCTCCAGGCAGCGGGAGACGAGCGGCGCCAGCTCCTCCACGTAGCGCCCCAGCTCCACCTCCACGATCCCCACCCGGTGGCCACGGATGCGGTGCATCTCCAGGCGCTGGGTCATCTGGTGGAGCACGTCGAGCCGCTCCGGATCGAGGGGGCGCGAGACGGAGCCGCGGATGGCGGCGAGGTCCCCGCCCTGCTCCAGCAGCCAGGCTGCGGCCTCAAGGTCGCGGGGGCTGGTGGTGACGTAAGTGAGGGAGCCCGTGTCCTCGTAGATCCCCATCAGCAGGAGGTCCGCCTCCTCCGCGGTGGCGGCGAGGCCGCGCCGGCGCAGCTCCTCCGCCAGCAGTGTCGACGTCGAGCCCGCCAACGGATCGACGATGCCGCCAGCCACGGCGAGGTCGGACGGCGACGCCGGGTGGTGGTCGTAGGCCCAGACCTCGATCCCCGGGTTCGCCGCGAGCCACGACGCCACGACGCCGATGCGGTCCCGCTGGCGGATGTCGCAGAGGATCAGCCGGGTCAGCGCCGCCGGGTCCACGTCCTTCTGGCGCAACTCGGGGATCTCGATTCCTCGCGCCTCGATCATCCGCCGCAGTGAGCCCTCCCGGGAGCCGGGGAAGAACAGCCGCGCCTCGGGATGGAATCGGCGCGCCACGAGCATCGCGGCGAAAGCGTCGAAGTCGGCGCCGACGTGGGTGGAGAGGAGCTCCATGGCTGCGGATTGTAGCGCCGGGTGTGAAGCCGCGGCGACTCGCCGCCGGCGCCCCTTCGGGGCGGGCCCTCACTCCCCCAGCCCCTCTCTCCCAGCCTCCCCCCCCGCCGGCCGGGAGAGAGGGGAGTGGTTAGTCGTTGAACAAGCCAAGAAAGCTTCTTCTTCTTTTTACACTAACTCGACTAACCCCTCCCTCTTCTCCCGGCGGAAGGGGGGGAGGCTGGGAGAAGAGGGCCGGGGTGATGAGGGCTCGCCGGCGCGGCTGGCGATAATGGTTCGATCAGCCCGTCACCCGCCCTGCCGCAGCTCCGCGATCATCCGTGGCGACGTCCCCCGCTCCCACGGCCGGCGGTCGTAGTCGCCCCAGAGGTGGGCCACCTGGAGGCCGGCGGTGCGGGCCCGGTGCTCCAGCTCTTCGCGCGACCAGAGGCGGGCGGGGAACGACGCCCGCTCGACCGTCTCGCCTTGACGGCGGTACTCGAAGAAGGCGGCGCAGAGCCGGGCCCGGGGATCGCAGCGCCAGGTCTCGCGGACCAGCAGGCCGCCGCGGCCGGAGTGCTCCTTGACCAGACCTCCCTCGCCGCCGGCCGCCCGGCGCTGGTCCGGCGAGAACCAGGCCGCATCGAGAAGGAAGCGGCCGCCGGGTGCGAGGTGGCGGGCCGCCGTGGCGAAGGCCCGTTCCCGGTCTTCGTCCCCGGTCAGGTGGACGAACGGATCGTCCACCGCGGCCACGAGATCGAAGCGGACTCGCAGCTCGGTCTCCCTCATATCTCCGACGACGAAGGCGACGTTGGCAGCTCCGGCGAGCCGCTGGCGGGCCACGGCGATCATCTCCGGCGTCAATTCGAGGGCCACGACGCGGGCGGCAACGCGGGCGAAGAAGGCCGTGGCCCGACCCGTTCCAGCCCCCAGCTCCAAAACTCGACAACCTTTGGGATTGGAGGCCGCCCACGACCACAGCCCCTCGTCGCCGCGGTCGGCCAGCTCGAGGTCGTAGAACGGGAGGACGCGATGGTAGTAGGCGCGGACTTCGTTCATCGCACGTGCCGCTCCACAAACTCCGCCATCGCCTGGAGCGCCTGCTCCGGCTGCTCGCGATGCGGCGAATGCCCGCAGTCCGCGAGCGCGACCGCTTCCACCGGTCCGCCGGCCTGGCGTTCGATCGCCTCGACCTGCCGCCAGGTGCCGTACTCGTCGTCCTCGCCCTGGAGGATGAGGATGGGGACCTTGACGGCGGGCAGGTACTCCTCGATGTTCCAGGCGCGGAAGTCGGGATGCAGCCAGACGTCGTTCCACCCCCGGAAGGCGACGTCCACGTTCGCGCCGTGATGCCGCGACAGCCGCTCGCGCAGGTCCGAGGTCCGATAGACCTCTCCGATCTTCGCGATGCTCGCGAGGCCGTGCGGCTCGGTGAAGACGTGCGGCGCCTCCAGGATCAATCCCTTCAGACCGGCTGCGGGCCGGCCTCCGGCGTGGCTTTTTCCAGCATGGATCAGCGCGATCGAGGCGCCGTCGCTGTGACCCACCAGGATGCTCTCGCGAATTTTCATCGTCTCCAGGACTTCGGAAAGAACCTCCGCCTCGTCGTGCATGAAGCGGACCGGCCGCGGCAGGGGCACCGGATCGGATTTCCCATATCCCGCGCGCGAATAGATCAGAGCGCCGCAGCCGGTCCGGCGCGCCAGCCGGTCGGGAAAATCCTTCCACAGGGAGACCGAGCCGAGCCCCTCGTGCAGGAAGACGAGCGTAGGCACCGCCTCCGGCGGCGGACCGGCCCACCGGATCTCCAGGCGAAGGCCGCCCGCCTCGATAAATCCTGACGTCACTCCGCCATGATAGCTGTCGCGGCGAGGGCCCCGCTGACACGCCTCAGCTCTGGAACAGCACCACCAGCTCACGTGCCTCGCGACCGGCCGGCGTGGACCAGGAGACCTCGGTCACGAAGCGGAAGATGCCTTGCGCGTCCGGCCGGATCGCGGCGCGCGGGATCTCCGTGTTCATCCGGACGTGTCCGGAGAAGGCGAAGGGCTTGGCGAAGATCCCGCGCAGTTGGGCCTGGGCATCGGGGAGCGCCCCGCCGTTGCCGTCGGAGGCCGAGATCCGCAACACGACGTTGCTGCGGCGGTCCCTGGCCTGGTCGGAGTCCGCCGCCGCGCAGACGAAGGGGGCCGGAGCCTGATCGAGCAGGACCTGATCCAGGATCTCGAGCACCGGCGGCGCGTCCCAGATCCGGCTGTGGACCGTCGGGATGCCGTTCGTCGGGTAGATGCCTATCGGCAGGAAGAGGGTGCGGGCCTGCGGCCCGTCCAGCCAGGACGCCGAGACGAGAGCGGAGGTGCCGTCCCCCTCTTTCGAGGTCTCGAAGGTGAGGTTGCCCTGGCCGTCCATCACGCAGGCCGTGTCGGTCTCCGCTCCCCAACCGACGACGTTGGTGATCGGCGGCGCCGGCCCGCCGCCCTGGGCCGTGATCTGGATCGTCCTCGCCCCGAGCCGCCGGTCGGCGTCCGCCGCCCGCTCCCGGATGAGCGTGCCGGCAGCACCGGAAGGCGCCCAGCGCAGGTTGACCAGCGGCCCGATCTGTTCGCGATCTGGGCTGACGACGAACAGGCCCAGCGGCTTCCCGCTGCGGCTCACCAGACGGGTCTTGCCCTCCGCCGGATCGGGGGGGAAGAGGTCATAGATGGCCTGGGTGTTGCGAACGATCTTCAGCACGTCGTCGCCCGCGAGCTCCGCGGGCCAGATGCCGATCGACTGTCCTTCGACGACGCTGCGCACCGCGAAGACGTTTCCCGCCCACGTGGCCCCGAACGCGAGAACCCGCTCGATCCCTGCCACAGCCTCCGCCTGCGTTTCGAGCAGACGCCGCAGCACGAGAGAGCCGGTCGAGTGCGCGATCACCACCACCCGGGCGCCGCCGTTCGCCTCCCGCAACTGCCGGATCGCCGCGAGCGCCGCGGCCTGGACCCCGGGGTCGTCCACCGCCTTGCGCCAGTCCCAGCCGACGGCGCGGAAGTTGTCGCCGCTATGGATCGTGTAGCCGTAGCGATTGCTCCGCAGGATGTCGTAGAGCGACTGCGCCTGCTTGGCGATCCCCAGGATGTCGCGGATCGGCTCGCCGGCGACGATGTCCCCGGGCGGATCGTCCGGGCCGCTCAGGAGAGCGACCAGGCTGCGCTTCCTGTCCGGGTGGAGAAGGTCCACGGGGCTCGGGGGGAAGAGGACCCGGCCCGTCGACTGCTGGATGAGCTCGCTGGCTGGATACCCGGGAATGAAGACGACCGGCTTTTTGGGCATGGGACCTCCGGATCAGAAAGAGGGGGGCCTACACAGAAGATTATAACATGCGGCCTTTTTCGCGACGCCTCCTCCCCTGCTAAACTCGGCCCCTCAGGAGACCCTGTCCAAAAGGAGAGCCGGATGAGAAAGCTGCTGTGTGTCGTCGCGGTACCGTTGTGGATTGCGCTGCCGTTCGCGGCTCCGGCCGCTGGCCAGAGCCCCGGCCAGTCTTCGGGTACAACGGTGCTCAAGGCCGCGCGCGTCTTCACCTCCACCTCCGAGCGCCCCCTGGCGCCCGGGATGGTCGTCATCGAAGGGGACCACATCACGCAGGTCGGGCAGAGCCTGGCGGTCCCGCCGGGCGCCCAGGTCATCGATCTCGGCGACGCGACGCTCCTGCCCGGCTTCATCGACGCCCACGTCCACTTGGCGATGGAGATGTCGGACAACTGGTATCGCGACTTCTACCAAGGCGCTCTGCGCTTCCCCGCCGAGCAGGCGCTCTACGCCGCCAAGTACGCCCGCGACACTATCGAGGCCGGTTTCACCACCGTGCGCGACGTGGGCTCGTCCGACTACGTGGCGCTCGGCCTGCGCAACGCCATCAACGCCGGCATCACGGAGGGGCCGCGCATGCTGATCGCGAACCATGGCATCGGCTCGACCGGAGGCCACGCCGACGACGCCCCCTACCCGCCGGAACGGATCAAGCCGGCGGGACCGATCCAGGGGGTCTGCAACGGACCGGCGGAGTGTCGCGCGGCCGTGCGCTTCCAGATCAAATTCGGCGCCGACGTGATCAAGTGCATGCCCTCGGGCGGCGTGCTCTCGCTCTCCGATCCGGTCGACGTTCCCGAGCTGACGCGCGAGGAGATGGACGCCATCGTCTCCGAAGCGCACGCCTGGCACCGCAAAGTCGCCGCCCACTGCCACGGCGACGAGGCCGCCAAGATCGCCATCGCGGCCGGAGTCGACTCGATCGAGCACGGCACCTTTCTTAAGGACGACACCCTGCGGCTGATGAAAGAAAAAGGCGTCTATCTCGTGCCGACGATCTTCGCCGGCGTGTGGGTGGGCGAGAAGGCGGATCGTTTCCCGCCGCCGATTGCGGTCAAGGCGCGGGCGGCGGCGGCGCAGATGCAGGCGATGTTCCAGCGCGCGGTGAAGATCGGCGTCAAGGTGGCGTTCGGCACCGACTCGGCGGTCGAGCCGCACGGCCTCGACGCCCGCGAGTTCGCCCTCATGGTGAAGAACGGCATGACCCCGGCCCAGGCGCTGCTCGCCGCCACCCGAAGCGGTGCCGACCTCTTAGGGCTGGCCGACAAGATCGGCACCCTCGAGCCCGGCAAGCTCGCCGACCTCGTGGCCGTTCCGGGCGACCCGTTGCAGGACATCCGCCAGACCGAAAGGGTCAGTTTCGTGATGAAGGGTGGGCGGGTGATCAAGAATCAGGGTGGAGGGCACTGAACGGAGGCGGAGGACGTGGTAGGGTAGAGGTCGGAGATGAGAGCATGGTTCGAATGACGATCGAAATGCCCGAGGGCGCTCTGGCAGCTCTCCACAAGGACCCGCAGGGGTTCGCCCAAGAGTTGCGGCTCGCGGCAGCCGTCAAGTGGTACGAGCTCAGGCTCGTCTCGCAGGGAAGGGCCGCCGAGATCGCGGGGCTCCCGCGGAGCGAATTCCTGGACGCACTTGGGCGTTTCGGCGTCTCCCCCTTCCAGTACGGGGCCGACGAGCTCCTCGCGGAAGCCGGCCTTGAGTGAGACATGGATCGTCAACGCCTCTCCCATCATCTCCCTGGCGAAGGCCGGCTATCTCGATCTCCTGGACAAACTTGCGGCCCACGCGATCGTTCCGGACGCGGTCGCGTCGGAGGTTCTGGCGGGGTTGCCTTCGGACCCGGCACGGAAGGCTCTGGAGAGCGGCTGGGGCGGCCGTGCCTCTCCCCGAGAGATCCCGGAGAAGGTCCTTGAGTGGGGATTGGGGGCCGGCGAGTCCGCTGTGCTCGCTCTCTCCCTGGAGGAATCAGGGCGCACAGCCGTCCTGGATGACGCCGCCGCCCGCAATTGCGCCCGGGCCCTGGAATTGCCAATCCTCGGGACTCTGGCGGTAGTCCTTCGCGCACGGCAAGCCGGCCTGATCCCTTCTGCGTCTCGCGTGATGGCCGCTCTCCGCGAGGCAGGGCTTCGCCTCGACGATAAGACCCTTCGCTTGGCTCTCGAACGAATTGGAGAGGCGTGGCCTCCGCAGTAGAGGGCCAAACTCTTGAAGGCACAGACACAGACGATGTTCCAGACACCATAAGATCGGCGTCAAAGCGGCCTCCGGCCCAGCCACCTTTTCAGCTCAGATCCGGAACGTGATCGGCCTCGGACCGCAAACTCGTCCAGGCTTGATAGTGTGCATGGGCCCATCCTCAAGCGGCGGCGCCCCAAGGATTTCACCGGCTTCCAGTCGTCACGCCATCTCAACCTCGGCTTCCGGCAGGGGCTCCAAGCCGATGTCTGCCTGCTCCGTCCCGGCCTAGGCGAGCCCCCGAAGGATCCGCCGCAATGATCCTACCGCTTATAGCTCGATGCCAATACTGATCTGCTCAACCATGGCGCCAGGGAGTTGTGTATCTCACTAGGGTCCTGCTGTATAATCGTGGACGCGAAATCGCGGTTGTGGAGCCTGGGCATGCGGCAGTTCCCTTTCGCTGGACGGTTCTCTGACAGCCTCACGGCTGCTGTCGGGGTGTGTGGAGGCCGGCAGGGTGTCGCGCGAAGCGCCCTGCCAGGGATTGAATTTCCTAGGACTGTCCCTGACTCGCCTGCGGTTTTGTTCAACCTGCGACCATCTGCAATCCTCCCAGACCGGTAGAGGATTTCAGATAGTCGCCTAGAGATTCGACCTCAGAGGAAATCCGGAGGGAGCATGAACGACTCTATGCTTGTGAGCGGCCTAAGTCAGACTCTTGAGGCGCATAACATTACCGTTGTAGCTCATCTTGAGCTTCCAGGGCGGCCTGCAAAGCTCGTTCCTCCGCCGGAAGGCCTTGCGCCGATAATCAGAGGTCGGTTGAACACATTATTCCCGCTCGGGATCTACTCTCATCAGGCGGCTGGCATTCAGGCAGCGCTTGACGGAAAGGACATCTGTCTTGCTACACCGACTGCATCTGGGAAGAGCCTTGTCTTCATGGCTTTCGCTGCGCATGCGGTGAAGAGCGATAAGAAGGCCCAAGTGCTCGCTCTCTACCCGGCAAAGGCTCTGATTCAAGATCAACTCGTCAAGTGGAAAGAGTTCCTCGGCAACTTCGGTCTGCAAGTTGCCCACATTGATGGCGGCGTACCTACGGTCGAGCGACCAGGGATCCTCCGCCGGAGCCACGTGGTTCTAATGACCCCAGATGTGGCTCATGCCTGGCTACTGGCAAAAGCGAGTGAGGTGGCAACGAGAGACTTTCTCGACCGACTTAATGTTCTGATCCTCGACGAAGCCCATGTGTATGACGGGGTGTTTGGCACGAACATGGCGTACTTCATGCGTCGCCTTCAAGCTGTCTCGGGGCTCCAGCATATTATCTCCAGCACGGCCACGATTGGGGAACCTGAACACTTCATACGCCAACTGACTGGCCGTGATTCGGTGGTGCTGACTGAAGACGAGGACGGCTCAGCCAACTATGGTAAGACACTTTTGCTCGCAACAGTCAAAAAGGGGAAGTCGTTCGATGCTTATGTGAACCTGATTTCGGCGCTGGCAACCGCCGATACGGGCCGTTTCCTCGCCTTCGCCGATTCACGAAAGATGGTCGAGCAACTCGTTGCCGCCGCTGGCCGCGATTTGTCAACTGCCCAAGGCGAGGGCAGCGAAAAAGCGGACGATGAGCAAGAGGGCGATGAGCCTTCCGAAACTGAGTCTCTCTGCAAGGTGCTGCCGTATCGCGCCGGCTACGAGGAAGACGATCGCCGAGCGATCCAGCATTCCCTTGAGAAGGCGAACTATCTGGAGTAGTCTCGACAAGTGCGTTGGAACTAGGAATCGACATCGGCGATCTCCGTATCGTCGTGTTGCTCGGCATTCCGCCCTCAGTCAAGTCGTTCAAACAACGTTTCGGGCGCGGTGGCAGGAAGAGCCACGGTGTGTGTGTGCTTATCGATGACCTAGGCTTGGTCACGCGACTTCCTAACGGTCTCAAAGAGTTTGTGGACCGAAAACCAGAGCCCTCATGGCTGTACTTGGAAAACCGATACATTCAATTCGCCAATGCGCTATGCGCAGCAGCCGAATTCGAGGGTGTGAGAGCACCCAATGAGAAGCTCGATGCGTTCAGCACGCTTCCGGCCGACTTCGTCAGGTGGCTGCGGAACGAGATCAAGCCTACAGAGACGGTCCCTGCGGACCTTTACCCCCTCAAGCAACAAGCCCAGGCTGGGCCTCACTTCGAGTTCCCGATTAGGAGCGGAGTAGAGAAATCGTTCTCCGTCCGTCACCACAAAGGTCCCCACATGTCACCACTCGGCTCACTGACTTTCTCTCAGTCCCTCAGGGAGGCTTATCCAGGAGCTGTCTACTACTATATGGCCCGTCCATTCCGGGTGCTCCAGTATCGGTTTCGGGACGGGGAGATTCGAGTACAGCGGACGAAGCACTACACGACAGAACCAATCCTTCAGACGAAGGTGTTCCCAAATTTCAAAAGCGGAGTGCTGTCAGCATGCACCTCTAGCGAAGGCTTTTTAGTTGAAGCGTCAGTGCAGGTCAGCGAACGGGTTACCGGGTTCGTAGAGAGGCGTGGCCCAAACAGGATCGTCAACCACTATGGGCCGGGGTCGAAGTACTCACAGAAGGCGTTGAACCGGTTCTTCGAGACGACAGGAATATGCTGGTTCTTTTCGGACCGCGATCTAGAATCGGAGTCTGTGGCCTCTGCTCTGCTCGAAGCTTTTTGCACCCTCTGTAGCGTTCAGGCTCGCGACATCGGCTTTGGTGCCTTCCACTCCAAGGGATCGCCACTCGGTCCAGGAGGCGTGCAAGGCATGTGTATCTACGATGCAACGCACGGAAGCTTGCGTCTAACGCAGCAGCTCTCTGATCGTTTCGTCGAGGTCGTCGATACGACCTTGTTCATCGCCAAGGAACGGGGTGAGGTGGCTCTCCAAGAATCGTTAACCAAGCTTCGGGTGCAAGTAGAAGAGCTCAGCCCTTCCTTGCTAACGGAGGGCGGCGCCGGAGTGCCGAGTGAGACCGACCAGGATTGGGTTACGGTGATCGCGGCGGGAGAGCGCGTTATGCGTCGGGCTTTGGACGGGAGCTCCGAGGAGGTGGAGGTGAAGGGGGCACGTTATACGCCGCATGGGTTGATGTATGAACTTGTATCGAAAGCTTCATCCACTGTCTGGATGGTCCGCCCATCCGAACTAATGCCCATGCATGGAACAACCCAGTTCGTCCGTTTGAACCTCATTACTGGGGAGCAGAATGCGTCCTAGCTTTCAACGTATGACAAATCTACCCTGGCGGTGTCGTGAGGCCGAACAGAACCATGCATTAGACCCGGGTCGGCGGCGCTTCGTTCGGTCGTCGCCTAGGGCGGTAATGGCCGGCATTGGGCGCAATGGGAAGCGGCCTGCCCCGGTAGGAGATCAGGGGTAAGAGCCCGTCCCTCCGCAGACCTTGCGCAGCACCTTTCTTAGACGAAAGGCCTGCCGGCCTCAATCTCGACCGCCGGCACCTCGCCAGGGAGTCAAGCTATGAAAAAAACGTTCAAGCTGTCGAAGCTGACGATCCATCGTGAAACGCTCCGCCGCCTCAGCACGCACGAGCTGCAGCCGGTGGAGGGGGGATTCACCGGCCCCGACTCCCGCTGCACTTCCATGCTCTGCCCCACGAGGCACTCGGTCTGCCCCTGCTGATCGCAGCACCTCCAGGCCTCCCCGGCGCCAGGGCTTCGTCGCTTTGGCGCCGGCATCGCGAACGGCGCGTCCTTGGGGTAGAATACCTTCAGACAATGAGCGCATCGCCGCCTCGCACTGCCCGGCTGACTCTTGGCCGCACCTGCCACTCGAAGCATGGCTCGGGATGCGGGAATGGATCCTGCCGTACGAGGCGGTGCGCCAGGCCGCCGATCCCGACGGCACCCTCCTGGAGTTCCTGCAGAGCACCTATGAGGCCGCCGCGACTCTCGCCGGCTGGAATCGCGCGGCGCTCGAACGCCAGCCGTCTACCCTCCCGGCGGCTCAGGAACACGGGTAGGCATTGCGAACGCAGCCAGCTTGCCCAGCAGGTCGGCGCGTGAGGTCCGGCAGAGGTTTCCCCCGGTGAAGAAGGGATCGGCCGTGACTTCATGCCTCGCATACGGCGGAGGCTGGATCGACATCAGCTCTTCGAGCCCCTCCGCCTCGGTCTCACACAGGATCAACCCTTCCAGCTCGCCCTCGAAGACGTCGATCGAGAAAACCCGGCCACGATCGATGTGGTAGTGACGGATCTTCCTGAGCCGGTCTCCCTCCAGAGCGTCGAGGAGCTCGTACTCGCCCGGCGAGAGGAGAATCCGGCTGATGGTCTGAAAATACGGCGAATCCGACTCAAACTTCTTCGTCAGCTTGATGAGCCGCCGTCCGGTATCCGAGTCCGTCAAGATCCTCAGCCGAAGCCTTCCACGACGAAGATAGTTGTCCTCGAAAGTCTTCGAGTACGGTTCGATCGCGCTCCTCCAATCCTCCTGGGGTGAAACGAGAAACCGCCTCTCGTACTCGACTCGCGTGTATTTCGTCTCTTCGGCATCCATGATCTGGCACCACCTGGCTCCATCGCGAAAAGAATCTGACTCCACGTTACGACAAGCTCGTCGCTCTTCTCAAGCTCGGGATGCAGAAAATCGCGCACCGCGGTGTAGGATCTGGCACGGGAGAGTGGAGTGAGGACCCTGAGGATGCGATAAGCTATGCCGCGAGAGCCTGGAGGAAGCGACTTCATCGGCCATCCGAGATGCGACGTCTTCGTGAAAGCAACGCGTGGAAGCTCTTCGCCGTCCTGCCGAAAGCGGATCGGGCTCTGGCCGGCGTGTGGTGGCTGGCGCTCGTGCTGCGAGGCCTCCTGCCCGCTCTGTTCGGCATCGCCATGGGCGTGCTGGTGGCCGCCGTGCAGCAGGGCACCGGGCTCGCGGCTCCCCTCACCTTCGCCGGGATCGTATTCGTCCTGCTCCAGGTCCTCACCCCGGTCCACCAGGCGGTGAGCGCGAACCTCGGAGACCGCACCGCGGCGTGGCTCTATGACCGCCTGACCGCGGCCTGCGTCCGCCCGCCCGGCATGGGCCATCTCGAAGATCCCAAGCTCACGAACGACCTCACGGTGGCCCGCGATTTCGATCTCGGGATGACCGCACCTCCGCTCTCGATCTCGATGGACTTCATCGCCGGGGGCCTGGTCGAGATGATCGCCGGCCTAGCGTTCACCGCGGTGCTCGCGGGGTATCGCTGGTGGGCGGCTCTCGTCCTCGGCGGCGCGTGGCTCGCGACGCACTGGTTGCTGCGCGAGAGCTCGGTCTGGCACGACCGCAACACCGAGGAGGTGCGGGCGGCGCAACGCGACGCCGAATACGCCTACCGGCTCGCCGTCGATCCGCCCGCCGCGAAGGAGCTCCGCCTGTTCGGCCTCGCCGGCTGGGTGATCGATCGCTTCGTCGACCGCCGCACCCGCCTGCACGAGCTGCAGTACCAGGCGACGCGCCTGCGCGAGAAACCGTTGCTGTGGAGCCTGTTGCTCGTAGTCGGCGCCAACGTCCTCGTGTTCTGGTCGCTCGCCGGCGACGCCTCCGGCGGCCGGATCGCGCTCGGCGCGCTGGTGATCTATGCGCAGAGCGCCGTCGGCGCGTCGATGATCGCGTTCGGCGGGCTCAACTGGGCGCTCGACAGCTCCGCGGCACCGGTGGCCGCGGTGCTGCGCCTCGGGCCCGCCATGGCGGCCGGCGGAGCGCTCCCCTCCGGGACCCGCGAGGCTGCGGGTAAGCCGGCGCGCGAGATCCGCTTCCGCGACGTCACGTTCGCCTACCCTTCCGGCGGCTCCGCCCCGGTGCTCGCGGGCTTCGACCTCGCCATCCCCGCCGGATCGTCCCTCGCCATCGTCGGCCAGAACGGCGCGGGCAAGACCACGCTCGCCAAGCTGCTGTGCCGGCTCTACGACCCGCAAGCCGGAGCGATCGAGATCGATGGAGTCGACCTGCGCGATTTCGATCTCGGCGCGTGGCGGGAACGCATCACCGCCGTCTTCCAGGACTTCATCCGCTTCGAGCTGCCGCTGCGCGACAACGTGGCGCCGCAAAAGGATTTGAAAACCGTTCCGGATGATGCCGTCCTGGCCGCGCTCGCGGAGGCCGGCGCCGAGCATCTCGCAAGCCTCGACACCGTGCTCGCCCGCGGCTACGAGGGAGGCACTGATCTCTCGGGCGGCCAGTGGCAGCGCGTCGCCCTCGCCCGCGCGCTCTGCGCGGTGCGGCTGGGCGCGGGCGTCGTGCTGCTCGACGAGCCCACCGCCCAACTCGACGTGCGCGGCGAGGCCGAGATCTTCGACCGCATCCTCGCCGCCACCCGGCAATGCACGACCATCCTCATCTCGCACCGCTTCTCGACGGTGCGCCACGCCGACCGCATCTGCGTGCTGGAGCACGGCCAGGTGATCGAGCTCGGCACTCACGACGAGCTGATGGCGCTCGGGGGCCGCTACCGGACGATGTTCGATCTCCAGGCCCAGCGTTTCGCGGCGGCGCCGGGCGAAGAGGAGCTCACCGAGGAGGGGCTCACCTATGACGTCCTCTCCTGATCGCTCTCGCGGTGAGCGCCGGGAGGACGGCCTGCCGCCCGCGCTGCCCTCCATGTGGCGGCTGTGCAAGCTGGGCTATCGCCACGAGCCCGGCCTCATGCTCGCGGCGTTCGTGCTGTCGCTGCTGGCGGCGTTGCCGGATGCGTTGATCGCCTGGTGGCTCAAGCTGCTCGGCGAGGGCGTGCTCGGGCACGACGCGAGGATCGTGCGCCTCGCCGCGATCGCGCTCGGCGTCTCCGCCGCGGCCACGTGGTTGCTGCGCACGGTCAGCACCCGCGTGCAGCGCCGCTTCCGCGACAAGGTGACGATCGCGCTCGAAGCCCACGTGGCCCGGCTGCAGGCGTCGGTGGCCACCATCGCTCATCACGAGCGCCCCGACTATCTCGACCGGCTCTCCGTGCTGCGCGATCAGATTTTCGTGCTCGATCACATGTACATGTCAGTTTTTTCCACCTGCGGCTGGCTGCTGCGGCTCGGCGTGACGCTCGCCCTGCTCGTCTCGATCCACCCGGCGCTCGGATTGCTCGCCGTCTTCGCGCTGCCCACCGTGCTCACCTCCACGTGGCGGCCCGCGGTCGAGCGCAGTGCCCAGGAGCGCGGCGCCCAGGCGAGCCGGCTCGCGCGGCATCTCTTCACCCTGGCCACGACCGCCGCGCCCGGCAAGGAAGTGCGCGTTATTGGCAGGGGTGGCATCGGCGGGCGGCTGGCCGAGGAGCGCCGCGAAGCCTGGGAGCGCTGGTACGGGCCCGTTGCTGCTGCCCGCTGGGGCTCGGCCGCGTGGCATACGCTCGCCTGGGCCGTATTCGGCAGCGCCTGGGCTGGCGCGGTGGCCTTCGTTGCGGCGGGCCTGCGCGCCTCCGCGGGCGACGTCCTGCTCGTCCTCGCCGCCGGCGCGCGCCTGTCCGCCTACATCGGCGCCACGGTCGGCGAGATCGGTTTCCTGCGGGGCATCTGGATGGACGGCTCCCGGCGCCTCGCCTGGCTGGAGGATTACGCGGCCTCCCTGGTCGCCGACGCCGACCTCCCTGTGCCGGCGCGGCTCCACGAGGGCATCCGGCTCGAACACGTCTCCTTCGCCTACCCCGGCACCAGCCGTCTCGTGCTGGAGGACGTGACCCTCGAGCTGCCCGTCGGCGCCGTCGTCGCGATCGTCGGAGAAAACGGCGCCGGCAAAACCACCCTCGTCAAGCTGCTCGCCAAGCTCTACGAGCCCACGTCGGGCGCGATCCACGTGGACGGACAGCCGCTGGCGCGCATGCGGGCCGACGCGTGGCGCGAGCGCCTCGCCGGAGCCTTCCAGGACTTCTTCCGCTTCGAGCTCCCCGCGCGCCAGTCGATCGGCGTCGGGGACATTCCCCGGCTCGACGACGAGCCCGCCGTCGTCCGCGCCGTCGAGCGGGCCGGGGCGGACGACGTCGTCGCGCGGTGGCCGGCCGGGCTCGACACGCAGCTCGGCCCGACCTGGCCGGGCGGCGTCGACGTTTCCTTCGGCCAGTGGCAGAAGCTCGCGCTGGCGCGCGGCTTCATGCGCGACCACCCGCTGCTCCTCGTGCTCGACGAGCCCACGGCCGCGCTCGACGCGGAGACCGAGCACGCCCTCTTCGAGCGCTACGCCGCTGCCGCGCACGGGGATGTCGCAGAGACCACCGCTGCGGATGGGCGCATCACGATCCTCGTCTCGCACCGGTTCAGCACCGTCCGCATGGCCGATCTCATCGTCGTGCTCGACGGCGCACGCCTCGTCGAGGTCGGCACGCATGAAGACCTCATGGCGCGAGGCGGAGCGTACGCCGAGCTGTACGGCATCCAGGCCGCGGCGTACCGGTGAGGTGGAGCGGATCGAAGGGTGGGAGAAATCAGCAGAAGCGCCAGCCATCTCACTTCTGCGAATTCATCCCACCCGAATCGACAACGCATGCCGGAACACATCCCGCGGGTCCCACCGCGCCTTGATCCGCTGCAGGCGCGGGTAGTTCTCTTTGTAATACAATGTGTGCCACGGCACGCCTGACGTATTCAGGGACAGGTCCGCGAGATCGGTGTCGGGATGATTGATGAATGAGCCATCGTACGCCTCGCCCGGGACCGGGACGCCCCCGCTCTCCGCAAACAGATCCCGATAGAACGCCCGCACCCAGGTCAGGTTCTTCGCCTCTTCCCGCGGCTCCAGCCAGCCTGTGGTGCATGCGATGTCGAGAATCGAATCGCGTTGGGCGGCGGCGGTCGCATCGCGAGCGACGGTATTGATGCGCCCGCCATAGGTTGCGAGTCCCAGCATCCCGCCCATGACGTCGTGGTCGGTGCGGGTCAGGTGATCGTACGCGACGCCAATTTGGGCGTCCGTGAACCGTTTCTTGAGCAACGCGTCCTTCACCTTGGCACTCACCCCGCCCGGAGGCGCGGCGAACAGATCGGGTAACGGGTTCAGGGCGAACTCGAGCCAGGACATCCGGGCGAGCTCCCGGCCGTGCGGTGCGATGCCCCCTTCGCTCAGCGCCGCCAGATGGTCATCCACCTGCTGCTCGGCGCCGACGCCGGCCGTGCTCACACCGCGGACGATGATCTTTCCGAACTGCTTGCGGTGAATCTCCAACAGGGTCCACAGAGAGGCGTTCGGAGAATCGGCGTTGCTGTTTCGCTCGCACCAGACACCGTGGTTCCTGAGGAGTCGCAGGAAGGCCGGCTCGTCGACGTCGCTCCAGTCCCATTCCGCCTTGAAGGTCGTGATCGACTCCGGCGCGCGGGGCAACAGCCTGGCGGGATCCTCGCCGGATGCGTCAGGCGATCGGAACCAGTACCGGGTGACGACGCCGAAGTTGCCACCGCCCCCGCCAGTATGCGCCCACCAGAGGTCGCGATGCGGGTCGGATTTCTCCCGGGTCGCCACCACACGGCTCGCCTGTCCGCTCTCGTCCACGGTGACCACCTCGAGGGCATAGAGATAATCCGCTGCGAGACCGAGCTGGCGGCAGAGGAAGCCAAAGGCGCCGCCGACCACGTGTCCGCCCATGCCGATATTTGGATGCTCGCCGAGCGGTATCACCACTCCCCACGTCTCGAACAGCGCCCGGAACGTCTCGCCCACCGTCGCGCCGCACTCCACGGCCACGGCGCGCCGGTCCGCGTCGTAGTACACGCGCTTCATGGGCGAGACATCGAGGATCACCCGCACCTCGGGATTCGATACGAATCCCTCAAGGCAGTGCCCGCCACTCGTCACGGCGAGACGCCGTCCTTCCCTCACCGCCTCCTCCACGGCCGATACCACCTGATCGGTCGAGCTGACCAGCCGGACGTAGTCTGGACTCGCGCTGAACCGCTTATTGAAACGCTTCTCGACCACCGCGAGATACCGCGGATCGTCGGGGCCGATTCTGACGGATTCGTTCCGTGTGCCGCCGGTCGTTTCTCGTGTCGCCATCGTCTCCTCTGCGCAATGCGAACTGGGTGGCTGTCCTCGGTCCGGTTAGCCTCCCTCCCTCTCTTTAGAGGACGGCCCTCCATCATACTGTTTAAAGTAACCCATAGCCAACCTGTAGCCATGAAACTCCATGAAATCCGAGAACATTGTCTTCTTCTCACTGATTATAGCCGCATAGGGTTGAAAGACCATCTCCACGTCTCTGCGCGCGATCAATCCAGCCTCAATATAGAGTTCGATCCGATCAACAAAATAAAAGAACCAGTCAAAGCAATCTCGCACAAAGATCTCGGTGTCCGTGGCGCAGGAGCATTGCTCCCGAGATAGCGCCGTGCAAATATCATCCCATGAAATGCTGGCACGAGAAGCATCCGGCAATTCATAGCCGTGACGCCCCCCTCGCCAATCAAGCATTAGAACCGCGTTGGCAGCAAAAGTATTCTTATGAATATCTGTAAGAAGCTCCTTGGCAGCATTTGCTTGTTTCCAGCGAAACTCAATTTTTCTTTGCTCCCGGTTAAGGCGGATCTCATTTATCGCCTTGAACGCTGCAATTCCACCGCCAGTGATCGCCACTGCGCCGCCAATAAGTTGTAAAACCTCTTTCAAACCGTCCAGCATGTTTGGCTACCCCAAATCGAGCTCTTGTGCCACGCTACCGCCCAACGCCAGAACGACCTGGAGTTGAGCGCGGCGTCAGCCGTCCGCTCGAACGATCGGGTTAGGCGATCCGTCACGATAGGCCCACGTGTGCTCTGCCTTTGAAGACGACGGACGCCTTCACTTGCAGACCACTACGAGATTGAAGCCCCCATGGCCATCATCAGCGAGGTGAGATGTCGGCCATGAGCGGCTAGGCTGCTGCCAGGAGGAACCATTGACAACAAACTTGAACTGGGAGCCGCAAGTCACATCGCTCCGATCGGCTTTCAGCTGCCAGTGCCCATCGTGATCCTCATCTGAAGCGCTCCAGCGAGGCGATTGTGCGCTCCATCTGTTGAAAGAACCAGCTACGGCGACGCTTGTTACAGGTCCCCGAAAGCCATAGGCAGATGGACTATAGGAAAATATGACTGTCCGTCCAGAAATGGCATAACCTGGGTCGAAGGCGGCAGGAGTTGCCGTTTCAACTGATGTCGAAGGTTTAGACGATGCTGTGGCGCAACGGAGAATCGCTTGCGGGTCAAGAGCAGTGTAGATCTCCTGCTCGCCTTGGTCGGAAAGCGTAAGTGTTTCTAGCTTCCATTCTCCGTCGTCAGGGTCAAGTTGGGCTGTTGCCTTGCCCTTAAAGACTGTCGAGGGAGGCTGCAGCCCTGGCTGGATGCTGTCGAGGGTATAGGAGAATGTAACGGCGAAGACGTCGCGTTCTCCTGTTCCCAGCGGATTCGCCTTGTAGTGGTTCCGGTAGTCGATGGACTTGAGCTTCCTCCTAGCGACCGGCACGCTCCCATGCGCCCCGAGGCTCTGAAATTCAGGAGTCGCGATCGCGTACTCGAAAGTAATGCCCTCATGGGTGGTGACGCTGTCCAAAGCGATCCAGTGGAGCTGGCAGTAGAGCTGAATCGCCTTGTCGTTGCGGTCGATCCGACCCGAGGGTGCTATCGGGGACATCCCGAGAGAATTGGGGCGAGCTCGCCGGAATGCCTCCAGGATGCGCGGATCGGTGACGAGGGGCGCTGGTACCGAAATCGATTGGGCAAAGCGGCTGTCCGCGAAAACGGCTTTCTCCACCGGTTTTGGGAGTGGTTGTGCGTGAAGATCGTGCGTAACAGCAAACCCTGCAAGTGGAATCAGGAGCAGAAGCTCCCGCAGGCAAGCGTGATCGGTCGTCGACGCTGGGTAGATTGCAGACGGATACCACATAGTCATGGCTACTCCTTGGTCCGTGTAATTGGTATCCTCACCGCGGCGGAAGTACGCAAATCTTTCGGGACTGCCTAACCTTTAGCGTCTATCTGAAGTCCTCCCTGCGAAGTCCGCCGAAATCCTTCACCGGTCCCGGGAGGATTTCAGATAGACACAGGTTGAACGAAGCCGCCGGGGGAGTCCGGGACGGTCCTATGGAGATTTAATCCCTGGCAGGCGCTTCGCGAGACGCCCTGCCGCCCTCTACCTGACAGCCGCCGTGACGCTGTCAGAGGACCGTCCAGCGAAGGGATCTGCCGCATGCCCAGGCTCCGCAGCCGCGATTTCATGTCGAGGATTATACAGCAGGATCCTGGTGGGATACACAACTCCCTGCCTCCACGGCTGAGTAGCGAAATATTGGCTTTGAGCTATGAACTGAAGCATATCGCGGCGGAGCCCTCGGGCTCAGGCCGGCGTCACTTCACCGACCCGACGCAGGGCCTTCTGACCGCAGACCGCCAGTTCAGACTTGGCGCCCTGAACGGTCGGCTCACGGCCAACGGAGATGGACCCGCGCGCGGGGATCACGTTTGCGCTGTGCCAGCCGGCCAACGACCAAGGCCCCTACCAAAGGAGAGCTCTGATGCGCGTGCTGCATCCCGTACATCTTCGCCGCCTACTGCCCGACAGTTCTGCCATCGCCACACCATGCGCCAATCCCACTGGGCATGCTGGGAGACACACTAGCGCCCGCAACAGCCGACAACCGCGAGCTCTGGGTTCGGGATGCGGAACGCCTCAACGACACGTTCGGCACCGCGCTCAACGCCCATCGGGCATCGATCGGCCTGGCCCCGGTCAGTAACGTGCGCAGCCACATCTTCACCGACCGGCCCTGGCTGGCCGCCGACCCGACGTTGGCGCCCTGGCCCGATCCCGCGGACCAGGCCGTGCTTCAGACCGGCGCCTGGATCCTGCCGGATGAGCATCCACTGTTCCCCGAGTTGGAGGCGTTCAAGGCGAGCGAACCGCCCGTCTACTTCGGCTTCGGCAGCATCCGCGCGCCACAGGACCTCAGCCGGGTGATGATCCAATCGGCCCGCGCGCTCGGGCGCCGTGCGATCGTGTCCCGCGGGTGGGCCGACCTGTCACTAGTGGACGACGAACCCGACTGCCTGGCGATCGGCGAGGTCAACCAGCAGGCGCTGTTCGGGCGCGTCGCAGCAGCCGTCCACCACGGCGGCGCGGGTACTACAACCGCAGCCGCGCTAGCCGATGCACCCCAGGTCGTCATCCCCCAGATGTACGACCAGCCCTACTGGCCCAACGCATCCACCACCTCGGCATCGGAACCGCACATGCGCCCGTCACACCGACCACCGACTCGCTTACGAACGCTCTCGAGCGTACCCTCCACCCCGATGTGGCCGCCCGGGCTCGATCCATCGCCACAGCGGTGCGCAGGGACGGCGCACACGTGTCCGCCCAGCGCTTGATGACCGCCGCCCCCCAGAGCTCATTTTGAAGCGGATTCCAAAGCCGGCGAGCGTCCATCACCAATTGCCAGAGCCTCAACCTCGACCTGAAACTCCGGCCGAGCCAAGGCCTCGACCCCGATGAGAGAGCATGCCGGAAGGGGTCGCCCCCCGAAATAGCGTTCTAGGGTCTCCCTGATGACGCCAGCTTTCTCGTAGCTGTATCCAACGACGTAAATCGTAAGCCTCACCACCTCGGCCACCGAACAACTCGCTGCGGACAGCGCTACGACGAGGTTCTTGAACGCCCCGTCGAGCTGGGCCGCGAAACTGCCGTCACCCGAAACAGCCTGACTCCTATCGACTCCCACCTGCCCCGATACAGCGATGACGCGAAGCGGCGCCCCCTCAGCAATCACTACTTGCGAGAAGAGCGAGCTCCAATCCGGCAGCTCGGGCGGGTTGAGGTGAGTCAACTTCATCGTTGAATCGAACGGCTATGGCTTGAGGCGCCTATCCTTTAAGCGTCTATCCGAGATCCTCCCCAAGAAATCGTCCCGGAGTCCTCAAACGGGTCCCGGGTCCCGGGAGGATTTCGGATAGACGCAGGTTGAACGAAGCCGCGGGCGAGTCCGAGGTGGTCCTATGGGGATTCAAGCCCTGGCAAGGGCTTCGCGCGATTCCCTGCCGACCTCCACACCACCCCCGACAGCCGCCGTGACGCTGTCAGAGAACCGTCCAGCGAAGAGACCTGCCGCCTGCCCAGGCTCCGCAACCGCGATTTCACGTCGTCGATTATAACAGCAAGACTCTGGTGGGATACACAACTCCCCAGCCCAGCCCAGGAAGAGCCTGGCACCGGCTCCGCTCCGCACCAGCTCTGCTCCGAGCTCCAGCAGTGACAGCCGGTCGGCGCCGACTCAGTCCGGCTCAGCCCAGGTGAGTTTCTCTTCCTGCATTAAAAGCCCGGACCAAACCCCTGCACATCCACTCGTTACCTGGATAGACCACGAGAGAAAATAGTTGTAAGACGCGAGCGAGTTTTTCCGTGATCTTCAAGATGACACTGGCACTTCACTCCGCACTTCACTCCGCACTTCACTCCAGCACTTCACTCCACTCTAACCCCTTTCCAGCTCTTCGAGTCGGAAGGACACCCGCCTCAGCTAACCGCTTTCTTCACGAGCGTGCCGATCCTTGCCTCTTCGGCGGCGGTCAACTCCTTCAACGCGAAGGCGGTCGGCCACATGGCGCCTTCGTCGAGGTTCGCCTTGTCGCTGAAGCCGAACGTCGCATACCTCGTTTTGAATTTCTGCGCGCTTTGGAAGAAGCAAACGACATTGCCGTCCTTGGCGTACGCGGGCATCCCGTACCAGGTTCTCGGCGAGAGGGCTGGCGCGCTGGCTTTGATGATGGCATGGAGCCGCTCGGCCATGGCGCGATCCGGTTCCGGCATCTCGGCGATCTTCGCGAGCACGTCGTTTTCCCCGTCCGCCTTGCCCGCGCGCGGGCCGCGGCGCGTGGCCGCCTTCAGCTCTTGGGCGCGCTCCCTCATCGCGGCTCGTTCCTCGTCCGTGAATTCCTTGGACGCCTTGGCGGTGGTGCTCTTGCCCGACTTCTGCTTGCCCGTCTTTGGGTTCATAGAAACCTCCTCATACTGACTTGGGTTGGAAATCTCGCGCAGTTCGAGTAAGGACCGGGCTATCTTAACGTGCGCCGCCTAACGTTTCTGCTGCTCAGCGTCGCATACGACTCCCGAGCATCTACGGCGAAATCATACCGATCGTCTGCAGCCATGTTTCTACCAACCGAGGCCATGCCGTAATCGGAAGCTTCGTTCGCCGCAGTCCGAAGGCGTGCCCCCCTTCGGCGTACAGATGCAATTCCGCCGGCACGCCAGCGTTCTTCAGCTCATCGTAGTAAATCAGGGAATTGCTCACGCCGTCCACATTGTCATTCTGGGCATGCAGCAAGAACGTCGGTGGCGTGTTACGGGTGATGTGAATATCCGAATTCAGCGCAGATTTGCCGTAGTCAAACAGATGTCCGGGATACAGCGCCACCGCGAAATCCGGACGACAGCTTTCCTGGTCCGCGGCATCCACCGCCGGATACACACGGCGGTCGAAATGCGTGCTCACTGCGGCGGCCAGGTGCCCGCCCGCTGAAAACCCGAGCACTCCGATCTTGTGTGGATCGATGTGCCACTCCGACGCGTGAAAGCGGACGAGCCCGATCGTCCTCTGCGCGTCTTCGAGCGGCATGGATGATCTCGTATTGCGGTCACAACCGCATAGCTGGTCCCAAGACGGCCCGGCATTCGGCACGCGGTACTTCAGCAGCACGCAGGTGATTCCATTGGATGTCAGCCAGTCACACACCTCCGTGCCTTCGAGGTCGATGGCCAGAATCTGATACCCGCCGCCGGGAAACACGACGACCGCGGCGCCGGTGTTCTTCCCCTTTGGCGAATAGACGGTCAACGTGGGTCGCGAGACGTTGCTGATATAGGTCCAAGGCCTGCCGGCGACTAGGTGGTCGTTCACCCTTGTCGTAACGACCTCCGCCCCTGAGGATTGCTGCGCATGAGGTGGCACTCGAGTCCATAGCGGCACTTGCGTGTGTCCTGGCGACGGCTGCCAGACAGGCGCCTGCGCGCTGAGACCGCACGATGCAAACACGAGACAGAACGCAACGACGGATGGCTTCATACAAATCCGACCATTCCCTTCCAAGAGAGTTCTCGAGATCAGCAGGGTTTGTTATCTCCGTCGAAGGGCGTCGGCCATTCCCGGATGCCCATGGCCGCCTAAACGCTTGGGGCGGCGCCGTCAGGCGTCCGTTGCAGGCCAGGATTGGCCGCCCCGAGCCCCTCTTCCGGAGCGCTCCGGAACGTCTCGCCAACGCTTCCCGGCGTGGAGGGAGCGTTCTGTCGTCGGTCTTCGTCGTTCCGCAACGCTACGCAGCCGTGGCAGAGCGTCATTTCTCCGGTCCGGGAGGCGTGAAGAGCTTGCGGTAGACCGTCGGGCGCCTGCCCACGCTGAAACCTACCACGTCGAGTGTCCCGTTGAAGGTCAGCTCCTGAAGGACGCGGTGCAGAGAGGCGCGGTGAGGCACGTGCCCGATCGCGCGGCACACGTCGTTCTTGTCGAACTCCTGCGGCACCTGATCCAACGCCGCCAGGACCTCCTCATAGAGCGTCCCGGCCTCCCTGCGGACTCTGGAGCTCCGGGCCGGTGCGACCGGAGGAGATGACGTCTCGGGAACGGGGGGAGCGGCGACCCCCTCCGGGCTCTCTGGCTCGCCGCCGTAGGACGCCCAGAGCGTCTCCAGGGCCCGGACTTCGGCCCGATGGGCGGCCTCCAGCAGCTCGATTCCGGCGCGCAGCCGTTCGTCCAGCTCGCGTTTGCGTTGCAGGAGCTCGTTCTGTCTCATGCGGACATTGAAACGCAAACGGGGTCTGTGGGCAAGGGGTGCTGTCGGAGCCCCTGATTCCGGCTCCGGCGTGTGGCAACCGCAACCATTGGTGCCAGGAAAGCTATTCCATGGAGAAACGGAATTCCACCCCCCGCCATGAGGGGTAAAGCCGAAGCACCGGAACGCCAAGTCGCGGTCTGACGGAGTTTGGACCGGGAACGCGCATTCGAGGAGTAAGGGCTTCACGCGCCTTTTTGTGGTGACCGTCGTCTGGACGCAGTCCGTTCGAATTGGAGGGATTTCTTATGTTGAGATGCCGCTGGACGGCTTGGGTTGGGTTGGGGCTTTTCTGCGCGCTGTCTTCTCAAACGCTGGGGCAGACGCTCTCTTTCCTGGATACGAGCGGAGCCCTCACTTCCATCTACGCGGAGCGCACGCGCGCCTATGTGCAGGTCACGGACCCGGCGGCGAACGTGTCGCCGGGTAAGGATACAGTCCAGGTGCGGCTTTCCACGACGCTCGGCGGCGACGTGGAGTTGGTGACGCTGACCGAGACTGGAACGTCGACCGGGATCTTCCGCGGTGACATCGCTCTCGCCCAGAAGGGCGCCGTGTCGCAGCCGGGCGTCCTCGAGACGGACACGCTCCGGGTGCCGCCCTACGGCCGCGATACGATCAGCGCCGATTACGACAACGGCGCCGCGACCGCCACGGCCTCTCTCGTGGGATCGATCACGCGGTTCCTGGACGTCTACGGCCGCCCGGCCACACGCTTCGCCATCGGCGAGACGATCTTCATCCGCGTGGTGGCGCCGCTGAGGAACGATCCCAACCTTTGGGAAGATTTTCCGATTCAGGTCGTGGCAGGCAGCGATCAGGAATCGGTCGATCTCCGGGAGACCGGCGTGAACACGGGGATCTTCGAGGGCTCCGTCCCCACCACGGGGAAGCCGCCGGTCCTGCCGGACAACGTTCTGGAGACGGCGCCGGGCCAGACAGCTCAGGCGACGGTTTCGGATCCCGACGTCCCCACCTCCTCGCAGGCCGCCGCCGCCATGGCGGCGAGCAGTGTGGAGCTCATTGACGCGCAGGGAAACCCGGTCACTTTCTATCTCGAATCGACCCGGGCGTACGTGCGCGTCCGGAACGCCGCCGCGGATCTCAATCCGTCGGCCCGGGATACGGCGACGGTGCAGATGACGGCCGATCTCTCCGGCGATCAGGAGACGGTCACACTTCAGGAGACGGGGACGAGCACCGGGATCTTCGAGGGCTCGATCCCGCTCCGGCACGGTCAGAGCGGCCTGGGCAGCGGCACACTGGAGACCATCGTGAGCAGCGGCGCACCCTACCGCTTCGACACCGTTCGCGCCGCCTACGCCGACGGCGCCGGAGGCTCGACGGACGCGGTGGATACGATCGGATCTCTCACTTTCTTCCTCGACGGCTATGGAAACGAGGTGACCTCCTACGCCGCGGGCGCGCGGGTTTATCTCCGGGTGGAGGATCACAACCGCAACGATCCCGCGGTGCTCGACACGGTGACCGCGACGGTGCAGTCGCCGGGCTCGGGGGACGCCGAGGGGGTTTCGCTGGTGGAGACCGGGAGGAACACGGGGATTTTCGAGGGATCGATTCCCACCGGGACGAGCCCCTCGGGATCGGGGAATGGCGTCCTCACCGTACAGCCGGGCCAGACGATCCTCGCCCAGCACGTGGACACCAGCGCCGTTTTGGCCTCGGGCGCGCAGGCGGCGATCCAATCCTTTGACATCCGTTTCATCGAGGCCACGGGCGAGCCGACCCTGGAGCTGGTGGAGGACGGCACGGCGCGGGTGCGGGTGACCGGACCGGCGGCCAACGCCAATCCCAACCTGGCGGAGACGGTGACCGTTCATCTCCAGACCGTCTACAGCCAGGACCAGGAGGATCTGACGCTGACCGAGACGGGGCCGAACACCGGCGTATTCGAGGGCTCGATCCGCCTCAACTACGCTCCCAACGGCACCCCTTACAACGGCATGCTGGACACCGCGAACAACGGCTCGCCGCCCGTTCAACTGGATAAGGTCACGGCGACGTTCGCCGATGCCAGCGTCACGGCGCGCATAGTCGGCTCGCGGGTCTGGTTCGTCGACGGCTACGGGCGGATCGCGACGAGCTTCCCCGTGGGCGGCAACGTGGGAGTGCGGCTCGAAAAGCCGGCCCTGAACAATCCCGGGATTTGGGATCAGATCAACAGCTTCGAGATCGACGTGCGGGACGGCAATTTCACGCATTTCTATTACCTGAACCTCAATGAGACCGGACCGGACACAGGGATTTTCGAGGGGACGATCCCCAGCTCGGCGGTCGACAGCGGCCTCTACGTGATCCGCGGCGCTCCGGGCCTGACGATGCAGGCGATCAGTTGGGGTGCCTTCTCGTCGAACATTGCCACGGCGAGCGCCGTCTTCACCGGCGGCCAGGTGCTCTTCGTCGACGCCCAGGGTCAGCCGGCGAGCGTCTACATGGAAGGGACGCGGGCTTACGTGCGGGTGATCGATCATCAGAGAGCGGGAACCGTGGCGGTGCAGGTGACGGATGAGCTTCTGGGGGATCAGGAGACCGTGTCGCTCCAGGAGACGAGCGCGGGATCGGGGATCTTCCTGGGCTCGATCGACCTCAGCGCCCGGGATTACGCTTTGCCGGGCAACGGCAGGCTGGAGACCGGCGAGCAGACCAGCCCGGTCCATTCGTTCGACACGCTCCACGCGAGCTACACGGATTCGGCCGGCGGCGCGAGCTCCGCGACCGCCACGACGCTCGGTTACCGCGTCTGGTTCCTCGACGCCTACGGCAACGTGGTGAGCTCTTATCCTCAGGGGGCGCGGGCGTACGTGCGGATCGAATGGCACGATTTTATCGATCCGAACGCCGTCGACAGTCTGTCCGTCCGCTTGCAGTCCGCCGCGGGTGATCTGGAGTTCATCCAGGCGACGGAGACCGGCAGGAACACGGGGATCTTCGAGGGCTCGATCCCGCTGGACAGCTCTGGAGCAGTGAGCGGCGGGGACGGACGGCTGCAAGCCCTGCCCGGAACCTGGATCAGCGCCGACCGTAACAGCCTCGCGCCCATGCCGGTGTATGCACGGATCGACGCCGCCAGCATCCAGCTCATCGACGACGCCGGCCGCCCGACGGCCGAGGTTCTGCAGTCCAGCACCGCGCGGGTGCGGGTGGTCTCGCCGGCGGACAATCACAGCTCCACGGCCGCGGAAATCGTGATCATTCAGGTGAGCAGTCGCTACAAGCTCGACGTCGAAAACGTGACGCTCACCGAGACCGGCCTGGACACCGGGATCTTCGAGGGCTCGATTCCGCTGGTTTACACACAGAGCAACGCGATCCATGGCAACGGAGTGCTCGAGACACAGGACAGCGGCGACGTCCCCCAGCCGAAACCGGAGGAGGTCAAGGCGATCTTCGGCGCCTACTCGGCCACCGCGCAGGTCATCGGCTCGCGGATCGTCTTCATCGACGACTTCGGGCGGGAGACCACCACTTTCCCGGTCGGCGCCAACGTCGGCGTGCGGCTGATCGAACCGGCATCGAACAATCCGGGGTCGTTCGACACGGTCTACAACGTGCAGATCGGCGTTCAGTACGGTTTTGGGACGAGCTATTGGCAACTGAACCTGGACGAGACGGGACGGGATACGGGAGTTTTCGAGGGACGGCTGCCGAGCTCGCCAAACAGCTCCAGCCAAAACGTAATCCTCGGGGCCCCGGGCCGGATCCTCAAGGTGAATCACTTGAATCCCTACTCGCCTCTGACAGCCATGGCGCAGGCGACGTTCTCCGGCGGCCGGGTGCTCTTCGTGGACGCCCAGGGCCAGCCGGCGAGTGTTTATCTGGAAGGGACGCGGGCGTACCTGCGGGTGGAGGATCACCTGGCGGCCGGTCCGCGCAGCGTGCAGGTGACGGATGAGCTCTCGGGGGACCAGGAGACCGTGACGCTCCGGGAGACGAGCGCGGGATCGGGGATCTTCCTGGGCTCGATCGGCCTCAGCTTCCGGGATACCGGTCCGCTGCCGGGCAACGGCGTGCTCGAAACCGGCGAGAGCTTCGGCCCGCCGTTCCAATACGAGACGATCCACGCGAGCTATACCGATTCGACGAGCGCCTCCTCCACGGCCACCGCCACGACGCTCGGCTACCGCGTCTGGTTCCTCGACGCCTACGGCAACCTGGTGAGCTCTTATCCTCAGGGGACGCGGGCGTACGTGCGAATCGAATGGCACAACTTTATCGATCCGAACGTCGTCGACAGCCTGACCCTTCGCATGCAGTCCGCCACGGGTGACACCGAGTACCTCCAGGTGATGGAAACCGGCAGGGACACGGGGATCTTCGAGGGCTCGATCCCGCTGGACAGTTCCGGAGCCGCGAGCGCCGGGGACGGACGGCTGCAAGCCCCGCCCGGAACCTGGATCAGTGCCGACCGTAACGGCATCACTCCGCCCATGCCGGTATATGCCGGGATCGACGGCGCCAGCGTCCAGCTCATTGACGACGCCGGCCGCCCGACAGCCGAGGTCCTGCAGTCCAGCACCGCGCGGGTGCGGGTGGTCTCGCCGGCTGACAACCACAGCTCCACGGCCGTGGAGACGGTGATCGTTCAGGTGAGCAGCCGCTACAAGCTCGACGTCGAGACCGTGACGCTCACCGAGACCGGTCCGGACACCGGGGTCTTCGAAGGCTCGATCCCGCTGGTCTACACGCAGAGCAATGCGATCCATGGCAACGGGGTGCTCGAGACGCAGGACAGCGGCGACATCCCCCAGCCGAAACCGGAGGAGGTCAAGGCGATCTTCGACGTCTACTCGGCCACCGCGCAGGTCATCGGCTCGCGGATCATCTTCATCGACGACTTCGGGCGGGAGACCACCACTTTCCCGGTCGGCGCCAACGTCGGCGTGCGGCTGATCGAGCCGGCCTCGAACAATCCGGGGTCGTTCGACACGGTTTACAACATGGAGATCGGCGTTACGTACGACGCGGGTCTGAACAGTACTGGAACGACCTTCCGCTACCTGAGCCTGTACGAGACAGGACTGGATACAGGAGTGTTCGAGGGGCGGCTTCCGAGCTCGCCGAACAGCTCCAGCCAGAACGTGATTCCCGCGGCCCCGGGCCGGATCCTCACGGCCACTCACGCCAATCCCTACTCGCCGCTGACAGCAACGGCGCAGGCGACGTTCACCGGCGGCCGGGTGACTTTCGTGGACGCCCAGGGCCAGCCGGCGAGCGTTTATCTGGAAGGGACGCGGGCGTACCTGCGGGTGGAGGATCACCTGTCGGCCGGTCCGCGAAACGTGCAGGTCACAACGGAGCTCTCGGGAGATCAGGAGACCGTGACGCTCCAGGAGACGAGCGCGGGATCGGGGATCTTCCTGGGCTCGATCGACCTCAGCCTTTCGAATGTCGCTTCGCCGGGCAACGGCAGGCTCGAAACCGGCGAGAATCCCGGTCCGCCGTTCCAGTATGAGACGATCCATGCGCGCTACACCGACTCGACGAGCGCCTCCTCCACGGCCACGGCCACGACGCTCGGCTATCGCGTCTGGTTCCTCGACGCCGCGGGCGCGGTGGTGAATTCCTACGTCGAGGGCTCTCATGCCTACGTGCGGCTGGAGGATCACAATTACAACGATCCCAACCGGATCGACATACTCTACGTGGAGTTGGATTCCTCTTTGGGCGACCAGGAATTCCTACGGGTGACCGAGACGGGCGTCGCCACCGGGATCTATGAAGGATCGATCCCGCTGGGCCGCGGCGCCGTCGCCGTGGGCGACGGCCGCCTGCAAGCCCCGGCCGGCGGAGAGATCACCGCCGACCGCCAAGGCGCCTGGTTCCCCGCGCCCGTTCACGCCGGCATCGACGCCGCTCCGCCCAACCGGCCGCCGGTGGCGAACGATGACACGGCCACGCTGGACGAGGACGGCTCCGTCGACGTGCCGGTCCTCGCGAACGACAGCGATCCGGACGGTGATACGCTGTCGGTGACAGCGGTCACCCAGGGCGTCCACGGCGCGGTCACGATCAATCCTGATAAGACGGTGAAGTACACACCGGCCGCAAATTACAACGGTTCCGATTCGTTCACGTACACCGTCTCGGACGGCAACGGTGGAACTGCGACCGGGACGGTGACGATCACGGTGACGTCCGTGAATGACGCTCCGGTGGCGAACGTTGATTCTGCGACGGTGGCTGAAGACGGCTCCGTCGACGTGCCTGTCCTCGCGAACGACAGCGATCCGGACGGCGATACCCTGTCCGTGGAATCGATCACCCAGCCCTCGCACGGCGCGGCCACGATCAATCCCGACAAGACCGTGAAGTACACGCCGGCTGCCAACTACAACGGATCTGATTCGTTCACCTACACCGTCTCAGACGGCAACGGCGGGACGGCGACGGGGACGGTGACCGTGACGATCACCGCCGTCAATGACGCACCAGCGGCAAATGCTGACTCCGCGACGGTGGCTGAGGACGGCACGGTCAACGTGGCGGTACTCGGGAACGACACGGACGCGGACGGCGATACGCTGTCGGTGACAGCGGTCACCCAGGGCGCTCACGGCGCGGTCGCGATCAATCCCGATAAGACTGTGAAGTACACGCCAGCTGCCAACTACAACGGTTCGGATTCGTTCACGTACACCGTCTCGGACGGCAACGGCGGGACGGCGACGGGGACGGTGACGATCACGGTAACGTCCGTGAATGACGCTCCAGTGGCGAACGCCGATTCCGCGACAGTGGCTGAAGACGGCGCCGTCAACGTGGCGGTGCTCGGGAACGACACGGATGCGGACGGCGATACGCTGTCGGTGACAGCGGTCACCCAGGGCGCTCACGGCGCGGTCGCGATCAATCCAGATAAGACGGTGAAGTACACGCCGGCTGCCAACTACAACGGTTCCGATTCGTTCACCTACACGATCTCGGACGGCAACGGTGGGACGGCAACGGGGACGGTGACTGTGACGATCACCGCCGTCAATGACGCACCAGTGGCAAACGCCGATTCCGCGACGGTGGCTGAGGACGGCACCGTCGACGTGGCGGTGCTCGGGAACGACACGGACGCGGACGGCGATACGCTGTCGGTGACTGCGGTCATCCAGGGCGCTCACGGCACGGTCGCGATCAACCCCGACAAGACGGTGAAGTACACGCCAGCCGCCAACTACAACGGTTCTGATTCGTTCACCTACACCGTCTCCGACGGCAACGGTGGGACGGCGACGGGGACGGTGACGATCACGGTAACGTCCGTGAATGACGCTCCAGTGGCGAACGCTGATTCTGCGACGGTGGCTGAGGACGGCACCGTCAACGTAGCGGTGCTCGGGAACGACACGGACGCGGACGGCGACACCCTCTCTGTGGCTTCGGTCATTCAAAGCGCCCACGGCACGGTCGCGATCAATCCCGATAAGACCGTGAAGTACACACCGGCAGCCAACTACAACGGTTCGGATTCGTTCACGTACACCGTCTCGGACGGCAACGGCGGGACGGCGACGGGGACGGTTACGATCACGGTTACTCCGGTCAATGACGCGCCGGTGGCAAACGCAGACTCCGCGACGGTGGCCGAGGACGGCACGGTCAACGTAGCGGTGCTCGGGAACGACACTGACGCGGACGGGGATACGCTGACGGTGACCGCGGTCACCCAGGCCGCTCATGGCGCGGTCGTGATCAATCCCGATAAGACGGTGAAGTACACGCCGGCCGCCAACTACAACGGTTCGGATTCGTTCACGTACACCGTCTCAGACGGCAACGGCGGGACGGCGACGGGGACGGTGACCGTGACGATCACCGCCGTAAATGACGCTCCGGTGGCGAACGCTGATTCTGCGACGGTGGCTGAGGATGGCACCGTCAACGTAGCGGTGCTCGGGAACGACACGGACGCGGACGGCGACACCCTCTCTGTGGCTTCGGTCACGCAGGGCGCCCACGGCACGGTCACGATCAATCCCGACAAGACGGTTAAGTACATACCGGCAGCCAACTACAACGGATCTGATTCGTTCATGTACACCGCCTCGGACGGCAACGGCGGGACGGCGACGGGGACGGTGACCATCACGGTTACTCCGGTCAATGACGCGCCGGTGGCCAACGCAGACTCCGCGACCGTGGCCGAGGACGGCACGGTCAACGTAGCGGTCCTAGGCAACGACACGGACGTGGACGGCGACACCCTCTCCGTGGCTTCGGTCACGCAGGGCGCCCACGGCACGGTCACGATCAATCCCGATAAGACGGTGAAGTACACACCGGCAGCCAACTACAACGGATCTGATTCGTTCACCTACACCGTCTCAGACGGCAACGGCGGGACGGCGACGGGGACGGTGACCGTGACGATCACCGCCGTTAATGACGCTCCGGTGGCGAACGCTGACTCCGCGACGGTGGCCGAGGACGGCACGGTCAACGTGGAGGTGCTCGGGAACGACACTGACGCGGACGGGGATACGCTCTCTGTGGCTTCGGTCACTCAAGGCGCTCACGGCACGGTCGCGATCAATCCCGATAAGACGGTTAAGTACACACCGGCAGCCAACTACAACGGATCTGATTCTTTCATGTACACCGCCTCGGACGGCAACGGCGGGACGGCGACGGGGACGGTGACGATCACGGTTACTCCGGTTAATGATGCTCCGGTGGCGAACGCCGATTCCGCGACGGTCGCCGAGGATGGCACGATCAACGTAGCAGTGCTCGGGAACGACACGGACGCGGACGGCGATACGCTGTTGGTGACTGCGGTCACCCAGGGCGCTCACGGCGCGGTTGTGATCAATCCGGATAAGACGGTGAAATACACGCCGGCCGCGAACTACAACGGCCCGGACGCCTTCACCTACACGATCTCGGACGGCCACGGCGGGACGGCGACCGGAACGGTGACGATCACGGTGACGGCGGTCAACGACGCTCCCGTGGCAGTGAACGATTCCGCGACGGTAGTGGCGGGGGGGACGGTGACGGTCTCGGTGCTCGCCAACGATACGGATATCGACGGGCCGGGCCTCTCGGTGACTTCGGTCACCCAGGGCGCGCACGGCTCGGTCGCGATCAATCCCAATCAGACGGTGACGTATACCGCCTCGCTCTTCGTCGGGACGGACAGCTTCACCTACACGGTGTCCGACGGCGCGGGCGGCACGGCAACGGCCACGGTGACCGTGAGCCTGACGGCGCCGGCGCGCGTGGCGACAGGCATTCAGGCACGGTACAACTTCAACGAGGGAAGCGGCTCGACGGTGAACGACACCTCGGGCGTGGGCACGCCGCTCAACCTGACGATCAGCTCTCCCTCGTCGGTGAGCTGGATCTCGGGCGGTCTGAAAGTGAACACGGCGACGGCGATTTCGACCTCCGGCTTCGCCTCGAAGATCATCAGCGCGGCGCAGTCGAGCAACGCCCTCACCGTGGAAGCCTGGGTCACGCCGTCCAGCCTGACTCTCACGGGCCCGGCCCGCATCGCGACGATCGTGAAGAGCGGCTCGCAGCGGAACCTGGTCTTCGGGCAGTCGGGCAGCCGCTACGAGACTCAGCTCAAGACCTCGACGGGCACGGCCTCCCTGCAGAGCCCGGCGTCGAGCCTGACTCAGAACCTCACGCACGTGGTCTACACGCGGTCGAACTCAGGTCCGGCGGTCTGGTACATCAACGGCGTCCAAGTCTCGACGCAGACGACCACCGGCAATCTCTCCACCTGGGGGACCGATCAAAAGCTGACGCTCTCGGACAACTGGCAGGGGAGCTACTTCCTGCTGGCGGTCTACGGCCGGGCGCTCACCGGCGCAGAGGTGCAGCAGAACTACTTGGCGGGACCGGACGCGAACTGAAGCGCGAAGGGAAGCGAGCGAAGGCGGGGTCTCCGGACCCCGCCTTTGGACATGAGCCGCTGTCCCTGCCGCGGCGGAGAAAAGAGCGCCGGAGAACGCCGCGCCGGTACCGGCGAGCGGCTTTAGGCGTTCGCTTGCTACCCTGGAACCTCTGCCTCGACGAGTTGCGCAAGGAGCGTGAGCGATTCTTGCCAGCCGAGATAGCAGGCCTCGGGCGGAATGGCTTCGGGTACTCCTTCTTGGACTACGTTTAACTCGGTTCCGCAGGATACCTGCTTCAAGGATACCGTCGTCTGCATTTCTCCGGGCAAGTTCGGGTCGTCGAACTTGTCCGTGTGCCGAATGCGTTCGTATGGCACCAGCTCAAGATACTCGCCGCCAAAAGAGTGGCTGTGACCTGTGGTGAAGTTCGTGAACGACATCTTGTAGGTTCCACCAACTTTAGCATCTAAATGGTGAACCTTACCGGTGAAGCCGTTCGGCGGAAGCCATTTGGCCATAGCATCGGGATCAAGGAACGCCCGATAGACTCTTTCAGGGGTCGCACGTAGCACACGGTGAAGTCGGATGGTGTTTGTGGACATGATCACCTGACCTTTCGACATGTGACGATAATGCTGCTGGATATGTTGTGAACGCCGAACGCGCTGCCGATGAGCGGCGAAACCGTGTCTTTTTGCGGTTTCCGTCCGCTCAATCGGAGGGGTTACGCGGCCAGTCTCGGTCGTGTCGGAGCACTATACGAGAGCCCGAGTATAGCTGCCTGAGCTCTAGCGACAGTTCGTCGAACGCTTCACGAGGCTCAGGGTGGTCCGGTGAGTTGAGCCTCACGTGAACCGAACCGTTGGCAGCTTGGAGGAAGGGATCGCTCGCCAGATCGGGTAGAGTTAACCTGAAGTGCCCTTGGCTATCCGTCGTTACCGTCCCGAGCTCAATGTCAGGGAGACCGCCGTCGTAGTAGCTGAAGAACTCCATGGCCTCGTACATGGAGTAGACGAACAAGAGACGGATAGGTACCTTCGGTGCCGGATCAATCCAGCCTTCGACTACCCTCACAGGGAGCTTGACCAGCTTCGGAGCCCAAACGGGCGAATCATAAGTCTCAGTATCCAGTGTAGAGACTGCATAGCCGGGAACGAGTAAGAGAACCTTGACGCTGGTGATGGGTCGAAAGTCGTGACTCCCGGAGCTACAGCCGCTGGCGAGCTTCTCGACATCCAGGGTGATTGTAGTTCCTTTGGCAGACTCTGAGCTTAAACACAACCCGCTACCGTAGAGGCCGACTTCGGCGTGTCCGGACACCTCGAGTGCCGGTAGTCGAATAGTGATGCCCCGAGCATACGCCCCTGCCGAGGCGAAACATGTATTCAGCAGAACAGCAGTGATCAGGGCTCGCTTCATAGTTTTATGGCCTCATAGCACCGCACCTTAGCGCCTTCCTTACTCGCACCTTACTCTACTCCACACGAGCTGTGGAATGGGGCAACACCGATCGGGGGGCTGACCTCAAGAATACCCAGGCACCTATCTCCGCGGGCACCTATCTCGGTCGGTCGCGCCGGTCGCGCCGGGGGGGAGCAACGTCTCCCGCTCCAGCATCTTGGGACAGCGACTCACGCCCCAGGGAGGGATAGCAGGGGCCGCAAATCCACCCCCTCCCACAGCCGCTCACGCATGGTCCGCGATTCCGCGAGCCCTCGCGCACCGAGCGCTGTCACGGCGAAGAGACGCCGCGATGCGGCTCCGGCTCCCGACCGCGTAGAGGTCACCAGCCCTTTCGCCTCCAGGCGGTCGAGCGTCGCGTAGACGGCGCCGATGGCCACATCGCGGCCGGTGACCCTCTCCAACTCGCGGCGAACGTTCATTCCGTACGCCTCCTCCTCAGTGCGTAACACCGCGAGCATCACCTGCTCTTCGAAGGTGCCGAGCGGGGCATTGTCGGTCATCGTCACTCTCCTACCCGGGCCACTGCGTTATCCTTAGTCTCTCACTGCTCCCGCAGGACCATCGCCGGATCCACCCGGCTCGCTCGATAGGCGGGCACGAAGGCGGCGAGCACGCCGACGGCCAGGAGCGCCAGGGACGCCGCCAGGAGCGCCACCGGGTCCGCTGCATGGACGCCGTAGAGCAGGGAGGCCAACCATCTCCCGAGGATCGTCGAGGCGAGAGCTCCCACCACGACCCCGCCGCCAACGAGCGCCGCGCCGTGTCCCACGACCTGCCGGAGCACGCGCGCCGGCGACAGTCCCAAGGCCACGCGGATGCTGTAGTCGCGCTTGCGGCGGCTCACATGATGGGCGATCACCCCGTAGACGCCGATGGCTCCGAGCGCCAGGGCCAGCCCGGTCATCAAGGTCAACAGGGTCATGATCTGCCGGGCGGGTCCCACCGCCTGGGCGAAGATACTCTTCATGGTCGTCGCCTCCTGCACGGCCACGCCGGGGGCGACCCGCTGCACGGTCCTGCGCGCCGCCTCCAGCACCCCCGCCGCATCCTGCGGCCGCTCCGTGCGCAGCACCACCGTCTGCCTCTCCGGCGAGTAGTGGAACTGGTCGGCGAACAGGTATCGCGTCGGCTCCGGCTCGTCGGTGAGGTTGGCCTCGGCCACGTCCTCCACCACGCCCACGACGCGCTCCCAGCGGTTGGACACGGTCTTCAGCCGACGGCCCATGGGGTCCGCGCCCTGGAAGTACTTCTTCGCCAGCGCCTGGTTGATCACCACCGCCGGCTCGCTGTCCGGGCGGTCACCGGTGGTGAAGATGCGCCCCGCGCGCACCGCGATGCCGAGAGCCCGGAAGTAATCGCGGGAGACGAAGCGGACGAACGTGGTGGTGTCGGGAAGGTCTGGCCGCCCCTCGATGGTGATACCCCAGTTGTCGCCGTTGCCGCGCAGCGGCAGCTTGGTGGTGAGCGCCGCCGAACGCACGCCGGGGAGGCGCCCGAGCTCATCCAGCAGGGTGCGCATCGTCTGCTGTCGCTCGGCGGTCTTCGTCCCCGCGCCGGTCACGAGGTCGAGCACCGCCACGCCACGGATGTCCACCCCCGGGTCGATGGCATAGAGATTGACGACGCTGCGGATGAGCAGCGCCGCGCCGGCGGCGAGGAGCACCGCCAGTGCCACCTCCGCCACCACCAGCCCGGCCTCGACGCGGCTGCCGCGTCCTCCCACCGTCGCCGTCCGCACTCGCGTCAGGGACTCCCGCAGGTCGCCCCGCCAGAGCGACAGCGCCGGGATGAGGGCGATTCCCAGGGCAGCGAGGATGGCCAGCGCGATGGCGGCGCCGAACAGCGTCCAATCGAGGATGGCGCGCTCCGCCCACACTCCGAGCGGCAGCGTGCCAGCCAGCAACCGGAAACCCGTGGCGGCGAGGAGAGCGCCCACTCCACCGGACACCACCCCGAGCACCAGCGCCTCGGCCACGAGCTGCTGGGTGATCCGCCGCCGGTCGGCGCCCAGGGCCGAGCACACGGCCAGATCGCCGGCGCGGCGGTTCACCTGGGTGAGCATCAGCGCGGCCACGTTGGCGCAGGCGATGAGGAGGATGATGGCCATCGCCGCGAGCGTCGCCAGCAGCGCCGGCCGCAGCGAGCCGACAAGATAGTCGCGGATGGGGGTGAGCGCCGCGTTCTTCGTCTTGTCCCATTGCTGGGGATAAGTGAACCGCTCGGCAAGCGCTTTGGTGATCTGCGCCAGCTTGGGCTTCATCCCCTGCAAGGACTGCCCCGGCGCAAGGCGGCCGATAAGGGCGTAGTTGCCGGACCGATTCGTGGGATCGAGCTGCTGGGGGAGCCAGATCCGCACGGTGGGATTGGGGAACCAGAAGCCTCGCGGCATTACGCCGACCACCGTGCGCGGGATGCCGTCGAGGCGGACGCGCCGGCCAAGGATGGAGGCGTCGCCGCCCATCTCCTGCCAGAGGCCGTAGCTCAGTACCGCCACCGGCTCGGCGCCCTGCCGGTCGTCCCCCGCCTGGAAACCGCGGCCGAGCGCCGGGCGTGCTCCCAGGACGCCGAACAGCTCGTAGGACGCGGAGATCCCCGGGACCAGCCGCGTGGGCCCGCCGTTGGATTCGAGAGTTACGTCCCGGCTCGTGTACGCCGCGACGCGGCGGAATCCCGGAAAATTCGGACGGAGGTACAGCATCTCCGCTTCCGACCAGTCAAAGGTGTTCCAGAAGACGACGATCTCCGCCTCCTTCGCAAAAGGGAGGGGATCGAGCAGCAGGCCGCGCAGAATGCTGAAGATGGCGGCCGACCCGCCCACTCCGAGTGCCAGGGTCAGCACCGCCAGCAGCGTATAGGTCGGACGCGAGCGCAGGCGCCGTACCGCGTACCGCAGATCCATGATCCAGCTTTCCATTCCGAATCCTCCAGGAAGCCATCGATTCGCCGCCGGCTCGAAGCCGGTCCGCCCGCGCCACCAGCTCCGCCGCAGGAGCGCCGGCGCGGAGCCCAGCACCTGCCGCCAGAGCCAGGCGGCGGCCAGCGCTCGCCCGCTCGCCGCCCGCCGGCTCTCGTACTCCTCCCGCAGATCCCCCAGCACCTCCTCCCGTTCGGCGACGGGAAGCAGCGTACGTAGCACCGAGGAGGCCAGGCGGAGAGGCGGCGGTGGAGCGGTCGGCGGCATGGTCGGTAAGGTCCTCGCGGTCGGCGGCGCTTCTACAATGTAGAGAGATACGCAGGACTACCCCGGTAGGTTTCAGCGGGCCCTCGCTCTCCCCATTGATAGAGGGGCTTGGCCATCGCGGCAGTTTTTCGCCTTATCTGGATCGACTTTGTCCGCCTGCCTAACGCCTCAGAAGGTGAGCGCGCGTGATGAAGACATTGAAGGCGAGATCGTCTGGCGCGGTACCGATGACTTCAACTCCTGTCACCGATGGCCGCTCGGTGGGCTCGAGATCCCGTCCTCCGAGCTGTTCGCCGAGCGCCCGTGATCTAGCGCCCGCCGAGCGGCGGGTACATCGCCGGCGGGTGGTCGAGGTCGACCTGCTCGACGTCGGTCCAGGGCACGTACTCGGGGCGCTGACCGCCGTCGACGAAGATCAGCATGCCGGCATTCCCCTCGCCAAGATCGCCAGTGCGCTCGAGCTGCAGCTCCTCACCGCTATGGAGGGTCACCCTGGCACGCTGGGCGCCGCGTTCTTCGCGGCCGGGGGGCACGATCGAGGCGATCAGGCCAAAGGGGATGGTGTAGTCCACGCCCTGGGATGGGGCGTCGAGCGTCTCGGTGGTCTCGCTCTCGTCGAGGTCGTAGACCAGCCGGCCGGCGAGGCGGCGGCCGGCGCGGGTGGTGACGCT